>Ga0116229_10000174_pt1 | contig 69637 bp, 63 predicted proteins | sample S1TSphgellanicum_3_FD_87313 | JGI IMG/M metagenome (GOLD analysis project Ga0116229, IMG submission 87313) | Host-associated microbial communities from peat moss isolated from Minnesota, USA - S1T2_Fc - Sphagnum magellanicum MG | ecosystem: Host-associated > Plants > Peat moss > Unclassified...
AAAATTCAAAGAATCAAAATTTGTCAATTTTGGATTTGGGCCAATTTTTTTTATTCCATTGGTGTTTGGTTATAATGGTTTTTATCTTTATGAGGTCCATTGGTTCAAGTTTTAATCCAGTTCCAAATTTTTAAATGTAAAGATGGCTTGGTCAATGAGATTGATGGACTTGAGATTACAATATGTAGCATTTGAAGATTGTCAAAAGGCATAAGGATTTGTTGAAGGATTATTTGTAAGCGGCAACACAATTGCTCAATGGTTCCAATGCTCAAATTATGTGGCAACAAAAACTTAGATAATCAGCACCCCAAGTTCAAATGCACAAGCGAAGCCTTGCTTTGCGCTCCATTGGGTTCTTTATGGCAAGTTTCAATGTGGCATGCATCGACTACTTTTGACTAATTTTGAGTGGCAATCCAACTATTTAGTTCGACCTTGAAATGTTTTTAAGCTTGCCCACGTTGCATTATGGCCATCAATGAATGTTTATTCTCCCCACGAACAACAATGGCAAATCGAAATAGAATAGTTGTTATTATTGTGTTTAAAATTATGTTATTAAATTATTACCTACACCTAAGAACGGGAATCAAAACTAACCAAGTGGGCCATAATAATTGTTGAACCAATTATTTAGGCTATTCTTGAACTCCCAATAATTATTGTTTCATATTTAAATTCTTATAAAAGGTGGAATTGGAACTAGGCACCACTAATGTTAACATTTTGAATTGTAAGTTCATTCTTTGAAATTTAATGAAACATTTCCTCCTAATTTAAGTTGTTCACTAATTGTTTTTGTGAATTATGAGTTCAATCTCTGAGGACTTCATGAAACAACTCTTGTGAACTTGCTATAAATGAGCAATTTATTATGTCTAAGGTAATGGCCAAGGGGTGGGGGCAATACCTTGCCAAAAAAATCAACATAATTTTATTTTAAATTGTTTTTTTTGCATGATATTTACCATTTGTGGATGACAAATTCCACTTGGTAACATCCCTATGGATAAATTGACAAAATCTTGGCCATGTTTTACTTGACGAGTTGCTTGTTTTTGGAAGATTTTAAACATTTTTTAACAAGCTCTATCTATTGCAAAAAAATGGTTGATAAAGTTTAACCCTATGTAAAGCCTCATGGTTCTATCACAATGTTTGATTGGTTTAACCCTATGAAAGTATGTTTAAACTTAAAGTGAAAGGTAGTTTGATGAAGTTTCAATGATAGGGCAAAAATAGACATTATGTTGGTGGTAGGTAACAATTTTAACTTTATTACTTACTTTGTTCAAATATATTCATCAATTGGTATGTAGGAATTGTGTGTTTTTCCAAAGTGCTTACATGTGTTCAAGAATCAACCAAAAGTAAGCAACATGGTAACATGTAATGATTAGGATAAAATCCTAGTCCTTCACATGGCACACCTTTATTGCACTCAAATCCTTTCATCCTCTTTGTAAAGTGTTCATGTTCTATCATTCTTTCTACAACATGATTGTAATCAAATTCTTTCATTCTCTTTACAACCTATTGCACTTTCTCATTTTCTTTACAATACAGTCAAGTTCTTTCATGCCCAAGGTTTTCATCTTTTAGTTGTTGCACACTTATGTTCACTCATCTCTTTGCTACATGTTCAAAATCTCCCGCTGCTTAAAATTTATCATTTATCATCCTTTTTGTGGCTTACTTTTTTTTCCTTTCAATTTGCACCTTGTACTTGTGATGCCATTAAAATTGTTATTTCTAATTATTTTCCCCCATGTTGTTTTATAGTTGCAAGAGTTATTTTTTTGTGTTTTGAAATTGAAGGTGAAACCATGAAATTGATTACATTTTTAACTAAAGATTTCATGGCATTTCGTACTAAACTATTGATTGAAAATGTGAAGGATGTCTTACATCACTTCAATTTTTATTTTTTTTATTTTGATTTGTTGATGATGAAAGAAGTTGGCGATTGGGTCAAAGCTCAAAATACCATTTGGTATTCAAACTTATTCATGATTCAGTATGAAAATCAAAGGTGGGTTGAACATTTATGAATCATTAGAAATTTTGTCCAAAAGTTGTGGCCTTTAATTTAAAAGTAAAACACCACATACATGTGCATAATTTTCTTACATATAGGTGGTAATGGCAAAGTTGTTTGCTTACTTGCATACATGCGACGATGGTAGAAAAATGCTTGGTGTTGCATTTTTCTACTATGCATCCTTCCATAATTTGTTGTTATTATAGGTGCACGGTTTTTGTGGGCATTAGAGTTATGTGTTTGCTATACAAGCTCATCCATGGAGCTGATTACTTTCAATGTAACAAATGTTCATGATTGGCAAGTCTTTTGTGAACATGGTTTTGCACAACTTTGTTACTATTGTTAATGTTGTGTATACGAGCCAAATTGGATGGTAAAAAGGTGAAAGCCTATTGAGGGTGATAATATGGTTTTAAGGATTGGTCTGGCCTCCTTTTTGTTCAGGGTGTAATCATAAATTCACATTCAAAAACCTAAAGGAGTTCATGTTACAATTTTATTTTCTTACAAATCCAAATTTTATTGCATGTAATTGCAAGTAGTTGTTGATCATGAAAAGTGGTTTCAAGATATTTTGTGGGATTGCTAGGATCCATAAATGATTCCAAAGTTTTGTGATTGTTTAACCTTTACAAAAAGGCAACTTTTGGGGGCTTATTTGATTTTGAACATGGATCATAGGATGACATTCACCTTTATATCATTAGGGACAAGGGTTGTCCACTCTCACCTTAGTTCATGATTCCCCATAAGTAGAATGCAAATTTTAGGCACACATTTTTGGAAACATTGTACAATAGACATCTTACCAAAGGGAGGATTGTGGTGGAAAATTCTTTTGGGATATTGAAAAATACTTTCAAAAAACTATTGTTGAAAATCAATATTTGCACCCTTTTCCTTCCTAATGTTGTTACATGTTGCTATTTATTGTATAATTTATGATATTAGATGGGAGGGATGTGGATGTAGATGTGTTAATGTAACAAGTGGAACAAAACTATTTGCAAGGTGAAATAAGAAGGTGAAAAATATAATATGATGGATGTAGGACACAATGAAGGAAAAACTAATATAAAAGGTAATGAACTTTCTCAATCCAACCAAAGATTGATACTTAAAACATATATAAGAATTAGAAGAATGTGTAAATAATGAACAAGTTGAAATGTTGCAAAGGTCAAATGAAATTGTTCAAATGAATTCAACCATCCTTGATGAAATGGATAAATGTTGAATTGGAAGAAAAACTTTTATGTTTGATTCAATTTTTAGTTGTAAAGCTCTATGTGGTTTAGTTTGGAATTGGAACACATAGACTATTGAATTGAAGGTAAATTTTTTACATATGTCCTTGTTGAGATGAAGAAGTGTTAAATTCAAAATAAAATTTAATGTTGATATCATCTCCATAGTTCCACAAATAATGTCACCAAAGCTCCAACACTTAAATTATTTCATGCTACATTACAAATTAAAAATATCATGAAGCTTGATCATGGCCTTGATCATGAATAAATGTGCTTTGAAGATGGTAGATGTTGAAAATAATTTTGTGTTTAGATTTGTTGTGGCAACACATACACATTCACATATGCAAAATTGAAATGTTGACAAGTTCATATGGTCAAATGGAATTGAAATGATTCACATGTAATGGTTCTAGAGTTTTATCAAGTTTAAACAATTCCAAAATTAGTCAATCTATCATGCCTCAATTGCATTGTAAGAATTTTCACTATATTATTTTGGCAAATGGACTCTATTTCATTCTTCCAATGTAAAATCCCAATATGAGGTGTTATTTTTAGTGCCTTTATGGTAATCAAATATCTATTTGTAATCACCATGGATGCAATTCCATTTGTTTTTGCACATCTTGTTGATTCTTAGACTCTTGGAATGTGTGATTACTTCCAAGTCATTTAATAATTTGTTCCATCTTTGTATTGTATGAATCATGTTAAAGTGTGAATCAACAACTTTACTTCAATTCACTGTGCTCTTTGTGTTTATAACTAATCAAGGCCATCACCTCCTCATGACCCCAATTTGTGTTGCATTAGCATGAAGGACATGCACTTCTTCTGCTTTTGCCTTTTCCTCTCACATTGTTTGTCGAATTATCTATTGAATTCTCAATTGTATCCATCTCTTCTTAGCTCTAATTGCGTTGTAAAATATTTCCACCTCTTTTATTGTTGTTTTTTCTTTTGTTGTTGTCTGGCGTTGAGTTAATTCTTGTTGAATTGTCCATTGTAGTGATGATGATGTAAAAAAGAGATAACATTGTGAGAGATGCTACGAGAGACATTATGTGAGACGTGATAGACGTTGTGAAAGGCAGAGATGTAATGACATTGTAGAAGGACAAACGTATAAAGCTTTAAAGCTTAGACATTCATAGTGATGGTGATGCATGGGTGAAACATGCATGGAGAACACAAAAGGGCAATGGTGAAACGCATAGGGGTGATAGTGAAATGGGGAAGAATGACAATGAAATGTGAGAAAACAAACCTTGTCAATTGATGACCTTATCAATAAACTAATAGATAGGATTTATAACTATTAGGCTATTGACAATGGTTAGGACATAAATATTCACTTTTTGAAGATTTTTAACATTGCAACAATAAATTAACACCTAGTTTATCTTTTTAAAAATGTTTAACTTTAGTAGTGCCACATCATTTACCATGTTAGCTATTCATATATTAGTTTTTTTCACAAATATAATTATCACTCTTTTTTATTGACCATGTTATCTTCTTATTTGAAAGTACCTTTAATAGGTTAAATAAAAAAATGGGATTAATGTACACCTAAATATATGTTGGTTTTTTTTGTTGAAAGGTGTTGGATTCAAAACCAATGCGAGGTTATAAAACATATTAAAAAACCATTTTGCAAAAGATGTAAAATAGAAAAATTGTGTAACACGATTTTAATCAAAACCATGCAAGGCACAAAAATGATGGCAATTGAAATTGTCTAATTAAATAGAGTGGAGTTCAAATTTTTAATTCTTCAAAAAAAAAAAAAAGTTCTTTAAAGAATAGATGACCTAGTTTTAATTTTAGAGCTTTATGTTCTAGACTTTTAAAAGTAGTTATAGGTTAAGAACTTTTTAGGAGTGTACTTGAAGGTCACCTATTTCTCAAGTTAAGGTTCAAACTACATGCAACAGTAAAGGTGTTGAGAACCTTAGGATTTTTTGGGAAACTTTTAACCAAAGTTGTCATACTTTCCAAGTAAAGAAAGTTCTTTAAGTCATCATATTTAGACATTAGCTCCTTGCTTGCTTGCTTGTTGCCCCAACAAAATGAGATTTCTAAAAATTTAAGACTTTAGGCCTCTAACTTGTAGCTAAATTTGGTTGGAAGGCCTTTTAGGAAATGATGTGGCTCACCTAATAATACCCCTACCTCAAATTTTTTGGGGGAAAAAAGGCCCCTCCTTGGAGATGATGATAAAGGACTAAGAAATTTTTAAATAATTTTTTTTCTTTTTTTTCTTTTTGGGCACGAATGAAGATTAAGAAATATTTCAAATACAAGGAAATGCTGGAATTTTTTAAAAAGTCTACAAAGTGGAAGAAAGATGATAAAGGACTAAGAAATTTTTAAATAATTTTTTCTTTTTTTCTTTTTGAAAATTCTACAAAGTGGAAGAAATCTTCCAACTTGAGAGAGAGAGAGAGGGCCCTTGAAATATAATATTCTGCTTGACAATTGGTGTGAAATCAACAAAATAAGGGGGAAAAAAAAAGCCAAAGCTTAACATAGGGACCATGGGCCCTAGGGTAAAGGCATTCCCAAAACAAGGGGCCTAGGATATAACGTAGTAGCCAAGTTTGGCCCCACATTGTGAGGACCTCCTTCACCAGTGCACTTTACGCATCCGGAAACATCCACCCTTTTTGTAAAGCCCCCGACCCTAAAGTAGGAGGGGAGGCCAACATTTTCCTGAGCCTATTAATTAATGTGAAGAGGGGAGGGTCCTTATTATGACTATAAAATAGATAAGGCGTAAAATTCATCCAATCCCCTCCTCTTTTTTGGGATGGATATTCAAGCGGATCTAAGGTGCCTTGCCTTGCCTTGCCTTGCCGGATAACTTGCCTTCTAAAATACACATAGGAAATTACTCCAACTTGCTTTACGCTCACCTAATGGCATCACGGCCCAGTAAGATTCCCATGAATTTTCTTTTCATTTTTCCTTGGTTCCCAATGTGTTCCCACTATGTTCCTTCCAAGTTTCTGTTAGGTTCCCTATATGTTCCTCACATTCCTAATGTGTTCCCCAATATGTTCTCAATAGCACCTCACTTTTATCCCATATGCTTTGGCAAAGGAACTCTATATTTCAAAATAGAACTTTCTATTTTGGAGAGACTCCATAGTTTCAATTGTTTTTGAGTGATGGGCCAATCAAATTGACTGGTTGCAAAAATAAATAAAAATTGAACTTGAGAGGAATCTCATCTCATTAATAGGTAGGGTTTTTTTTGGAAGGGCTATTAAATTAATTCAGGCCAAAAATAGTGGCAACCAATTTTAAGGAAAAAATCATAGTCTTTCATCCTCATAATCCCACACTAACAACATTCGTTCGGAACACCAAAAATATTCAACCACCCTAGGCCTACCCCCCTGAAAAAGAAAATCACTAGTATTCATAAAAAATTAAAATTGTAGGCGGACGACTTTCTAAGTTATAGGTGGCTTCGACTTTAAGAAAAGCCCTCACTTTGAAGTAAAGAGGGGCGGGGACGGAGGGGAGGGAGTTTGGGGATTTTTGCATCTTTGGGAGGGGGGAAAGGGGGGGGGAAAACATGAAACCTGGGAAAAGAAAATCCGTAATTTACGACTTCGTTGTTGATGATGCGTGGAACATGCACAATCTCTGACTCGGTGAGGGAAAGAGGATCATCATTGACGTGGTGGCCGACAACGTCTGTCACTTGCCAATTGTTGGTTGCGTCCCCGACTTTACTTTGAAATAATATATGACCTTGTGGGGTCCCCGACTTTACTTTGAAATAATATGTGACCTTGTGGGGTCCCCGACTTTACTTTGAAATAATATATGACCTTGTGGGGTCCCCGACTTACTTTGAAATAATATATGACCTTGTGGGGTCGACAAATCTTGTTTGCTTGCCATTTGTGGGTTCCGTCCCCGACTTACTTTGAAATACTATATGACCTTGTGGGGTTGAAATTTGTGGGGTTCCGTCCCCGACCGGCTTGACTTACGTTGAAATATCCTATATGACCGACCAAGTCATTAGAGTGTCCAACACAAAGTTTATTTGGTCGGCGATTGGGACGAGAGATCACGAGGAGTATAAACCCAAAAATATGATGAATCTAAACTTGTCGAGTCACCTAACTTGTCGAGTCACCTAAGTTAAAAAGTACCTCTTTCGGGTTCTGAAATTATTATGTAGTCGCGTCACCTACCTCCTTTTCCCATGTGCCTTTGTGTTGCGCGGAAGTTGCCATCTCTTTAAATAATCATTTTTACTATTATAATTAGTAGTTCAGTATTTCTTTTTATTTATTTTGGTGAATTTAATTTTCGCACCGAAGTGACAAAAAAATTGGAATTTTGGGAATGATTTTCAGTGAAAATACCAAAAAGTTGCTAAAAAAATTGGGAAAGAAATCATAAAACTTTCAAGACCACAAAATTGAAAAAAGAAAAAAAAGAAGAAAATCTGACTACAATATCTAGTTTGGCACTTAGGTGTTGAATAATTCTTTTATTTTTCAAATTTGGCTTCAGCAATTTTTAAAAAATCATAATATATATATTTTTTCTGACTTAGTAGTATGTTGGAATAAAAATATTTGATAAAAATAATAATTGATGATTGTAATTAATGTTTATGAAAAAAAAAATATTAAAAAGAGAAAATATTGCTCAATTTCCTCTCCTTATCATAGCTCTTCTTGGGTGCAAGCATCTTGAAATACAATTTAGCCACAAACATAATAAAAACGGGCCATAATAGTCTTAAGTTCCCAAAATTTTGAAATCAATGTAAAAAATATATTATTTTCTTTTACTTTCGATGTTTCAAGCTTCTAGAAACTTTGGCATTTAAATTTATTTATTTTTTAAATTTGTCACCAAATGTGGAAAAGGTATTTATACAATATTGTTATATTTTGTGTTTGTATTCAACCTATTGATCTAATATCATTTATGTATTTGTAACCAAACTCATTGACCCAATTTAATTGTCACTCTTTTATTTTTGCTTGTAAAGCAATCACAATAGGCTCCTTTAACCCAATATCATTTTTTTAATGTTTGTAATCAACTCCATTCATTCATCCAATAATATACATTGTTAAATAAAATCATCTCAACTTGAAAATCATTTATCTTTCATTTTTTTGAATCTGAGGACAATTTTCTTTATTAAAAAAAAACAACATAGTAAGAAGGAAAATAAAACAAAATCCCAAGGCTTTTGCTACTTGTACTCTTCATAGAATCAAATATTATGAGAATCATATCCTATGAAGAAGTGGATACCTAGTTTCCATTAAATAATAGTACCTAGTGAAGAAGTGGGTACCTAGTTTCCATTAAATAATAGTACCTAGTTTCACTGACTTTTTCTTTCTTTCTATCCAATTATTGGGGATGAAGTAGGAATTTGACCTCCAAACAAGAGCCCAAAGTCGTCCTGACTTTCAGGATAACTCTAATAATAATGGTGTGAAATACATGAGGGCCATGCCATGATAATATTTAATAATTTATTTGGATTTGATAATATTGCATTTCAAATTACATTGTTCACTATATAACTAATGAGAGAGTTTATGTATGTTACAAACCATTTTAAAATTCCAACTAAACCAAAAAAAAATGCACAACTAGAAGAAATTAAAATAAGATACCTAACTAAATAAATCTCCAAAATAAGTGAAGTATCAAATCATTTATGCCTCCTCTTATTTACTCTTAGAGCTTTAAGGATGGCCTTTTAAGCTCATCCTACATCATTAATAATAATTGGAAAAATGTGCTCGGAGATCACCTGTTTCTTCTGACCATAAGGTTCAAGCTACTTACTTCTAGTGTGTTAAGGTGTTGTCCAACCATGTGAATGTGTAGTCCTTGCCTCGGAGCATGTCTCAATAGAGTATTCATTGCCTTTAGAGTGACATCTTATTGATACACAAATTATTATTATTATTATTACTATTATTACTATTATTTTAGCATGTCTTATTTGGGCCTCCATTATTTTTTTTCGGTAAAAAAAAACCCAAAAAACATGATTCATTTTTTTAGTATAAAATATCATATATAATATTATCCTTCCTTTGTCCTCTTTTGATCAACTTGGGTATGTGTCAACAATTTCCTTCTTCCAATTATTATCTTCCACCAACTTGTTTGATGTGTCAAGTTGGCATTGTTTTTGTGTGTGTGTGTAGCATTGGCCTTGACCTAAGGATGATGTTTTGTACTTTGGTGATGGCGCAAAGTGAACCAGCACCCACCAGCACACCATCCACTGAATGCCTCTTATGACTCGGATGTGGCTTAACCTCTACTATGTTAACATCTGGTTTCACCTTATTGACCCATTCTGAAACAAGTAAGTCCTTCACACAAGTAGATGGGTAGTAGGAAAATTAGTTATTGTGGCTCAGCCTGTTGTTGGAACTGGAACTTAACTAGACCGTGTGACCAACCTCTCATTAAAATAAAATTGGTCTGTGTGGGTAACCTTTTGATGGAGCTTGAACATACCCTATTGGAACTAGAACCTAAACTGAAATATATTAGAGAAATCCATAAGGTGACCCTGTCTTTGGGCCCCCTTCCACCCTCAAACCCCTCCTTCAGTGGTGTCTGCAAAGTAAGGAAATTTTATTAAATCTGAGTATGAAGTGCTGAAACTCAGCATTTAATGGAGACGGTTCAACAGAAGGTTCAAAACTAATTATAGTAACCGTACAAGTAGGAGTGAAAATATATGTAACAAAACATTGGAGGCACTCAGGAAAGATAGGAGGAAACTCAGTTTATCACAAAAATTGATGATTTTCTGGGTTAAGGTTTATGATTACACACTGCTACTATGCAAAAACCTGGCAGATGTTTGTCAATGTACTAGGAGGCCACGTTACATACATCGAGCAATGATGGATGTCACATTGGGCAATAACATGACGGGTGTGCACATCACACAATGACATGACAAGTGTCACATCGGGCACTAACATGACAGGTGTCATGCCAAACAATGACATAACGGGTGTCACATGGGGCAATAACATGATGATGGGTGTCACATTGCACAATAACATGACGGGTGTCGCATCAGGGCAATTTAACATGACGGGTGTCACGTCACACAAACGACGGGTGTTGCATTTGCTGTGCAAAAGCTTTACACATTTTCCGTAAAGCTTGCCCCCATTTTCATGAAGCCCCCATCCCCTTAAACAACCAGATGTATTGTGGTTGCATCCCTTCACGAAGAAACGATTTGCTGGGTGGGGCAATTCACTCACACAAGTGCTATACTCGAATTGGGCCGGAGAGCTGAGCTTCACCTCACACAGACTTTTATTCCCCCTAACGCCTGCCCTCATCTGAGGGTTTTATACCCTACACACAACCTCCGATCTCGGTATGTGAGTGGATGGGTGGAGCTGAAACCTCTCTTCCAATTGAGAGTGGAGATGGGTTTGGAGATTTTTGGCAAAAGAAATGTTTTTGAAAAAGGAATATTCTGTCACAAATTCTCTATTTTGAAAGGAAAAAAAAGGTTCACCCAAAATCTAGTTTTTAGTTTTTTTTTAATCACCAAAAAGTCGTCACAATTGCCTACAAATATATAACAAAAGGGGTGCTTAAGATTTTCTACTTTCATATTTTGAGTCGCCAAATTTGGCTAAATATGCTTATGGATGTTTTGTTGCTTGAGCGACATCACAAAATTGAAAAAGAAAAACATTGTGCCAAAACATTAGTAGGTACGATAATGAGATGATGAGGATGTTGATGAGATGACGAGGATAGTGAGAAGAAGATGATGATGACGACGAGGAGGAGATGATGAGGATTTGTGAGAAGAAGAAGTTGATGATGATGATGATTCATGAAGGTGAGATGATGAGGATTAATGAAAAGTTAATGATGAGATGATTAAGTAAGAGAGAGAAAGAGTTGTAGGTTTTTTTTAATTTGTGAAATTTGGACAAAAAGAAAAATTCAAAATTCAGAGAAAATGAAGTGATTTTGGAGGTTTGTAATAGTCAGAAGTGAGGGAGAAAATTATTTATTTGTATTTGGTTTAAAAGTGTGTAGACAAAAAATACAAAAATGGATGATTAAAGATTTGTACTTCATATTTGGTTTATAGCCCATTTTTGGCTAAATCTTACTAAGGATGATGATGGCCACTTTGGCTACAATTTTTTTTAAAAACTGGTTTATAGACATATCTGGCTAAATCCTCTTCCTATGGAGGATGGCCACTGTGGCTACCAAAAAGAGAGAGAGAGAGAAAAATCCTTAAAAAACTGGTTTATAGCCATTTTGGGCTAAATCTTCCTAAGGACAATGGCCACTTTTTTCTACATTTTCCTATGAAAGATGATGACCACTTTGGCTACAAAAAATAATAATAATAATAAATCTTTAAAAAACTGGTTTATAGCCATATTTGGCTAAATCTTTTTCCTATGGAGGATAGCCACTTTGGCTACCAAAAGAACAAGGGGTGTGTGACCTTGCCATTTACATTTTAGAAGTATCTTAAGGCAAAAGAAGAAGTATGGAAACTCAAATATTTTACCATGCAAAAAAATTATAATGTTCAAAAAAATCCTCTAATAGAAGAAACCAAAATCCTTCAAGATATTATTATAACTCTATTATAACTAATCTCAAGTTTCAACACACAGGCCAAAATATATCATCTTTCAAAAATCCTTATATAAAAAGAGACCTATTATTATTACCTAGGGGCCTATGAAAATCCCTTAAGCTACTATACTCTATGATGAATCTGAACACAATAATATGCTTGCCTACCAAGGCAAAGGCCAAAAAGCACTTTGCGAGAGAGAGAGCGAGAGAGAGAGAAGAGATGAGAGGTACTCAGTAAATTTCGTTGTTTTTGCTTTGGATGTCGGGGGGAGAGAGAAAAGTGGGCGTTGTTGCAGAAGAAGAAGGATGGGAGAAGAAGCATCATGACGCCGAGTGTTGGTGTGGCAGTTTTGGTTGTTCCAATAAAAGCAAGTGTGTAGCTAGCTACTTGTTTGAGTTAGTAGTACCAGAGGACGAGTCGGTTTGTTTGTTTGTTTGTTGATGACAGATGATGCTGATTTGTCGATGGTGAGGAGTAAGGACTCAGGAAAAATGGAGGAAATGGAGGCATTTATTTATTTCTCCCACCGTTGCTTGCTTGCTTCCTTCCTTCCCCGACACTCGCCCCAAATCGTCGTCTTTCTTTTTCTTTATCTTTTTATCGGGGGACGGTGATGCGAACTTTCGCAGTTTCATCTTCGTCTTTGCTTGCTTGCTGCACTATAAATCCATGAACTAGGCTTACATCAAATTCACCAAACCAACAACCAGCAGCCATCAAATTGTTGAAGCCAGCCAGCCAGCCAGCAAGCCATAAATTGAGGAATCCACCAGTAGCAACAGCAGCAGGAGCTTCTTCCCCCCATGATGACTGATGATCATCAGCAGCAGCAGCAGCAGCAGCAATTAATTGTATGCCTTTCTTTCTCGTGAATTTTGCAGCTTCTATATTGTATTCGCTTCTTCTCTCTCTCTCTCTTTTTCCCTCCCTTTTGGGTATCACACTAACTCACACGACCATCTAGATGTTCTCCCTTGTTTGGATTCTTGGAGATGAGGAAATTTAAGCTGGGTGGGTGGTAGTGGAGAAGAGGAAGAAGAGGGGGAGGAGGAGAGGGAAATGGGATTCTTCTTCTCTTGGGAGTAGTACTCTGTCCTCTTCTTGTGTACAGGAAGAAGAAGAGGGGCTTGTGGGTCAGACTTGGCATGTTTTTTTCTTTTCTGTTTTTGGGCAGAATTCAGAGCTAATTTGTAATGAATGTACACACAAAACAGGCTCATCATCATGTGTGTTGAATTTCCTTTCAATGAATTCCACAGAGGTCTGATTTTGGCTACAATTTTAGTTTGTTGCCTGACAAAATTGTTTCTTTCGTCTGAAGGAAGTGAATTGGAATTTCAATTTCAAGCAATCAAGCAAGCAAGCACAGAGTTTCTAGCATTCACTTTTGTACTGCCTCAGTTTTCTCAGGAATTGCACTCACTGATGTTTGAAGAGTAAGGCAGGCACTTGAATTTGGGATCAATGGAGAATTGGGTGTTTTTATGTTTGCTACGACACATCAGTGACTACTTTTGATGAAAGATCTTGAAAGGAAATTGTGAAGAAGAAGTGGACAAAATCATGCTTCATTCTCGCACTACAATTGATTGTCAGTCACTCAGTTCTCTTCCCAGTTTGAAAGAGTTGACTGCCCTAGTCAGTTCTTCATGCCCCTGGGTCCCAAAAGAAATAGCCACCATCATCATTGATTGCAGCTCTGAGTTGACCCTTGTGAATTTCCAGGCTATGACAAAAGCTTAGTTTGTTTTGCAGCTGCTCTTTTTCTCTTTGAACATACAAAAAAAATTCATTTTCTGCCTCCAGAGATTATTCTAGATGTTGAAATCCCCAAGTGAAAATTTGCCACTTCTCACTCTTGTGATGATAGATCGATAGATAGATTCCCTTGGAAGAGAAGGACTTGGTAGTGCATATGCAATGCTTGTGGTCTCTAGTATTTTCTACAGAGCTAGCTAGCTTTTATGACAACCCAAGAGTTCCAGTATGATGTCTCTCAACCCTGATCATCATCAAGTCTCCACTCCAGCAGCAGAGTTCAACAAGTTGAAGGAGATTGCTGAAGATGACGAGGATGATTGTATGCTTTGGTCTGATCAACCTTTTTCAATCCATTCTAGTTCTGTAAATCAGGCCTTTTCTTCTTTCAATTCTTCTTCTCTAGATGATTCAGCACCAGCTGGAATTCTAAAGCTGAATGCTTCTTCGTCTTCTTCTTCCTCACATAACGCAAGTAATGCAAATTACAATTCTTCCACAGTCTCTTCTTATCCTGTTGGTTTCAACAGTCTTCATCTCCCATTGTCGAATTTGTCACATCCAACAAGTGCATTGAGAAACCAGCAGCCGCTCCTCCCAGCTCTCTGTAGTTTTCATTCTTCCTCAACCAGCTTACAACATGCAAGGCATCATCATCAGCTCAGGGCTCCTTTGGCATATGATCAACAACTCATGCTCCCAGCAGCACCAAAGGAGACAACTGTTGACATCTGTGACCTTGAATTGTTCCTTCTCACCCCAAAATCAATTGTGGGAATCAAAGCCCGAATTTTTCAGGTGAGAATTTTCATATCTGAAAGTCAATCTTCTTAGAGACTAGTCTGATAGACAGAATCCCACATATTGTTTGTATGCACTCATCAATAGATGGAAAGCTTGATCAACAAAGTTTTCTGTTGTTTTGTGCATGTTGTGTTTTCTCAGGCTGCAGATGATGGAGAGTACCATGACATGACCCTTGAACGCCCGTTATTGAAGGGGCTCCATCCTTCTTCAGTGCGGGCATGGACATTCTCAACCAAATTAGCAATCTCCTCACAAGATCTGCACATGGGTTATGTCTCATATCGGATACAAGCAGAGGACATTGAGGTTGACGATGATGATCCGTACAGAGAATCCTCCATTGTTTCTGCTGCTAAGTTTGCGAGGCTATTTGGGGGCTCAGAAACAAAGTATACAACAATCACCGATGACTCGCATATACGTCAAGCTCTTGTTCAGTTTGAAGTGGCAGTTCCCAATGGTTTGATTAGTCAAGGTCAATTGCCTCTGCACATGTGGCTAGCTGTCTTAACCAAGATGATTGAAGTTGCTGATTGTGAAAACATACAAGCATGCTTTCGTGAGTACTTTTACCATCGACCGTCAAATCATAGGAGCAACATGATCTGTATTGGTACTAATGGTCGATCGGCTGTTTGGCCATTGGAGATTTTGAATCAAGTGATGAAATGGGCAACCAAAATTGGTGAAGAATTTCTTGACCTGAAATCCAATAATTATACTGAGAAGCAGCAGCAAGAGCTCCTTATGGCATCCCATCCCAAATCGGGTATTTTAAGCTTAGCTTTGATGGATCTCTTGTGGGAGCTTCAGAAGCTCCAAGGTCATGAAGAGGCCATACCTCAAGAACATATTTCCAATGCCTACCTTCATGCTCTCATGATCCTTTGCAGATTCTTTGGTGATCAATCCAGGGGTCCACAGATTCCCATTCCAATGGAAACTGCAGGGATGACTTTTCGGAGGGGAGTTGCATCTCTTGTTAAGAATGTGTCACCATCTTCATTGGTGTGGATTCAACATCTTGACGTGTTGGTTCAGCTGGATCCTACTTGGGAGTTCCTTTCCGAATGGAATGAGTTGCGGCTCATGGATAATGCCAAGAGCTCCACTGAGCTTCAAAGAGTGCAAATGCACTACATTGAAGGAATCAAATCTCTTATTTTATGTGAAGCACTTGATGGCAAGGCATTGAGAGTCATGGCTTTGAAGAGAGCACTTGAGGTTGCCCCTACAGTCTTTGCATTCTGTGAAGCAGCTCCAATTTTGCATACATGGGTTGCAAATGTGTTAGATCACCAAGACGTCACATTTGTTGATGATATTGATGAGATCAAATTGGTGCAGAGAAATGCACTCCACGTATGGTTTTCAAAGCTTTTGAATCAACAACTAGAAGAGCCCAAGAAAAGGATGTCCCTTCCATTGTTACAGAAGCAATTTGAGGCAGCAATGAAGGTAGGTTCAAATGACATTGAGCAGTCCTTGAAGCCAATTCTTCGGAGGAACATTACCAATCTTTTCCTCAATATTCTTGCACTGGAAGAACAAGTCCTACAGCAACAGAATGACACTGGGTTCCTTAGTAGTAGAATGCCAAAGCACTCGATCCTGAGCAGCTTGACACTTCTGATTAAGTGCCCACTCACATTCAATTTGCCATTTCTTGACAATGAAATCCAACTGCTCACCAAGTTGGCCACAATACCCACCTCGAAATTGTATGAGATGGGGAGGACTGCAATGGCCGAGCTCTTGCATTCCACATTTCTCAATCCTGCAACCGGTGAATGTGAGCTTGTGTATGGTGAGGTTTTAAGAATTTGGTTACATGGGGCAGTTTCTAGGGGAATTCGGAAGCTAGCAGCAGGTGCAGATGGATCAATGCTGTTGGTATCTCACTCTCCACTCCAATTTCTTACCTTGGCTCAGCAGATCAATGAAACTGGTTTGCATGCCAAGGGAGCAAGTGTGGAAGGCTTTGCTATCTTAGCTGTTTCCATGGCCCAAGAGTACTGCTGCAGCCTTCCACATTTCTTTGAAATTGATTCTACTGCTTTTAACAATTCTGATACTCTAAGGATTTCAGCATCACCCCTCATTCAACAACAATATGAAAAAGTGGCCATTTCCATGATGGAGAGTCAACTTGGATGCACATCCCATGATAATGATCTCGATGAGCTTTGCATGAATGTGTTAAGATCCATTTGCTGCGAAAGAATTGCTGGCACATTCAGTATTGAAGATCCGTAAGTGATCATGATGAGAGTTTTCCCTTTTGCATGATCCCTATTGAATTCATGCTTGATCAATCAATCTCATATAGACTACCCAATGATGATGAGATGCACTAGTGTTGAGGATAATTATTGCCATAGGTTTAAATCTGAAGACCTAGTTGTTTGTCGAATGTTTTCATGAGCTGACAAAAGTTTGGAAATTATTAGTCATTCTTATAGAAGAACTAATTTGGTGTGCTCATATTTTTTGTGAGTTTAGGATGCAAGCACGCTTGTGTGTCGCGCTCCTAGACATCCTTGTGAAGAATCACGCCGATTTTTTGCAACCAGGATTTTGTCACAAGCCGGTTGAGACCATCGTGGGATCAAGGTTTGCCACTCTCCTTGTGCAAATTGAAAACTGTCCGCAAATCATGCAAGAACACAGAATCTTCACATTGGGTTGTGATTCATGTTTCGTTCTTGGAAATTTGCTACTATCGGGTGAAGTGAGTTTATCACTAATTGAAACATACCTTTCAACCCAACAGTGGGAAAACATTTTCCAAACCCTTGGGAGAGAGGACTTTGTGTTGGCAACAAAATTGGCACACCAACAATTGGATCTCTACAAAAAGCAACTCAAAGGATTTGAAATCCTAGTCCTCAACATATGCACATTACTAGAGAAGAATGGATTTTTGATTGAAGACTGGGTGAAGTGGAATCAATGGCTACTTGAACGACAAGAGTGTTGGGGCAAATTTACAGTGGCAGAAACCAAATTCCTCAACCATTGGCCTATTGAAGTTCAACAATTGCTTTTCAAGTATTTAGATCCATTTATTGAGTTGCATAAATCAACAATCTTCTCAAACCTTTTGCTTATGTTAGCCCAAGAGGAATGGTTCAAAGGTGATCAAGAGAATCAACATGTTGGAGTCACATTTTCCATGGTTGCAATGAATTTAGTGCCCCATGTAGTGGAAATCTATAAGACAGAAATGGCAACTTACATTGGGAATAACATTGATCTTGAGAAGATCAAAATGGAACATCTATGTCTCCTCTTGCATGGAGTCCAAGAAAAGCACATGGAGATGGAGTTTGAGCTTGCAAGGCATCAAGTGGGCATGAAGGACGCAAAGGCTCAAGGCCTTCTCTACCCCCATCACATTACAAGGAAGGAATTCAACATACTTGAACAAATTGAATCTTGGGTTAATATCACAGCAAAACGGGAATTAATCAATGTTTTGCCAAAAGTTGCAAGTGTGTTGGGCTTTGATGAGGATTGTGGAGGTGTTGTGTCCCAAATCCGCAATGTTGTGATCCAATGCACTCCATTATGCTCATTGAAAATCTTCCAAGACATGCTCAAGCAAGATGGACACATTGTGTTGACACTCTTTTCCAAGGAAGAGGAATCCACTTTCAAAGAGCTTGCAAAAGCTGGGCCTCTCATTGCATTTCTTCGAGAAACTCTTAATGAGGACCTTCGACATCTAATCGATGCAGTTGAAAATCAAAATTCATGGAAGGATAAAACATGGGAAGCTGTTATTGCAGATCTCATTGATCTACAAAGTATGTCACTAGACTTTATACTCATGGAAAAATAGATTTGTGTTGTTGTAATTGTAATGATGTGTTATAATGGTTGTATAATTGGGCCCTTGTGAGCTAGTTAATTTGAATATTCATGACATCTTGCTAGCTCTTTTATTAAGCTTGAAATTGTGTAACATGGTTTTGTGGATTTTATTCTACATAGGAATTTTTCGTCCTATCTTGGGTTCAGAGGCACCATGTTTTGAAGAATTGCGAGCAGCAATTTCGATGGAGCTTAAATCTTCAACTACATCAAGTATCAGTGTAAACCATCTTGCTCCAAAGCTAAAAAAATGCAATGAAGGTGCACATGCACTTCGCCAATATTTTTCATCTGTTGCAAATCGAGGTCATAAGACAAATGATCAAATCAGTCGTATTCTCAAGAATGGATGGTATAATTTCACTATCATTGATGGCATATGTAAGCTTGAGCTCAAATGTGAAGATGATGATGCTCAAAATACATCATCAAAGGTCGATGCTCAATCTTGTAATTCTTTTTCAAATTCAAAAGGATCAAAAAGACATGACCACATTTGGTCTCAAAAGGTTCGTGGAATCTTCAATGAATTTGCGAGCAACAAAGATGAGGGCTTCCTCACTGAAACTGACATGGCAGCACTTGTGTTTGCTGTCAACCCCCATGTCAAGTTTAGTGAAGATTCCAAATGTGACATTTCTATCAAGATTTCCAAGTATTTTGGTCAATTCATTCAACCGACCAAGGGCTTAAGCTTTGAAGGTCTCTTGAGCTCATACGATGTGGGAGGCATTGGTGATGTCGACAAGGATTTTGATGTGTTGGGATTACATCTAAATTCGTCTGGTTTTGGAGATACATTTACAGGAGCAGAATTGCTAGATCTCCGAAGTCGAGCTCGTTTGGTGATCAGCACCCAGAACATGTACACAAAGAAATTGAAAACCACACGAACACTAGGTATGCATGACATGGAATATCCTATATGATTATCACTAACTCAAGGATTCTTTTTTGTTCAAAGGTCATAAGTTTGGGATTTGCACTTGCATAAAATGGTGATGATTTTATGTACAACACAAGATTTTTTCCCTTCATTTCATCACGTCTTGGATGAACTACATGTTTTTGTTCAAATTTTTGAAAGCTAAAATGAAAGTGGGGAATTTGATATTTTGGTATGTTTATGAATAGAATCAAGATTTAAGGGAACATTATTGTATGATGTGTTTGCCTTGAGAGATGGTGTAATTCATAATTTTTGATTGTGTTGGACATTCAACACAGGGTCTGAATGGGGCGATGCTGATGAAATTACAAGTTTGCATACGACAGAGGAAGTGGCCAAAGACTTTATAGAACATGTGAATGTTGTCGAAAAGCTCATTGCTTTTGTCACAGAGCTCCATCAATGTGGTCATTTTAGTTATGCAAAGTTTGATAAGAGAGTTTTTGGATTATTGAACTTGCGACAACTCACCAATTTTTTGGAATTTGAGCTTGCAACTTGGAAGTCAAACATATTCATGGCACGCAATCAACATCCATGTCTGAATTACTTTCGTTCCATTGAACTTCGGTTACTTCTAGAAGCATTGATAGACAATGAGGACACGATATCATCAATTGTAGGAACAAAACTACGTAGTTGCTTGGAGCTTTTCGCATGGACAGGAATCATGGATTACACTGCACAAAACTTCATTATTGCCAAAAATCTTGCACAACAACTCATGCTCACTACATTAGTTGAGCAATTGAACGACTCTAAGCAAATTGAAGATAAAGAGCGTTACTTGTCAGCTTGTTTGCATACGATTGCTACTGTGTTGGAAAACACAATATATATGGAGAAATCAATGTCAAGCTCAACAATGCCATTAATCTTTCAACCTAGCTTTTCAAGTACGTCACTAATCTCTCAACCCAGCTCCTCAAGTACATCATTGGGTTTAGAATTGCATGGCATAGGATCAATAGCCAAAGATGAAGAACCATTCAAATTAGTACTTGTGGAAAACCCACAAGACGAGTTGAATGTCGTGGCCACACTTTTCCATGATCAAGGCCAGTGTCTTTCACAAAATGCAAGCAACGTCATCATTTGCAGTCATACAACTGTATGGGAGGAAATCAATTTACTGCTATTAAGATGTTTCCAAGACATGAAAGCAACACAACAACAACCACCATTATGTGGCAAAGGCACAATTTTATTTTGTGTTGCATATGTTGAAAAATTATCCTTGGAATGCCAAACGCAATTTCTCACAATGTTTCAAGAAATGGTCAAGGAGTGGCGCCAACACCAAGTTGGTCAACAAGAGGCATTGCCACCAGCAGATGCAACAACTATGAATTTGGTGTTGGTGTCATGTTCCAAGTCAGCCAACTTGTTGCAAAATCTTTCTTGCAACCTCAATATCCGCTTGACCTATCACACACCTTGCAATGTCAATGCACTTCGTGAAATGCTTCCTAAGGAATGCTCCAAAATGTGGACTGTGACATCCAACCTCCCTGGCATGGGGAAAACAACATTGATTCGTACCAACTCTAATAATCATGTAAGCAATTGTTGACACCTTAAAGTTTTTCCATGTTTAATTCACAATGAAAGTTTCAACTTTCCCATGATCCTTTTGCATGAATCAATTTTTTTATTTGCTTTCAAATTATATATTTTCTTATGGGTCAAGGATTTAAATGCATCATTGTCTAATAATGACTCACAAAAATGTGGGGGGTGGGGTTGGGTGTTGCTTGAATATCATGATTTAGAAGTTGAAACTTCAAACTATTTGTTTGAGTGGAGAGGTTTCAAAGGATCTACTCATTACTTGCTTGAAAGATTTGAATTTGCAACCTGTCACTCTCCTACACATTGATATTGCAATGGTGCAAAATCCAGAAGCTTTGAATGTGATGTTGTTTGAACTCCTCATTATTGGTTTCTTGAAATCAAACCTCATGGGAGTTTTCCATTTTCCAACGAGTAATGTTGCTATTGAAATTGCAAATACATTTGGCAACCAATTAACATTGAGCTTACCGGTTTGCAAGTGGTTTCGCCAAGAATATTTAACTTGGGATTTAACCAATTTCCAAGTGAATGACCAAGATGATAGTGATATTCAAGTAGTGTGCAACTACTTGGTACAATTGGAGGCAAATAACCTCGACTTTTGGAATCTAAATTTTTCTCGACTAATTGGACGAAGTGCAGAGATAATCGAATCATCTCGTTGTCGGGAATTATTGAATAGACATTTCATTGCCTTTGTACAAGAAGTGGATTCAATATCATTCACAATATTGGAAATGTTCATTAGGTATGCTGCTCACCAATTGAGAGAGTTGAGCAATAGTGCCTTTTTCACTCCGGAGAATTTGGCGTTCATGGGTGCAATGAACACAACACGAACAAACCTTGTGAACTCGATTTTGGATCGTGCTCGAGATCTCTCATTAAGATCTGTGAAAACTTGGCTACATGATCATCAACAAACTAACCCCATGATCATTAATGGATCAGTGAGGACTCATGCAACAACAATGACAGATCTAACAATGGTGGCTCGAATGGGTGGATTACAACGATGGTCTGATAGTAACCATGTCATGTTGTTTTTCCAAATGGGTGGACCAATTACTATTTTATATAGACATGTCGAATTCATCCCACACTCCATTCAACAATTAATTGATAGTCAAAAACTTAGGAGTGAGAAGACAAAGCCTAAAGACTTTTCAATTATGAACTCAAAAGAGTTGTATGAATACTTGTGGCCAATTTTGCACACAAAACAACTAGCAACTTACAAAACGAATTATGTATTGACACCTGATAACCTTTTGAAGATGGCATTGATATACAAGAAAGTGATGGCACATGTGCCAGTCGTGATCATGGGAGAAACCGGATGTGGCAAAACAAGCCTTCTTAAGACCTTGGCACAATATTGTGATGTCAAGCTCTTTTGTATGACACTCCATGTTGGTACTAGTGAAAACGATATTCGCAAGTTTGTTGCAAAGGCGGAAAGTGAAGCCGTACATAATACAAAGGTTCGAATAATCAAATTCTACTCTTGAATTTTTTCTTTTATTTGATTCTTTCATTATGTCATAATTATTGTATAATGTTAATAGTAATAGTAATTATTTCAACAACTACAATATTAATCATTAATGCACTTTCTCTCTTTCAACGTTCTTGTTTCAGGTTTGGGCATTTCTTGATGAAATAAATGCGTGTGACCATCTTGGATTCTTGGATGGATTGATATGCCATCATGTTCTAAGTGGCAGAACACTTGACAAGAATTTGACCATTTTGGCCGCTTGCAACCCATATAGATTACATGATTCCAATAAACAACGTGTGGGTTTGGTAGCACAAGAAATCTTGCAAAGTTCAAACAATACCAAGCCTAGCCAACATGGGTTGATGAATTTGGCTTATTCCGTGAAGCCCTTGCCAGAAGCAATGATTGTTCATGTATTCGATTTTGGACTTCTCAGCACACTAGATGAAAGAGCATATCTTACAACAATGGTGAAAGAAACAACACCAAGTCTAATTTCCTTCATCCCATTTGTTGAATTGTTGGTACATTCACAAGCCATGCTTCGACTCTTTCATGGGGAAGCGAGTGTGAGTTTACGGGATGTGAGTCGATGCATTTCCCTCTTCAAATGGTTTTGTATAGATGTTGAAGGGCGCTTGATGGCAAAAACCAATGATACAAAAGTGACAACCAAGGCTATTTCTCAAGGCAGTAAAGCACGAAGAGCTACACTTTTAGCATTCGCACATTGTTATTACTACCGCCTTGATTCTGAAAATGAACGACTAAAGTATCGCACGATGTATGCTAATGTGATGAACAAAGCAAGACTTAACTCTTTCATGAGGTTGATCAACTTCCGGTAATTCACACTTTTAATTCCACACCAAAATCCTTGTGTTTTTTTTTTCTTTTGAATATGAATTAATTAATTATGGTGGCAAAGGCCAATATACGTGATCATGATCATTACTTTCAACAAAGAGCATTTGGCAATCTAAAACCTTGAAAGATTATCATCATTGAATTATCATCAATGATGTTGAAGTACTTGTCATGTTCATTCATTTGATTTCTTGTGGTTGCCATGTTTTATTATTTGTGACATAGGTCTCTGTGTTGTTTTTTTTTGGGCTTTCTTTCCTTGTAGACAATTCACGCCAGAGAAGTTTGTTGAGAGGTTGAGAAAAGAACAAATGGATTTATTGAATCGGATGGACATTCCACCTGGTGTTGCCAAAAACCAAGCTCTTCTTGAAAATGTGTTTGTGACACTTGTGTGCATCTTGAACCGCATTCCTTTGTTTGTGGTTGGAAAGCCTGGATCTGGCAAAACACTCTCCCTTCAACTCATTTACAGGTTTGCATTTCCATGTTGAAAACCATAAATATATATATATATATAATTTTATTTTATTTTTATTTTATTTTATTTTTTCATTTTTGGAGTTGAATTCAATTAGTCTTGTGCTTGATTTTGCAAATTGTTGATGGTGGCTTCTTTGGCGTCTTTCAATACAATGAATTGCAGTAACCTGAGGGGCACAGATTCAAAGGACCCATATTTTCGCCAATTGCCACATATGTACATGCTCTCTTATCAAGGATCTGAGAGTTCCACCTCTGAAGGAATTCTCAAGGTAAAAGAAAACAAAAAAAAAATCATCTACTACTAAACACAAAAAATTGCAACATTTTTCTTATTAATATATCTAGATGTTTTCTTAAATACCCTTTAAAGTATGTAGTTGGATTTTGGTAATGTGCAAGTAGATCAATCTATAAACAAGTTAGTTTTTTTTCTTGAGCATTTTGCACCACTTTCAACTTTCAAGCAAAGGTTCATAACCATTTTGTATTTTTTCACAGGTTTTTGAGAAAGCCCATCGATGTGTCAATGATAGTAGGAATGGCAATGTTGTGGTGGTTGTTGTGCTTGATGAAGTTGGGCTTGCAGAAATTTCAAGCAATAACCCTCTTAAGGTACATATTATAAGCAAAATTTATAAAAACCTAAACAAACATTTTTTTCATATAATTTTACTTTCACATTAGATGGTGGTACTCGTGATTTTTCTTAAAAGAAAATCATTGGACCTTTTTTTCCCCTCCATGAGTCGAAACATGTAATCTAAAACATTTTGAATATTTTCTTATGATGGGTATTTTCTTACACTTAGATATATGATCAATTCTAATTGTTTCATAACAAAACTCATTTTTTGTAGGTTTTGCATGGGCTTTTAGAGCCAGATGGGGAACAACAAGTTGCAGTGGTGGGAATAAGCAATTGGTCACTTGATGCTGCCAAAATGAATCGAGCTATCCATTTGTCACAACCAGATCCTTCAGAAGATGATCTTTTTGTCACTAGTGTTGCTATCCTTCAAAGCTATGGGAGTTGGCTTTTGTATGGGAACTTGATATTAGAACTTAAAAGTCTTGTCAAATCTTATTATGAATACCAAGCATGTCAATCACATCCAAACTTCCATGGCCTTCGAGATTTTTACTCCCTCATCAAGTCACTACATCATGGGAAGCAAAACACTCAACAACATTGGAGCCGAGAAAACCTTGCAAGAGCTGTGTGGAGAAATTTTGGAGGGTCTCCAAATGACATTGTCACATTTTCTCAAATTCTTCGAGAAAATTTACATTATGACATTCTGCTACAACATCCACCCCAAGTTCTTCAGCTAGTGGAAAAAAATCTCGATGATAAGGAAGCTCGACACTTAATGCTCATCACTACTGTAAGCAAACATTTAATGTTCATCACTACTATAAGTAAATGATGTTTTTAGTGGAAATCAAAGAGTAGCGTTGCTTCAATGGAAATTCTATTTGTTGTTGTCTTTTGATTATTTGACCATTGACAAGTGAATGTTTGTTTTGCTATCGATTTTTTCTCACATTGTTAACTAATGTTATATGATATTTTTCCTTTTTCTTTCAAATTCAGGGAGATTCTGCAATCGGGATATTAGAACATAGACGAAGGCATGATGAAAATTTTGTGATGATTTTTGGAAGTTCATTCAAGGATGATTGTAGTGACGACTATGCATATATGATGCTTAGTAACATCATTCTGCACATGGAAGCTGGCAGGTACATATGTACTCTAAGTTATTTCAAGGTTTTTATTGGGAATTTGTCATTTTGAGTTCATGTTTCATGCCCATGGTCTTATAAGCATCTAAGGCTTGTTGATTAGCAACAAGTTTGTCATAAAAGTTCAACAAGATCAAACTGTTGGAAGGATGATCATGATGGTTCTTCTTGTGATAAATTCTAACATGGACTTTTTCAATTGTGTTTGTTTTGGGTATCTTTAATGTGAAGGTGCATATTGCTTAAGGGTTTGGAGCGCATATGGTCATCACTTTATGATATGTTGAACCAACACTATAGAGTAGTTGGAGGGCGTCGTAGTTGTCGTATTGCAATTGATGCATATAGCAACCCCATGTGTTTTGTGCATGACAACTTTCGATGCATCGTTGTGGTGGATTCAAGTCAAGTGCCACACCTTGACCCTCCTTTCCTCAACCGATTTGAAAAGCAAGTCCTTACCGATGAAAACATGTTATCCAAAGAGCAAAATGAGATGGTTGAAATTCTACAAAAATGGGTGATCGACATGGCTGACATTGATGATTCATATACCCAAAATATGCATGAGTTCAAGGAGCAAGATTTGTTTGCAGGTTATTATCCTGATATCTTGCCGTCTATGGTTTTACACCACTTCAATGACATGAAGAACAACACATCAGACTACAAGTCACTTGTTCTTGATCGGTATGATAATCTTCACACACCGACATGCAAAATGGGAATGATGCAAACTCTCTCACAATGTTTGTCAAATTGCATGAATTTTTTTTGTAAAATTAAATATTAGCCTATGTGTTAAGTGTCTCAAGATCGATTTTGTTAAAATATTTTTATAGGTGCAAAGAGGATTTACTTCAAATTGCATATATGGATGGTATGGTGCGAGCACATTATTCAAAAGCAAGTCGACCTAATGCACCAGATGCAGCAAAATGGATACGAAAATATTTTGATGAACAAAGAAACCAGAAATCTCTTCAAGATGTCATTCACGAATATGTAAAGACCTTCCTATCCTTTCATAATTTCTTTGAATTGAAATCAATCTTTTGTGGAAGGTCCATGTTAAGATTTGCTTAGAAATTATTATTTTTAGCTCTTTAACATCTAGTGCCTAGAAATTATAATTTGTCAACCCAAATGGTTGACGATAGTATTGGACAACATCAACGATGTTTTTGATTACTTGATTGATTGATTTTTTTTAGATGGGGCAAAGGGAAGAATTATGGCATGATGAAAAGGGCTTCAAGCTTGTTATTAACACATGTTCAAATATCCATATGGACATCAAGAATGATATTTTTGACAATATCAAGAATGTGAATGTGAGTTTTATTTATACTTTAACCTACTGAACTTGAATCATTCATAAAATTTATTTCTTGGGATGGTAGCTTCCAATTGAATTCTACCCAAATTATAAATTTCACAATCATAATTTTATTTTTGTTTTTTCACATTTTTGAAATGAAAATGACAAGAAATGTTATATTATAAATGCAGGCACAAATTTTGAAGTTGGGTGACATTAGTTCAGAACAACAACTTCAAGTCCAACTTCAAAATTGGTTCAAAAATGATTCTTCGAATATGTTAGTCTTACGAGCAAATGATGTATTAGACAAAGACCATATTCCTCTTGTGAAAGCTCATGTTGAAAGAGGTCGAGCTGAATTTTTACAAGGAAATAATGGCAATGCAAGAAAACACATTATGTTCATCATACATAGCCATCGTAGTGACAAGAAAACACAATCCAAGTTTTCATTTCTCAGTGGATGGCAACAAATTACATTGGATCAACTTCAAAAGGAAAAGATGGATATTAGGTATGAAAACTTATATTTTTAAAACCTATTTTGTATATGTACCAACCATATATCATAGTAAGTATAATTGATATTTGCAAGCACATTAGTCCTAGATGTCATGGGATTTTTTATGAAGTATTGGGTTGAAGGTCTTATTCATGGAACAAAAATCATGTATGTTTTATGTGTTCGCAGAGTTTTTCTAAACCATACTATCCCCGAATTATTGGAATCAGAAATGATTCCATTAAGTGGAAGCTTGATGGTGAAAGTGTTGACATGGAGCTTCCTTTGTATCAAGTACCCAATGGGGATGAACTCAGCTGTTCATTGCCAAGAGATGGTACGAAAAATTTGTGCAGATGAACATTTGTTGAAGTGCTTCAAGCAACATGCAATTCAATGGCTCAAGGTCAACATTGAAAAAGATTGGCAAACTGCAATCATTTACAATCGAGGTCGACTTGCTCTCACATCAAACCTCCATCATGCATTTGGACAATTCATAGAAGAACAACTTCGTCAACCAATTGCAAGATTGATCTACATCTTGGAAAAAGGATCTGCACTTGGTTCATACTTCAACATGGATAATACGAAGAAACATTATTGGCACATGATGGTAATGGATCCATCAATCATAAGTCTTGAAATTGTTCCTATCCCAGTTCACCCAGAAGGTTATAATATCAAAACGCCTCTTCATCTCTTGCTCCCTTTTAGCCCATTGTATGCCAACCATGTGGAAAAAAAATTTCGAGAGCTTTATCAAGTTCGATGCATGACACAAAACAAGCAAGAACAAAATTCACCACTCACTTTTCCAATCAACATCGGACAAGATATTAAAGTTTCGATTGATGAATCGATGAAGTTGATTTTTAATTGCATTGAAATCAACTTGGAAGATTACGTTTCTGATTTTGCCAAAATTTATGCTCCCTACAAATCAGATGAAATGCATGCTTCTGAAGCAGAGATTTTTGAGTGGATACTTAGAGAGAATTTGGCAGGGGCTATTCAAAGTCCTGGTTTTGAGATGCATATGCTTATGTGGGAGAAGGGAGCACGATTGGCTGCTCAAACACATTTAGTAGCGACTTGTTTCCCTATGGAGTATATTGTCAATGAGCTTGCCGAGATCAAGAAACACAAGTCTCCAAAAAAGAATTTTGATCAAACTCTTGTGTTTGAATGTTGTAAGAGGATTCTACCCACCAAACAAGTCATCCAACAAGCTGGAGGCATCCATAGCTGGACTCACCAAATAAACATTTCAATCAAATTGGCATCTTCATTAGCTGCAGGATCAAAAGGACCAAACCATGAGTTGCTCATGCTCATGTTGTGCACATTACGAGACTTTGCAAGTATTGTGATCATCCCTCTCGCATCAACAACTGAGAGTCTTGAAAGCCTTGCAAAATGGTTCATAGAGCATGACATGGTCTATAGTCCATTGTCACTAATAGAAAGGGTTTTGAATATGACACTTGACATCAATTCTTTCAAAGATGATGAACCCCAAAGGGCAATATGGTTCCGCTTCCTTGCTTCATTTTTCAATCAACTTTTTGAGATTCAAATCTTGATCACAAACAAAGAGATTTCAAGGATGGCATATTTCCTATTTGATTGCATGGCCCCAACATGCTCCATGAAAAACATTATGTTGCATATTGTTCAGGCAAGTTGGTCCTACACTATTGGTGGTGTTGTTGATCATGAGCCTAGATGCCCACAATTCATGAATGGTTATTGCACGTTATTTGGGAATGGTGGTTATTGGAAAACTAATCAACCATATATCCTTCTTGGTGATGCGATTTATGAAGCCATACAACCAACGATTATAGACAAATTAATGTTGGGAGAAGACACTGAAGATTGGTCATATGAAGCTTTTGTCAAACGTTTAAGTGAGGCAAAGGATGAGCTTGTTGGGAATGTGCCCTTGAGTATTCATGTCGTTTGTTCAATTGCTCTTGTTCGAGCAACTTTAGATTTTGTTGCTCAAGAGTTATTTGTTGTCCATGGAAACAAGCACACAAATTTGCATCATCTGCAAGTGGGAAACAACATTGCTAGAATTCTACATGATGGATTCAGCAATCATGGATCACCTTACATCTTGGCTTCAAAACAATACTTGTTGAAGGTACTGAAAGTGCACTATGGGATGTCAATACTTGATGTGAGCCATTTAGCTTTCAAATGCCAACGAAACAAAACATTGGAAACATATGCTTGTATGTTTGATTGGGAAATGCTTAAAGAAGTCACAAGCCCACTTGGATTCAACCCATTCAATTTGGCATCATCTTCATCTTCCTCATCAACAAGTTTTGAAAGTGTTAGCAAAACTTTGTGGGACATGATTTACAGCCAAGATGAGAACCCTCGAGCTTTGATCAAGAAAGCAAACATGTTGGAGCAAGCACACATAACTACCACTATTGCTTCAGAGCTCTATCTTGTCCAAGCTATTCGAGAGCTTAGTCCACAAGAAATTAGTGGTACCCAATGGCTTATAAATGCAAACAACTTGCAATCTTGGCTTCCTAAATGGAGAGAAGCTATTCACATTCTCTTGGGTACACAATTTATGGTGCTTAGACCTGAAATGGACACCTATGAGTTAAGATTCAAAGTGCTCCTTGCGCATGTTCTTTTGGTAGTGACTTCACTCCCAAGCGATTCCCCTTTGCAGGTAAATAAAGCTAACTAAACTCTAGTGCACTTTTGAGCTACATATCTTTGTCTAAAAATTTATTAATCTTATTATAAGTTGTGATTTTTTTCTTTGATAAAATAAAGATTTTGATACCTTGATATTTCAAAAACCATATCTATTGAAATAACTACACAAGAATTTTATTTTTTTTAAAAGATTAATTATTTGCCCATTACTTAGATGGATGTTCATTTATGCTTCATTTTTTGGGTGTTACAGGGTTACATGACACTCCAAAGTGACCATTTACAGGAGGCATTTGTGTTGACATGTCCCAATAGCTTGATAGCAGCATTAAGAGGGCCTCTTTTGGTTAAGGAAAAATTGGCCGAGTATAAATGCAAATGTGGTTATATTTACACAATTGGAAATTGCACTCGACCTGCATCAATTGCAAAATGTCCTGAATGCAAAGAACCAATCGGTGGACAACATCATAACCTTGTGTCTGGAAATAAAGAATTATCAATCAACAATGCAGATGAAGGTGTATATAATATTCTTTAACTTGTTTTGCCTTTTGGTTTCATATGCATCATTAGGGGGGGGAAGGGGCATGCATGAATGTTCATGTGTTCTGATAATATTTTTAAAAAATTGCAGGCTATATTATGGATAGTCAAGCACCGCATGATGAATTTTACAAAGTGCGTGGCTTGGATTATAAAGGTTACCGAACACTCCGGATTGTTGTTCATTATTGCCTTTTAATTGGTGCACTAAGGGGTCAACAAGATTTGACATTATTGGCTAAGCTTTTGGAGCTTCCTCCTCATGTAGAGATGAATAGGGTCATTGCATTTCTTAAAGATATGATCGAAATGGATTTGAAAAAACTTGATCAACTCCTTCACTGCAACCGTGAAATAACATGTCAATACTTGCACATTCTTATTGCTTCTCTCCCCAAAGTTTCAAATATGGGTAAGTTGGCAAGTCAACAAGCAAGAAAAACTTGGGAGGATGAATTCCAAATGCAAGTGAAAATAGTATCCTCCAAAAATGTTCATGACATGGCAACAAAGTATTTGCATGCACATAGTGTGCGGCATAATTTAACCGAATTGTTGGAGGAGAGGTTGACATCACCTTTTCCATCCGCTATAGCAAGTTTGACACGTATTACAATCACACCAACAGGCCAAAACTTCAAGTTTGCATACATGCAAGATCCAAAGAGGATTTCATCGTGTCCTCTTCTTCAAGTTGTCTTCAATCACCAAAAGACATTAGTTGATGTCAAGCATTTGGTGCCACTTGTTTGTTTCTCAAGCATTATGCATGAACTCCTTTCCTCCAAAATTACACGACTTGAAGCCACATCCATCACCATGGGATCTTTGGTCAAAGAAAAGAAGTAAGTGAATTTTTTTCTCTTATGTGAAGGCTTGTTGTTAATTAGTATTGTTTATTAAAAAAATTGTTGGAAGTTATCACTCTTTTCAAGACATAAAATACATTGATTGTGGTTGATTAATCACATATGTGCATTGATTATCCAAATGGGGGTGGGATGCAATGAACTATACAAAGCAGAGAATTAAGGGACTTGTTTCTTAAGTTTGCGGAAGCATGGAATATTGTGCGGGGCAAAGTCAATGGCTTTGAATGCACAGAATTCAGACACCCAATTCCAGCTATGGGTTTCGAAAGCCCCATTACTCTTTGCCTTGTGGAGCCTCGTGACCAAGGAATTTATATTACAGCCATCCTCGATTACCTTCGTAACCATCAAAACATTTTTTTGGAAGAGGTGGCAATGCTTGAAAGCTTTGAAAAAATTGATATCCATCATCGAAATGAAGACCATGGTGCATCATCAATTCAAGTCCAAATGTGTAAGGTCAGTGCATGATGGTGGTTTACAAATTTGATGTGGGATTTTTTAAAATTTTGATTTGATGTTTCCTTCACCTCCATTATCAACTAATGGGTTTCCATGGAAATAAATGTAGGTGGAAGATGTGATCGACTTTGAGGATAGTTGGGTAGAACACACGATATGTAAAGCAGCCATGGCAGATCTTCGTTATGGTCATGGCCTTGAATCATTGTATGATGATTCCACCATCCAAAATCAATTTTGTGATCGACTTGTATTTGGGAAAACACATCTCAAAGCGGTTAGTGAAACCCTCTTCTAAAAAATACAAAGTGTTGGGTGTGGTGCACACATTTACCTTTCAATGAAGTCTTAACATAAATAATCTAAATTGCTTAAAAACCCTACCTCGTGTGTTTTAAAAAACTTATTTGCATAGTTTTTTACATCTAATAAGATCACCTCAAAATTAGAATATGGAAAATCAATTGTAATGACCATGGGCCAACAATAATACTGTGCACTCAATGACTCATTTAAAGAAAATGATATTTATCTAAATCAAACTTTCAAGTACTAAAATTGAGTAATTTTTAAATTATCATTATTGTGGCTAATTAAAATGTCTTCCATGGGGTGATTACAGGAGTGGTCAGAGTTTTTGTTCAAGCATGAAACATTCAACAAACATGCAACCATTCTTGGAGATGTTGTTAAGAAGATAAAACAGGAACCATTACAACTTGAAACAATGCAAAGCATACAAAGGGAAATAGACTTAGGTGTTGTGGGAGTTGGGCAATACTTAGCAATGTTTGATCTCCTTCTTGGGTTTTTGTGTCGCACAAGTGGTGATCCATTTGAACCACTCGCCAAGTATTGCCAACGTTGGTTAGCTGTAGATGCGCATTTAATCACCGAAATGTCAGTGTTTGATGAAATCCAACTTCGACATATTGTGAGCTTGTATGAAGGCTTGGAAGATTGTGCAAGTGTAGGCGTCCAAAGCCTAGTGAATTCTTGTTACAGGTAATGCATGCATCTTCATCACCAATCCATTTTTTTGGCTAGCATTTACCATCAATTGCATTCAATGCCATTAATCCTTGAAATGCCATGGCCTTTATATATAAACCTTTTTATTTAAAATGTTGATTTGTCAAATTTGGACTAAATCGATGAAAACAAGAAAAATGTTAGCTAGTACAAGCCTATTTATGTGCTTGATGATGATAATTATGTTTTGAGTTGGGGATGTTTTTTCAGGTCTCCATTGACTCCACAATTGATGGAGGAATTGGAGAATGCGGTGGAAGTAAATAGTCAGCAAGACAAAACAACAAGTAGCTACAATCACAAAATTCCTATTCAAATGTTTCAAGTAGCATTGCGAAGGTTTATGTTCCGGTACTTGATTACAGACACGTTGAGACCCAACTTACAACTTTCAATTTACATCACCGACGAGAGATTGATTAGATGGCCAGAGAACGTGATTGATATCGTGGATGATGTTTTCCCAAGTAGTCTTTTAATGGAACATGCATCTTCCACTTATGCATTTCTTTGTGAGCTTTGTAGTAGGCAATAGAATGTGAATCCAATTTTGTCACAAAATGTTTAAAGGTCCCATTTGTAAAGCCCAACCCAAAAACTTTGTAGAAAATTGGGTTTCTTACTTCGGCCCAATCATATATTGGGTGTGTGGGAAAAGAGAAAATTCCCACTTTGTGAAATTTGTAAATTGCAAGGCTGTGTATATAATTCAATTATCAACTTGGAAGATGTCAAACTTCCAAATACTTTTGCGCAACCAAATTGTTAATAAAAATTGATGCGCTCAAAAGTCATTTCAAAAAATTAGTTCAATTGTCCATGGTCTTCAAACAAGCAACAAGTGTTAGATAAGCCTTCCATGAATTAACTAGGTATGTATTTTAGCCTTCAACATCTTCCAACTCTAGTGGTGGTTGCACTATTTGAGAATAGGTAGGTGAACTCTAATGCATATGCAAGGAGATTGATTGATCTAATTTTATGAATGTTTTTTACTATTGGTAAGAGCTAAGCTATCTACCAAATTTTGGATACACTACCCATGGTTCAAAAGTTTTTGCAATTTGTTGTGTTGTGTTGTTGTTACAAATTCTTAAGCTTAAATTTTTTCACTAGTATTATTGTCATAGTTAATGATAAAGAGAACAACTATCCTTCTCCAATGTATTGAGTAACCTAACTTGACCTATATCAAACATTTTGGGCAATGGATCAAGAAAATTTTGTAATTTCATAATTGTATATTTAGATATTTTCTAAGCTTATGATTTTAAGTCAAATTGAAAATAATTTTTGACATGACCCAATAATAATGTATAATAAAAATTTCATATTTGCTTGCCAAAAGATAATTTGAACAAGAAGATAGATAACCCACCCAATGTTTTTCTTTGGGCGAATTTTCACCACCTTGCAAGACAAAAATTTTGGAGAAGTTTGGAATTTTTTAGTTTTAAAAGTAAATTTGACAAAATTTTCTAAAATTTGAGTTTTTTGCCCAAATTTTTAAACAAAAAACAAAAAACAAAACAAAATAAAATAAAAAGGGCAAGGGAAAAGAAAACAAAGTAATACTTTTAATATCAACTAAAATCAAACGCATGTTCAAAGGCCTTCAATACTAACATGTAAGGTAATCAACTGGTATTGTTAAACACTTGGAGAAATTGTTGAATTAATTGATTAAAAGGGAAAATAAAACCTAACAGTTGTTAATGTTTATGCCATTAAAAAAAATGGATATAAGAACAACCAATTTATCCAAAAAAAAATTTAATTTAGCAAGGAATATTTTCTTACAAATAATGACAAAATATTTAAACTTTATTAGACATCCAAGAATTTGAGCTGATAGTTTCATATTGACCAAACTTGAAGGAACAAGTTCTTTACTAAGTAACCTAGCCAAAATTGTAGGTGTGAAGCTTTTTCCAAAATATTTTATGCTACCTCAAAGCTAAGGAGTGAGTCCAAATACCTTGATTTTTATGGTATTCTTTCACTAATATTTGAAGTCTTGTGACAAAATTTTAAATGATATCTTGTAACACAACTTTTTAAAGTGAAAAGATGGAATTTAAACATCTTATTAAAAAAACTATTACTCATTCAAACTTACATACTAGCCTTCACATATGAAACTTGAAAAATAGATAAACAAACTACAATAAAAAGGGGGAAAAAATTGTTGCAAGAACTTTAAAACTTTTTTGAAACTATTTCAACAAGCCTTCAATGCCCTTAGGGTAGAGTAGCCCTTTGTCGTTCAAGGGGGCTGATGGGCAAACACTCAAAGAATGGCCAACCAATATCTTTTCATTGTTCACTAATGTACTTATTATTGAACATTCGGCAAAATTTTCTAGTGTTCTGATTTTTGGCCTCTACTATTAAGGGGGTTCTTCTTTGATTGATATAAAGGGTAGTTCCAAAATGTTTTTAAAAAAATTTGAGTGCCTTTAGGGATTATGGTGTGTGCTAAAAGGTATGAAGATGAATAGTTGTGCATGCTTACTTGACCCAAAAAAGATACCCATGTGTGTAATGTTGGTTTGGCCATTCGAAAATGGGTGTTTTTGTGAACCAATTTATAATTATTTTTTTGCAATTTGCCTTTGAGTCCATTTTTCACTTTGCAAATTTGTTAGGGTTTGGTAATGGTTGTTGTATGGAACATTTACAAGGGTTTGAGGGTTTGGTTTAAAGATGGGGGTTTGCAGACTTTAAAAAATGCAATTCACCATTAAGGAACACAACCTTAAACCTTAAAATGCACATAAAACACACATTGGGAAACAACAACATTTATTAACATGCCAGAAGAGGAGCTTCCCCCCAAGTTTAACATTTTGGCTTTTCCCCCCAAAATTTTGACAAAACAACAAGTTGGTTGTAGCTCTAATACAACTGGGTAGAACTCTTAGATAAGCTCTTTAACAAGTATGTAGATTCCTTACCAAAGCACATAAAGGATGAGCTACAATTTTTTTTAAAGCTTCTAATTCCTAATGCAATTTTGTTAAGATGTCTACATATAGAACATGGAGAGGAGCAACATTGAGTAATTGTAGACTAGGGTGGATTGTTTTTGGCACTTCAAGACTCCATAAAAATAAAATCCTAGGGGAAAAAATTCAAGCAAGAAGTGACAAAAAAATCTCAATCATTGGATCATCTCCACCCAAGGATTTTTGCCATCAAGTGAAACAAGTGGGATTTCAAAATACTCAAAAATGTGTTTTAGGTTTCTGGCACTTTGGACATTGGCATCACTCTACATTGTCTTACATGATCGCATTGAAGGGCTTGGTTTTGGAATCATGTGGGACCATCTACTCATTCATTGTGTTAATCGCAAACATGGTCGTAATTCATAACTACTTGAGTATAATAGAGATTACTAAAAAAGAAGGCACGCGCCATTGCGGGTAACATTACAACAACATCTACCATTTCACCTATTATCAACACAATATTTGGCATTTCCAAGAAGAAATGCACTTCAACTAGTAGTGGAAGGTGTGACATTTTCAAGAAGGTAAAAGTAGAAGGCTTTGAGCATTGTAGTAGGGCAATGAAGTTTGGGTTTGCACCTCCATTGTATGTAGATGTTTTTGAGATTGGAGACAATGGCACAATGTCACGAAGGTAGTTCACTAAATGTTATGGGTTGAGCTTTGAAGGGCCTAGTTTGAAACGTGTGAAGGTTCTTCAAGACATAACATTAGAAGAGGTTAACAAATTTTTTGGACCCATCGTGAATAGGAATGGGTGTAGTTATGTTCATACCGAGGACCCAAATTTCATTAAGAAAGTAAAGACCTTGTGGATGGTGGTTCACCAAAAACCATACCTCTTAGCGTCAAGGCTAATCTCATTAGGTATGGCCCAAGGGTTAGCATCTAAGAAGATCCATTGTAAGCCCATGAATTGGGCACTATATGTGGAGTGGACCAATAAAAAACAACAATGACACAAGGTGCAAGTCGAACAAATTGAGCTTTTGAGTGATGAGGAAGAAAACGAATATGTTATTCCTCACATAGAAACGGAAGAGCGCAATCCAATCGTGAATGTTGTAGGTATTTTTTCAGATTTAATCATAATATGTCAAATGTTGAAGTTCTTGCATTTCAAGTATGTTAGGTTTTGAGGCTTTCAAAATTTTGAAGGTTGCATTAGGCTTGTGACATTGTCAATTTTGTTGTTTCTTTTTTTTAGTGGTATGTAATTCTTGCAAATCACGTTGATGACTTGAAATGTTACATTGTTCGCATTGAAGCAAAATTGGTTGAAGTTCAAGAGGTTTTGATTTCAACGAATCTCAAAAAGCAAATAAAACTTATGTCTACCATGAAAGTTCATAACCAACTGAAGGATCGAAATAACCACCTTCTCGAAGCTGAATAAGAGTTTCAAAAGATGATTTCAAAAGTTGAAGAAGAGAATTGTGAAGATAAGGAGGTTGTGTTGAAATATATTGATTCACAGAAAATAATGATTGATTATTTCCAAAGCCTTATTGAAGCTGGAAAATCTATGTATGAGAAAATGAATAAATTGTTAGAAGGGATGGGTTCCAACATGTTTAGATTAGAACAAAATGTGGCTACTTCAAATGACATCATGATGTAGCACCTTTGCTTTTGAGCAAAGTGTGAATAGGTTTAAGGTTATGCAAAGTTGTTCCTTTGCCATCAAACATTGTGGAAGACAATGTTGTTGAGGACCAAAATTGTTGATAGGTTTAGCGTTGTCCTTTCTGTGGCTTAGGTTTTGAATCATTATAGGCAGGACATATAACATCTTGCAAACATGTGTATCATGTTTGGTGTGCACTTGTTCATTTTCAAATGTCTACTAAATGTATTGAAACTTTGTGTGGTGAAGATATGCATGATGGATGGTGGGTAGCTATTGGCATCCAAAAGCCTAGGAGTGAACCAACTCCAATAGCCTCAAAATCTTCCACCCAAGTGGCAAGGTATGGCATGAATATCTTTAAGTCCATTCCTTTGGTTTCTAATCATTAGTTTATGTACTTTAGGAGCATTGAATTCTTTTTTTTATAAATGTAGAACATATGGTATGCATTTGTGATGTTTGTAAATGGTTTGAACATTTCCATTAGTACTTCCAGATTTGTAACTTACTAAATCCAGAAGGGCAATAATATAACAAAACAACAATTTACACATGAGTGTTTTAGTTGTTCCTTGGAGTATTTGGTCTTACATTTGAAATAATAAAATTGTTGCAATCCCCTTGAATGAATGTGTCCTAAATACGTACGTAGTAAGTTTATGTACTAAATATGTGTATGTCCTAAGTAAGTATGTAGTAAGTTTATGTACTAAGTTATAAGTCTGTAGTACTTACTTAGTACTTAGTAAGTTTGTAGTACTAAATAAGTCCAACATGAGTATGTCTTAGTTATATTTAAATATGCAATTGTGCATTTGAAGTCTTATAATACTATTGATGTCTTACATGAGTATGTTTTAATTATGTTTGAGTTTGCAATTGTGCATTTGAAGTCCTTATAGTAATACTAATGTCCTAAATGAGTATGTTTTAAGTTTTTTTGAGTCTCCAATTGTCAATTTGAAGTCCATAAAAGTATTACAAGAGTCTTAAATGACAATTAAAACTTTTTCTAAGTCTCGAATTGTGCATTGGAAGTCCTCATAATCTTGTTATATTTTGTATGTGTGTGTTACATGTACATTGAAGTACTTGTTTTTAAAATTTAAGGTTTTGAATCATTTCACGAAAGTCCATCACCAATTATCTTCTAATTGACTTAGTTGGGCATATTTAACAAACACAAGTACTATTCAATATTTACATGAGTTTGAAAAGGTTGAATTTCATTCAACTTGAAGCAACAAATGTACTAATTTTGTTATGGCAAGGCATAGGAGTAAGAAGCTAGAATGTGCATCAATAAGCATAACAAGAACTCACCCATTGCAATTTGAGGGTATGCCATTATATCCTGGCAATGTCCCTATGCCACACTAAGTACACTAGACAATTGATGTCAACCCAAGTGTTGGCAACATCCAGATGATGAAGCCCAATTGCCAAACAAGCAGATGATGCTTGCTAAAATTACTAGTCCCAAACAATTTTTGACTCCAAGTGTGCTTGAGCCTACAATTAAGTCAAATGTTGAAGCTATGGGGACTAAACAAACATCACAACAGAAACTTGTGCATGCAAGGAAGGAGTTGCAAATGGATGATCTAGAAAGTGAACCTAGGAAAGAAGATGATGCAGATTCTAAATCATTGCACTCTTATTTAGAAATATCAAGAGATAATGGACCACATCAAATGAAGAGGAAAAGAATGACAAATGTGACTAAATACAATGAAGAGATTGAAAAGCCACCTCAAAAGAAAAGCAAATTTGGTTCTCAAGAGCAAAAGGGTAAGCAAGATAAATTCAAGGGGAAGAAGAAATTTGGATCACCCAATTGTAAGAAGTTTGGTCGAACATCAAAATTGCCTATTCATGAAAGAACATCAGTTGCAAAGACAATTAGACATGCACATGCCAAAGGTGGTCGATCATTCAAGTCAAAGTGATTTTTTCAACCAACTGTTCATGTTCAATTTCCACAATGATGGCAAGAGGTAGTCAGATATGTTCAATTTGAAATTTTGAGGCCTAAAAAGCTTAGAGCTTGAACATTGTATGCAAAATTTTGCATTCCTTAATGCAATGAGCTCAAAGCTATCATTTAGCTAGTAGTTTGGTCTTAAAATTACTGAACACAACTTAATGATTGTGAGAAATGATGTATGTTAGTAAAGGATTAACACTTAGAAGCTAATTTTTATTTATTATTGAAGCGGACAGATTATATGTATAATGTTTCTTGACTTGTGTAGTAAGAAGCTTTTTCATGGTCTGTCTAAGTGTACAACAAAATTGTGTCATCTAAAAAGGTATGAAATTATTAGACTATGGAATGAATTGTGAATGGTCAACAAAGGTAGGACTAGTGTTTGAATTGATATGACTATTGTAGAGTAGTGTGAAACCAAAGGTTTTTTTTATTCAAAAAGCTTAATTGGATTTACATAACCAATTTTTTTTTTCCATTTATGGTAATTTTTTAGTGCTTTTCTTATAAGGCATGTGCCATATACTCCTTAATCTATACGTATGGACATTTAATTTAGGTGTCAAGGATTGTGTAGCACCCTAAGAAGTGGTGTTGCAAACTATAGGTTGATGACTATAGATTCCTCCATGAATGTTGCTTAAGGAATCTTAGTCACCATAGCCAATAGCTAAAGTGTTTGTGTAATGAAGCATACAACTTAAATTTGTAGTAGGCCATTGAGGGATTAAGGTAAGAGTTGGTAGTGTTGTCCATTCTTTAATCTTGTGTGAACATAATAACATGTTGCTAGAATGGTGTAGGGTTAGTTGATACTAGAAATTTGGTCAAGATTGGTTTTGGATCTTCCACAAGTTAAGCAAGTATGTGTGCAAGCCTTGAAGCGGTTGTGATAAGTGTTGATTAAATTAAAATTGTGGCCTCATAGATATGGAACCATCAACTGTCACAAAATTGATTGCATTTCATTGTACCATTAGTCATTTGAATGCAATATTCTAAGGTGTGTGGTAGGAGCTTTCAAAATACTTGGAAGTGCTTTTGCAATTTTTTTCATGTGCAATCATGCTAGGCTTTGCTTAAGATTGTGAAGTCATTTGTTTATATGCAAGGGTACTCATAACTAGCATGGGTAGCATATGTTAAAATTGCAAGCCCAAAGTTTTTGAATTAACATTTTTGCTATGAAATTAGGAATCCATAACTTAGTTGAACTCACGTGGTACCAAATGGATCCACATGTGTTGCATGTTTTATAGTTGAACGCATTTGCTCTTCTTAAGGTCCAAGCTAAAAAAAATTGCAAAGGAGGGTGATTTTAAGGTGCACTACTCTACTTTTGGCTTGTCTTGGTTTTTCTAGAGAACAATGATTAAAATTGACAATGGTTTAATAAATTGTCTTAAAATCAAACCATTTGATGAGTCATGCTAAACCAATCAATGTTTTGCATATTGAAGTATTCCTATCCACTTTCAATAAATGGCTTCAATGTTAATGAAATGACCCTAATAACAAGATAAAAAACTCAAGAACAAAAAAATGTTGGTCATAAATATACAATTTTCTTGCCTCTTAATCATAATGTTTGAATACATATGCTATGATTTCTTCATTAAGGAGAAATCTAGTGAAATAATTTCTTGGCTCCTTTTTTAAGGTTGGTTGTATATATATATATATATATAATGTATGAGAGTAGAGGACCTTATAATAAAAGGTTTAGTGGTGTTATCTTAGATCTACGTTTGTTACAAATGGGACATCATTAGTGATTTTTGTGTGTTGTCACAACCTAGACCATGAAGAGGGTTTTGAAAGATGTGAATGGTTTTCGCATATATTTTAGGATAAATTATGAAGTTACACAAGTTGTGTTTTATATACTTATCAAGAATTTCACATATTTGGATGATTTATTTAATTGTAGACCAACATGATAATTGCACTCATGAGAAAAACCATTCACTTATGCTTTTGATGTGGTGTGTGCAATCAACAAATTCAAAAGAAGCATGGCCAATTTTACCAATGTTTGGATCCACTACTTGTTCACAAGTCTTGCCTAATACTGCACATGTGCATCAACTGCCTCACTAGTAACTATCTTTTGCAAATGTCAAATTGAAGTGACTTCTCCCTTTGCAAGATCCCATGTGGCTAACAACTTCTTGCACAAATCTCCAGTTTGTGTTAATGTTATAATCAAGTGATAAGTATCATTTCTATATACCAAAGGGGTTGCATTCCATAGTAGTCCTAGATTGCATGCTGCAAGCGATAAGTATTTTAGATCCCAAACTCTTGATTTTGTTTGTGTGTTACAAACTCAGATAATGCCCAAGAATATTTAACTAAGTTGACGATGGTGTGGATGTTTTCCATACATTTTTTGGTGTAGCAAGTATTACTTGTAGATGTAAGTATAACAATTCCCATTTCTTCCTTTTCCATGGTAATTGTGATTGTCATAATGGATAATCATGGCAACTCATCACTAGTATTCATGATGATGGTTAGATGGTTAGATGGTCTATGGTTTCATATATATGGCATTGTCAAAGTACATAACCATAAAGATATTTAGTGATAACACTTCCTTATTGTGAAAGATCACCACAAAGCAAGATGATCTTGTGGGGCTTCAAGTCTCTTTTAACAACATGGAAGAGTGTATATATATATATATATACATATATATATATAGACCTAGGCTTCATTGTTGAAGAAATTTTTATTGGTGTTTTTCATCAGGTGTTGCTATTGGAGTACCTTGGTCTCAAAGTTGTCAATCCTATGCACATTCTTCCTAATGAACATGTTGATAGAATCTTCTATGCCAAGAAAATGGTTTACAAACAAGCTATAGATTGAAAGTTAGTTTGAAATATTAACACAAACTAAACTTTATGTGCAAACTAGATAGTTTGTAAACATTGGTTTCTCTTTGGAGTGTATTTAAAATGAAGCTGAATGGAAATTATGAAAATCAAAGTTGCACCTATCTTGCTGCTATAAATGGGTCATCAAGTTGTTCAATGTAGAGAGACTTTATTCAAGAAGAGCCAATACAATTGAACGACTATTATGTTGTAATAGTCAAATGTTGTAGGAATATGTTTTGCCTTAATCACAATAGACTACATTTGATTATTACGATCCAAGAACAATAAAACAAGAGTGTATTGTGCATGTATATTGCAAGGAATCAATTTATTACATCAAAACTAAAGCAAGTGTGGGGCACAAATCTCATTATTGAAGGCATTTACTGACCTTCAACATTATCAAGGAGGAAATCAATTTACTTTATGACCCATTTATTTTGAAAAGTTGAACAATACAGTGGAAGACTTGATCTCATATTATGCACCTATGTTGAGGCAAATCAGTTGTAGGCATGCACTCATTATATCAAGTTTTGTAAAACAAAGTGAAAAACTAGAACTAGAAAATCTCCAATTACAAATAATGTTAACAAAAGGAATTCACATTAACTAGAGTTGTGCAACAATCAACCACATAGAGATATGCATCATATTTCAACATCTTCAAAAGAGATTGATTTTGATCATTCTCAGGTCAAAAATTGTAATTTAGATAGTGAGTCCATCAACTAGGTATCAAGTTAAACTTTGAACAATTGGGAGTTGGAGTTTGGGGTACCTAGATAAGGTTGTTTGTTGATGAGTTTATTTCCATTAAACATTTTGAGCTCAAATTTGAATATATAATGGGATTCAAAACCATAGTTTAAATACTAAAAAACACATAAATGATTAAAACCCTACTATTTGTCCAAATCAAACCCTAAACCTAATTAAACCTTAAAATGGTTGATCTAATTGAACCACGTGTTAGCATCATAAAAAATCAATCAAATGACCTAACAATTTTCAAATACAGTTTTTTTTTAATTATGAAATTTATGCCATGTGTCATCATTACATTGGCACATGGGCTAGCTTTCACCAAATGATTCAAAAAATGAAACACATAATTTCAAACCATGTGTGACAATTGTGACCATTTGAAATGAACAGTTCAGATATATTCAAAAATTGGTTAAAAAAATTATCAAATTATCACAAACTATGCCACATGTCACAATCGTGACCATTCAAAATGGATGATGTAGAATTATTGTTTTTCGAAAAAATCAGTTTATAAAATATTCCAAAATTGTGCCACATGTCACAATAAAAAAACGTTGAGATGAACAACTCATATAATAACACATTTACAAGAAAATAAATATGTGAAATCTCCAAAATGTGCCATGTGTCCACAGTAGATTTGATGAATTAAAAACCACATGGACCATGTTTGGTCATTAGATCTTGAAGAGGATGATGAAAGGACATAACGTCATGTGGCACAATTTCGATCACCAAATTTGAACGATCCAAATTTTTCCAAATTAAAACAAACTTTCAATAATTGAAATATTCATGTGTGTGCCATGTTGATAGATTGTCACAAATTACATTTGACGGCCCAGATTTTTACAATTTGTAATAAAACCATATTTGAAATGATTTCTAATATTTCCATGTGGCAGCATGTTATTAGTTGCATCTACTCACCAAATAAGTTGCATTGCAAGTCGCAAATGACTATATGTATACTAGAAGTCAAAGGATGGAATCGTATTTGGTTGACCTTTTTTTTACGTCCATAATCCAATATCGCATGCGACTACTGATGTATGTGACTTGTCCAATGCGACTAAAAGCTTTTTAGTCGTATTTGTTGCATGCTACTAAAACATAGTCGCAGACACCAATCGAAAAAAGGCCATTTTCTACTAGTTTACCTAGAAGTTATGTGTAAGAAAGCTATGGAGAATGTAGTTGCAAAAGTAATTAGGGAAACACATCGCAAGGAAAAGGAGGAAAATAGGGTTAGAAAATCTACAAATTACCTCATTGTAGATGAATAAGCATCTTAGCATGTAACTACTAGAAGTGTAAAAGCAAATTTTGAATACAAATGGTCTACAATAGTTGTTAGGGAAGCAAGGTAGCATCTACATGAACATCTATGAGCTTCTTGGGTTGCACAAGGGCCAAAGATCAATCCAATTACAAGATTTTAAAGGTTTTTTCCAACACAATGGGAGTCAAGGTTACAAGTAAAGGTGAGACTACTTGCTCACAGTCATGTTGCAATGTGTTTGCCTCATTCTACTAAATAATTAGAGTGAAGGAAGGGGGGTTTAGGGTTTAGGAGGATCAAGAGGATCACCACCACTTGTGACTAAGAGAGAAAAAAAAGATGAAGACCACCAAGATCAAGATCACGACCATGATTAGGAGGATCACTAGTAGCTACAACCAAGAAAGAAAGGATGAAGATTGCAAATATCAAGATCACAACAAGAAAGATCGCCATCAACTGCAACCACAACAAAGAAATGATGAAGATCACCAAGATCAAGATCATGACCAAGAGGATTGTCAATAGCTGCAACAAAGAAAAAGGATAAGGAAAATGATGATCAAAATGGCGACTGTGACTAGGAGGTTCACCAGCAACTACAACCACAAGAAAGAAAAAACGAGGATCACCAAGGTCAAGATCAAGACCAAGAGGATTGCTAATAGTTGCAACCAAAAGACAAGAGAAAGAAGACAATGATCAAGATTATAACTAGGAAGGTCATGACCAGGGGGAATCACTAGTAGTTATAGTCAAGAGAAAGAAAGGAGGAGGATTTTGAATATTAAGACCATGATTAGGAGGATTGCCAACAACTACAATCACAAAAGATAAAGGACATGAACCACCAAAATCAAGATCACAACCATGAAGATCATTAACAGTTATAACCACAAGAGTAAAAGGATGAGGACCATTAAGATCAAGATCATGACAAGGAGGATTGTTAACAACTGCAACGAAGAAAGAGGAAAAGGAAGACAACGATCAAGATGGTGGTCGTGACAAGGAGGATCGCTAACAATTGCAACCATAAGAGAGAAATGACAAGGACCACCAAGATCAAGATCACAACCATGAGGACTACTAGCAGTTACAATGAAGAGAAAGGAGAAGGAAGATGATGATCAAGATGGCAATTGCGACTAGGAGGATCGTCAATAGTTATAACCACAAAGAAAAAAAGATGCGGACCACCAAGATCAAAATCACAACCAGAAGGATCGCTAATAGCTACAACAAATAAAGAGGACAAGGAAGATGACAATCAAGATGGTGATCACAACCAAGAAGATTGCTAACAATTACAACCATAAGAAAGGAAGGATGAAGACCACTAAGATCAAGGCTATGATTAAGAGGATCGCCAACAATTGTAACTACAAAAGAAAAAGGACAAGGACCACGAAGATCAATACCACGACCAAAAGGATTGCTAGTAGCTGCAACCATAAAAGAAAAATGGTGAGGACCACTAAGTTCAAGGTCATGACTAAGAAGTTCAGTAGTAGCTGCAACCAAGAGAAAAGAGAAGGAATACAACAATCAAGATCGCGACCAGGAGGATCACAACCAAGAGGATCAGTGGCAGTTGCAACCAAGAGAGAGAAAGGAGGACCTCAAAGATCAAAATCACGACCAAGAGGATTGTTAACAATTGCAGCCAAGAAAAAGGAGAAGGAAGATGATGATCAAGGTTGCAACCATGAGGATCACTAGTAGCTACAACCAAGAGAGAGAAAGGAGGACGACCTTGATCATCAAGATCACGACCACAATCAGGAAGATCACCAATAATTACAGCTAAGAGGGAACAAGCTTGAAGTACTTGAGCTTGAAGCAATTTAGTTCGAGAGCTATACTAGTAACATCATGATCACTTGAGTTCCAAAAAGAGAAAATTCAGGGAAAGTTTTGGTAGACATGGGTGAAAGAGGAGGTGGCAGTGGCCAAGATTGGCCATAGAAATTAGGGTTTCACTCTCTTTTGCCCCCATCACCATTGATTGAAAAAATAATTTTTTTAAAAATCTTGTCTGTTGAAACCAAAGATGAACATTTTGGTGCCCTTTTTTGTTTGTCCTTATGTTGCATTCAATATTTGTGAGGAGGGTAGGTAGTGTTCGGTCATGGATCATTAAGTGTTTGCTCATGCATGAGTAGGATAATGCTCATGCGTTTTCAAGTGATCAAGAATTGGTTTTGTCTGTTTTTGACCCCTCGATACCAAAATATGCATAACTTGCTCATTTCTTGAGCTTTTTTTACAATTCAAGCGTCCTTGGATGCACAACTTTTAGCTCTACAACTTTTCTTTGAGCTCTTGCTACAATGGAACAACATTTAAGATGCATAAACTCTTTGAACCCTTAAGTTTTGGCTCATTGGTTGCTCTACCCTAATGGATGTTCTATGATGTATAAACTATTTTTTAAAAAAAAATCATCAATTCATATACATTATAATACAATTCCTTATAAATTTTTTTGTTGTTCATATATGAGATTTATACACAAAAATCCACTTTTCATAATGGATGAAGTTTATCTATGAAAATTAGTACATCATTTATGAAAAGAATGCATCCATAAATATTATTTTTCATCCATCATCATGTTACTTATTCATGGACGAAATTCAGCCACCCATTTCTTATCAATATATGCATAAAATTCATATCTATTGGCCACTTTTGATTCATGTTAGATATTTAAAAATCTATTTGAATAATTTATTTGGACAATGTGCCTTTCAAAAGCGTTTGTAAAAATTTAAAAAATTAAAATTAGTCCGTAAATAATGTAGTACCTTGGTAGCTTTTACACATCTTTATTGAATAATTAATTATTTTGAAAGTTTCATTTCAACAAATAGAATATTCTTGAAGATTTAATACTTTTTCCTTCACAATTCTTGCTTTTTCAAATTTTCACATTTTTGTAAACAATATAATTAGTGTCAAAGTTGCCAAAGGTAAGTAGTAGGGTATGTATGGAATGTGTATATAAAATATTCAAGTTGCAAAAGAATTTAGTTATTCAAAGTTCTTCCTAGAGTTGCTCCAACATCTATTTTCTCCATAAGTAGGATATCAACCACAAGCATGGTGGATAGCAAATATGGACGAAAAAAAGTATGTGATCTCTGGTTCTGGTTTTTTTTTTTTAATACAAAATTCAGAATCACATAACTTCCACTTCCAGTTTTTTGAATGATTTCAAAATTTAAAAAGCCTGGAGTTCTGGGTTTTTGAAGATTTTCTAAGAATTGGCGGTTTTCATTCAAAGAATTGGCAAAGAACCAACAGCTTTCATGAAAGACCACCAACAGTTTAGGCGAGATCCTTTGCGCCACAATGAACCAGCACCCACCAGCACACCACCACTGGATGCCCATTATTACTCAGTTTTGGATGAACCTCAACTGAGTTAATCTTTGATATCACCTTGGTAACCAATTCTGTAGGAAATAGGTCTCATATATAGGTAGATAGGTAGGAAAATAGGTAAGTAGATGGTTTACACATAGGTAAGGGCTGTTATTACTACCTACTAGGGACCTACTTGTGGGTTGTTAGTACACAGGTAAGGGGAAAAAAAAAAAGCAACTGAGGTAACCATCATGGTTAGCTAGGGAACTGGAACCCAACAGAAAATTGTTCCCTGACCACTTACCATTCATCCTTGATAGTGTGCTGGTGGGTGCTGGTTCAGTGTGGCTGATTCTTTGACGCATGTTATTGGATGTTTCAGAATCTTGGTTAAGGGTCCAAAACTGTTCCATTGGGCTAGTATGATGTTCTATGTGCACTTGAATGCATTGGAAAAGGGCAATTTGGTGGGCCTACAAAGCTTAGTGGGAAGGGTACAATCTCGGGCAATTGGTGGGCCTACGAAGCTTAGTGGGAAGGGTACAATCTCTCTTGAGGGACAATTATGCCCATATACGGTATATGACCACTTGTTTTTGTTGGTCTTGCTTACGGAGCCAAGGATATTGTGTTTAGATTCATTAAAGAGTATAATAGCCTAAGGGGTTTTTGGCCCCTAGGTAATGGGTCTATTTTTATAAGAGGATTTTTGAAAGATGATGTTTTGGCTTGTGTTGAAACTTGAGATTATTTACAGAGTTATAATAATATCTTGAAGGATTTTGGTTTCTTTTAGAGGGTTTTTTGAAGATTATATTTTTGCATGGTGAAGTATTTGAGTTTCCGTAATTGTTCTTTTTCCTTAAGATACTTTTTAATGCAAATGGCAAGGCCAGAGTGCGACACACCCCCTTGTTGTCCTGGCATTTTGAGGAGATGAAAAAAAAAAAAGGCATTGGGGATCTTTTAGAAGGTTTTCATTAGTCCTTTTTTAAGAATCAATTTCAACTTTTGGTCCATGGAAAGAAAGCTTTGGTACATGAGGAAGAGACTTTGCATCTATGTAACCTTATCATACAAATTGGGAACCAATTTTGTGGGCAACAATTAGAAATTTAAGTTATTTGTTGCATTTTAAAAAGCTGGTAGGATGGTGCAACACTTGCTTTACACATACTGTTGTAATGATTCACAATCTAACCCCAATCAAGTTAGGAAAACATATTAGGAGTTCAGATACCCGGTGGTTTTATTGAGCCTCTGTTTGGTGGAGCCTACAAACTGGAAGGGAAATATGGAAAGAGAGCCGCAGGGCACGGCAATTTACCTGGAAAAATAATTAGGAGTTCAAATACCCAGAGGTTATATTCAGAATTTGTTTTGCCCCCCTACAACCTATGGAGGGAAATGGAAAGAGAGTGCGCAATTTTGGTATATATATATATAAATCAGGAGTTTATATACCCGGAGGTTCTATTGAACCTCTGTTTCTCCCACCCACAAACCTAGAAGCGAAATGGAAGAGAGCGGGGCAATTTTTGGTAGGTACGGGAAAATATATCAGGAGTTAAATACCCGGCGGTTCTTTTTAGTGTTTTTTTCTGCTGGGGTTTTTCCCCTGCCTATAAACTGGAAGGGAATAGACAGTGGGCACTGTGGTAGGGAGGTGGCAAGGCTGTAAGCGGCCAAGCGATAGGAAACTCGTAAGCGGCGGAAAACGGTGGTGCAGCGGCTGGTCGAAGGTGGCGTATCTGGCTGAGGTTGTGGCAGCAAGATCGCCACCACCAGCATTGCATCCGCTGTTGTTGCAGCCGTCCTGCTGCTTCTCGACCTGCGCATCTCATCGCCATCGCCACTCATTGTTCGTCCCCTCTTCTCGCTCTTTCCAACGAGCCACAGAACGCCAATCCTCGACAAAAATTGGTACCGATAAAATGCCCGATTCGTTTGATCATCATCGCCGAGGAAATGTGAGCGAGTGCTCACTATCTATCGCAACTGTTGCAGCAAATTGGCTGGTGCTGACTGAGAGCGTACACCTATCCGGGATTTCCTACACGCCCATTTTGTGAGCGGTGCTCAGCGGCATTGCTGGGGAGTAACTGATTCTTTTGCAAGTTACTGTTGCGAAGTGTGTGTGTTTTTGAATGTGCTTTTCGTAAGCATTCACAAGAGGACGTCTGTCTCGAGATCGATAGAAGCTCTGGCGGTGCCACATATGTATATGATTCCAAGCTGTTGATCTTATCAGGAGAAAGAACTGTCAAGGCGAATCCTCCTTGTGTTTAGTTTAGTGCCGTGCTAAATTTGGTCGTATCTCAGCGGGTCTGTATTCTACTTTGTTGCAGTTGTTTAGGTAGCTGCAAGTGAGGAGGCAGCATCTGTCTCCTTGGAGTTCGATACGTGCTGTGGACTTCGTTCGCGAGTCACTTAAAGGTGAGCGTCTTAGAGAGAATTCTTGTAATTCCAGCTTCAAACTTCTTCTGCACTGGACTGGAAACTGAAGTTTGCATTTGATAGTTCTTGCAGTGATGAGCATGCATCCTGTGCTGTATTCACACAAAACTGGTATGAAATTTCCTTTGGAAACGACGGTGACGTTGCAAGAACTTAGTGATGTGCATTAGGATCATGGATTCGTGGAGAGAAAACAACTGTGGCATTGCTTTCACTGCTTAGATTTCACTCCACAAATCATTTCATTGCTTAGATCTTTCCTCTTCGACTAGATTACTGGCTTCTTGCGGACCTGCTGGCTTAGAGCGTCATGGCCGTATCTGTTTTGCAAGCCACTAGCAGTTTGTCGCACTTTTGCAGTAAGATTTCAACACCGGTCTCTCTCTCATGACAATGTTTTTGCATGATGTTGATATGTTTAAAAAATCTTTTGGTTCGTTTATTGCATGTTGTAGTAGTACCCATATGTTCAAAGAATGCTCAGGAGAGATGTATAAAAGTTCTTGAGGGTGGGACATGGGGAAGAATGCTGCAGTAAGTCATGGACTTGAAGAAACTGTGTCTCAACTTAGACAGGAGTTTGGTAACGACTTCATTGCAGTTGACGAAGGAATAGCTGTGGCCATGGATGTGTTAAAGCTCACGCTTGAATTTGAGACCCAACAGTTTGAAGATATCAAAGCTAAAGCTGAAGATCATGGAAATCATGGTGCAACATCCTCAGCAGGAAGGTATGCATATTCTATAACAGCAAACTCTTCCCGTATGAGGACCCCAAAGGTAGAACTGTTTAAAAATGGAGAAGATGGAATCAAGATTCTCTTATATCAGGGCTTCATGAAGAGGTAGCAATGTATTGTCTTCACCAAGTTTCTTGGATATGTCAGAAAATGCTATATGCTGTTTGCAAGTCATGGGTTGTATTTCTACAGAGTGGTTATGTGTGCAGTATCCAGAGCCAACTAAGGGTGACAGAATATTTGCTGCTGTTACTGAGTACACCATGTTCGTTTTGTCCCTGAGGCTTTCAATCTTTGACATGAAGTCATAGGGTTGTTGCATGGATTGGGACAAGCACAATCACCAGGCAAAGCCCAGAAGCTTTTGAGAGGATTTTCCTATGCAGTGGTGGGAGTAGAGTTTTTCATCATTGGAGAAAGGTATGATGGGGAGCACTATGAGATAGGCAAAGATATGTGACAACTTAAATTTACAAGACAATGGAATCATGTCAAATCTATGCTCACACCTGGCCATGGCTTTGCATGTGCTCTTATAGATAGAAAGTTTGAAAACCTATATGGAACTAATTTCTCAGTATTATAGTGTGAGAATAGTAATTGCAATTGCTGGCTTTAAGTTTATCAATGTACAACAGAAGCAATTAGCTATGAGATCAATATTTACAAGTGAGGTGTTTTTAACTGAGAGTTGGCTTCTGCTATGAATCTACTGCCCCTAGATTCATCTGGCAGACCAATTCTCAGCTTTCTTCTTTCTCACTAATGTGTCTTTACCAGTCCTAAAAAGGTGCAACCATAATATTGAATCATATTTGTTAGTTGTTTGTTCACTTTCAGTCTATCTGATAGATGTCTCTTGTCAGTTGTAGCTGACTAACTTCTGCTTTCAGAAGTCCAAATCCATTCTGAAGACATGATTCAGGGAACCATCAGCCAGGTTTGACATGACAGAAGCTTTCTGGTACTCCCCAACCCTTTTCTCAAAGAAATTTGTCTTCCCTCTGCACAGAAGCAAAAAAATGCATAAAACATTTCAGAATTTTTTTTGAATTTCTTCAATGCATAGAAGCAGTAGCCAGCATCTTCCCACAAGCAATTTTGCAGAACAACAATGAATAGGTGGCAGCAAGTAACAGCTAAGAGAAAAGACTCCCTTAGAGCTTGACCTTTAGATGCCTGATGGCACTACATGAATCAGGTCACTTATGAGAAATTGCTAGGTGTGAGGATTCTTAGTGCAATACATAATGTCTGGAAGTTATGCAGAAAATATGTTAGGTACAGAGCATACTGCAAGGAGATGAGTTCCATCCAATCAAATGGATTTGAAGTGTTGTAATGCTTGTTGTAGCCAAGAGCAACCTGGCATATAATAAACCCTTTTCTTAGCTTTACACAGAGTGAAGTGTCACTTTAATCATTGCCCAAATACATTCTGCATCAGAATATAAATCAAAAGAAATCTCTCTAGGAAAAGAGTTACCAGGAGACGATCTGCCACAAAGTTGATGTAATCACTCATCAGCTTTGAATTCATGCCAACCAAGTCACATGAGAGAGCTTCACAAACAAACTCTCGTTCTATATCCACTGCATCACATACAATCTCCTTCACTCTTTTTTCTGGAAGCCTGTTCTTCAATAATCTGGACAAGAATAGAAATCATCAAATAAAGATTGTTAGCAATGACTTTTAGTACTTGCAATCCTGTCTCTAAGAATGGGATATTTCCAAACCAGTTCCCAACAGACAACCATTCAATTAGATCAACAGCAAAAACAACAGAAGAGTTACAGAATGAATGACACATGGTTTCCAGAATATCTATGAGTAAGATTTGTATACAAGAGCTCTTCCATCATGTATTGAGCTTTGGTTTTCAGAAATGGCCATTTGAACTTATTTTACCTGTAAAGAAGACAAGCAAAGTCACAGTGCAACCCCTCATCCCTTGAGATGAGTTCATTTGAGAATGTCAATCCTGGCATAAGACCTCTTTTCTTCAACCAGAAGATTGCACAAAAGCTGCAAAAAGCGACAAGCTTCAAGTGAGTAATCAAACAGCAGGTAGAGATTGGTCTACAGCATCCATAAAGTGAGTACCCACACAACAAACAGAAACCCAGAAACTGATCTCAAATTTGCTTGATACACTTGCTCCATGGATTTTAGGACCAAAGCCTCACCTTCCTGAGAAAAAGATACCCTCCACACAAGCAAAGGCCAATATCCTCTCTGCAAAAGACTCTGAACTGCAAAACAAGGAAAACCCCAGCATAAAACTTCCAACACAGACTGACATATTCATCACAGAACTCAGCTACCTGTCTACAAGACAATCATGCTCCCTTAATTGACAGAACAGTGCAGACTGCAGGGACAGTTATTAACCATGTGCCCAACCTCCCCAACCAGAAACCAACTGCAAGATCTGACATAAGTGACATTTCACAGATGATTTGAACAGAGATAATGTAGCTGATTGAACTCATTAGAAAGTAGTCTATTTACCTGTCAATCCAACGTAGTGCCCAATTGGCCTTCTTGGTAACACAAGGGATGGTTTCAATTGCATTGAACAACCTTGCTTTCTCCTCAGAGTCTTTGATGTAAGTCTCAAGCAAGAGGCTGTACATTTCTGTAAGGGCCAAAAAGTATCAGATCCATTGACCATGTTGATTCAAATAATTAAGTGATCACACAGATACAAACAACCCTGAAGTGCAATATCTGGATACCATAAATTGAAACTTCATATGGAAGCAAACCTCAGACAGACATACCTGAGTGAATATTTTCAATAGCAATCTGAAACCCATAGAATGCTCGGGCCTGCAATAACCCACAGAGAAGAGTTAGGGTTGCTCAACTCAACACCACTGGCCTCCTTTGCATGTTGCTTGAATTCAGAGAAAAGGCTGCACTCACTGCATACCTCTGGAATCTGAATCTCTCTCATGAATCGGCCAGCCAGATTCTCAAGCACAATTCCATCGGAGGCAGCAAAGAAGGCCAACACATGGCTGATGAAATGCCTTTCATCAGATTTCAAGGCATCCCAGTGTTTCTGATCTTGAGACAGATCTACCTCTTCAGCTGCAATGCAGACATATCACACAAACAAGTAAGCAGGATTGTCCCAAATTGCTCATCCAATCATCCTCCAAGTTGTGTTCATTATGAAATTTCATTGTTCTAAAGCATGCTGACAAAGACACACACAGTCAATATAGGAACCTGTGGGAAGAAAGACTTGGCAATAGCCAGATAGATATCAGGCAGAATAAAAAAAGGTCACACCTGTCCAGAAACTGGCTTCAGCCTTCTTGTACATTTCCCACACCTCTGCATACTTTATGGGAAACATACAGAACCTCTGTGGGTTTTCTGCAAGGATAGGCTCCACTGCATCGCTCGCAATCAATGAAGGCATGATTGCAGGTACAGCACTGCAAATGAATGAGCCATACACATATCTCAGTGACCACGCTCTGACCACGTGAACGATCCGAGCCAGACTTTAGCGCGAATTTCTTCTCAAAAAAACTTAACCTTCATCACATCATGCTGCTGAAGCAACTGCCACCTACGTACCTATTGTTCTCGGACAAAAGCTCAAAGGAACTAAACCAAGGAGATGGACCAAACGGAAACTGATCTATAAAACGCGCTATGCTGTCAAAACAAACGAAGCGAATTCGAATCACATGAAATGAAAGAACATGAGATTGTTTAGCTAGAATTTTTTCCCTTCTACTCCGGACTAGCAATCGTAGACGCTGGACGAGAAGATGCTCGACTCCGTACTAAACTGGAAAAAGAGCTCATGGCAAAATGAAAGCAGTCAAGAGAAAATCGAATCCCGTACACACCTGATTCCGGCGTATCTGTAGCAGAAGTCACCAAGGAAATCAAAACAATGGAACGCGCGTCCTTCTGTAAAAAAGACGACCACAAATTGCTCGATGCAATCAAAAAAACAAGCGCAAACACGGTTTCACTAGAATGTTCTCCGATCTATCTGAACTAGAAATCCAAGACCCCTGAACACAAGATGCTCGACTACATACTAGTCTAAACTGAAAAAAGAGCTCATGTGAAAATGAAAAACATTCAAGAGAAAACCGCATCTCGTATACACCAACGTACGGAAAATCTGTGGCAGAAGTCGTCAAGGAAATAATGGAAATAACTCAGTGCACGTCCTTCCGCCAAAAACACGAACTCAAAATCATTCCCTGCAATGGTCGCTTCTCTCTTCCCAAGAAATCAAATAAACCAAATGGAAACTAGAAAGCGCGCGGATTTGAAGAACGCGCGAATTTCAAACCGAAGAAGAGAGCGTTCGTTGGCCCTGTTTTCTTCATGCGGTTCACCACTCCCGAGACGCCACGTCAACCGAATGAAGCGTCTCCTCGAAGCCACTCTCACTCCCGCCATAAAACCCGGAACACTCTTGTGTTACAATAAAACGGGAAGCCATACCCGCCGTCCGATCGAGATGGGCTACGAATCCTCAGCCGTGGAAATCCGTGCAAGACGAGGATTGCTGACGTGGTGGAACAAACGGAGTCCTTTGAAGATGGATGAAAGTAGTTGAGTAGTCGACGAACTTTCTTGCTGCCCACCCTCTTTTTTTTTTTTCCCCTGTGATACTCAACTCAATGGGTTAGCCGACAACGGGTATCATGGGAAAAAAAATTGAAAAAAATTTCAAGACCTCGGCATCATGCTTTACCAAAGGTGGAAGAAGGTCACATAATGGTGCATTCACACTTGATGTTAAATCAATGTTAAATGTAAATCTAGGTGGCATGCTAGGTGGCACCCAATGTTAAATGGGCGATAGCTTAATGTAAAGTGAATGTTATGTATGTAAGGGTATTGAGATTGTAAAAAACACAACTATCCAATGGGAACATAAATAATGAAAACATGAAAGACAAGAAGAGCATACAAACCACAACAATAGGAAGAACATTGAGATCTACAAACTTTAGCTTTTTAATCACATTTTACATTCAAGTAGTTGGTTGTATGTGAAATCCAACATGGTAATGAAGTGCATGAATTGGAAATCCCATAGAAGTGGAAATGATAAATATAGTGCTACTTAATGAGCATAATGCAATAGTGAAGCAAAACAATGATTTTTATAATTTAGAACACTAAAAATGTGAAATTAGGTGGTCTATTTTTGTGATGTCTATCCTTGTTTGAGAACCAATCATTATTAAAAATAATGGCACAAAACATGATTAACATCAATCATATTCCTATAAGTTTGATGGGACTACTTTCACATGTGTGGAAACATAGATTAACATACTTCTCAAAATAGAAAAATTATGGGTTTTAACAGTGTCTTTTTTCATTTTTGTGATGTAGCATGGGTGGTGATCATCCCACAATAGATTTAGCTTGAATGTTGATGATTTCACAAAAGATTTAGCTTTAATGGCGAAATGATTTGAAAACTTTATCAAAATAGTAAATAACTAGTAGAAAAATTGCTCTCAACAAATCTAGCAAAAATTCTATCATGACTAAAAGCAACTTCACACCCTAAATTTCATCCAAGAGCAATGCCTAACAAATTAGAGTTTAAAATTGTTGTTATGGTGGTTGCACCTCCTTAGATGAGGGGTGAAAGTTTGCCTCAGTTTGCTAGAAAAAAAAACATTGGTATTTAATGAAAAGGATAAAGATAAAACTTGTACCTCCAATTGCAACACATATTGCTACTTGAATGCTAAAATTTCAAATCAAAGGATTTGGATGTATTGCATACTAACAAAATAGATATAATCTTTCATTAACTATAATTAACAATTGTTTGGATATTAACATGATGTCCCATGCAATCAAGTATATGAGCCCTTGGAGCTTGGGATGAACTCATTAGATCATGTGAATTTAAAATATAATAATTAAAATGTACTTGAAAAACAAGCTTCAAAAATTAAAGGTGGGAAAGAATGAAAATGTGACAAAACATATACATATTTGTTAGAACAATTATTTACTATTGATTCATTAGTATCATATGAATATATTATATTATAGTTAACAAATACACCATAAACTACACAATTAGCTTTTAGGTTCATTCATAAGGCAACCCAACTTAAATCATCAATAATCAATAATTGATTTTATACAAGAAAAAACCCGGATGAAAAACTTAGGTCCTTTTACAAATTCCAAATCAACTTTTTTTATGTTGGCAAAAAGGTTACATATAAAAGGAAAATGTCAAAGAATGACTACAAAATCAATAAAGAAACAAATTCCTACATCATAAATGGAAGAGGAAACAATGGATTTGGTTCAAATTAGAACTAAATATGAAAATTTTCAAGATGAAATGATTTTTTTAGTAAAAAAAACTCACAAATATGATTAAAGATTGCAACAAGAGAACTACAACTAAATAATTTTTTTAAAAAAATGTAATGGAAAACAAGCAAGCAATTATATGCAATAGCACTCAACATGTAAACAAATACAAAGATTCAATTAGTATGTGGACACATGGCATACATGCATACATTTGTGACTAACAAGAAGTGGCCAAAAGGACTAATTGTCTACTTGGGAGTGAGACGACACAAGAGATTTAACAAGTGTGGAAGGAGGTGCCTATTGTACACCATGTACCAAACCTATTGAATTTTTTCCTCTTTGGACATCAAGCAACTAGACCAAGCTAAAAGTAAAATGGATATAAAAGAAAGGATCTATGCAACTTCCAGAATTCAAAAGGAACTATTATAGTAAGTTGCAAAATTAAAATTGAACCAAGTATATATTAGTATTGCAATACAATGCAACCAAATAATAACACTATCTATAGTCATAAATAATAATAATTTTAATCTATGGCATCATAAACTAGGACATATCAATCAAGCAAAAGTGCAAGAAATATAAATTAACTCCATGGTAAAAAGGTTGGTTCAAGTAGATGTCAAAAGGCTAACATTATGTAAAGAGGCTTGTATTTTTAGAAAACAACATAAAGAGAGATTTTGAATAGAAAAAGTCACTAGAATAATATAGCTTTAGGCCTTCATAGATGATCTTCCAAGATACACATTAATTCTAGTGACGAGAATTTCGAGGAATTGGTTTATGGGGTTTTTTTGTATGGTTGCATTGGACATTTTGACATTTAATTGTTTTTCATATTTTAGTTGTAATGTGTTGTTCAAGGTAGATTCCATAATTCAAGTGGTTTGCCTCCCACTGCCCTTCTTTGTTGCTGCTTTGTCTCATTTTTTTTGTGATGAAGAAGATGGTTTGATGTTTTTGTTATTGCCTTGAGGATTTACATGAGCATGATTTGTGGCTTACACGTTTATCTTCTTAAGGAAGGGCCTTAGAGAATAACAATTTCATGACAAGAATCGCAATGTCAACAGATGATGATGAAATGGAGAACAAAGCCAATGTAGGATGCTTGTGCTTTCTAATATCTAGTTTCCTCTTCGTTTCTACCAACAGATACCTGGCTGGGTGGATGTTTTGTTTTGTTTGAGTTGTCTATCTTTGCTACTATTGTTGTTGGTTACAATTAGTAGATATATTGTTAGTAGGTAGTAGCAAAAATAGCCTTTATCTATGTATAAACAATCTAATTCGTTAATAGTTATTTATTTTCCTACCTATATACCTATACATGAGACATATTTTTTAATGAACTTTTTACCAAGATGAAACCAAATATTAACTTAGTTGAAGTTCATTCAAAATTCAATTATCACAAGTATTTCAGTGGATGGTGCCTTGGTGGGTTATGGAATTCAAATCAAAATCCATTTCTATAAGAGATAATAAAATCTCAAAAAATGTAGATAAAGTAAGATAATTTGATTATTTATTTGATTTAAAAATCACTAAATTCTTCATAATAAAAATATGAAATTTATATATTTTGCCCTGAAATTATTTTACTTGGAATTTGAACTACATAACTTTTTGAACGAAAAGAGAAGTGAATGGTATTTCAACTAATCAAGATTTAAATTACTGATTTAGGGTTTTTTTACTCCTTTTTGATAGGGGATGGGATATTTTTTCAACTTATAAAAAATGGCCTAAGTTTTGAAAAATCATTCAAAAAAATTTCACAAATTTTCAAATTAAAAAAAAACTGAAAAATAAAATATGGTTCCCTTGTTAAACATTTGGGAATATTAGTTTTCATTTGTAGAAATGTGTCTATGTTGTTATGGTCATATTGTGTTAAATTAATCATGTGTGTGGTAAACATGAAGTTCCTCGAGGATATCTTTATACAACAAATCTTCGGGCATATTTGTGAGATCCAACACATATACAACATCAAACACACATGGTAAATATTTGTCATATACACCATTGTGATCCCATGCTATGAACCTTTGTTCACCATCCACAACATGTTCATTGTTGATGTAAAAGGTCATAGTGATGTCCCTATATAACAAGTCATCTAATAATGGAGCAATATCCACATGATATTTTCCTTCCTTGCCCAACAAATATATGACATCTATTCTTTTGAAATTCCATGTCATGATAGTGTGGTTGTTCTAGATCTCACTATCATTAAAAACCATGTTTGAATTGTCATGTTCATTTCTTTTACTCTTGTCTTCATTGTTTGACACATTTTTTTATGGGTGGAAAAAAACTATAATTGCAAATACTTTTCGAATTACAAGGACAACCCAAATTGTTTGAAGGAGTGAAGATTTTTTTCCCAATTGCATCGCATTGATTACCACCCATAATTTGAATTATACACATCAAGGAAAAGGTTTTCAAATTCCATTTTCAAATCCCTTATATAGGCTTATTGGGGATTGAAATTAAATTCAGTCACCAAAGAGATATATATTCACATATACAAATTGTACTTAAATACTGAAGCCCCAAGAGGATGACTTGTAAATATGAGCATGGAGTAATAATGTTATATATTGAAAATGAGTTTTAATTTAATTTAAGGTTGCATACAAAAGTTTGGAGATTTTTATCAAAATGAATCATGTACTAACAAAAAAAATTGTTATTAAGTATGGTTATTTGGGTTTGCAAAAGGGGTACCTAGTTATGAAGTAAAGAGTCATTATTAGATTGGTTACGCAAGACAAACTTGAAAGTAAAAATAATTATATTCATAGAATAAGATTTATATATTGAAGAATTAAAACATTATTTTTATCCAATTTAATGGAACACATTTTATTAAACTTTCATCCTTGAATGACATTTTTTAAAAGTGTAAATTTAAATATTTGGAACAAAAAATATTATTATAAAAAATTTGAAGGATTGAAATGTTTTAATAATAATTGTATCATAACTTTCTTTAATCATATTTTCGTGATCCGATAATTTATACTTCATTGTTTTAAATGTATAAATACCCCACTCTTCAAGGTTCATAGGCAAAATTGGCATTTACAACATGTGGTTTGGGGTCAACCATAATTTTTTAATCTATTTAGCAACATATGTTGAACTTGGTAGGAATATCACATGCTTGGATAGAATTCTAAATTGCAATTTGAAAAGGTTTTCCTTCATAATGAACACCTTCATTCACTTTAAGGGAGATGATGAAAACTAAAAAGGCTATGAGGAAATTGGATCATACACAATTGGAGGATATTTGGTTGGGTCAAGAAAGTCCTCAATTGTGGCTATTGTAGACACAAATATTGAAGTCCTTAAATTCTTAAAAATATTGCTAGTTTGTGTTGATGCTAGAACTTTTATAATGGTTCTTGATAAACTAACATTGATCTGTCACACCCAAAATAATTGTTACACAAATTGGGTTGAGAAGGAAGTGGAAAAGAAAGTCTAAGATTATAGAATCAAAATGCATGTTCCAGGATGATTGATGAGAGAAACCCAAAGCTTGCAAGATCTTGGGAAAAATTGGAGTTTGAATATTAAAAAAAAAAGTGAGAAAACACAACCATGGAGCAAGCAATTTCTCTTGGAGGTTTCAAAGGTGTTGCCAAGGGAGAAGCCATATTGATTTTTACCATATCTATCCTTGGCTTTTTAATTAGTGTGGACACTATTGGCTTATATTTGGGCAATCAATATTTGGACAAAGTGGAGATTTCAAGTACATCCAAAACCCATTTCAATTTTCCTTTAAAATTTTTTTTCCACTCTTTATTTTCCTAACTTTTTTGTATCTATTTTGAAATTAGATAAATCTAGAGTATTTTAGAGAAAATGTCATCATTGAGATCCTATACAACCTTTAGATCCCTCTCTCTTTCTCACAATGGGTGATAACAACAATACTAACATTGAAGGCATTTGTTCTTGGCTTCATATATGTCTTTTGGTAATCTTGTTCCTTTAGGGTTGCTTCTTTTAGATCTTGCAACAAGAGAAAAGAGGATATGTCAACCAAAACAAAATAAAAAATTCACCTCTCGAATAGTTGCAATAGCTCAAGGTGAAAAAAAAAAATTAAATTCATGAATATTTCACATATTAATTCAATTGTTGAATTTAGAAATAGCTCAGTTGAAAAAGATTCAACATCTCAAGGCTACTCATGCAATTTTTTTACGAATTCTTTTGTCTCCAAAGGAAAAAAAATTCAGAAAAATAAAAAGAAAAATATGAAAAATAATTTTAAAATAATTAATGCTAAAAGATGAAAGATTTATTCAATTAATTGCAAAATATACTAATCTATTTTTTCCACCACAAATCATCATGCATAATAACATGTCTTATCTAAAACAATTCAACAATTTCATAAAGAAATTCAACTTTGAATTTGGCCATTGTTGCATTTGCAATGAAAAGAAATTTATACATGAATTAATAATATGTGATATTTCAAATTATGAATCTGAACCAAAACATATGAAATTTTTATTTAAGATGAATTCCAAATTTCATTTCGAATACAATATTGAATTCATCCAAGAAGAATTATTGAATGATACCAAACACGTGCATCCAAAATCGGAAGGACTCTTGTTATCAAATCAAGGTATTTCAACTACTAAACATCAATTTTCAACATGTAAAACTTGTTACATTTCCTTGAAAAATAATAAAATGCTAAAACTTGCATTAGCCAATGGTTTATGGATTGGCATCACACCCAAAATATTACCAAAATTGACAATGGTAAAAAAACCTTGATAACATGTTATCGTTGTTGTACCATATTGGTTAAATTGAGGTATACTAATAAAGGGAGCATAACATGTCAACATGCACTCAAAGGAAATGTTGTAATTTTTGCACAAGATCTCAAAAGTGTAGTAAAACTTCTAGACACATTACCATCACCATTATAATCATTATCTAATACTATTGCAATACATTTTGTTGGAAGTTCACACCCACCTGTAGAATTAGTTAAAAGTTTCAAACTATTATATGTACATAAATCTGTTGTAATTGTATGGCTCACATGGTTAAAAATGAATCATATAGGATACAAAAATATAACTATGAATATGGATTTTCTAAACATGTTGCCTGGAAATGATATATTAAAACCAATAATGAGATCAATGTTCCAATCGACAAATGATGAACTTGCAAATGTTGAACATTATATGAATATCATAGACTTACATTAGCAAAAAAATACAATGAAATTGAACATGTCATAGAAATACTAATAGATTTTGATGGCATAGACATTAAATGAACATGAACAAATGATTAACACATTCCAAAATTTACATCGTAATCAATATTTATCTTATAATCATCACACCACAATGATAAATGAATACAACAATCCAAATCTAATAACATGCATGTTTCCCACCTTATTTTCTTTTAGAATTCATGTCCTTGAAATGAACAACAAACCCATAAAAATATCACTACAAACTCATGTAAAACATTTAATGAATTTGGATGAAACTTGTTATCAATTTTCAAAACATCATATATTCCCATTTTTTGTATTCAACATAATACAACATAGACAAATATGTCTTGAAATTAAATTAATAGTATCAAAATCATCAAACATGAATGAAAGAGAACTTTTAAATGAAATACAAACTACAAATTTTGACTACATTATTATTAACTCACAAAACATAAATTACAAAAAATATATATGTAGTTTATTATGAAATTTAATTTTTTTTTAATAAATACATCATGCTTCTAGAAGTAGTTGTGCAACACAAAGAGACCAAATTTTTAGTATGATAAATTGTATGGGAATGCCAAGTTTGTTTTTCACTTTAAATCCCACATTCATTCATCATCCTTTGTTAGCAGTTTTAAATGGACAAAACATTTATTCTATGACAAAAATATGCTAGCAAAAAATGAATGATGCAAATATGCAACAATAAATCCAAAAGCTCAAGCTATATTTGTACACACTATTGTCAACGTTATCTTCAAATATATGTTACAAATAAAAAACACATTGGATTTATCTAACAACAATTTTGGTGTTTTTAGTCACATAAAAGCTCATTATGGATGTTATGAAACTACAAAAAAAGTAGCTTACATATCCACACATTTTATGGCTTAATGATTCTCCAAATCCCAACACATTTATACAAACATTGCTGGATGATGAGATTTTTTGACAAAATATGATTAATTATTTAAATGACATAATTACTCAAGACATCAATCAATAAAATAATGTCTAATAACAATAAATATAAATTGCATTGATGACAATCTTGATAACATACATCCTTGCACCACAAGGGCCCCAAATTTTGAAGAAAAAAATTTACAAAACTATTCCAAAATGACATTCATAAATTGATGAATATATGCAATCGACATGTATGTAATCCAACATGTCACAAAACATATGTTGATGCATCAAAAATATTATGCAGGTATGGATTCCCTCAACCTTTAGTCAATGAAATTCATTTCAACATTGAAACGAGATTTCCACGTATAAAAAAAACTAATAAATGGTTGAATAATGCAAATCCATGGATATTATCGGCTTCAAGATGTAATCATGAGTTGACATTTATAACAACTTTTGGCAAAGATAGTAAATCACTGATTTATTACATCACAAAAACATCTATATTTACACTTCACATTTTATTTTACTTTTGCAAATTGTAATACAAATTTTTTAAAAAATGAATGAAAATTCAAATAGTAATTATGATTCAATTGATAAAAATCGACATCTGTTCATATGTTGTTGTTTAAATATAAGAGGAAGTCAACAAAAAATATTAGCGACCAGGGCAATTAGTTATTTATTAAACTTACCAGATCACAAAATCAATCATGATTTCACATACATACTTTGGTATAGTTTGTTAGCATGGGTGAATGAACAAGAAAAAAAATCAAAATGTTCAAAGTGAAAACGATAATGATACTAATGTAAATTATGAAACTTTCACAATTCATAAAAATTCATCAAATCGACAATATATCATACATAATTTTAGGATCGATTGTTGACAAATACCTATTCATTCTAATTTTCTATGTCCATATGAATTTTCTAGTAAGATAGACAAAATCAACAACATTTGTTTTCGTAGATTTAATAGTGAACATTTTCAATACAACATTCATAGCCTTTACAAATTCAAAATACCAAAAATTCCAATTTTACAAAATTACATAATACCTTCACAAAAAAATGACCCTGAAAATTACACCCAAGCCATTTGTATTTTGTTTACATCATGGCATACATTTTTTGACATCAAATCAAATATCACTATATCTTGGGAAATGACACTAAAAAATGTGTACCCAACATTAACTGATTTGCATAAAACAATAATTAAAAATTTAGCATCTTACATGAATGTAAAGAATCAAGAGATGCAGATAGATTATTGAAAGTAGAATCAACACAACCTGAATTTGATATAGAAGGCATAGAAGAAAATCAAGAATGAATTCACTTTATGATGATATTATTGAAAGTAAACTCCAACAAAACATCCTTGACATAAAAAAACAAAACAATAATATAAAAACATAACTTAGTCCTGAACAAATAGAAATTGAATATCTATTATGTAACAAATGTACTAAAACCTACATAGTTGAAATACAAAAAATCTAGAAACAATAAAAATAAAAACGCACAATGAAAATATCAATAATCACAATGTAAATTTCATTATCAAACTTCAAATTTGATCAAACAATGGAATCAAAACTTGAAATTTCCACAAATATCAGATCTTGATGAATCAACACTAGAAATTTCACATCCATATTCAAACACAACCTATACAATTGATAATACAAAACTTGAGCTATGCCACTTACCATTTAATGACATGTAATCATATGATATTGAAAATGAAAATGAAAACATAACATTCATAGATGAAACAAATATTTATTCACCATTACAAATTAAAACCATCGTAAAGGAAAAATACAAGTTAAATAATTTACAAGCCATTTCATTTGAAAATTTCATTGCAAATACAAAAAATAATCCATTATTACAATATGTAAAAGGAGTTGCATGTACAAGTAAAACACAAATAATTAGAGCTATCCAATATTATGTTTTGAAAATGAGAAAACAACAAAACAACAAAAACTTAGAATTGCAACAAACACTATAAATGTAACCTTCTTAATAAATGGAACAACAATACACTCTTTGTTGGGATTATTGATTGATAAACACACAATTATAAGCAAACTTAATTCAATCATAAACATATGGCCAAATATTCAATTCATCATTATCGACGAAATATCCATGGTAGGTTGCACTTTTCTTGCCACAATACATTTAAAATTACAAAAACTAAAATCTAACATTTTACCATTTGGGGGAATCAACATAATGTTCATGGGAGATTTTTTACAATTTCCACCAATCAATGACACAACATTATGTTCAACAAACATACAACCGATTTTTACATTAACATAGAAAAAAATCATAGGCAAAAGCCTTTGAAGAAAATTAAATTTAAACAAATAGTATTATCCTAGCAAAGCAAATAAGACAAAACAAATACATTCAATATGCTACCCTTTTAGAAAACCTTTGAACTAGAAATATTCTAAAATCAGATTTTGATTTTCTAAAAACTTGTTTTCAATCTAATTTAAATGTCAATTTATTCAATGATTCATGGAGGACAACTTTTATAGTTCCTTATAATGAATTACAAAATGCCATAAAACATTACATGATACATATCCATTCAAAAACATCAAAAAAAAAATGTTACATTATTGTTGCAACTAACACATACAAAAAAGGTCTAATATGTAATGAAATCAAATACATCACAAGACAAACAATGTCCACAAGTAAAATTCAATGTTTGGCACCTTTCCTTAAAAACTATAAAGGAATGAAAATCATTATTATTGAAAATTAATATCCGAAACTTGAAATTGTAAATGGAAGCATTGGATACATTGAAAATATATCCTTCATAGATTCGGAATGGATACAGAAAAATGTTACAATGCATCCCCTCATAAATGTGTTAATAAATTTTAATGATTTCATTGAAAATAACATAAAATTACAAAACATAGAACTAGAAGGCCTCCTTAAAAATGACATACCAATAATACCCATATCAAGGAATTTCCAATATCACCATCACATATTGGAATCAAACACCTCCAAAACAATCACAGTCAATAGATATCAATTACCAATTGCCCCAACTTTTTGTCTCACTTACTTCAAAGCACAAGGACAAACATTTGACAACGTAATCATAGACCTTTGGCAACCAATGGACAATGTGCATTTAAATATGCACAACATATACATAACCTTATCACATCTACGATCCATAGATGGATTCATAATCCTACAAAATATTACTATGCAAGACATATGCAAAGCTAGCTTCAAAAAAGGATCCTAGAAATGTTATAACCTACTTCAAAACATAATATAACAAAAAAATCCAAAATAATAATCCATTGAAATCCTACAAAGAAAGAAACAAACATTTAATTATGATCAGTGATTCAAATGATATCATCAATTACTAGCATGAAAAATCCCAATTAACTAAAAATGATGAAAATATTATATTCAATCCAAATGGATGGTTGAATGATCAACATTTAGGTTCTGCATTGCAAATATTGTATGTTAAAAAATTACAATTGTTAGGATACCAACAACACACATACACAATCATATGAACTATACATAGATATTTAACCAATTGTCTTCAACATATTTTCATAAATAATAATCATTGGATCTTAGTCAAAATACACACATCCACACTAAACCTACACTACACAATATATGATTAAAATAATTGACAATGAAAAAATTACCAAACAACACCATTCAATTATTAACTACCATCATAAATGTAAAACACTTACTATATTCATATGCAAATGTTATGCAACAACCAAACAATTCATCTTGCAAACTTTTCACAATAACATATGCAATTGATATAGCATTTGAACTAAACCTAAAAAAATCTATTTACCATGTGCCACAAATGCAATCACATTTGCATAACAACATAAACAATGAAACTCTATCTCCATTCCCCAAATATTCACATTCAAACACACTATAAAAATAAAATGGTAGATCATCATTGATAAGGCATAGTAGCGCGGAACCCAAGTTTATTTATTAAAGCATAAGTCAAAGGCATTTGAAAAATAAATAAACAATACAAGGCATTAGTAGAAAATCAACTCAATAAAAAAAAGGTTTAAAGGTTAATGGGGGTGGTGAATTTATAATTAGTGAATTCGATCTTTTATGCCACTTGAGAATGGGATCCAAAGACAATTCATTGTAGTTAGGAATCATAACAAAAAGGTCTGTTTGAATGAGATTCTAATTTTTGTGCATTTTTTTGTCTTCAATTCATACAAATTTTCTACCCAATTGGATAGATTACCATAAATCAAATTGAGATGTATTCTAAGCGGCCAATTTTGATTACTTGTTAAAATTTGTTAAATCTAGATGAAACCTTGGAGACAACTTGAAGACAATTCATTTCAATTTTGTTTGGGCTCAAGAAGACCTTTTATGATGGACTTGTTTTGTGTCAAGCAAGAAAATTTGAAAACAAAAACATAAACAAAATGTTTGCGGTTGAAGGAAGATTCAAAACATTTAAAAAAGCTCAAAGAAACTTCAAGCTTCATTTGGGGTCCAACTTTTGCGCACCTTTAAATAAGCATGAGTGAGCAAAAATACAAATATAGATTAGGGACCAAACTAGTTATTTGCACCAAAATTAGTGCGAAAACTAATTTGCATCCCAATTATTTTCATTTGTAATTTGTTTTGTTTCATGTTATTCATTTTGTTGTCTATTGGGCCCAAATTAAGTGTTTTGATCCCTTCTTTAACAAAATTTATGAATAACTTTAATGCTCTCCAAAAGGGTCAATAAAAGGAAAACAATTTTTTTGTATTGGCCAACCATAATGATTGGTCCAGGTGATGAAATTTAAGTAGTTTCCCACTTTAGACTATGGATGGGGGAATAATTAACACTTTATGGTAGATGTGGTAAACATCAATAAAGGCCCCCCAATAAGGGTTATGGGTGGAGACATTTTAAGAGGATGAAATTTAATTTGGACTTGTGAATATGCATAGGATGGAGTTATGAACAACAACGTATAAAAATAGACGTAATTTTTTATTGACCCATGTGGTGACATTTAACCTAGTGTTATGTGGGTATCCCCATCCAAATGTTAGAACTAGTGGTTTTAGACCTAGGTATCAAAAACCTAACTTGACTGGTCCAATTCTTTTAAAAACTAACATAAACCCTTATTTGTGAACTAGGGGAAAACCACCAAAACCTTTTACCCACATGCTTTCGATGGAGGAAACCTTTGGGTTTTAATGTTTTAGATAGGTATGGGTTTTAGCTTTTAAAGTTCCATCACCTTCTAAAATACCTTCACACAACCTTTCCACAACATTATGTCATGGCATCGTGTGATCAATTTTTCAAAATTTTCAAATCCAAATTGTGTTTTGTGTTCACATTGTAAGTGTTTTAAGATTTTGTTTTTGCTTGAAAGAGCTTCTTATTTTTCATGTGTAGACAAAAAAATCTTCATCAAGGTAAATTTTCTCTTCTTTTTTTGCTTTTTTTTTAATGGTTAAAAGGGGTTTCAAAGAATAAATGATTCATTATGTGTGTGTGTTTGTTCTTTGTATTGATTTGGCATATGTGAAAGATGAAGGCTTTAATTTGTCTACCTCGACCACTACATTAACAATTCTTGTTTCTTGTTCGTCATTTTAATTGCCATGCCCATTTGTAAGGTCTTGTTTTGGTCATGTTATGTCAAAAGCATGCTAATATGCCAATGATGATGCCAAAATTTGCCATGGTTTTGTGGAGGCAAGCTTGAAAAATGCTCAAAGACATTCATTACAAAAAACTATAACATGGACAAAAAAATTTAAGAAAAGAAAGCAACAATGGAAAGATTCATATATTATTGTAGGGTTATCCGTTAAGATGTTTAGAATTCTTTTGAAAACACAATTTGTTTCA
>Ga0116229_10000175_pt1 | contig 69635 bp, 58 predicted proteins | sample S1TSphgellanicum_3_FD_87313 | JGI IMG/M metagenome (GOLD analysis project Ga0116229, IMG submission 87313) | Host-associated microbial communities from peat moss isolated from Minnesota, USA - S1T2_Fc - Sphagnum magellanicum MG | ecosystem: Host-associated > Plants > Peat moss > Unclassified...
CACCCGCCACGTCAGGGCCGACCCCGGAGTAGCGCGCCGCGAACACGCGCCGCGAACACACGCCGATGGCGCGCGCCGTCCACGAGCGCCGTTTACCCGCGACGTTTACCCGCGCCGTTTACACGCGACGTTTACCCGCGACGTTTACGCGCGACGTTTACGCACGCATCGTCGCCGGGTCGATCCCCTCGCCGCGACACCAGGACTCGTAGGCGATCGGCGAGATCTCCGATGGCTTGATCTCGCTGCGCCCGCCCCAGAAGACGTTGGTGTAGGCGACCGGGATGCCGGCTTCCTCGAGGTGCACGTCGATCGCGGCCTTGTGGGCGAGCACCGTCGCCTTGTCCGTGCCGTGCGCCACGGCCATCAGGTTCACGTCGGCGAAGTCCGGGCCGCCCTCGCGCCAGTAGGCGTGCGTCAGGATGTGGTGCCGGCCGACCTCGCGCCCGGCCTCGATCTCGCGGCCGGGTGGCACCCGCCAGTGAAAGAGCGCGTTGTAGCGCGTCACCCGCGTGCCGGCCGCCGACGGCTTCACATGCTCGAGAAAGGTGGAGAACCGCCCGATCACCGCGCGGGCCTCCAGCGATTCGGCGACGGCGCAGAATTCGTCGAGCGACAACCCCGCCTGGGCGGCGCGGCCAACCCACGGGGCGGCGACGATCTCCTCGACCGCGAACTCCCGCTTGAGCGGCTCGAGGACCTGCCAGTCGCGCGGCGAGAGCGTCACGAGCGACGGCTCCATCACCGCGCCCGGCTCCGCGCTCCGACTCCCGGGCTCCATCGCCGACCGCCGCACGTGCCCGACGCCGAGCGCGAACAGCCGCTTCGCCGGCATGATGCGGAACTCCTCGGCACCGACGATCGCCGCCAGGGCGCGACAGTGCCGCTCCATCGAGAAGCCCTGCGGGACCTTGAGCGTCGACCAGAGGCGGAACGACGAGCCGGGCGTCTCGGCGTCGGTCGAGCGCACCACGACGTGCCCGGAAAACGGGTCCTGCCGGACCATGACGTCGAACGCGGCATCGAGCCGAACCGCCGGCACGCGCCACGCGACGAGGGCGCCGGGCGCCAGGTTCGTCGCCATCAGGGTCTGGCGGATCCGGCGCACCGTGCCCGACGTGACCATCGCCCGCAGCCGCTCGAGGACCACCGGCAGCGCCACGCCCGACTGCTCGGCGATCGCGGCAAACGGGTCGCGGCGGAATCCCGCGATCCGGTCCTCGGAGACCGCCAGAATCCGTGCGTTGACCGGGTCGCCGATCTCGGTCGGCGTCGTCCCCGGCGCGGAGGCCGAGCCCGGGGCGGAGAGCGTCTCGTGCGGCACGCCGAAGCTTAACGCGCGGGCGTCACTCCGGACCCCGATGCCGCGGGAACGCGCGCCGACGGGACGCGCGCCGACGGGACGCGCGCCGAGGGGACGAGATCCGACGGCAGCCGCGGGGATTCGAGGAGGTCGGCAAAGACCTGCCATCGCCGTGCGGCACTCGCGTGCGGACCCGCCGTCGTCTCGACGAAGCGCCGCACGAGATCCTGTCCGAGGCTGTAGTTGATGACGTAGGCGCGGTACTGGTCGTAGAACCCGACCCGCTGCCGCGCCTGCGCCGGTGACATCAGGGCGTAGCGCTCGAGCCACGCGGCCGCCGAATCGCCGCTGATCCGGCCGTCGAGATAGCGGCGCGCGGCCTCGTCATCCGCGTAGCCGAGCGCCGTCACGAGCTCGTGGACCGCGGCGTACTCGCCGGCGCGCGAGGGGTCGAGACCCGCCAGCGGAAAGAGGACGTCCCGCTCGAACGCGACACGCTCGGCGCCGGGGAACGCCATGCGAATGCCGTAGTTCGCACTTCCCTCGGCAATCAGGGACTGGGGACTGAAGAGCGGTGCGACCGAGAACTCGACCCACCCGCGTTCGCGCGCGAGCCGCGAGTCGAGCAGCACGTTCTGCACATGGTGGCCCGGATAGCCTTCGTGGCAGGCGAGGTCGATCGCGCGGTCGATATGGATCGGCAGGCTGGTGTTGACCTGGATCAGGCTCTTGTTGTGTCCTTCATACCAGTTGTAGGCGCTCCACGACTTGCCGGCGACGAACGCGACCGTGAACCGCTCGTCCGGGGGCAGCCGGATGCGCGCGCGCGTGCGCGCGCGACACTCATCGATCGCGCGCCGGAAGACCGCGTCGAGCCGGTCGACGGGAATGACGAACTGCCGCTCGAACGCGTCGTAGCGGGCCGCGAGCGGCCCGTCACCGGGCAGTCTGGCCGACAGCCGATCGAGGACCCGGGCGAAGTGGGCCTCGTCGTACGATGGCGCCTGCGCGTCGTAGAGGGCGCGCGACTCCTCATCAAACGAGAGACGCCGCCCGCCGAGCATGTCGACCCGGGCGACGAGGGCCGAGAGCTGGCGATCGAGAAACGTGTAGCGGAGCCGCGTCAGCTCATCGGCGGCGCGCGGCGCCTGCCCGAGGTCGGCGCGGAGCGCGGTCGCCCTGGCGCGAATCGCCCCCAGCGGCAGCTTCGCGGAGTCGGCCTCGACCTTCCACGACGGCGGACCGTAGTACGCGTCGACGTAGTCGGAATCGTGGGTCCCGACGGCAAGGACGAGACGCACATATCCTTCGGCGACGCGATCGACGGGCGGGGGCGGCGCGTGGTGCATCGGGGGCGCAGGGGCGCGCCAGGCGATCGCCGTCGACAGGACGGCCGCCACCACTCCGGAGGACACGCTCAGACCCCCATCTCCCGCCCCTCCTCCGCAGCCGTGTGCAACGCGTTCCGACGATGTACGACGGACCGACGCCGGACGTCACCGCCAGGCGCCCGGCCCGACCCTTGCCTCAGGACTCCGAATGCCCACCACCTCCCGCCCCGTCTGGCGCGCGCGCGACATCCTCGCGACGAGCGTGATCGCGGCGCTCGTCGTCTTTGGCCTCGTCGGCCTCTGGCACGCGAGCGCGATCCTGATGTTCGTCTTCCTCGGGATCCTCTTCGGCCTCGCGCTCACGTCCGGCGTCGACCGGCTCGCGCGGTTCCGCATCCCGCGCGCACTCGGCGCCCTCCTGCTGCTGCTGCTCGTCGCCAGCGTCCTCGCCGGCCTCGGCGCCCTGATCGCGCCGACACTCTCCTCGCAGCTGACCGAGATCCGCACCCGGCTCCCCGAGGCGGCGGCGAAGATCGAAGCGGGGTTCAACGCGCGGTTGCGCGGCGAGTTCGGCGCGTGGACGGGGCTCGGCACCGGTGCGTCGCGCGCCGCCCGCACCCGCCCGGCAGCCGCCCCGCCGGCGGCGACCAAAACGCCCGGCACCAAACCGGCGCCCACGAAAGCACCGACCAGTCAGGCGCCGACGAATGAGGCGCCCGCGAATCAGGCGCCGGCGAATCAGCCGTCCGCGACGCCATCGCCCGGCAGTCAGCCGGCACCGACCTCCGCGACACCGACGACCGACTCGGCGGCCGAGCGCGCGCCGACCTCTCCGCCCGCCGGCGGCGCAGCGACGCCCGCCAGCGCCGATTCGGCCCGGCCGCGCGGGCCGCGCGAGAGCGACAGCGCCCACGCGGCCGGCGCCGCGGCCGCGGAGAGCAGCGCAAGTCGTGGTCGTCCGGCGTCCGGCGGCACCCCCTCGGGCGCGCTCAACTTCCAGTCGCAACTCTCCTCGGGGCTGGCCACGGTCGCGCAACACGCCCTCGGGGTGATCGGGTCGACCGTCGAACTGATCATCTACCTGCTGCTCGTCGTCTTTCTCGCCGTCTACATCGCCGTCGAGCCGGACCTCTACTACACGGGACTTCTGCACCTCATCCCGCATGCGGCGCGACCGCGCGCCCGCGAGGTGCTGGTCGGGATGGCGGGGGTGATGCGCCGCTGGCTGCTCACCCAGGTGATCGCGATGGTCACGATCGGCGTCATCTGGGGCGTCGCGCTGTCGATCCTCCACGTCAAGGCGGCGCTGGCCCTCGCCGTGATCGCCGCACTCCTCGAGTTCGTCCCGACGATCGGCCCGACGATCGCCGCGGTGCCGGCGATCGCCGTCGGCATCCTCGACTCCCCGCAGAAGGGTCTCGAGGTGATCGGCCTCTATCTCCTCGTCCAGGGGATCGAGTCGAACATCCTGATTCCCATGCTCATGAAAGGGCAGATCGACCTGCCGCCCGGCCTGACGATCGTCTGGCAGGCGCTGATGGCGCTCGCGTTCGGGTTCCTCGGCCTGCTCGTCGCCGTCCCGCTGCTCGCCGCGATCGTCGTCGCGGTGAAAATGCTGTACGTGCGGGATGTCGTCGGCGACGACATCCACCTCGGACGCGCCGCCGAGGGCGGCGGCTAGCGCCGCCGCGCCTCCCGCGGGCGCGTGCAACGCGACGGCCAGCGCGCGCGTTGACGGCCGTGCCGACGACCCGGCGGCCGGAGTGCGAAACGCCTGTCACGTTGGAGGCCGTTCATGCGTCCCTGATCGAATGGGCCACAGATTGAGCGGCGAGTATCTCGGCACGGACACGGCCGCCAACCGGCGCGCGGAGTTCGGTGGGCCCGTCGGCCCGCCGCGACTCGCGCACGCCCTGACGCACGTCGCGGCCGCCTGGGCGACCATCTACCTGATCTGGCTGGCGATCGCGTTCCTCCAGCACCCCGATCAGGGCCGCCCGTTCATCACCGAGATCGCGTTCATGCCGATGAACGTGATCGCCGCGATCGTCGCCTTCGAGGCGGCGCGCCGTTCGATCGACCAGCGGCTCTGGCGCGCCCTCCGCTGGATCGCCATCGGCTGGCTCGCGATTCTCGTCGGCAACATCGCCCGCTACATCTTCACGCAGGCGCTGCGCCTCGGCGACTGGCAGACGTCATGGTGGGTCAACGCGCCCTTCCTGATGTCGTACGTGCTCTTCATCGTCGGGCTGCTCTCGTTTCCGCTCGCGCGGCGTGCCCGCATGGAGCGCCGCAAGTTCTTCTTCGACGCGACCACCGTCCTCCTGGGCGGCGGCGTCGCGATCTACCACCTCGTCCTCGTCCCGACGGCGTTCACCGCCGACCGCTCGGGGGCGATGACGTTCTACGATCTCGCCTACCCGCTCGGCGACATCCTGCTCCTCGCCGGCCTCACGACCGTCCTGCTGCGGCGACGTGCCGACGGGCGCCGCGCCGCGCCGGCGATGCTGCTCGGCGGCCTGCTCTTCTATACGCTGAGCGACCTCGCCAACGACCTCGTGCTCCAGCAGGTCGGCTACCTCGGCGTCGCCTGGACCGATATCGCGTTCATGGGAGCCTACTGCGCGATCATCTTCGGCACCTATCGCTATGCCCTGCCCGCACCCGGCGCGGCGACGGCGGCCGCCTCGCCCCATGACGAGGGTGTCGTGCAGCGGTTCAGCCCCCTCCCGTACGCCTCGCTCGCCCTCTGCTGCGGCCTCCTCGTCAGCGCGGCGCTGCACGCGATGCGCACGAGCGCCGGCCGCGAGACCTGGGCCCTGCTGGCGATCGGCCAGGTCGTCGTCACGATCCTCGTCGTTGCCCGGCAGATCCACGCCGTCCGCGAAAACGCGCGCCTCGTCTCCGTCCGCGCAGCGCGCGACAACGAGGCCCGCTTCCGCTCCCTCGTGCAGCATTCGTCCGACGTGATCGCCGTCGTCGACCCGACCGAGGGGGCGACGATCCGCTATATCAGCCCGTCGGTCACGCGGGTCCTGGGCTACGCGACGGGCTCGCTCGACGGCCGCCAGCTGACGGCGCTCCTCCACCCCGAGGATGTCGGCCGTGCCGAGCGCCTGCTCGCCGATGCCGTCGTCCGCACGGGCGCGACCGCGCCGACGGAATGGCGGATCCGCCACCAGGATGGGCGCTGGATGTTCGTCGAGGCGGTCGGCACGAACCTCGTCCACGAGCCGACCGTGCGCGGCGTCGTCGTGAACACGCGCGACATCACCGAGCGCAAGTCGCTCGAGGCGCAGCTCGTCCACCAGGCGTTCCACGACCCGCTCACCGGACTGGCGAACCGCGCGCTCTTCCTCGACCGCGTCACGCACGCCCTCGCGATGACGTCCCGCTACGGGCGCCACCCCGTCGCCGTCCTCTTTCTCGACCTCGACAACTTCAAGACCATCAACGACAGCTTCGGCCACGTGCCGGCCGACGAACTGCTCGCCAGCGTCGCCCGCCGCCTCGTCGACGCGGTGCGCACGAGCGACACGGTCGCCCGGCTCGGCGGCGACGAATTCGCGATCCTCCTCGAGGACGCGACCGGCGCGATGGCGCCCGCGCTCGCCGCCGACCGGATCGCGAGCGCCCTGCGCGCGCCGTTCGTCGTGGCGAGCAAGGAGGTCTTCGTGACGTCGAGCATCGGCATCGCGCTCGCGACCGACGACTGCCTGCCGGCCGACCTGCTGCGCAATGCCGACACGGCGATGTATCGCGCCAAGGCGGCCGGCAAGGCGCGCGTCGAGCTGTTCGAGGCGCACATGCACGCCGAGACGCTGCAGCGCCTGGAGCTCGAGACGGAACTGCGGCGCGCGCTCGAGCGCGGCGAGTTCTCGCTCCGCTATCAGCCGATCGTCGCGCTCGTCGACAGCCAGGTGATCGGGCTCGAGGCCCTCCTCCGCTGGGAGCACCCGCGGCGCGGGACGCTGCTGCCGGCGGACTTCATCGCGCTGGCCGAGGACACGGGGCTGATCGTGCCGATCGGCGAGTGGGTGCTCCGCGAGGCGTGCCGCCAGGCGCGGCGCTGGCAGACCGGTCTCCGGCGCGCCGACGTCCTGACGATCACGGTCAATGTCTCCGGGCACCAGCTCCAGCACGGCGGGTTCGTCGACGTCGTCCGCGGCGCGCTCGCGACCAGCGGCCTCGATCCGACGGCCCTCGTGCTGGAGATCACCGAGAGCGTGCTGATGCAGCACACCGAGACGCTGCTGACGCAGCTCCGCAGCCTCAAGACGCTCCGCGTGCGACTGGCGATCGACGACTTCGGCACCGGCTACTCGTCGCTCAGCTATCTCAAGCGGTTCCCGATCGACATCCTCAAGATCGCGAAGCCGTTCGTCGACGACGTCGGTGCCGGGGTGACGACTGCGGCGCTGGCGCGCGCGATCATCGGCCTCGGGGAGACGCTCAAGCTGCAGACGATCGCCGAGGGGATCGAGCTGCCGCTGCAGCTCGCCGAGCTTCGCTCACTCGGCTGCACGCTCGGCCAGGGCTACTACTTCGCCCAGCCGCTCGATCGCGAGGCGGTCGAGGCCCTGCTCCAGAGTCCCGGCCCCCGGACGCTGCCGCTGGCGCCGAACGGCTCGACTACGGGCGCCCGCTCCCGGGCCCGTCAGGGCTGACGACGGCACCGCTCGGCGGTCTGGCCGCCGAGCGCGCCGGGCCCGGCACGGCGCCCGCGCCGGTGCCGGCGCAGGTGACGACGATCGTCATCGGCGTGTACACCCCGATCGTCGCGATCCCGATCACGGCGTTGACGAAGCTGTGCCGCGTCTCGACGATCGCGACGCCGCCCGGGCAGTCCGTGCCGGCGTCGATCACCTCGGGCGGCACGAGCCCAAAGAGGAACGCGCTCGCGGACCTGCGGGCGATCACCCGGTCGCCGGGTGGGCGACCCGTGGTCACGACGGCGTGGTAGCACGCGGCCGACGCCAGCGCGAGGACCAGCACGCCGCCGCGTCGGCCGCGCACCGGCTACGCGCGGTGCAGGATCTGACCGAGCTTGCTGCTGGCGTCGGCGAGCGCGCCCTTCGCGCTGTCGATCGCGCTCTGGGCGTCGGAGATCTTGAGGTTGGCGAAGTGCGCCTTGAGCTGCGCTTCGGCGTCGGCGATGCTGCCGGTGAAGTTGCCGGCGAGCACCTCATCGATGTGACTCGCGACCGGCGCGGGGAGCTTCGTCTTCAGCTGGCTCACGACCGAATCAACGGCGGCATGCGCCTTGTCGGCCGGCAGGCCGGTCTTCTGGGAGACCGTGGCGATCAGTTGGTCGAGCATTGGCGTGTCGCTCCGTGAGTAGGTGCCGTCGTCGACTACTTCGTCCCGTCCAGCCACTGGGCCACACCGCCGTGACCCGAACACGTGCCCGTGTGGTGCGTGCTGTGCGAATAGAGCCCGTCCTTGCACTTGGCGATCGCGCCCGTCGGGTCGGTCGTCTCCGACGTGCCGGACTTGGCGGTGCCCGTCGCCGACGCCGTCGTGGTGGCGGCCGGCGTCGTGCTCCTGGCAGGGGCGACCGGTGCCGCGGGCGCGACCGGCGCCGTCTTGGCGGCCGGCGTGGCCGCCGGCGTGGCCGCTGCGGTGGTCGTCGGTGCCGTGCCAGCTCCCGCCTTGGCGATGCCGCCATGGTGCGAACAGGCGCCTCGACCGGCCGTGCCGGTCGTGCCGTCGGTGCAGGTGACCGACGCGCCGGCGGCGGGGGTCGCTGCCGTCGTCGTGGTCGTCGCCTTGGGGGCCGCGGCCGCCACGCTGCCGGCCGAGGTGCTCGCGGTCGTCGCGGCCGCGCCTGCCTTCGCCACGCCGCCATGGTGCGAGCACGCGCCGCGACCGGCGTGTCCCGTCGACCCGTCCGTACAGGTGACCGTGGAGTCCTGCGCTCGAGCCGCGACAACGGGCACTGCAGCCGCCACACCGAAGCACGCGGCCAAAGCCATACGCGTCAGACGCATCGTCGATCTCCCGTGATGAAAGGACCGATTTGGTGCGGCCAACATACGCCACCCCGCGGCCGCTCCGCCATGGCGGACGGATGCCAGCGTCACGACCGCGCCAGTCCGCTACGTCGGCAGCGGCAGGCGCGGATTCCCGCCACCAGTGCGCCACACGACCGTCAGGGACACGCAAGGCATCCGTTTAGCGAGCGCAACCATACGCAGATGCCCTGAATTCGTGTTCAACCAAAGGAAACCTCTATGCGTTTTCGACGTATACGGGAGTGCGGAATCGAGGCACGGTGGTTGCTCTACCGGACTCGCGGAATCACGCAGTGGATTTACTCTGTGCGGAGGCTGACCCAATGTCCGACTACTCGATCGCTGACCCGATGACCGGCCGTCTCGTCTCCCGCTTGCGGGCGACGGCCGACGCGTACTGCGCGACCGGCGAGGCGATACCGGACCGCACCATTCGCCTGCTCTGCGACGGCTTCGCCGCGGTGCACCGGCTCTTTGCCAACGAACTCGAAGCCGCGCTCGGTCACCCGACCGATCACGGGAGCGAGATGACGCTCCTGGCCGGCGACCTCGGCGCCGAGATCCAGTCCGATCGCGATGCGCTGCCGACGCTGCTCGCGCGCTCCTGCATGCTCGAGGATGCCTTCCGGTCCGCGTTGCGGAGCGATCTGCCGTCGGACGTCGATCTCCTCCTGTATCGCGTCTTCGCGAAGGTCCGCGGCGCCCGCGAGCGGCTCCTCGCCGCGCTGCTCCGCAAGCCGCACCTCGCCCAGTTTCCGACGATCCCCGCGCTCTCGCACTGCGCGTAGCCGGCATGCCGATGCCGCGGCGCTCGATGCCGCGGCATCGATGGTCCGATATACTCCGTCCACGTGCGGTATATCGGCAACAAGACCCGGCTCCTCCCCTTTATCGCTGACGCCCTCAGGCGTCGCCGCATCGCGCCAGGGCGGGCGCTCGATGCATTTGCGGGCACCGCGGCGGTCGGCAGCCATCTCAAGCGCGCGGGCTTCGCGGTCGTCGGCTGCGACCTCATGACGTACAGCTACGTCCTGCAGCACGCGTACATCGTCGCCGACGCGTACCCGACGTTTGCCGGGTTGGGCGACATCGTCGACCTCGACGCCCCCGTGCCGATCGAGTCGGCGACGCGGTCGCGGCCCGGTCGACCGGTGCCGCCCCCGCCCGCCGCCGCGCGCCCGCTCGCCAGCGTCCTCGCGCATCTGCAGGCGACCGTGCCGCCGCGCGCCTCGTTCATCACGACGCACTTCAGTACCGACATCGACCCGCTCGACGACCAATGCGGCGACACGCGCGGTGGCATCGGCGGTGGCACCGTGAGCACCGATGGCGCGCCGAGCCGGATGTACTTCACCCGCGCCAACGCGGAGCGGATCGACGCGGTCCGCGAGACGCTGCACGACTGGCACGCCGAGCGCCGCGTGACCGACGTGGAGTACTACATCCTCCTCGCCGCGCTGCTCGAGGCGGCCGACTGCGTCGCCAACACGTCGGGCGTCTACGCGGCGTATCTCAAGCGCTGGCAGTCGAACGCCCGCCGCCCGCTCCGCCTCGCGATGCCGGCCCTCGTCGTCGCCTCGGGCCGCGAGTGCCACGCGCACCTCGGCGACATCAACGCGCTCGTCCCGGGACTCGGCGCGTTCGACCTGCTGTACCTCGACCCGCCCTACAACAACCGCCAGTACGGGTCCTACTACCACGTCCCCGAACTCCTCGCGCGCGGCTGGTTCGGCGAGACGCCGGCGCTCCGCGGCAAGACGGGCCTGATCGACACCGACGGCCAGCTCTCGCAGTGGTCGGTGCGGGATCGATGCGTCGACGCCCTGGAGGAGCTCCTCGAGCGGAGCGATGCCGCCCACGTCGTCCTGAGCTACAACAGCGAGGGGATCATCCCGGAAGGCGAGATCGTGCGCCTCTTCAGGGCCTATGGCCTCCGGCGCAGCTTCCGTCGCGAGGCGCGCGACTACTCGCGCTATCGATCGGACGCCGACGGCGCGCAGCGCCGCTACGCCGCGTCCCGCGTCACCGAGTACCTCTACTCGATGCGACGCCGCTGACCGACGCGCGCCACTACCGGAAGGTCCCCGGGCTGACCTCGTACACCGACGCCCGCGCGCCGACATCCGATTCGGCGCTCCAGAGCGGGAGCTGCTCCGTCCAGCGCACGCGATCGAGCGGACGGCCGCCGATCGTCAGAAACCCCGCCGCGCGCGTCGTGACGACCCCGATCCGTCGCAGGTCCGCCAGGTCGCGCAGCACCGTCGCCCGGCGCTCGGCGACGATCCGTCGCGCCGACGCGGGTCCGATCCCCGGGACGCGCATCAGCGCCTCGGCGCTCGCCAATCGGACGTCGACCGGGAACCGCTCCGGGTGCGCGAGCGCCCACGCGGCCTTCGGGTCGTGCGCCAGCGGCAGATTGCCATCCGCCGCGAAGACGACTTCCGTCGCGGCGAACCCGTACTGGCGCATCAGATAGTCCGCCTGGTACAACCGGTGCTCGCGGAGCGCGGGCGCCGCGCGCACGCCATCCATCGGCGTGTCGCGAATCGGCCGAAAGGCGCTGAAGTGGGCGTGGTGCACGCCGCCGCCGGCATAGAGCGTGCGCACGCGATCGAGAATCGCCCGGTCGTCGTCCGCCGTCGCGCCGACGATGAACTGCGTCGTGATCCCCGCGGTCCCGCCCGGCCGCCGGGGATCGCGCGGGCGTCCGGCCCGCTCCGCCTCGCGCGCCGCGTTGACGTCGCGACGGACGCGCTCGAGACTCACGAGCGTCGTCGCCAGATCCTTCTCCGGCGCGATCCGCGTGAGCGTCGCGCCGCACGGCGTCTCGAGATTGATCGAGACCCGGCTCGCCAGCGCGGTCAGCCGCTCGATCTGCGCGCCGTCACCACCGGGCGGCATCTTCACGTGCACGTATCCCGTGTAGCTGTGCCGGTCGCGCAGGAGCTCGAGGACCGTGATCAGCTGGTCGATCATTGCCGTCGGCCGCCCCGGGATCCCCGTCGTGATGAAGAGCCCGTCGCACCAGCCGCGCGAGAGGGCGCCGAGGAAGATCCGCACGAGCTCGTGCGGCAGGAGCAGCGTGCGCGGCATCTCCCGGTCGCGCCGCATCGGACAGTAGTGGCAGTTGAAGCTGCACGCGTTCGTCATCAGGACGCGCAGCAGCGTCCGCCGTCCGGTACCCGCGCGGACGCGCCGCAGGTTCAGCGGTTTGAGCGCCCCGACGTCCCGGGTATGGCGAAGACGCGGCGGGAGCCCCGACCCGTCGTGATCATCGGCCGCGAGGCCCATGAGGATCGACAGCTTCTCGTCCAGCGACAACGACCCGGCCATGGTGCATCATACCCGAACAAACCCCGAATCGCAAGGCGTCCGCGTCAGGGCGCCGAGGCGGCGCCGCCGTGGGCGGGGAGGGGGCCCGCCGGGAGATGGTCGTGCAGGTATTGCCAGAGCAGCGAGTAGACGTGGCGCGAGGTGTTCCGCCCCTCGCAGATGCAGTGCGACCGATTGGGATAATCCATCATCTGGAACGGCTTGTTGGCGGCGACGAGGGCGTTGATCAGCGTCTCGCTGTTCTGGTAGTGGACGTTGTCATCGCCCGACCCGTGCACGAGCAGGAGATCGCCGCGCAGGCCATCGACGTAGGCGATCGGCGAGGCGGCGCGGTACGCGTCGGGGTTGTCCTCGGGCAGGCCGAGATAGCGCTCGCTGTAGATCGAGTCGTAAAAGCGCTGGTCCGTGACGGGCGCGACGGCCATCCCCATGTGATAGACGTCGGCCGCGCGGAAGAGGAGGTTCAGCGTCATCGTGCCGCCGTTGCTCCATCCCCAGACGCCGACGCGCGTCGCGTCGGCGAACGGCCGGCGCAGGAGCGCCCGCGCAGCCGCGACCTGGTCCTCGGTCTCGACGACGCCCATGCGCTTGTAGATCGCCTTGCGAAACGCGCGCCCCTTGGGCGCCGGCGTGCCGCGATTGTCGACCGACGCGACGATGTAGCCCTCCTGCGTCAGCATCAGGTTCATCAGGTACTCGTAGCCGCCCCACTGGTCGAGCACCGTCTGCTCCGCCGGACCGCCGTAGACGGTGAACAGGATCGGGTACTTCCGCGTCGAGTCGAATGCCGGCGGGAGCATCATCCACGCGTCGAGCGGCACACCGTGCCCGTTGTCCACCGTCAGGAACTCCACCCGCCCGCGATGGAGCGCCGCGAGCGAGGCCGCGACGCCGGCGCCGTCGTGGATCGTGCGCACGGCGCGATGCGCGGGCAGCGAGACGATCTCCGTCACCGGCGGCACGCCAAACGACGACCAGCGATGCACCGCCCACGCCGCGTCCGGGGAGAGCGTGTAGCCATGCACCCCGGTCTCGCCCGCGGGCGTCAGCCGCTCCGCCGTGCCGCGGCCGTCGAGCCGCACGCGGTAGAGATAGAGTTGCGTCGCCGTCGTCGGCGACGCCGTGTAGTACGCCCAGCCGCCGACCGTATCGATCCCGGCGACGAACCCGCGGCCGAACGCACTCTCGGGGTTGGCGAGGTCGACACCCGCCGGACTGATCGCCTGCAGGCCGCGGCCGGTGCGGCCGACGACGTACAGGCGGCGCCACCCATCGCGCTCGCTGACCCACGTCAGTCGCCGGCCGTGGTCGATCCAGTGCAGGTCATCGACGACGTCGACCCACGCACTGTCGCGCTCGGAGAGGATCGTCGTGACGGCGCCGGTGCGCGCGTCGCCGAGCAGCAGGTCGTCGGTGTTCTGCAGGCGGTTCAGATGCTGGACGATGACGGCGTCCGAGCCCGGCGCCCAGTCCATGCGCGGGATGTAGAAGTCGCGCGGCGCGCCCGGGATCGCGAGCCACGTCGTCGGCCCGCCGGCGGCGCTGACGATGCCGACGCGCGCCGCGGAATTCGTCGTGCCGGCCTTGGGGAACTGCACCGGCTTGACGAACGAGTAGAGCGAGTCGGTGTCATCGATCAGGTCGAAGTCGTGCACGCCGGCGGCGTCGAGCTGCCAGTACGCGATCCGCGTGCCGTCCGGGCTCCAGCGAAATCCGTTGCGATCGTTGAGCTCTTCCTCGTACACCCAGTCGAACGTGCCGTTGATCGTCGTCGTCGAGCCGTCGGTGGTCAGCGCCGTGATGCGGTGCGTCGCGAGATCCTCGACGTAGAGATCGTGCGCGCGCACGTACGCCACGCGGCCGCCGTCGGGGGAGAACGTCGCGAACATCAGCGACGACGGCGTGGCCTCGGGTCCGCCGAGCTTCGCCAGCGCCCCGCTGGCGACGTCCAGCACCCAGTAGTCGCCGCGCGTGTTCTCGCGCCAGACGCGCGCCGAATTCGTGAACAGCAGGAGCCGCGTGCCATCGGCCGATGACTGGACGTCCTCGACATCCAGCGGCTGCGAGTCGCCGCGGGGGACGAGCCGGTCCGCGGTCGCCAGCACCTCACGGCGCCCCGTCGCGGCCTCGGTCCGCACGATCTCGCTGACGTCGCGGGTCCCGGGTTCGAGCGTCAGGTACCGATCGCCGCTCGGCGCCCAGACGATCTGCGGCTCGAACCCGCCATAGAAGTCGCGGCTGCCGAAGAGGCGGTCCATCGTCACGCGCGTGCGGTCGACCGCCGCCTGGGCCGCGGCGACGCGCGGCCGTGCCAGCATCGCCACCGCCGCCACCGCGGCAAGCGCAGCACGCGCAGCACGCGCAGCACGCGCGGCGCGCGCGGCGATGACGGCGCGCGCAGCGGCGATGGGGGTCGCCATCGCCGCTGGCGCGAGTGGGCGGGCGGGCGGGACGAGTCGGGGAGTCTGACGCATGCGAGTGAAGATACTCGCCGTCACGACGCCCCCGCGTACGCGCCCGCCCATGCGGCCGCCTGTGCGGCCGCGTACGCGCCCGCCGTCAGGGGGTCGACTTCGGCGCCACCTCGCGGAACAGCGGCAGATACGCGCCGTACCCCTCGGCCTCGAGGCGATCGACCGGCACGAAGCGCAGCGCCGCCGAATTCATGCAGTAGCGGAGCCCCGTCGGCGCCGGCCCGTCCGGGAAGACGTGCCCGAGATGCGAATCGGCGTCCGCCGAGCGCACCTCGGTGCGCTTCGCGAAGAGCGTCCGGTCCTCGCGCGTGCGCACGTGCGCGGCATCGATCGGCTTGGTGAAACTCGGCCACCCCGTCCCCGAGTCGTACTTGTCGAGGGAGCTGAAGAGCGGCTCGCCGGAGACGACGTCGACGTAGATCCCCGGCTCGTGCCGGTCCCAGTACTCGTTCCGGAACGGCGGTTCCGTCCCCTCGTGCTGCGTCACCTTGTACTGCTCCGGCGTCAGCCGGGCCTTCAGTTCCTCGTCGGTCGGCTTTTCGAACGGCATCGCGAAGACTCCCTCCCGTGGTTCCGGTCCATGTCGGCGCCGCGTCACCAGCCCGGCGTCAGCAGGAACCCGTATTGCCAGCCGGCACCGGGGCGCTGGTACGGGTAGGCGGCATACACCTCCCCTACAATGTACCCGAGCAGATTGATCCGCACGGCAACCCCGCTGCTGATCACCGGGATGCGGGCATTCGACCGCTCGGCCAGCGTCCAGGAGATCGGCGACCCGCTCGACCACGCCACGCCGGCGTCGACGAAGGGGGCGATTTCGGTCGGCAGGTACGGGAAGTTGATCAGCCCGAATTGCTGCACGCCGAGCAGCGGCACCCGCAGCTCGAGATTGGCGGCGGCGATCCGGCTGCCGACCAGCCGGTCGAAGGCGGGGCAGTTCGTGCCCGCCGTCGGACATTCCCGCGCCGAAAACGAGGTCGGATCGTAGCCGCGCACGAAGTCGAGCGCGGGATCGCCGAGATAGAACGGAAAGAGGCTGCTCGCGTCGCTCCCGTAGCGCGCGTAATGGATGCCGCGGACGGCGATCGTGATCGGGGTGAGCAGCAGGTAGCGGCGATAGTCGGCGAGCACGGTGGCGAAGACGAGCGTGCCGAACGTCGGGTCGACCTCGAGGCGGAACCGCTCGCCGGCGACCGGCGACGTGAGGCCGAACGCCGAGTTGTCGCCGACGAGCGCAACGCCGACCTGCCCCAGGCTGAGCGCCGGTGGCGACGACAGCCCCTGTCCCGAGACGAGCAGCGTCGAGCTGCCGTCCGACGCGATCTGGTAGGCGTCACGCTGCACGCTGTAGTGGATGTAGTTGTACGCCGTATTGAACTCGACGCGATAGCGCGGCGAAAAGGGATACTGCGCAAACGCCTGCGCCTGCTCGTAGAGGACGGTCTCGTAGACGTAGTCCAGTCGCTGCACCCCGGCGCTGTCGAACTGGTTGACGCCACCGGTCTGCAGGGGACTGTGCGAGACGGTGACGCCGTAGTTCCATCGGTGCGAGAGATTGATGTAGGTGACGCTGCCGCCGAAGTTCTGCAGGCTCCCGGCGCCGCCGAGCGTCGCGACGACGAGGTTGTTGCGGAGCAGGTCGCCGAAGATCGCCGTGATCCCGCCCGCGGCATACGCGCCGCCGCCGAAGCCGCTGCCGTACCCGCCGGCATAGCCCCCGGCCCCGATGCCGACGCCGACGGAGCCGCCGACCTGCTCGAGCGCGAACCGCCGCTGGTAGGCGCCCGTCGGAAAGTCGGGCGCGGCGGGGAGACCGAAGGCCGCCGTCGCGATCCGCGCCGTGACCGCCCCGCCGCCCGGCAGGCCGTCCGGCGGCATCACCCCGGCCGCCGTCGCCGTTGGCATCGCCAGCGAGTCCGTCGTGGAGACCGGCACGCCGGCGATCGTCGCCGGCTCCAGCCGGTGCAGCGCGTAGCCACCGTGCTCGAAGACCGTGCAGAGCAGCCGGCCGCTCCGCGCGGCGACCGACATCGTCGGCGAGAGCGAGGTGATGCCGCTCACCCCCGTGGCGACCGTCGTGAGCTGCACGACGGCGCCGGTCGCCAGCGTCAGGCGGTAGATATCGTCGAAGCCGCCGCGGTCGGAGACGAAGTAGAGCGCGGTCCCGTCGGGCGAGAACTGCGGATTGATCTGCTTGGCGCCGGGGAAGCCGGGGACGAGCCGCGTGACGCGCGTCGCGACGTCCATGACCGCGATCCGCATCGGTCCGTACGTCAGCGCCGTGAAGTCCGTCCCCGGGCCGCTGTCGGTCGCAAACGCGATCGACCGCCCATCCGGCGACCACGCGGGCTGGAGCTTTGCGTAGCGGCTCGCGGTGAGCCGATCGGCGTGACCGGTCGCGGGGTCGTAGAGATAGAGATCGGTGATCCCGCCGCGCTGCCCGGCGATCGCCATCCGGCCGTCGGGCCCCCACGCGACGTCGTTGATCCCGGAGACGTCCGGCAGCGCGATCGAGCGGACGATATGCCCCGAGCGGACATCGAAGACGGCGATTTCGTTGCGGCCGTGCACGAAGACCGGCACCGCCAGCTGGCGTCCGTCCGCCGACCACGCCCCGGCCGAATTGATGAAGTTCAGCGCGTCGAAATGCAGGCTGCTGTTGGGACTCGTCAGCTTCCGCACGATGCGCCCGGTGCGCGCGTCCGCGACATACAGGTCGATCGCGACGACGTCGCGCTGGGTGTAGAAGGCGAGTTGCCGACCGTCCGGACTCAGCGCCGGCGACACGTCGAAGTCGCCCTGGCGGCGAAACGGCCGCAGGAGGCGCTCGCCGACGTCCTCCGGGCGCGTGCGCCCGGCCATCACCGGCCCGTATTGCGCCAGGATCGCCGCGTGCCACGCGCGCGACAGCGAGTCGGTCGAGATCCCGAGGACCGTGCGCACCGCGGGATCGAGGCCGCCACGCAGCGACGCGCGATAGAGCGCGGGCAGCACGGCATCGCCCCACACGCCGCCGATGTACGCCCACAGCGCCTCGCCGTACCGGTAGGGGAAGTAGCGGCGGTCCCGCCCCAGCTGGCGAATCGTCGGCAGATCGTGGCGCAACGCGGCATCCCTGAGCCACATCGCCGTGTTGACATCGGTACGACCGATCGACAGGTACTCGGCCATCCCCTCGATCGTCCACTGCGGCAGTCGATCGAGGGCAGCGAGTCCGGCTCCCTGCTGCGCGTTGGCGATGTCGAACTGGAAGACGTGCACGAGCTCGTGGCCGAGGACGTGGTCGTCCTCCGCCGCGATGCCGGTGAACGGCAGGATCGCGCGGCTGCGGACCGGCTCGGTCACGCCGCCGGTGCCGGCGCCGATCCCCTGGACGATGTTGTTCTGCTGAAAGGCGGCGAAATCGCCGAAGAGGACGATCGGCTTCCGCGGAAACGTGTCGAGCAGTGCCGCCGAGTGCCGCGCGTACCATCGCTCGGCCATCCGCGCCGCGTCCGTCGTGGCGAGCGACTCGGCCGGATAGAAGTAGATCGTGAAATGCGGGGTCCGCATCTCGCGAAAGTCGAACGTGTGGTAGATGACCTGGTTCTGCCCGAAGTACTGGGCCGGGAGCGTCGCCGGCACGCCGGACGCGAGGACCGCCGCGACGAACGCCACGACGGTCGCGACGACGGTCGCGCGCCCGCCACCCCCCGTCCGCGCCGGGCGGCGCGATGCCGCCGGGACGCCTCGAGCCACCGTGGCCGCGAATCGCACCCCGAAGCATAGGGGCCGCGTCGCCGGCCGCCGCCTTGACGCGTCTCTGCCCGGCCGCGCATACTCGCCGCATCACCGGCAGCGAGCGAGTGGCCATGGAGACGCGCATCGACGAGACGCTGGGGGCGCGTGCCCCGCTGGCGCAGGCGTGGGCACCCGCTGCGTCCCGGCCGGCTGCGACCCCGACGCGGGACGCCTGAGCGGTGCGGATTGCCGTCGTCGGCGCCGGTGGCGTCGGGGGCTACTATGCGGCCGCCCTCGTCCGCGCCGGCCACAGCGTGCGCCTCATCGCGCGCGGCGCCCACCTCGCGGCGATCGTCCGGCAGGGCGGGATCCGCGTCCGGACGGCGACCGCCGAATGGCTCGTCGATGTCGGCGCGACCGATGACGCGGCCGCGCTCGACCACGCGGCGCTCGTCATCGTCGCCGTCAAGAGCTACTCCCTCGACGACGTCGCGCCGATGCTGCGCCGCGCGGGCGAGCGGGGGGCCGCGCTCCTGCCGCTGCTCAATGGCGTCGATGCGGCCGACCGCCTCGCCACGCTCGGCGTGCCGCGCCGCGCCGTCGTCGGCGCCACGACGTACATCATCGCCAACCGGACCGAGCCCGGCCTGATCGTCCGCAGCAGCGCGGTCGCGCGCATCGTCCTGGGCGAGTTCGGGCCGACCGCCGACGCCCAGCGCGCCGACACGATCGCCACGGCGCTCCGGTCCGCCGACATCGAGGTCGCCGTGGTCACGCCGATCGCCGACGAGCTGTGGCGGAAGTTCGCCCTGATCGCGCCGATGGCCGCCGCCTGCAGCCTCGCCCGCGCCGCCGTCGGCCCGATGCGCGAGGCGCCGTATGGCCGCCTGCTGCTCGCGCGCGCCACGCGCGAGGTCGTCGCCGTCGCCCAGGCGCACGGCATTCCGCTCGGCGCCGATACCGTCGACCGCACGGCGCAGATCGTCGAGTCGCTCGTCCCGGCCGCGAAGCCGAGTTTCCTCCTCGATGTCGAACGCGGCGGCCCGACCGAGCTCGATCTGCTGAGCGGCACCGTCGCGCGGCTCGGCCGCGCGGTCGGTGTCGACACGCCGATCCACGACGCGGTCGTCACCGCGTGCAGTCGGCTGACGGGCGTCGATCACGGCGCCGCTACCGCCGCCGACGCGTCCGCTCCCGCGGCGGACTAGTGATCGCGCCGACGACGCGACGCGTCGGCGCGGATCACGGAGCGACGCGGCGGGTATCCCCGCGGTGCGCACGGCGCGCGCGGTCCAGGCAGCGCGCAATTTTGTCATTTTTTTACCCTGGCGCCGACGACGCACCGGCGACGCCGGGATAGCTTGCATTCCGTGGTCATGCCCCTCGGCCGAGCACGCCGCGTCCCCATCAGCCGTTCGTCCCCACGTCCCGCGCGCGCGGGTCGCCTCGCCGCGCTCGCGATCGGACTCGCGATCGCCCTCGCGGCCTCCGCGCACGCCCAGACGCCCGCGGCGACCCCGGCGACGACGACGCCCCCGATGCCGGCACGCCCGACGCTCCACGACGTCGTGCGGATCGCGATCACGCAGAATCCCGCGATCGTCACGGCGCGCTTCCAGGTCGACTCGGCGCATGCCGAGCGCCGCATCGCCAAGGAGTACCCGAACCCGACGGCCTCGGTGATTCCGGGCGTGCCGTTCCAGTACGGTCTGAGCGATGACCTCGACGTCGGCCCGACCCGCTTCTATCGCGTCAAGGCGGCGACGATCGGCCTCGATGCCACCCGCTCGACCCTCGCCGACGTGCAGCGCACCGTCGTCTTTGCCGTGCGTCAGGCGTTCTATGATCTGCTGCTCGCCAACGCGCTCGACACGCTGAGCGCCGATGAACGCGGGATCTACCGCCAGCTGCTCGGCGCCGATTCGGTGCGGCTGCGCACCGGCGATGCGCCGGCGTCGGACGTCGTGACCAGCGAGCTCAATCTCGCGCGCGCTGATGCCGCCGCCTCGCGCGCGCGCGCCAACGTGCGCTCGGCGCGACTGGCGCTGCAGCTCCTGATGGGGGTCACGCACCCCGACACCGGGTTTCAGGTCGAGGGGTCGCTGCGCTACCAGCCGGTCGATGCGCCGGTCGACCGCCAGGACACGCTGCTCGCGATCGCACAGGCCGAGCGACCCGACGTCCGGGCGGCGCAGTTGCAGCTCGACCAGAGCCGCGCGCTCCGCAAGGAGACCGGGTGGCTCCTGCTGCCGACGCCCAACCTCGGACTCTCGTGGCAGCCCGGCACGCCGTACCCCGGGGCCTTCCCGTTCGGCGAGCACTCGCAGTTCACGCTCGCGCTCGGGCTGCCGATCCCGCTCTTCAACCAGTATGGCGGCGAGCGCGAGAAGGCGAAGGCCGGCGTCGCCGTCGCGACCGTCGCCGCGCGCGAGTCGCGCCGGGTGGCCGAGAGCGATGTGATCCAGGCGACCGACTCGGTCCGCGCGGCGGCGGTGCTCGCCGGCCTGTATCAGGGTGGCCTCCTCGAGAAGACGCAGCAGGCGGTCGCCAACGCGCGCTTCGCGTATCAGCATGGCGCGATCTCGCTGCTCGACCTGCTCGACGCCATTCGCACGAACCAGGATATCCGGACCGAATATCTCACGGCGGTCCACGACTACTGGGTCGCGGTCTTTTCCCTCGACCGTGCGGTCGGCCGCGACCTTGTCCCCGACGAGACGTCCCCACCATGACCGTGCGCTCCCTGTCGGTCCTCGGCCTCGTCGCGCTCGCCACCGCGTTCGCGGCCGCCTGCTCCCGCACCCCGGCGGGCGACGCGCCCAGGGCGGCGGCCGCCGATGCGCTGGCCCCGGGCGAGGTGCGGCTCGAGCCGCCCGAGACGCAGTCGATCGCCGTCGACACGGTGCGGACGCGGGCACGCCGCGTCGTCGCCACGCTCCCGGCGCAGCTCTTCCTCGACGAGGACCACACGGTGCGCGTGCTGTCGCCGGTCAGCGGCCGCATCCGCTCGCTCGACGCGAGGCCCGGCGACCTCGTGACCGCCGGCCAGGCGCTGGTGCACATCACCTCGAGCGATCTCGCCCAGTCGACGAGCGATCAGCAGAAGGCCGAGGCGGCGACGCGGCAGAGCGCGGCGGCGCTCGTCCGCGCCGAGAGTCTCTACGCCCACCAGGTGATCGCGCTCAAGGATCTCCAGCAGGCCGAGGCCGAGGCGGCGTCGGACCGGGCCGAGGCGACGCGGGCGGCGCAGCGCGTCGCGCAGCTGGGCGCGGCCGGCCGCGATGGGACCGGCGACTTCGTGCTGCGCGCGCCGATCGCCGGCGAGATCGTCGATCGCCAGGCGAATCCCGGCATGGAGGTGAGCGCCGACGCCAACGGCCCGCTGTTCACCATTTCGCATCTCGAGACGCTGTGGGTGACCGCCAGCGCCTATCAGCAGAACCTGGCCCAGGTGCATCGCGGCCAGCATCTGACGTTCACGACGTCGGCGATGCCCGACAAGCGCTACGACGCGGTCGTCACGTACGTCGGCGGGACGCTCGACTCGACGACGCGGACGGCGGTCGTGCGCGCCACCCTCGCCAATCCCGGCCGGGAACTCCGCGCCCAGATCTTCGGCGAGGTCCGCCTCTACGCCCCCGATTCGTCGGGCGTCCCCGCCGTCCCGGTGACGGCGCTCGTCACGTCGGGGGACGAGACGATCGTCTTCGTGGAGACCGCGCCCAATCGCTTCGTGCGTCGGGCGGTCGTCGTCGCCGATGACGATGGGGACATGGCGTCGATCTCCGACGGCCTTCGGCCGGGCGAGGTCGTCGTGACGCGGGGCAGCATCCTGCTGCAGGGCCGCCTGACGCAGGGTTCGTAGTCCGTGCTGCGCCGCATCATCCGGTTCGCCCTTCGCCAGCGATTGCTGATCCTTGGCGCGGCGGTGCTGCTCGCCGTCGTCGGCATTCGCGCGTACCTCAACCTCGACGTCGAGGCGTTCCCCGACGTCGAGGACGTCCACGTCGAGATCATCACCCAGTGGGAAGGGCATGCGGCCGAGGAGATGGAGAAGCTGATCAGCCTGCCGATCGAGCGCTCGCTGAACGGCATCCCCAATCTCACCAGCATTCGGTCGATCTCGATGTTCGGCCTCTCCGACGTCACGATGACGTTCGAGGACGGCACCGACGAATATTTCGCGCGCCAGCAGACCCTCGAGCGGATCGGGCAGGCGTCGGTCCCATCGGTCGTGCAGCCGGTGATGCAGCCGCTGACGAACTCCCTGAGCGAGATCTACCGCTACACGCTGCGCGGGCCGCTGCCGCGGACGGAGATGAAGGCGATCGACGAGTGGGTCGTCGATCCCGCGTACCGGTCCGTGCCCGGCGTCGCCGACGTCGTCTCCTTTGGCGGGCAGGAGAAGCAGTACCAGGTCGACGTCGACCCCGCGAAGATGCGTGCCTACGGGGTCACCTTGCCCCAGGTGGAGCAGGCGGTCGCCAACGGCAACCAGAACGCCGGCGGCGGCTACCTGATGCACGGCTACGAGCGGCAGGTCGTCCGCGGCGTCGGCGTCTTCACGTCGCCGGCCGACATCGGGAACGTCGTCCTCGTCACCCACGGTGGCGTCCCGGTGCGCGTCTCCGACATCGGCGTCGCGCACATCGGCGGCGCGCCGCGGGAGGGGATCGTCGCCAAGGACAGCCTCGATGACGTCGTCGAGGGGATCGTCCTCATGCGCAAGGGCGAGAACGCGGTCAACGTCGTGCACCGGATCGAGCAGAAGACCGCCGAGATCAACGCCGTCCGCCTGCCGAAGGGCGTGACGATCAAGCCGTTCTACGAGCGCTCCACGCTCGTCGGCCACACCGTGCACACGGTGCGCGAGAACCTGCTCACCGGCGCGACGCTCGTCATCGTCATCCTCCTCGTCTTCCTCGGCGACCTGCGGAGCGCGATCGTCGTCGCCTCGGTCATTCCGTTCTCGCTGCTGATCGCGTTCACGCTGATGGATCTGCGCCACGTCGACGCCAACCTCATTTCGCTCGGCGCCGTCGACTTCGGGCTGATCGTCGACGCCGCGGTCGTGATGGTCGAGGCGTACGTCGTGCGCATGGCGCTGTCGCCGCCGCCCAGCCCCGACGAGCTCCGGGCCGAGCACGGCGCCGGCAACATGGACCATCGCGCCGTCGACTTCGACGTCCGCGCCTCGGTCGAGAAGCGCAACCTGATCGCCAACGTCACCGAGACGATGGGGCACCCGATGCTCTTCTCGGTCTGCTGCGTCGTCACGGCGTTCGTCCCGATCTTCACGTTCCAGCGGGTCGAGCGCCGGATCTTCTCGCCGATGGCGTACACGCTGACGTTCACGCTGCTCGGGTCGCTCCTCCTGTCGCTGACGCTGATCCCGGTGCTCGCCAGCTATCTGATCCGCGCGCCGAAGGGCGGCGGCGACCACGAGACGCGCGCGACGCGGTTCCTGCACCACGTCTTCACCCCATGCATCAACTGGGCGCTGCACCACCAGCGGATCGTCATCGGCGTCGCCACGACCGCGCTCGTCATCGCCCTCGTGATCGGCTCGACGCTCGGCACCGAGTTCGTGCCGGAGCTCGACGAAGGCAACATCTGGCTGACGGTGACGATGCCGGTCGGCATCAACATCGACGAGGCGAAGGTCTACGAGCGCCAGATCCGCACGATTCTCAGGGGCTATCCGGAGATCACGTCGATGGTCACCCAGATCGGGCGCCCCGACGACGGCACCGATCCCAAGGGGCCCAACAACATCGAGATCCTCGCCGACCTCGCGCCGAGGGAGCAGTGGCCCGCGTTCGATGGCGACAAGGACCGGATGATCGACGACATGAGCCGCAAGCTCGCGGTCCTCCCCGGCGTCGATCTCAATTTCTCGCAGTACATCAAGGACAACGTCGAGGAAGCGCTGTCGGGCGTGAAGGGCGAGCTGGCGATCAAGATCTTCGGACCCGATCTCGCGGTCCTGCAGGCCAAGGCCAACCAGACGGCGCGGGTGATCGGCGGCGTGCGCGGCGTCGCCGACCTGGGCGTCGAGAACCAGTTCGGTCAGCCGCAGCTGCGGTTCGTCGTCGACCGCGCTGCCGTGGCACGCTATGGCCTCAACGTCAGCGACGTCCAGGACGCGATCGAGACGGCCGTCGGCGGCAAGGCGGTGACGCAGTTTCAGGAGGGGGAGCGCCTCTTCGACGTCGTCGTGCGCTACGTCCCCGATGCGCGCTCGAGCGCCAGCGCCCTCGCCACGCTCGCCGTCAACACCCCCGATGGCCGCGTCGTCCCGCTCGGCGAGCTCGCCCACCAGACATCGACCGAGGGCGCGTCCCGCATCTCCCGCGAGCTCAACGAGCGCCGCATCGCGATCAAGTGCTCGGTCCGCGGCCGCGACCAGGGGAGCTTCGTCGAGGAAGCGCAGCGCAAGGTCGCCGCGGCCGTGACGCTGCCACCGGGGTACCGCATGACGTGGGGCGGACAGTTCGAGAATCAGCGGCGTGCCTCGAAGCGCCTCGAGGTGATCGTCCCGACGAGCATCGTGCTGATCTTCATCCTGCTCTTCAGCGCCTTCGGCTCGGTCAAGTACGCGGGCCTGATCCTCGCGAACCTGCCCTTCGCCCTGATCGGCGGCATCCTGATGCTCTGGGCGCGCCACATCAACCTCAGCGTCTCGGCGGCCGTCGGCTTCGTCGCCCTCTTCGGCATCGCCGTGCAGAACGGGATCATCCTCGTCTCGGAGTTCGTCCGCCTCCGCAAGGAAGGGCTGCCGATCGATGACGTCGTGCGCCAGGGAACGACGAACCGGCTGCGACCGGTGATCATGACCGCGACGATGGCCGCCCTCGGCCTGCTGCCCGCCGCGTTCTCGCACGGCGTCGGCGCGGAGACGACGCGGCCGTTCGCCTCGGTGATCGTCGGCGGCCTCGTCACCTCGACGACCCTCACCCTGCTGCTCCTGCCGGTCCTCTTCAAGCTCTTCGACTCGCCCACCGCCGAGGACATTCCGGCCTAGGCACGGGCCGCGGCGGGGCGCGGCGGGGCGCGGCGGGGCGCGGCGGGGCGCGGCGCCGGCAGTGCCTGGGATGCAACGTCGGGCGCGTGCGGCACGTTATAGTGCGCGATGCCTGACGCGTCCCCCTCCGCCCGGCGCACGTCACCGGTCGTGGCGATCGGCGCCACGGTCGTCGTCGCCGGGATCCTCGCGATGGTCGCCTCCGGGTTCGGCTACCGGGGAGGATTCTGGACGCTGGCCGTGGCGTTCCCGATGCTCAAGTACGGCGTCTTCGTCACGATCGCCGGCACCGCGATCGCGCTCATCGGAGCGCTGATCACGCGCCCCGGGTCCGGGCGCCCGGGGTTCGTCGCCGCGGGACTGGCCACGGTGCTCGGCGCCATCGCCGCCGGCTCGGTCATCGCGCAATATCGGGTCGCCATGCACGCGCCGCCGATCCACGACATCACCACCGACCTGACCAATCCCCCGGTCTTCGTCGCCCTGCGCGCCACGCGCGCCGATGCGCCGAACGGCGTCGACTACGGCGGCGCCGACGTCGCCGCACAGCAGCAGTCGGCGTTCGCGGACATCGTGCCGGCCGTCCTCCCCGTGCCGCCGGGCACGACGTTCGACCGCGCGCTGGCCGCGGCGCGCGACATGGGCTGGCAGATTGCATCCGCCGACTCGGCCGCCGGCCGGATCGAGGCGACGGCGACGACGACCTGGTTCGGCTTCAGGGACGACATCGTCATCCGCGTCACCCCGGCGCCCGAGGGAAGTCGCGTCGACGTGCGCTCGGCATCCCGCCTCGGGCAAGGGGATGCCGGCACGAACGCGCGTCGCGTGCGCCAGTATCTCCGCCGCCTGTCGCGCACCCCCTGATCGCGCACCCCCTGATCGCGCACCCCCTGATCGCGCGCCCACCACGTCCGTGCACCTCGGAGATCACGGCATGCGCCGTACCGCCATCGCGAGCGCGCTGACGCTCGCCACCCTCGCCGCCCTTGCCGCCGTCGCCGGGTGCGGCGGCAGTACCCCGAGCACCGGCACGAGCGGCGCGCCCTCCGATCAGTTCGTCGGCACGTGGGTCGGCACGGTGACGAGCGGCGACTCGACGGCGACCGTCACGCTCATGACCACGCAGAGCGGATCGACGATCAGCGGCACCGGCAACGTCGCGTCCGGCCATCTCTCGCTCGGGCTCACGGTGACCGGCACCTCGACGCCACCGTCGGTGTCGCTGACGGCGATCGCGCCGCTCGTCGCCGACACGATCGCGTTCACCGGCTCCTACATCACCGCCGACAGCGTGGCCGGGACGGCAGTCACGGATGGCGAGACCGTGCCACTCTCACTCAAGAAGCAGTAAGCGGTCTCTACTATATGGCAGGCCGGGTAGACCGCAGAGACAGGAGACGTAGCAGACGGCACGGCAGGTCTCGCGACATGCTTCGCTGTTGCGATCCCCGGGGGCTCCGCGTCAGCAGGCGAAAGGACAATTCGACCGCTTTCGCACGCTTGCCCTCTCTCGCACCCGGGACCCGATCGCCATGCCTCGCCGCGCCATCTGCATCGCTGCCGCCCTCGTCGCCCTCACCGGGTGCAACTTCAACGCCGTGAACCCGACGTCCACGGATTCACTTGCCGGCACCTGGGTGGGCTCGGCGACGGACCTCGCGGTCACGTTGACGACGAGCCAGAGCGGCTCGGTGGTCAGCGGCAGCGGACAGGTGATCAGCGGCGCGTCCGAGTACGCCCTGACGGTCACCGGCACCTCGGCGCCGCCGAACATCGCGCTCACGATGACCTACGTCGACGGCGCGGCGACCGACACGATCACCTACGTCGGCACCTACGTCACGGCGGATAGCGTCACCGGCACCTGGCAACAGGGACTCACGCCGATCGCCCTCTCGCTGGCGCTTCAGTAGGTCCGCCCCTTCCACGACGACCGCACGCCGCGCCACGCGCGGATCGCCGAGCTCACCGTCATCGCCAGGTACAGCGTCCCGGCGACCGGGAGCGCCGCGGCCCAGAGCGGCGAGCGGTCGTAGAAGCGGAGCACCGGCACGTACGTCGCTGCCATCGCGAGCAGCGCAACGAGCCCGCACCAGCGCGCGATGGTCGCGCCGGCGACGACGGCGACGAGGGGGACCCAGAACGCGAGCGCCAGCAGCGCCACGCACGCGACGAGCAGCACCGTCGAGTAGCGCAGCTGCGCAAACGCCGACCGCGCGACCATCTGCCAGATCGTCCCGAGCGTCGGCATCCGCCGCAGGCTGATCGCGCCGTGCGTGAGCCCGACCCACGTGCGACCCCCCGTCTCCTTCACGCGCCGCGCCAGCGTGCAGTCGTCGATGATCGCGTGCCGCAGCGCGCCGAAGCCGCCGATCCGCTCCAGCGCGGCCGACTCGACGAGGACGCACCCGCCCGCGGCGGCGGCGACGAGGCGCCCGCGCCCGTTGGAGAGCCGAAACGGGTAGAGCAGCTTGAAGAAGTAGACGAACGCGGGAATCAGCAGCTTCTCCCACCCGCTCGTCATCTCCAGCACCGCCATCAGCGAGACGAGCTGCAGGCCGCCCCCGTCGCGCCGCCGGTCGAGCAGCGCACGGACGACGCCGGGGCGCAGCGCGATATCCGCGTCGACGAGGAGCACGAGCGGCGAGCGCACGAGGCGGCGGCCCTGCTCGAGCGCCCAGAGCTTCCCGACCCACCCCTCGGGGAGCGGCGCGCCGACCACGACGTCGGCGCCGGCCGCGCGGGCGATCGCCGCCGTCGCATCGGATGACTGGTCATCGACGACGATGATGCGGAGGCCGGCACCCTGGTCCCTGAGCGCGGCGAGCGTCTCGCCGATCACCGCCGCCTCATTCCGCGCCGGGATCAGCACCGTGATCCCGCCAAGACCATCCGCCCCGACGTCGGCCTCGGGGTCACCGCCGACTGGCGCCGCCTCGAGCCGCTCGCGCGTACTCCACGGCCGCCATGGCGCGGCGAGGATGCCGACCCAGACCGCCGCGGCCGCGGCGGCCAGTGCGCCCAGGGGCACCGGCCGCCCGCTCGCTCAGCTCGACTTGCGGAGCGGCGCGGCCGGTTGTTCGGGGAGCACGGTCAGGGGGATCCCCTTCGTCGTGCGTGTGTAGCGGATCTCCGGATCCGGGGCCATCGGCCCGCTCGTCCGCGGTCCGCGCAGCGAGACCAGCGCCGCCTTGAGCGGGTGGGCGAGCGCATCGGTGACCGCCGACCCCTCGTAGCCGCAGTGCGCCATGCAGTTGTCGCACTTCGGGTTCTTCCCCGTGCCGTACGCGCCCCAGTCGGTCTCGTCCATCAGCGCCTGGTAGCTCGGCGCGTAGCCCTCGTTGACCAGCAGATAGCACGGCTTCTGCCAGCCGAAGACGTTGCGCGTCACCGTACTCCATGGCGTGCACTCGTACGCCTGGTTGCCGGCGAGGAAATCGAGGAAGAGCGCCGAGTCGGTGAACGGCCACTTCTTGCCGACGCCGCGCCGGAAGATGTCGCGGAAGAGCTTCTTGCTCTCGGTGCGCCCGAGGAAGACGTCATGACGCGGCGCCATCTCGTAGCTGTAGCCCGGGGAGACCGTGATCCCCTCGACGCCCATCTCGGTGACGAAGTCGAAGAACTTCGCGACCTCCTCGGGATCCTCGCCCTGGAAGAGCGTGCAGTTGATCCCGACGCGGAAGCCCTTGTGGCGCGCCATCCGGATCGCGGTCACGGCCTTGTCGAAGATCCCCTCGCGGCAGACCGACGCATCGTGTCGCGCCTGCAGTCCGTCGAGGTGGACGGAGAACATCAGGTACGGCGACGGCGTGAACTCGTCGAGCCGCTTGGCGAGCAGGATCGCGTTCGTGCAGAGCGAGACGAGCTTCTTGCGGGCGACGATCCCGGCGACGATCTGCGGGATGTCCTTGTGGATCAGCGGCTCGCCGCCGGGGATCGCGACGACCGGCGCGCCGCACTCGTCGACCGCCGCGAGGCACTCCTCGACCGTCAGCCGCTGTTTCAGCACGTCGTTCGAATAGGCGATCTTGCCGCATCCGGCGCACTCGAGATTGCACTGGAAGAGCGGCTCGAGCATCAGCACGAGCGGATACTTCTGCTGGCCGCTCAGCTTCTTGCCGACGACGTAGCGCGCGATGCGCGCCTGCTGCATGAACGGAATGCCCATTAGTCCGTACCCTCGTATTCCGCGACCCGGAGCGATCGAGACAACTCGACCGGCAACCGGAATGTGGTCGTCTCCTGCACGCCGTCGATCGTCGACACCGCGCGCGCCCCGAGACCCCTGAGGCGCGCAATCACCTGCTCCACCAGAATCTCGGGGGTCGACGCCCCGGCCGTGATCCCCACCCGCCCGGTCGCCGGCAGCCACGCCGGATCGATGTCCGCGGCCGTCTCGATCAAATATGACGGCACGCCATGCTGCGCGCCCACCTCACGAAGCCGGTTGGAGTTGGAACTGTTCCGGGCCCCGACCACGAGGACGACGTCCGCCCGGCGCGTCAGCTCCCGCACGGCGCGCTGCCGATTCTGCGTCGCGTAACAGATGTCGTCCAGCCCGGGCCCCCGAATCGACGGGAACCGCGTCCTGAGCGCGTCGACGACGGCGCGCGTGTCATCGAGACTCAGCGTCGTCTGCGTCACATAGGCCAGCCGGTGGGGGTCGCGGACCTCGAGGGCGGCGACCTCCTCGACGGTCGAGAGTACATGCACCGGCCCGTCGACCTGCCCGATCGTCCCGGCGACCTCGACGTGCCCGGCGTGGCCGACGACGATCAGTTCCCGCCCCTCGGCGGCATAGCGCTGCGCCTGGAGGTGCACCTTCGTGACGAGCGGGCACGTCGCATCGAGCACGCGCAGGCCGCGCGCCTCGGCCGCCGCCTCGACCCGGCGCGCGACACCATGCGCGCTGAAGATCAGCAGGCCCCCCACGGGGACGTCGGCCAGGTCCTCGACGAAGATCGCCCCCTGCGCCTCGAGGTCCTCGACGACCCGGCGATTGTGCACGATCTCGTGCAGGACGTACACGGGACTCCCGTGCAGCGCGATCGTCCGCTCGACGACGTCGATCGCGCGCACGACGCCCGCGCAGAAGCCCCGTGGCTGCGCCAGAATCAGCTCCATCCGCTCGGCCTCGTTCGAAGTGCCCACGCCGCCCGCTCCGTCGCGTCGCCCGCTCATGCCAGGTAGCCCGCCGCGCGAAACCACGTCGCGGCATCCCGGAGCGCGCAGTCCGCGGGGCGCGGCCGATAGCCGAGCTCCCGCTCCGCCCGCGCACTCGAAAAGAACATCAGCTTGCGCGACAACCGCACGCCGTCGACCGTCGCGACCGGCTCGCGCCCGGTGAGCCTCGCCCACGCCTCGGCGAGGTAGGCGACCGGGAGCACGACCGCATGCGGCAGGCGCACCGTCGGCGCCGGCCGCCCGGCGATCGTGGCGAGCTTCGCCAGGATCTCGCGCAGCGTCAGGTCGGCGCCGCCCAGGACGTAGCGCCGACCGACCACGCCGGACTCGTAGGCCAGGAGATGACCCTCGGCGACATCGTCGACGTGCACCACGTTGAGACCCGTATCGACGTAGGCCGGCATCCGGCCGGCGAGCGCGTCGACGATCATGCGGCCGGTCGGCGTCGGCTTCACGTCCCCCGGTCCGACCGGCGTCGACGGGTTCACGATCACGACCGGCACCCCGTCGGCCGCCATCCCGCGCGCGACCTCCTCCGCCAGGAACTTGGTGCGCTTGTAGGGGCCGATCATGTCGTCGACCGTCGATGGCGTCTCCTCATCGGCGGCGACCCCGTCGGCGCGCACCCCGAGCGTCGCGACGCTGCTCGTGTACACGATGCGCTCGACGCCCGCGTCGGCCGCCGCGGCGAGGATCGTGCGCGTCCCCTCGACGTTGGCCCGATGCATCGCCGCCGGATCGCGGACCCAGAGCCGATAGTCCGCCGCGACGTGGAAGACCCCGCGACACCCGGCGACGGCGCGCGCGACCGACGCCGCGTCCGTCAGATCGCCGGTGACGACGTCCACCGGAAGCCCTTCGAGGTTGCGACGATCGCTGCCGGCGCGGACGAGTACGCGCACGTCACTGCCGCTCCCGACCAGGCGCCGCGCGACCGCCGCCCCGACGAACCCGGTCGCACCCGTGACGAGGACCGTCACGACGCCCCCCGCAGCGCCCAGCCGACACCACACTCCGTCGCGGCGACGGTCGCCCGATCCGTGCCGCGCGAGCCACGCGTCCGGGGGCCGGCGCTCGCGCTCGGTGCCGCCGGTCCGGCGACGGTCGCGTCGCGCGACAGCAACGGTCCGCCGGCGGCGGCCACGATCCGGAGCGCCTGCAGCGCCAGGCGAAATCCGCGCGCCACGGCGGGCAGCGCCATCATGTCCGTCGGATGCGCCAGCAGCGCGCGCGCCAACCGCCCGTAGTGCATCCGCCCCTCGGGATCGATCGCCCGCAGCACGCTCGTCGGCAGCCCGACGTCGACCGCGTCGGCGACCGCGCGGACGGCGAGCCACGGCAGCCCCGCCGCGGTCGCCGCGTCCGCGATCGCGGCGGTCTCCATGTCGGCGATCACCGCGCCAGTCGCCGCCGCGAGTCGGCGCTTCTCCTCCGGCGTCCGCAGGACGCCGGCCGGATCGGCGATCAGGCCGCGACGCACCAGCGGCGCGTCGGCGCCGGCGGACGACGCGACGCCCGCCCCAAGCACGGCGGCGAGGCGGTCGGCCCACTCGCCCGCATCGCGCGACCGACGCGCCATGCCCCGATCCGCCGTCACGCCCGTCGCGATCACGATCGTGCCCGGCGCGACATCGTCGATCAGCCCCGCCGCCGTCCCCCAGCTCACGAACCCGGTCACCCCCGCGGTGCGCAGCGTCGCCGCCGCGCGCGCGGCCGCCACCGCGCCGACCCCCGAGACGAGGACCCGGCGCGCGCCGGCGCTCGATCGCGCCGAGACGGTGCGCGCCTCCGCCGGGAGGGCCGCGATGACGCCGATCACCCGCTGGCGCCCGCTCGCGTGAGATTGCGATAGCGCGCCAGCGCCCAGAGCGGGAAGTACTTCGCGTACCCGTGATACTTGAGGAAGAAGACGCGCGGGAACCCCGGCGCATTGAACGCGGGGTCGTCCCACAGCCCGTCAGGCTGCTGACGACGGAGCAGGAACCCGACGCCGCGCCGCACCTCCGGGGCGTTGACGTGCCCCGCGGCGATCAGCCCGAGCACGCCCCACGCGGTCTGGCACGCGGTGCTCGGATCCGAGCGCGTGACGCACCCCGCGTCCCAGTAGCTCTCGCACCCCTCGCCCCATCCGCCATCGGGATTCTGTCGCGCCTTGAGCCACGCCGCGGCCCGCGCCATCCGCGGCGCATCCTCCGGGTCGGCGACCTGCGCGAGCCCGGTCAGCACCGACCAGGTCCCGTAGACGTAGTTCGTCCCCCATCGCCCCCACCATGCGCCCTGCGGTTCCTGCTCGGCGCGCAGAAACGCGAGACACCGCGCAAGCACCGACCGGTCGCTCGTGCGGCCGGCGAGCGAGAGCGCCAGCGCGCAGCGCGCGCTCACGTCGCTCGTCGGCGGGTCGAGCAGCGCGCCGTGATCGGCAAAGGGAATCTCGTTCAGATAGCGGGCGGTGTTGTCCGCATCGAACGCGCCGAACCCGCCGTTCTTGCTCTGCATCCCGACGATCCAGTCGATCGCCGACCGGAGCGAGGCCGCGTAGCGGGCCGACGCCTCGGGGCCGACGTCGCCGACGCGCGAGAGCGCCCACGCGACCGCCGCCGTGTCATCGAGATCGGGGTAGTGCGGATTCGCAAACTGGAACGCCCAGCCGCCGCCCCGCACCCCCGGCCGGATCGCCCGCCAGTCCCCCGGCTGCCCGTCCGCCAGCTGGCGGGTGACGAGCCAGTCGAGCGCGCGCTCGGCGGCCGGACTGCGCGCACCGTTCGCGTCTTCCTGCAGCGCGAGCGTCGCCAGCGCGGTGTCCCAGACGGGCGAGACGCACGGCTGGCAGTACGCGGACTGCGCATTGACGACCAGCAGCTTGCGCAGTGCCTCGCGCGTCTGCACGCGATACGGATGATCGTGATCGTAGCCGAGCGCGGCGAGCGCCTCGTACGCATTGACCATCGCCGGGAAGATGCCGCCCAGCCCGTCGGTGCCGTTCAGACGCGCGATGAACCAGCGGGTCGCGCGCACGAGCGCGGCGCGACGCCCCGTGCGCGGCAGGAGGCGGCGCTCGGTCGCCCGTCCCAGCGCGTCGAGTGCGGTGAACGCGCGGTTGATCGGCGAGCGCGCCGGAAACCAGTCACGCTCGAGCTCGGGTGGGGTCACGAAGAGCTCGCGGATGTGCACCCGGCGCGGGTTGCGGGCCCGCTGCTTCAGGCTGCAGAGGATCGCGAGCGGCACCATCACCGTCCGCGACCAGTACGAGACCTTGGTGAGGTGGAACGGGAACCACCGCGGCAGGAGGACGATCTCCATCGGCAGGAACGGCACGCCGTGCCACGGGATCTGCTCGAAGAGTGCGAGCGTGATGCGCGTGAAGACGTTGGCGCGCGCCGCGCCGCCGCAGGCGAGGATCGTCTGCCGGGCGATCACCATGTGCGGCTCGGCCGGGTCGTCGCCGGCGAGCTTGAGGGCAAAGTACGCCTTGACCGAGCAGCTCAGGTCGAACCCCGATCCGGGGAAGAGCCCCCAGCCGCCGTGCGCTTCCTGCTTGGCGCGCAGGTAGACGGCGAGCTTCTCCTGCAGCGGCAGCTCGATCTCGTCCATGAAGTGCATCATCAGGATGTACTCGGCCGTGATGCTGGCGTCGGCCTCGAGGTCGAACCGCCAGTATCCGGCCGCATCCTGCGCGGCGATCAGTGCCTCGCGCGCGCGCGTCGTCGCCGCGTCGAGCGCGCCATCGAGCGTCGCCGGCTCGAGGGTCGTGCTCCGCGCGCGCGGCGCGGCGGGCGGCGCGGCGCCGGCCGGGGCCATCGAGGCACCGGTGCCGGTCGAACTCGTGATGACCGGTCGCATCAGGCGCGTGAGGCCGCGCTGCAGCACGGCGCGGATCGCGGGAACGTCGGCATCGGCACTCAGGAGAGCGCCAGCGGCAGGGACGCCGCGGACGTGCGCAGCAGACGCGCCAGCACCCAGTCGTGTCGCACGGCCAGCGACGTGGTGATCACCGTCGCGCGGACCGTGCGACGCGACACCTTCACCGCGTGGCCCGCGAGGAATTCCGGATTGTGGTACAGCTTGCGCAGCGTCAGGACCGCGAGGCCGAGCGCCCAGAGCAGGAAGCGCCGGATCCCCGTCTCGCCCGGCGGGATCGTCATCGTGTAGGCGAACGCGTTGCGCAGATGGCGATGGGCGATGCCGATCAGCTCATCGAGCGCGCGCGAGAGCTTCTCGCCGTCGTGGCCGGCCGACAGCGTCTCCAGCTCGAGGCCGGCCCGGCCGAAGACGTCCCGCGGCAGCCAGCAGACGCCGCGCTGCCGGTCGGCCCACGTATCCTTGAGGATATTCACCATCTGCAGTCCCTGCCCAAACGACGTGGCCAGCGCCGTGAGGGCCGCTCGCCGCCCCTCGATCTCCGGCGAATACGCACAGAAGAGCTCCGTCAGCATCTCGCCGACGACGCCCGCGACATAATAGCAATACCGGTCCAGCTCGTGGAGATCGGCGAGCCCGCTCAGGCGCGCGTTGCGCTGAAAGCGCGGCATCCCCTCGCACATGATCCGCACGCACCGCTCGATCGCCGCACGCTGCCGCGACCCGAACCCATGCGTGACGGCGACGACGGCCGGCGTCTCGGCCACCAACTCGCGCTCGGCGGGGAGCGTCACGTCCGACAGCAGCGGCCCCAGGTCGGCGGCAAACGCCTCGGCGGACGCCGTCCCGGCCACGACCGCGACGAAACGGTCGTGAAAGTGCTGCTTCTGCTCCGGCGACAACGCGACCTCATCCTCGATCGTGTCGGCCGTGCGGCAGAGCAGGTACGCGTTCGTCACGACCGACCGCAGCTCGGCGGGCAGTTGCGGGATCGTGAGCGCGAAGGTTCGGGAAACGCCCGGCAGGAGCCGGTCCTGTATGACGTGCGACTCGCGGACGGAAGAGGAACGAATACGGACCTGCCTCTGCTGGAAGGTGAGCTCGTCAGTTGTTCCGCTCTATCCAGTACCACGATCCGAGCGCGGGGATCCCCAGCACAATCTGCCTCACGCGCCGGGCGAGCGAAAGCGCCAATGCCACCTGCGGCGACAGCCCGACCGCCGCGCCGAAGACGAGGAACCCGCCCTCCTGCGCACCGAGCCCGGCCGGCACCATGAACATGATCGACTGGACGGCAACCGACAGACTTTCGACGACGATCGCCGCCCGGGCGCCCGCGGGCTGCCCCAGCAGCCGCAGGGTGACCCAGAGCTCGAGCGCCCCGGCGACCATCCCCACCAGCTGCCAGGCCGCGCACCCCACGATCCCGCCGCGGCGCCGGAAGCTCGCGCGGATCGCCGCATCGAGTCGCGCGGGGTCGCCAAGCCGCCGGACCATCGCCGGCCCGGCGATCGCCGAGAGCGCGCGCTCCATCAGTCGGAAGAGCCCCCAGCGCCGCTGCACGAGAAAGAAGGCGGCGACGCCGGCGGCGCTCGCCAGCAGGCCCAGGGCGACGTCGCGCACGACCGGGCCGACGGCGGGATAGCCGAGCAGCAGCACGAACCCGCCGATCGCGAAGACCAGCTGCGCGGCGACGGTGAGCATCAATTCGACGACGACGCTGGCGCCCGCGTCGACGCCGCCGATGCCACGACGGACGAGCAGTCGCGCGCCCGCCACTTCACCGCCGACGCGTGCGACGGGGAGCAGCACACCGACGGCCTCGCGCACCACGGCGGCCCACGTGAGATATCCGAGTCCAGGAACCCGCGAGCGGTCGACGCGATACTTGTGGCGGCCGACATCGTCGGCATCGCGCGTCGTCTCCCGATCGATGAGCAACATCCTCCATGCACACCCGAAACAGGCGAGCGGCACGAGGTGCACGGGGACTAGCCAGAGCAGCCGCCATCCGGCGATATCTAGGAGTCGCAGGATCTCGGGGATGCCGCCGCGCAACAGCAGCGCGATCGCCAACGCCAGTCCCGCACCGCCGGCGATCCACACGGCGAGTCGCATGCCGGACGCTGATGCAGGAACGACCGCCTCGGATACCGCCTCGGGCGCGGCCGGCTGGGACATGAACCGAAAGTACTCGGACCTCCGTATAGACACCATGCACGCATCCATCGCGCCGCGCGGGAGTGAACGATGATCGCCGGCGCTGTTGCAGTGGGTCGCCTGTTCGCGTTTGCTGTCGCCACCGCCTCGATCGGCTATCTCATCTGCTCGCTCGTCGCCGCGGTGCGCTGGCGGCGCCGCCAACGCGACGCGCTCGCCGCGGCCTGCGCTCCGGTGACGATCTTCAAGCCGGTCTGCGGGCTCGAGCCCGATCTCGAACGCAACCTGCTCTCCTTCTGCGATCAGGACTACCCGGCGGACGTCGAGATCCTCATCGGCGCGCGGACCGCCCAGGATCCGGCGGTCGCCATCGCCCGTCGCGTCGCCGCCGCACGCCCCGACGCGACGATCCGGATCATCACCGGCGCGTACGCCATCGGCGCCAACCAGAAGGTGAACACCCTCGCGCGCCTCGATGCCGAGGCGAGTCATCACCTGCTGGTGATCGCCGACAGCGATGTGCGCGTCGGCCCATCGTACCTGCGGCAGGTCACGGCGCCCCTCGCCGATCCGACGGTCGGGATCGTGACCTGCGCCTACCATGGACAGCCGACGCCGTCCGTCTGGTCGCGACTCGGCGCCCTCGGCATGGACGACTGGTACATCGCGTCCGTCCGCGTCGCGCTCATGTTCGGGTCGAGCGCGTATTGCGCCGGCGCGACGATGGCGCTCCGGCGCGAGGTGCTCGACGCGGTCGGCGGCTTCGCGCCGCTCGCACCCTTCCTCGCCGACGACTACCAGCTCGGCGCCAGTGTCCGCGACCTCGGCCTGCGCGCCGTCGTCTCGACGTATCACCCGACGGTCACGACGCACGAGCCGGACGCGGTCACGCTCTTCGACCACGAGTTGCGCTGGATGCGCACGATTCGCACCGTCCAGCCCTATGGGCACGCGTTCATGTTCATCACCTACGGGCTGCCGATGACGCTGCTCGCCGCGCCGTTCCTCGGCGCCTGGGGCCTGGCACCATTCGCCCTCGCGCTCCTTCTGCGGCTCGCGCTCCACGCCGCCGGCCGGCCGCGCGCCGGGACGGATGCCGCCCCCGACGCCGACGCGCGCCTGGGCATCGGGGCGCTGGCGACGCTCCTCGTCGTGCGCGACTTTCTCTCGTTCGCCGTCTGGGCAGCGAGTTTCCTTGGCCGCCGCGTCTCCTGGCGCCAGCAGGCCCTGCGCGTCCACCCCGACGGCGTCCTCAGTGGCGCCGACTGACCGAGAATACCATCCATGATGCGCACGCTCTTTCTGCACCCGCCGTCCTTCGAGGGATTCGATGGGGGCGCGGGCTCCCGCTACCAGGCGAAGCGCGAAGTGCGCTCGTTCTGGTATCCGACGTGGCTCGCGCAGCCGGCGGCGCTCGTGCCGGGCAGCAAGCTGATCGATGCCCCGGCCGCCGGCCTGACGCTCGCCGACGTGCTCCCCATGGCCGACGGCTACGAGCTCGCCGTGCTGCATACGAGTTCGCCGACGTTCCTCGGGGACATCGAAGTCGCCGAGGCGCTGAAGCGGCGCAACCCGTCGCTCCTGATCGGCCTCGTCGGCGCGAAGGTCGCCGTCGAGCCCGAGGCGTCGCTGACCGCGAGTCCGGCGATCGACTTCGTCGCGCGCGAGGAGTTCGACTTCACGATCCGGGACGTCGCCCAGGGGCGTCCGCTCGGCGAGATCGATGGGCTGACGTTCCGCGACGCGGCTGGTGTCGTCGTGCACACGCCCGACCGGGCGGTGCTCGAGGACATGGACCAGCTGCCGTTCGTGAGCGAGGTGTACAAGCGCGACCTGCGGATCGAGGACTACTTCATCGGGTACCTCAAGCACCCGTATGTCTCGCTCTACACGGGCCGCGGCTGCCGCTCCAAGTGCACGTTCTGCCTCTGGCCGCAGACGGTCGGCGGTCACCGCTATCGCACACGGAGCGCCGCGCACGTGCTCGAGGAGATCGCCTTCATCCAGCGGTCGTTCCCGCAGGTGCAGGAAATCTTCTTCGACGACGACACGTTTACCGACGACCGGCCGCGCGCCGAGGAGATCGCCCGCGGCATGGGCAAGCTCGGGGTCACGTGGTCGTGCAACGCCAAGGCCAACGTGCCGTACGAGACGCTCAAGGTGCTCAGGGACAACGGCCTCCGGCTGCTGCTCGTCGGCTACGAGTCGGGCAACCAGGAGATCCTGAACAACATCAAGAAGGGCCTGCGCGTCGATATCGCCCGGCAGTTCACGAAGGACTGCCGAGAGCTCGGGATCGTCATCCACGGCACGTTCATCCTCGGACTGCCCGGCGAAACGCGCGAGACGATCCAGGAGACGATCCGCTACGCCCGCGAGATCAACCCGCACACGATCCAGGTCTCGATCGCGGCGCCGTATCCGGGGACGTTCCTGTACCGGCAGGCGAAGGAGAACGGCTGGCTCCCGCCCGACGATGAGCACACCACGCTCGTCAACGAGCGCGGCGTGCAGACGGCGGCGCTCTCCTACCCGCATCTGGGCCAGACGGAGATCTTCGACTCGGTCGAGACCTTCTACAAGCGGTTCTACTTCCGCGCCGGCAAGATCGCCGAGATGACGGCGGAGATGGTGAAGAGTCCGCAGATGATGCAGCGTCGGCTGCGCGAGGGCGCGGAGTTCTTCCAGTTCCTCCGGCGGCGGAAGCACGCCGGCGTCTAGCGGACCCCGCGGTCAGTCCTTGTACGGCGACTCGTCGGCGCTGCGGACCGCTGCGCTGTAGCCGCCGAGCGGGCCGGCGAGTTCCTCGGCGAGATCGATCAGCATCGTGCTGAGGTGGTCGCCGTACCGGAGCAGGCGCGCCGCCCGCGTCCGGTCGCCGAGCAGAAAGGCGAGGATCGGCTTGTCTTCCTTGAGCGCGTTGCAGGCGCGACACGCCAGCACGAGATTGTCGCGGCGGTCGTAGGCGAGCTGGCCGCGACGCGGGGTGACGTGGTCCAGCGTCATCGCGCGCGCGTTCCCTTCCTTGCCACAGTACGCGCAGACCGGGCCGTGCCGGTCGAGGAGCCACTGGCGGGTATCGCTGTATGCTGCGCGGCCGGTCGGCTGTGACGTCAGGTGCGCGGTGCGCGGGGGTCCGCCGCCGGCACCGGAGCGCTTCGAGCGGCGCCGCCTGGGTGGGGTCGGCATCCGGAGAAGTATAACTTCCCTTCATGCTCAATCCCTACGCGGCATTCGTCCACGGTCGTGAGCCGCTCGCGGTCATCGCCGAGACGCCCGCGGCGATCGATCACGTCCTCACGGCGATCGGGCCGACCGCGGTCGACCGGTCGCCGGCCCCCGGCAAGTGGTCGCCGCGGGAGATCGTCGCCCACCTCGCCGACACGGAACTCGTCTTCGCCGTTCGCATTCGCCACGCGCTGGCCGAGCCGGCGCACGTCATCCAGCCGTTCGACCAGGACGACTGGGCACGACCCTACGCCGCGTACGACGCGCCGACGGCGGCCGCGACGTTCGCCGCCGTCCGGCGCTGGAACCTCGCGCTGATTTCGCACCTCACGGCGGCCGACCTGGCCCGACCGGTGACGCACCCCGAACGGGGCACGATGACGCTCGGGACGATCGTCGAGACGATGGCGGGTCACGACGGCAATCACCTGCGGCAGCTCGAGGCGATCGCCGCGCGAGGACCGTCGGCGTAGCGACGCCGGCACGGCGTCCGCCCGGATCACCGCGGCGGCGCGGCGTCCCGGGGCGCGAGTTCCAGCGCGCGCTCCGCCTCGAGGCTCGTCATGTCGTCGCCGATGCTCGCCACGGCGAGCGTCCGACCACCGGCGCGATAGGCGACCGAGCCCGCGCCACCCGCCAGATCGCCGGTGACGATCGCCTCGTCCCACTGCTCGGCGTGTCCGACGTACTGGATCTGCAGGTCGTAATGGGCGCTCCAGAAGAACGGCACCGCTTCGAACGGCTCGGCCCGGCCGAGGATGTTCCGCGCCGCGGTCTGTCCCATTCGCTCGGCGACGACCCAGTGCTCGACGCGGATCGATCGCCCGCTCCGCGGGTCGGGCCAGCGCGCGATGTCACCGGCCGCCCAGATCGTCGGCACACTGGTCCGGAGCGACGCATCGACGACGACGCCGCGGTCGATCCGGAGCCCGGCCGCTTCGGCGAGCGCGAGACGCGGCCGCACGCCGATGCCGACGACGACGAGGTCGGCGTCGAGTGACTGCCCGTCGGCGAGCCGCACCGTGCGCTCGTCGATCCGCGCGACATCCGCCGCGAGATGAAACCGCACGCCCGCGCGGTCGTGCCGCGCCCGCACGACCGCAGCGAGCGCCGGACCGAAGACGCTGCCCAGCGGCACGGCATCGCGCGTCACGACGTGGACGGGCAGCCCGCGCGTGCGCAGGGCCGCCGCCACTTCGAGGCCGATGAAGCTCGAGCCGACGACGACGACCGAGGTCGCGTGCTCGGCGGCGTGCAGGATCGCCGTACTGTCGGCAAGCGATCGCAGGCGATGCACGTGCGGCCGGTCGTGACCCGGCACGTCGAGCGCGACCGGCTCGGCGCCCGGCGCGAGCAGCAGTGCGTCATATGGAAGCGTCCCGCCGTCGGCGAGTCGCACCGTCCGGGCAGCGGGATCGATCCCCGTCGCGGCCGCCCGCCGGATGGTAATGCGATGGGTCTCGTAGAACCCCGCTGGCCGGAGCGGAATCCAGTCGATCGACGCCGTGCCCGCGAGGTAGTCCTTGGAGAGATTCGGGCGATCGTACGGCGAGTCCGGCTCCGGGTCGACGATCGTCACCGGACCGTCGTATCCCTGGCGACGCAGCATCTCGGCCGCAGCGGCGCCCGCCGCGCCGGCGCCGACGATCACGACCGACGCCGGCGGTGACGCCGGGTGCACGCCGGGGAGCGGCGACAGCGGATCCCGCTCCCGCTTCTCGCCGACGTAGATCCGGTCGTCTCGGCGCACCACGTCCCAGGTCGGGATCGGCGAGAGCGCCGGCGCGTGCAGCGCGGCGCCGGTCGCGAGATCGAAGCAGGCGTGGTGCAGCGGACAGCGCACGGTCTCGCCGACCAGCAGCCCATCGGCGAGCGCGCCGCTGTAATGGGTGCAGAGCGCGCCGACCGCCCGGACGATGTCGCCCCGCCGCACGAGGAGGACAGGATCGTCGCCAGCGTGGGCGACGCGCATCGCGCCGTCGGCCAGCTCGCTCCAGCCGATCCCCTCGGTCCGGAGATCCGGTCCGGTCACACCCGCCTGCGCATCACTCATGGCCTCGCTCCCGCTTCGGATGGAGTTCGCATCGTGGCTGTGCGCGGATCATGCCACGGAACGCGCCGCGCGGCGCGCGTATTCCTTGTGATGCCGGAGCGCCGCTGTTCGCGCTCCGCCCGCTCCTGCCGGCACGGTCCGGCCTCCGCACCCATCTCTCCTCCCCCCAGGATGACCAGCACCGCTGCCTACGCGGCCACCTCCGCGGGCGCGAGACTCGCGCCCTTCACGATCGACCGACGCACACCGGGCGCCCGCGACGTCGAGATCGACATTCTCTACTGCGGCGTCTGCCACTCGGACATTCACCAGGCGCGCGCCGAATGGGGTGCGGCGATCTTCCCGATGGTCCCGGGGCACGAGATCGTCGGCCGCGTGTCCCGCATCGGTTCGGACGTCACCGCGTTTCGCGTCGGCGACCTCGCCGGCGTCGGCTGCATGGTCGATTCCTGCCGGCAGTGTCGCGAGTGCACGGACGGCGAGGAGCAGTACTGCGAGCGCGGCGTCACCTGGACGTACAATGCCCGCGATGCAAAGGGGGCGATCACGTTTGGCGGATATTCGACGCGGATCGTCGTCGATGAGGCGTACACGCTGCGCATCCCGCCGGCACTCGACCTGGCGGGCGCAGCGCCGCTGCTCTGCGCGGGCATCACGACCTACTCGCCGCTCCGACACTGGAAGGTCGGGCCGGGATCGACGCTCGGGGTCCTCGGCCTCGGCGGACTGGGCCACATGGCGCTCAAGTTTGGGCGCGCCTTCGGCGCCCACGTCGTCCAGTTCACGACGTCCCCCGGCAAGGCGGCCGACGCGCTCCGGCTCGGCGCCGACGAGGTCGTCCTGTCGACCGACCCGGCAGCGATGGCCGCGCGCGCCCGCTCGCTCGACTTCATCCTCGACACCGTCTCGGCGCCCCACGATATCGACGCCGCGCTCGGGTTGCTGAAGCGCGATGGCACGATGACGATGGTCGGAGTCCCCGACGAACCGCTCTCGGTCGCGCCGTTCAGCCTCGTCAGCCGTCGCCGGTCGCTGGCCGGCTCGGCGATCGGCGGGATCGCCGAGACGCAGGAGATGCTCGACTTCTGCGCGGCACATGGCATCGTGTCGGACGTGGAGATCATCCCGATCCAGCAGATCAACGACGCGTACGAGCGGATGCTGCGCAACGATGTGAAGTACCGGTTCGTGATCGACATCGCGAGTCTTGCCCGTGGCTGATCGCCGACGTGCCGCTCACGTGCCGGTCACGCGCCGGTGACGACCGTCGATCGCCGGAGGCCGTCGATCGAGTAGCGGTTCCGGTCGACGAACGCCAGCAGGATGCAGAGGATCAGGACGTAGAGCAGCTGCGTCGCGGCTGTCTCCCAGCGCTGGGCGAGACAGGCGCCGATCTGCAACAGCAGGAGCTCCAGGATGCCGACCACGAGCACGATCGGGGTCCATGCGCCGAGCAGCAGGAGGAATCCGACCGTCCCCTCGCACCAGGGGAGACCCGCCGCGACGAGGTGCACCATCGCGGCGGGGACCGGCGCCCCGCGCATCTGCGCGTCGAGATACGCCCGGAAGACCGCCGGATCGCCGATCAGACGCGCCGCGCCGTGCAGGAAGAGATTGACGCCGATGGTGACGCGCAGCAGCAGGTAGGCGATCCCCTCGGATCTCGCGCGTGCGTCGCTCGGCATCACGCGGGCACGACCTCGCGCCGCCAGAGTCGTCGGGCGCCGTAGAGGCCGGCCGAGACGGCGAGGACGATCCCCACGAGACGGAACTCCTCGCGCCCGGCGTTGGAGAGGAGCCAGACGTCGGCGACGCACGCGAGGATCGGCACGAGCGGACCGCCGGGGATGACGAACGGCGGACCGTCGGACCGGACGCCAAGTGTGCGCAGCCGGAGCACGGCCATCGCGCTCACCAGATAGATGAGGAGCGAACCGATCGATCCCATCAGGATCAGCCAGAAGTACTGGCCGCTCAGCGCCGTGCCACACGCGACCGCGGCGTAGAGGATGATCGCGACGTACGGCGTGCGATAGCGCGGGTGCACCGCACCGACGCGCGGCGGGATCAGTCCGTCGCGGGCGAAGGCGAAGAGGAGGCGCGGCGTCGCCAGCATGTCGCCACTCAGATAGCCGAACGTCGAGACGGACGCCCCGCCGAGGACGAGCAGTCGGCCGCCGTGGCCCATCGCGCGACCGGCAGCGGCAGCGACCGGCGCAGTCGTATTGGCGGCGAGCGCCGGCCCGAGGATCCCCTGCGCGACGAGCTGCACGGCGATGTAGATCGCCGTCGTGACGAGGACGCCGAGGGCGATCGCCCGCGGCCACGTGCGCGACGGGTGACGGACCTCGCCGCCGGGGGTGACGACGCCCTCCAGTCCCGTGAAGGCGAAGAAGAGGGCGAGCGAGGCGGTGCCGACGTCGTGCAGTGACGGCACGCGGGTCCACGCCAGCTGCGCCGGCGAGATGACGAACGCCCCGACGAGGATGACGAGGACGAGCGGCACGAGCTTGGCGGCGGTCATGACGTCGATGACGCGCGCGCCAAGCCGCACACCGCGCACGTTGACGGCGGCCAGGCCGCCGTAGAGCACGAGCAGCACCCCGGCGCGGGCGACAGGGTGCGCCAGCGCCGGCACGAGCGCACCGACCGACGCCGCGCAGATGCTGGCGACGGCGGCACTGGCGGCGACCTGGCTGAGGAGCAGAATCGCGCCGAGCAACCACCCGACGAACGGGCCGAAGGCGAGTTCGGCGTACGCGTACGTGCCGCCCGTCTGCGAGACCCGACTGCCCGCTTCGGCGAAGCAGAGTGCGATCAGCGCCGACGCGACGGCGCAGATCAGATATGCGACGATCGCCGCCGGTCCGAGGATCGCCGCGACGGCCGCCGGGAGCACCCAGATGCCCGACCCGATGATGCCGTTGACGACATTGACGGCGATCTGGCGGACCCCGAGCGTGCGCGGGAGTTCGGCGTCCGAGACGGGCATCGGCGGTGATAGTGCGGGCATACCGGGGGTTATACCGCCGAAATCCCGCCGTCGACAGGGGGATGAGGCGCGGGATACATTGCGGCGTGCCGACAGAGACGCGACCGTCGTGGTCCGCGCGGATCAGTCGCTCCGCCCGGACGGCGGCGCACCGCGCGATCGCCGGGCTGATGCCCGGCCCGCGGACCCCGCCCGTCGCGCCGCCGCGCTGGGATGCGCGCCCGTTCCGGATCCTCGTGGTGCGCGTGGGATCGCTTGGTGACACGATCCTCGTGACGTCGCTGCTGCGCGCGATCGCCGAATCCCATGCGGGGTTTCAGGTCGACGCGCTCGTGCGGGCGCCGTATACGGAGATCCTCCGCGGGCTCCCCTTCATTCAAGAGATCGTGCCATTCGACTGCACGGAGACGCGCCGCAACCCGGGGCTCGGCCTGCTCGCCCGCATCCGGCGCGCGCACTACGACGTCGTCGTGGACACGATGATCAGCGATCGGCTGCGCGGCCGCACCGGCTTCTCGAGCGCGTCGATGATGGTCTTTCTCGCCAGCCGGGCGCCGTACCGTGTCGGACAGGCGGGCCTTCGCAACAGCTTCATCCTCAATTTGCCCGTCGACGTCGACCTCGCCGGTCACATGATCGATCGTGGCGCCGCGCTGGCGACGCCATTCGGCGTCGACGTCGCGACCACCGACTGGCGCCCGGAGTTTGCCGTCAGCACCGCCGAGCGCGAGGGGGCCGAGTCTCGTTGGGCCCGGGCCGGCGCGGGCGGTGGCCTCGGGGGCGATCGCGGGCGCCGGCTGCTCGTCAACGCCTCGGCGCAGCAGACGATCCGCGAGTGGCGCGATGACCGCTACGTGGAGGTGATCCGTCGGGCGGTCGCACGGCATCCCGGGCTTCGGGTCATCGTCACCGGGTTCCCGGCGCAGCGCGCGCGCATCGAATCGATCGCCGCCCTGGCCGGCGTCGCCGCGTCGATCCAGCCGGTGCGGGAGGCATTTGCCCTCGCCGCCGCGGCCGACGTCATTCTCACGAACGACACGGGGATGGTGCACATCGCGTCGGCCGTGCGCCGGCCGACGGTCGCGCTGCTGCCGAAGAGCAACCGCATCTGGACGCCGTACGGCGTGCCGGGCCGCAACCTCTTCGCCGTCGACGACGCATCGCTCGACTCCATCGCCGCCGTCGATGTCTCCGCGGCGCTCGAGGCCGTGCTGACGGAGCAGGACGACCCGGCCGCTACGACGCGATCAGCGTGACCTTCGTGGTGGTCGTCGTCGTGGCCACGACGCCGTCCGCGATCGGCGGGGGCGGGGTCGCGCGGGGTGCCGCGTGCACCCGTGGATCACCGAGCAGGGCACCGATCGCCGCCAGCCCGTCGACGTGGTCGCAGACGATCTTGAACGCGCTGAGCAGCGGGAGCGCGAGGAACGCGCCCGCGACGCCCCACAGCCACCACCAGAGGCCGAGCGAGAGGAAGATCGCCAGCGGGTTGAGCGTCAGCCGGCGGCTCATGACGATCGGCGAGACGACGTTCCCCTGCACGAAGTTGATCGCGAAGAAGGTCGCCGGGATGAGCAGCGCGTGGGAGAGGCTGTCGAAGTACGCGAGCCCGGCGACCGTGAGGAGACCGAGGACACTGATCATCCCGACGTAGGGCACGAACTCGGCGCAGGCGACGAGGACGCCCCAGAGGACCGGCTGCGGCATCCCGAGGCTCGCGAGCGCGAGGGCGACGACGACGCCCTCGCCGATGTTGATCGCGGCCGTGAGAAAGAGGTAGCGCGAGATCGACCGCTCGGCGGTGTGGGCGATCGCAATGACGCGTTGCCGGTCGCGACAGCGCGGGAGCGCGTGCACGACCCTGGCGAGCAGGAGATCACCGCAGACGAGCAGCGCGTAGAGCAACAGGACGACTTCGAGGGCGCCGGCGAGCAGCGACTCCGTGCGGCCGAAGACGCGGCTCGAGAGGCTCGGACCCTGGACGACGACGGTGGACGTGGGCGCCTTGTCGCCGGTCGCCGCGGCGGCGATCCGGTCGGCGGCCGACGTGAACTGCGCCAGCGGCAGCGAGACCGCGTTCCATTTCTTCGCCGCCGTCGTGACCGCGGTCGGCGTCGACGCCAGCCAGGCGCGGACCGGGGAGAAGAGCTCATACGACACGAGCCCGAGCGCCGCACCGGCGATGCCGAGGACGACCGTCGCGGCCGCCACGCGCCGCAGGCCGAGGCGCGCCACGGAGCGCACGACCGGCATCAGGAGCAGGTAGCCGACGAGCGCCAGCGCCACGGGCACGAAGAACGCCTTGGCGAAATAGAGCGCGGCGAAGACGAGGATGATCGCCGTCACGCGGAGCGAGATCGGTGCCCCGGGCGGGGACGCCGGCGCCTCGCCCGCGATCTCGGCCGCGGTCGGCAGACAGTCCTCCAGGAAGTCCGGCATTCTGCTCTCGGCCATACCAGAAGGAGTACGCGTGACGGGCGCCGGTTCCAGTGGCGACGGACCGGTCGGCGCCCGCCAAATGCCGCGCGTGCGTCGGCCACTTACAGCCCGTGGTGGACGACGAGCAGGGTGAAGCTGCCGGGGATCATCGGTGGCCGGCGTCGCGGGTTGTCTTCCGTCGAGGTCGTTGGCACGGGACCGAATCGGGCGCCGACCAGATAGATCGTGTGGCTGACGGGGTCGAGCGCCATCGTGCGGGCCGACTGCATCGTTTTCACCGTCTGGGCGACGAAGAACGAGCCCGGGCTGTCCTGGCGCACGACGGTCAGCGTCCCGTCGCCGTTGGCGCTGAACGCCTCGCCGGTCCCGGGATCGTAGGCATTGCCGTCGACGCCCGCGCCGATCGGGACGGTCGTCAGCATCTGGCCCGTCGCGTAGCTGGAAATCGCCATCACCTTCGTGCCGCGGCATCCGGTGAAGAGGCGGTGATGGACCAGATCGATCGCCATGCCCGTCGACTCGTTGCAGCCGGGCAGGTTCCACGTCCGTGCGACGCGCAGCGACTGCGCATCGACCTGCGCGATCGCGCCCTCATCCGCGAGATTCACGTAGATCATGCCATCGTTGCTCGAGGCGGCGAACTCGGGCCCGGCGCCGAGATCGACGGTGCCGATCTTCGCCCCGGTCACGGGATCGAACGCCGTCGTGCTGCGCGAGTCGCCGTTCATCGAGAAGATCCGTTTCGTGAACGGATCGTAGATGATCCCATCGGCGTCGGGCGCCGCCGCCGTGCGCGCGAGGACCTTGAGCGTCGTGAGATCGAACATCAGGACGGTGCCGTCCTTCCCCGATGTCGCGAAGCCATGCCCGGCGTCGTACGCAAACGCGACCCCGTGCGCGCCCTGCAGCCCGGGGATGCTGCCGACGACCGTGCCCGTCGCGGGATCGACGACGTCGACCCGATCCCCGCGCGCAATGAAGAGCCGGTGGCCGACCGAGTCGAACGCGACGTAGTCCCAGCCGCCGTCGCCACCGACGGGGATCGTCCGGGCGACGCGCCACGCCTGCGCCGCGGCGCGGCCGGCAGGGATGAGCGCGGTCAGCGCCGCGACGAGCGACAGCATACGTGCAGCACGCAACGAACCGATCATGCGACAACCTCTCGTGGACGCCGGCGGATCGAACGGCGCGGCGGCCGACGGACGGCCGCGCCGCGGGACTCGAGGCGGAAAGTTCGCCGGTCGACCTGTCGTCCCGCTGACAGCATCTACCGCACGATCGGGATCGTCAGCGCGCTCGGGTGAGCCGCGTCGTGGTACACCGTGACGTGTGCCGTCCGGGCGTCGGCGCCCGATTCGTCGGCGACGACGCCGCCCGAGTTGTAGTTCTTTTCGAGATTGATGCTGTTCGGTGACCGGATCACGAGCCGGAGCCGGCTCCCGGCCGAGACCTGTCGCGAGAACCACGTGAACCCGGGGAAATCGTACCGCTCGATCGCGCCGGGCGTGACGAGCCGCGGCTCGCGGACCGACCGGCGATACCGGGCGCGCATCATCGTCCCGGTCAGGTGCACGCTCGACCCGTCGGGGAGGATCTCGTACAGATCGGCCTCGAGGTCCGTATCGGGCACGTCGAGCGACAGCCAGACGGCGAGGGAGACGTGGCCGGTGACCTCGGTGCTGGCGGCAAACGGCGCGCTCGTGTACACCACGCCGCCGCCGAAGAGGTTCATCGCCCTCGTCGCGTCGGTGATCCAGTTGTCGGCCGGCGCGCGCTCGAGCGCCCCCGGCCTGATGTCCAGCGGATCGTAGACGTAGTGGTCCGGCGGCGATGACGCCGGGACCGAGTCGCCGAGCATGCCGGAGTGGAGCGCGTCGTCGGCGTGGCCGTTGACCGAGGCGAGTCGCAGCGTGCGGGTCGCCGTCGCGATCCCGTCGAGCCGATCGGCGTACTTCCAGTACTCGGCGCCCGGACCAATGACGTAGTACGCCACGCGTTTCCTGAGGAACGCCGGCCGAGGGCCGCTCTTCATCGTCCAGTCGTACCACTCGGTGTGGAGCGCATTCAGATCGAGGACGCTCGCATCGCCAAAGGTCAGGCCGCCGACCTCCTTCATCGGCGTGCGCGTCCCCGGGTGGTCCCATGGCCCGATGATCAGATAGTGCTGCGCCCGTGCCGTCGAATCGCCATGGCGCATGTCCTCGGCATAGTACGAGAGGGCGCCCGGCTGATCGTCGTCGTAGGAGCCGGTGATCGTCAGGATCGGCACGCGGATCGCCTGGTATTGCGCCGGGGTCGGCGCCATCGCGTCCCAGTAGGCGTCAGGCTCCGGGTGGGCGAGCCATTTCCGCCAGACCGTCGTGGTGTTGCCGACCAGGCTGTCGAGTGTGCGAAACGGCAGGTGCGCGCGGTACATCTCGCTGAACTTCTCCGTCCAGAACGACGACTCGCCGAAGAGGTGGTCGTTGCCCGTGACGCCGCTGGTGAACGTCAGCCACTGGATGTCGTACGACCCGAAGATGTTGGCGAAGAACGGAAAGTCGACGGCGGCGTGCGCGGCCGCGGCGGGGACGATCGTCGACAGATGCGGCGGGAGTTCCTTGAGCACGGTCCACTGGTCGTAGCCCGCGTAGGAGCCGCCCCACATCGCGACCTTGCCGTTGCACCATGGCTGTCGCGCCAGCCACTCGACGACGTCGTAGCCGTCCTTCCCCTCATTGGCAAACGGCTCGAACGCGCCGCCGGAGTTGCCGCGACCGCGCACATCGATGAGGACGTAGACGTAGCCGTGACGGGCGAAGTACATCGCCCGTGGGTGATACGTGTCGCCGATGTAGGGCGTGAACGTGAAGACGACAGGGAGCGGGGCGGTCTGGCCGTGGGGACGGTAGACCGTGCCATTCAGTCGCACGCCGTCACGAAGCGGGATCCCGAGCCCCCAGACGAGATCGACCGCCGAGTCGACGACCGCGGGCGACGTCTGCGCGCGTGCCGTGTGTGCAGCCCACCCGATCGATGCCGCGACGAGCAGTGCCAGCGCGCCGTACCGTCCCATGCCGTCCCCTGTCCCAGGTCGTTGCGGTCCCCGCCAGCCGGCGGGCGCCTCACGAGATACAGCGGCACGGGGCGTTGCGCTACTCCGGCCCGCTACCGGCGGCCGGTCAGCACGCGGCGCGGGTTGCGGCGGACGATCTCTTCGTTGAGCAGCGTGGCGAAGGCGACCCAGCCGACGTACGGCACGACCATGCCGCCGGCGAGCGGATCGACCTCGTACGCGGCAGCCGCGTAACTGGCGACGGACGTGAGGAGTGCAGCGCTTTCGGCGAGGGAGAGCGTCGGGTCCCGGTGCCCGAAGAAGAGGTCGCTCCACTCCGCATTCAGCCCCAGTTGCGCGATCCAGAGCCGAAGGGCGCGCGAGCGCGCGCGGCTCCTCGGCTGCCGCCAGACGCGCCACCCCGACGCGGCGATCAGCGTGTAGAGGGCGGCCCACGCCGGCCCGAAGACCCAGTCCGGCGGCTGAAATGGCGGCGTCTTGAGCGACTTGAACCAGCGCGCCGTCCCCGGCCGCTGCGGTCCATTGCGGCCGCCGTACAGCGCCGCCGCCATCGTCACGGCCGCGAAGCCGACGAGCGCCAGCCCCGACGTCACCCCCGATCGCACCTCACGGTCCGCCATCGCATCTCCTCCGGTCGTCGTGCCTCTCTGCACTCGCCGCGCAGAGTGCAGGAGTCGTTCCGTGGCGGGGCGATCCGGTCAGGGCGGACCGAGGACCCGCAGTTCGGGACGTGGATCAGATCGGTGGTCGGAGGCTGAGTTGCCGGTCTCCGCGGTGCGGCGACCGCCGCGCGCCTACCGCAGTCGTCCCGAGGCGACGAGCGCCGCGATCGGGGGCGGGAGCTCGATCCCGGGCGGCATCATCGGCGCCGGGACCGGAATGCCGGGCGTCGTCTGCAGGGGCACGACGCCCGCCCAGACCGGATAGGTCGCTTCCTCGGTGTCGCCCGGTGGGCCGGTGCGCACCTTCGTCGTCGCCTCCTCGATCTCCATCCAGAGAACCGAGGTCCCCTTCAGCTCCTGCGGTGTCATCGGCCGGAGCGTCGCCCAGCGGCCCGGAAAGAGACCGTCGGTGAATGCGTGGAGCGCGGCCTGCTTCTCGGCATCGTCCTCCAGGCGCCGCGCCTCGCCGAAGACCATCACCGAGCGGTAGTTCGCCGAGTGATTGAACGCCGATCGCGCGAGGACGTAGCCATCCATCAGCGTCGCCGTGAGGCAGACGCGATGGCCGTCGGCACTGCGCAGCATCCGGCTCGCCGCCGAGCCATGCCAGTAGACGCGGTCGCCCTCGCGCCACTGCAGCGTCGGCGTCACGAACGGCTGGCCATCGATGACGTAACCGACGTGGCAGAGCGGCGACGCGTCGAGCAGCGCATGCACGGCCGCGCGTTCGTGACTGCCGCGTTCGTGCAGCCGACGCAGGTGGGTGCGCTCCGTCTCGGGATAGACGTCGCCCGTCGATGCCATCCGGTCAGCCATCGCGAATCACCTCGTGCGCCCCATGGCGCGGCGACACCGACGATCCGCGATGATCGGACGCTCATGTAGTGTTCGCACCAATCACTCGTCTGTTGCGCAGGTGGCGTGTGGGCTGCGGTCAGCGCGGTCTGCCACATGCAAGATGAGGATCTGCTCATCAAACGCCACCCCGCGCGCGGGACTGCCGCCTCTCGTCCTGCCGCCTGATGCACTAGCCGGGTCGCGCGCCGGTTCGGCGCGAGCGGTGCACAACCTGGCGTCGACAGGGGAAGACGGACGATGACGATCACCACCACACCATCATGAGCATGCGCCGTCGGGCGTCGGATCCGCCATGCCGGCGCTGACGCTCTGGGAGCGGAACCATGCCCAGGGAGACGCGCTGCAGGGGGCGATCTCCCGCAGCACCGTCTTCTCGAGCATCGCCACCGATGCGCGCGGGGTGATCCAGATCTTCAACACGGGCGCCGAGCGGATGCTCGGCTACACGTCGAGCGAGGTGGTCAATACGTTCACGCCCGCCGACCTCTCGGATCCCGACGACGTGACCGCCCGCGCGCATGCGCTGAGCGCGCAGCTCGGATTCGACGTCGCACCCGGGTTCGACGCGCTCGTCTACAAGGCGTCGCGCGGGATCGAGGATCAGTACGAGCTGACGTACGTGCGCAAGGACCGCACGCGCTTTCCCGCGTCGGTCTCGGTGACCGCGCTGCGGGACGCGACGGGCAGCATCATCGGCTATCTGCTGATCAGCTCCGACCTGACGGCGCGCCGGAAGACCGAGACCGATCGGCTGGCCCACGACGAGCAGCAGGTCGACCAGCGGTTCTACAAGCGCGCGCTGACCGAGTCCCACATCGACGCGCTGATGACGATCGACGCACGCGGCGTGCTGACCGACGTCGACCGACAGACCGAGGCGCTGACCGGCCGGTCGCGCGAGGAGATGATCGGCACGCCGTTCGCCGACTACTTCACGGACCCGTCCCGGGCGGCGGCGGGACTGTCGCGCGTCCTCATCGAGGGGGTCGTCACGAACTTCGAGCTGACGGCGCGCGCGCTCGACGGGTCGCTGACGATCGTGTCGTGCAACGCGACCGCATTCGGCGACGGCGATCGGCACCTCCAGGGCGTCTTTGCCGCGGCGCGCGACATCACGGCGCTGCGGCGGGTCGAACTGACGCTGCAGCAGCAGAATCTCGAGCTCGAGGACGCGGTCCGCGTCAAGGATTTCCTCGCGACGATGTCGCATGAGCTGCGGACGCCACTCAACGCGATCATCGGGTTCTCGGAGGTGCTGCGCGACGGGATGCTCGGGACGCTGACCGACGAGCAACAGGAGTTCGTCGGCGACATCTTCGGCGCCGGGACGCACCTGCTCTCGCTGATCAACGACATCCTCGACCTCTCGAAGGTCGAGGCGGGCAAGATGCAGCTCCATCCCGAGTCCGTCTCCGTGTCGACGATGCTCGCGAGCTGCCTGACGATCATCCGCGAAAAGGCGGCGCTGCGTCGCATTCATCTCAGCGTCGAGGTCGCCGACACCCTGACCTCGATGCCGGTGGACGTCCGCAAGGTGAAGCAGATCATTTACAACCTGCTCTCCAACGCGGTCAACTTCTGCAACGACGGCGGCCACGTGATGCTGCGCGCCGTCCGTGTCGCGCGCGCGGATGTCGGGGGCGCCGGCAACCCGGCGTCGTGGGCGACGCGGGCGCTCCCCCTGCCGGCGTCGCCGTTCACCGACTTCGTGGAGATCAGCGTCACGGACACGGGCGTCGGCATTCCGACCGACGGGCTGCAGCACCTCTTCAAGTCGTTCAGCCAGCTCGACGGCACGACGCGCAAGCGATTCCGCGGCACGGGCCTCGGCCTGTCGCTCGTCAAGCTGTTCGCCGAGCTGCACGGTGGCACCGTGGGCGTCTCGAGCGCGGTCGGTGCGGGATCGCGCTTCACCGTCTGGCTGCCGATTCGGGTCGGCGACGCCGAGCAGGCGTGGGTCTCCCAGCCCGGAGTCAGCCCGCCGCAGCCGCCGTCGGCACGCAGCGCGCTGATCGTGGCGGCGGACCCCGCGCGGACCGCGGTGATGCGCGAGTCGCTGACCGCCGAACAGTTCGCGGTGCTGCACGCGACGTCGGTCGAGACCGGACTCGCGCTCGCGGCCCAGCACCCGCTTTCGATCCTCGCGCTCGACCTCGCGATGATGTCATCCGACGGTGTCCGGTCCTTTCTCGCGCATTTCACGGGACTGCCGAATCCGCGGCGGGTGCCGGTCGTGATCATCCCGGACTCGGACGCAACGAGTGCGGCCGCGCTCGGGGCCGCGACGATCCTGCAGCAACCGATCTCGCGGGAGCGCCTGTACGAGACGCTGGTGGATCTCGGGCTCTACCCACCGATCGACGGTCGGCCGCTCACGGTCCTCGTCGCGGGCGCCGATCCGGGGACCGTGGACGCGATCGCCAGTCGCATCCTCGCCTTCGCGACGGTCGTGCATCGGGCGGCGGCCGGCCGCGACACGATGGATGCGGCTCGGCGTCTCCGGCCCGATCTGATCGTCCTCGATCTCGGTGCGCTCTTCGCGGACGACGGGGATCTGGGCGCTGCCCTCGCGGCGGAGTTGGAGACGGCGCAGATCCCGATCGTGCTGGTGAACCCCGAGCGCGGTGCCGGCCCCCCGGACGGTTCGGGGCGTCTGCGGCGCGCCGCGACGGCCGCGATGCCGACACTGGATGGCGGGCGATTCTCGGAGGCGGTCCGCGGTGCGGTCGTCGGTCCTCGGGTCGGTGCCTGACGTGGCCAACGTGCTGGTCGTCGAGGACAACGCCGCGAATCTGACGCTGGCGTCCTTCCTGCTGCGCGGCGCGGGGCACACGGTGCTGCACGCGGGGGACGGGGACGGCGCGCTCGCGGCCGCGCGCGAGCAGCGCCCGCAGCTGATCCTCATGGACATCATGCTGCCGGGGATGGACGGCCTGCAGGTGACGGCGATCCTCAAGCGCGATGCCGTCACCCGTGCCATCCCGATCATCGCCCTCACGGCGCTGGCCATGAAGGGGGACCGGGAACGGATCCTCGCCGCCGGGTGCGACGGGTACATCTCGAAGCCGATCCGCTATCGGGAATTCCTGGCGATCGTCGCCGAGCGTCTGCCATGACGATGCTCCCCGAGATGCGCCTCCCGGTCGTCCAGTCGCGCGTGCTGATCGTCGATGACGAGGCGCGGGATCGTCGCCTGCTGCAGGTGATGGTCCGCGCGGAGGGGTACGAAACCGACATGGCCGCGAGTGGCGAGGAGGCCCTGCGGATGGTGCGCGAGTCCCCACCCGACCTGATCCTGCTCGACATCCTCCTCTCGGGGATCGACGGCTTCGAGGTCGCGCGCCGGCTCAAGGATGACCCGGCGACCAAGGGGATCCCGATCATCATGATCACGGCGCTCGATGACCGTGAGGCGCGGATCGTCGGGTTGAGCGCCGGGGCGGAGGACTTCCTGAGCAAGCCGGTCGATCGCGCCGAGTTGAGCGGCCGCGTCCGCAACCTCCTCCGCCTCAAGCGATACGGCGAGTTCCACGAGGAGTATCGGCAATGCCTCGAGGCGGAACTCGTCGCGCGTACGGCCGATCTGGTGTCGCGGGCCGCGACGCTGGAGCAGCAGAAGGCGGCGCTGAGCGAGCAGGCGGCCCTCCTCGATCTGGCGCGTGACGCGATCGTCGTCCGCGACATGCAGCACCGGATCGTCTTCTGGAGTCGCGGCGCCGAGGTGCTCTACGGATGGCCGAGCCACGAGGCACTGGGTCGGGACGCCCAGGACCTGCTGCGCACCGAATACCCCGAGTCCGTCGAGGCGATCGACGCCGCGCTCCTGCGGGCGGGGCGCTGGGAAGGGGAGATGATCCAGTACACGCGACACGGGTCGCGGCTGCACGTCGAAACGCACGAGGCGACGCAGCGGGACGCGAGCGGCGTGGCGACCCGGACGCTGACGATCACCAACGACATTACCGAGCGAAAGCGCGCCGACTGCGAGCTCCTGCTGCTGACGGAGCGCCTCTCCCTGGCGACGGCGGCGGCCAAGATCGGCGTCTGGGACTGGGATCTGACGACGAACACGCTGACGTGGGATGCCGCGATGTTCGAGATCTATGATCAGCCGCCGGCGGTCCCGGTCCCGTACGAGACGTGGTCGGGCGCCGTGCACGCGGACGACCTGCGCGCGAGCGAGGCGGCGCTCGAGGGCGTGATCGCGGCGAAGGGGGACGGGTCGATGGAGTTCCGGATCGTGCGGCCGGACGGCACGATCCGGACCGTCGTTGCGGTGATGCGCGCCCTCCTCGACGCCCGCGACTGCGTGCACCGGGTGCTCGGCGTGAACATGGATGTGACCGAGCGCAAGCTCGCCGAGCGCGAGACGGAGCAGATCCGCGAGGAGCAGCTGCGGTTCAAGGACGAGTTCCTCTCGCACGTCTCGCACGAGCTGCGGTCGCCGCTGACGGCGATCAAGCAGTTCACGTCGATCCTGCTGGACGGGCTGGCGGGCGAGTTGAACCAGGAGCAGCGCCAGTACCAGCAGATCGTCCTGCGCAACGTGCGACAGCTCCAGTCGATGATCGACGATCTGCTCGAGATCACGCGGCTCGAGACCGGCAAGCTGACGGTCCGGCCGGAATGCATCCGCCTGCACGACGTCGTGGTCGACACCTTCAACACGATGCTCGGCGTCGCGCAGGACAAGGGCGTCACGCTGCGGGCCGAGCCGCTGGAGGATATGCCGTCGGTGCACGCCGATCCGACGCGCCTCAGGCAGGCGCTGATCATCCTGCTCGAGAACGCGATCAAGTTCACGCCGGCGGGCGGCGAGGTGACGGTGCGGGCCCGCCTCTCGTCGCCGGATCGCTTCCTCGTGGTGGAGGTCGCCGACACCGGCTGTGGCATCGACGCGGCCGTGGCGGACCGGCTCTTCGAGCGCCTCTACCAGGTGACGGACGCGGTGCGATCGAGTCGCAAGGGGCTTGGCCTCGGGCTGTACATCTGCAAGGAGCTCGTCGAGCGTCAGGGGGGCCGCATCTGGGCCGAGCGGCGCGGGGACGACGGCAGCACCTTCACGTTCACGCTGCCGATCTATGCGCTGAGCAACCTGATCGCGCCGCTGCTGCAGGACGACCACTGGCCGGTGGAGTCGGTGGCGCTGGTGCTCGTCGACACGCACCTCGAGGGCGAGTGGCCGACGCGGGGCGCCCACGATGAATGGTCCGAGGAGGCGCGCGCCCTGGTGCAGCTCTGCCTGCTGCCGGATCTCGACGTGCTGCTGCCGACGATGAGCGCCGGTGCGCGCGGCGATCGCTTCCTCGTGGCCGCGTTTACCGACGACACCGGCGCGAGTGTCCTCGCGGACCGGATCCGGACGCAGTTTGATCGGCAGACGCATCTCAAGCGCGTCGGGCTCTCGGTCGACGTCTCCTACCGGATGTTGCCGTGGGACGCGCCCGAGGTCGGCGGCACCACCGAGTCGATCCTCGCGTGCATGACCCGCATGCTCGAGAGCGCGCTGAAACTGCATCGCGTCTCGACGTCCGTCCTCGCCGCGGACGTCGATGCCGTCCCCGCGGGCGCGACGCGGTAAGGCGCCCGATACGGCGCCCGGTAAGGCGCGCGGTACGGCGCGCGCCGCGTGGCAAGCGGCGCGTGGTCATCATCGCGGCTACTGGGGCGGCGGGGGTGGGCCGGGGTTGATGCAGTTCGAGCCGCCGATGCGCTGGCAATCGTCGTACTCACCCTTGTTCATCTTCCACATCGTCGTCGCCTCGCGCACGTCCAGACTGCGCCGTTGCCCCATCAGAAAGGCGGTCCGCTCCCGCGAATTGTGAAAGAGGTCGCCGGCCGGATCGTCTGACGCCATGCCGAATCGCAGCTTGTTGCCGACGACGAGATCGTGCTCGGCCTGATTGCGAAATCCGATGTTGTTGGTTGGGTCGCTGAGCCACTTCGCGAAGTAGGCGGCCTGCGCATTGCCGTCCCGGCCACCCCCGGCGCGGTTGAACCACTGGATCGCCATCGCGCGGTTCTGCGCGACACCGATGCCGAACTCATAGGCTCGGCCGAGCATGAACTGACACCGCTTGTTGTTGAGGTCCGCCCCCTGCCGGTACCACCGGGCGGCCTGCACCCAATCCTCGGGCACGCCGGCGCCGCTTTCGTACAGGAAGCCGATGTTGCACATCGCGATCGGGTTGCCGGCGTTGGCCGCCCGCATGTACCACGCGGCCGCCTGGGCGTTGTCCTGCGTGACGCCCTCGCCGTTCTCGTACTGGTAGCCGATCGCGATCTGGGCGAGGCTGTTTCCGGCCTGCGCCGCCGCGAGAAACGGTCGCACCGCCCCCGCCTTGTCGCCGGCGAGATAGAGGCGCTTGCCGGCGGCGTACTGGTCGGCCGCCGGTTCCTGCCGCGGCGTCGGCGGCCCGCCGTGATCGAGGGCGGCGAGGGCGTTCTGCGCCTGCCCGTTTCCCTTTGCCGCCGCCAGCTGGAGCAGGCGTCGCGCCTCGGTCTCGTCCTTCGAGACGCCGAGTCCCTCGAGGTACATGAGGGCGAGATCGGTCTGGGCGCTGGCGAAGCCCTGGTCGGCCGCCTTCCGATACCACTGGACGGCGAGCGAGTAGTCCTGTGGGACGCCCTGGCCGTGCTTGTAGAAGTAGCCCATGTAGGCCTGCGCTGGCGCGTACCCGCGATCGGCCGCGGCGCGAAAGTGCTTGACCCCCTCGACGGCATCGGTGGCGACCCCGCGACCGGTGGCGTAGTAGAAGCCGAGACAGAAATCGCCGTGCGGATCACCGCGGGCGGCGAGTTGCTGCGCCGCCTGGATCGACGAGCCGAGGCAGGCATCGAAATCACTCTGTGCGAGAACCGGCGACGCGAGCGTGGGGAGCGCTGCCGCGACGATCACGGCGACGCCTGCGCGCCTGGCGCGCGCGGCGGTCCGACAGATCACAGATCGCATCATGGGCTCCTCCGGTGCGTGGATGGAGCGATGGAGCCTCACGCGCCATCGCGCGTGCGTCAGCCTCCACGCGGCCTGTCGCCCACCTCTTCCCCCGCGCTCGCGCCCGGGGGAACGGGAACTCCGTTCCATGGGATAGCGAGTTGTTGGTCCGACGAGGGTTACCGAAGTGGCCAGGAGCGGAATCGAACCGCTGACACGCGGATTTTCAGTCCGCTGCTCTACCAACTGAGCTACCTGGCCGAGGAGAAATGTAACCCACCGAAGCGCGTTGTCACCATCAGGTGAACACGGTTGTAGTTCGCATGGCCCGTCCCGCGGGCAGGCTCCGGCGACGTGGCCCCGCCCCTCCCCCGTGACGCTCGGCGTCGGACGGGATCACCGTCTGGCCGGATCGCCACGCCGGCCACAGCATTCGGGGCAGGGGATCGTCGCCGGCATCGGACCCATACCGTGGCACTTCATGGGCGTCGTTCACGAGTGGGAGCTGGTCCGCCACGCGCCGCACCCCGCATTGCGTGGGGCCGTGACCGAGTACCTCGGCTACCGCGAGCGCATTCGCGGCACGCTCAGACGGCGTGAACTCCCGGCGCCGCGCGTCACCGTCATTCTCAACCTCGGCGCGCCGCTTCGCATCGGTGGTTCAGAGACCGGCGACATCCTGACCACGCAGGCCGACAGTTTCGTCGCCGGACTGCATACGAGCTACAGCCTCGTCGAGACGGTCGAGGAGGGCGCGGGCGTCGAGATCAGCCTCAGTCCACTCACCGCTCGCCGATTTCTCGGGATGCCGTTGTCGGCGCTCGCCGACCGTGTCGTCTCCCTCGATGATCTCCTCGGGTCCCGCGCACGCTCGGCGCTCGCCCGCATCCGCGAGGCGCCGAGCTGGGACGCACGATTCACGCTGCTCGATCTCGCGCTCCGCGCACGACTGGACCGCGCGCCCGAAACACCGACGGCCGTGGCGCACGCCTGGCATCGCCTGACCGCCCCCGACCCGCGCCCGTCCGTTCGTGCGGTCGCGACGGAGCTTGGCTGGAGCGAGAAGCGACTCGTCGGCACCTTCCGCGACCAGGTCGGCCTCGCGCCGAAACAGGTCAGCCGCCTCGTCCGCTTTCAGCACGCGGTCACGGCGTTCACCCGACCCGGCGCGCGCCTCACGGCCGTCGCACACGGAGTCGGCTACTACGACCAGGCGCACCTGATCCGCGACGTGCGCGCGTTCGCCGGCGTCGCACCGACCGAGCTACTCCGAGAGCAACATCCTGACGGCATGGGCTTCATCGACGATTGACGGCGTTTTTGTCCAATGCCGCGGACGGTATGCGTGTCACTATCGATCAGTCACCGCGACACCGCGACACCGCCACGCCACGACGCCACGATCGCTTCGCGAGAGTGCGGCCGAGCGTCACGACTCGAGAGGAGACCGCCATGCCACCGACATTGATCCCGACCCTCGCGTACGACGATGCGCCGGCCGCCATCGAATGGCTCGTCGCGGCTTTCGGTTTCGAGCGCAACCTCATCGTTCCAGGCGAGAACGGCACGATTATGCACTCGCAACTGACGCTCGGCGGCGACATGATCATGGTCAGCTCCACGCGCGCCGACCACTTCCGCATCGAGTCCCCGCAGACCCTCGGACACCCGTCGGGCGGGATCTATATCGTCCTCGCCGGCGGGATCGACGCGCACTGTGAGCGCGCCCGCGCTGCGGGCGCGACGATCGTCTCCGAACCTGTCGATCACGACTACGGCGGTCGAGGCTACTCCTGCGCCGACCCCGAGGGTCATCTCTGGGCCTTCGGCACATATGCGCCGACGATCGAAGCGCAGGAGGCGACCACCACGTGATGCGCATCGAGGAGACCGACATCACGAAGCTCAAGGTCGACGCCATCGTCAACGCCGCCAATGCCGAACTCGGCGGCGGCACCGGCGTCAACGGCGCAATCCAGCGTGCCGCCGGGCCGGCACTGCTCAAGGCCTGCCTCGCACTCGGCGGCTGTGCTACCGGTGACGCCAAGGCGACGCCCGGCTTCAAGCTCCCGGCGAAGTACGTCTTCCACGCCGTCGGGCCGATCTGGTCGGGCGGCCGGAATCGCGAGCCCGAGTTGCTCGCCTCGTGTTACAACCGCGTGATGGACCTGGCGGCGGAGTACGGCGTCACGTCCCTCGCGGTCCCCGCGATCTCGTGCGGGGTCTACGGATATCCGGTCGACCTCGCCGCCCGCATCGCCATCGACACGCTGCGCGCGCGACAGCCGCAGTCGGCGGTCGAGGAGATCATCGTCGCGCTGATCGACCCAGAGGCGCTCTCGGCGTACCGGGCCGTCCTCGATTGAGAGGCGCCGTGGCACCGCGGTGCACCGTCATGGTCGTCCACCGTGCACATCACGCTGGCCGGTCCACCTCACCGTCAGCCACCCTCGTGCAAAATCGGAAACCCCCGCTGGTGCCAGACCGGGTACGCGGGCGGCACGTCGCTCGCGGCGTCGAGCGTCGCGACCTGCTCGGCCGTCAGCGCCCACCCGACCGCGCCGATGTTCTCGAGGAGTTGCGCTTCGTCGCGCGCCCCGATGATCACGTTCGAGACCGTCGGCCGCTGCAAGAGCCAGTTGAGCGCGACCTGCGGAATCGTCTTGCCGACCGCCTTCGCGACCACGTCCAGCGCGTCGACGATCCGGAAGAGACGCTCCTCGTCGTAGTGCGGACCGGTGTCGGCAATGTCGTGCGCCCGCGTCCCCGGCCGCGCCGGCTGCCCGCGCCGGATCTTCCCCGTCAGCTTCCCCCACCCAAGCGGACTCCAGACGACGGCGCCGACCCCCTGGTCGATTCCGAGCGGCATCAGTTCCCACTCGTAGTCGCGATTGAGCAGCGAGTAGTAGGCCTGGTGCGCGACGTACTTCGCGTAGCCGTACCGCTCCGAGACGGCGAGCGACTTCATGAGATGCCAGCCCGAGAAGTTCGAACACCCGATGTAGCGGATCTTCCCCGCACGCACCATCTGGTCCAGCGTCGAGAGCGTCTCGTCGACCGGCGTGTTGTAGTCCTGCCCATGCAGCTGGAAGAGATCGATGCGGTCCGTGCCCAGCCGCGAGAGCGCGCCGTCGACTGCCGCCACGAGATGCTGCCGCGACGACCCGTAGTCGTTCGGCCCGTCCCCATGCGGGAACGTCGCCTTCGTCGAGATCAGCAGCCGATCCCGCTTCCCCTTGATCGCCTTCCCCAGAATCGACTCGGCGATCCCGTCCGAATACACGTCGGCGCTGTCGAACATCGACACGCCGTGGTCGAGACAGATGTCGATCAGCCGGGACGCGCCACCGACGTCGGTCGAGCCCCACGCCTTGAAGAACTCATTGCCGCCGCCGAAGGTGGCCGTGCCAAAACCGAGCGCGGGCACGCGCAGGCCCGAATGTCCAAGGCGACGAAAATCCATGTCGTGAGGTCCCGTTGATCGTGTGAGAGGTGAAGGCAGGGCAGCGAAGTCTAGCGACGGGGCGCGGCGCCTCTCGGTCGCGCGCGCCGACGATCGTTACACGCGCGCCCACATCACATGCCCCATCCCTGACACCTGCAATCCGTCCGACCGGCCCGCCGCATAGCGCGCGTTCAGCGCCGCGCCATCGAGGTCCTCGGTCTCCGTGAAGCCCATCCGCCGGAGATCCGCGGCCAGCGCCTCCGGATCGAAGAACGAGACGAATGGCTCGCCGATCGCCGCGACGCGCGCGGCGAATCCGTCGAAGACCATGCGCCGGATCGGGTCGAGCCGCTCCGGCGACTCCGTGTAGTCGAAGACGACCGTCGTCCCGCGCGCCCCCGCGGCGATCAGCGACAGCGTCGCGTCGATCGCCGGGCGCGTCAGATACATCACCACCCCGAGCCACGCGTACACCGCCGGCTCGGCCGCGCGAAACCCGGCCGCGCCAAGCTCCGCCGCCAGCGACTGACGTTCGAAGTCGATCGGCACGTACGTCACCGACGGCGGTACGGCGATCCCCGACTCCGCCAGCGCCCGGCGCTTGAACGCCTGCGTCGCGGGATGGTCGACCTCGAAGACGCGGACCCCGCGCTCGGCGAACGGATTGCGGTAGGCGAACGTATCGAGCCCCGCGCCAAGCAGCACATACTGCCGCACCCCGGCATCCACGGCCTGCGCCAGCGCATCCTCCGCCACTCGGCTCCGCACCGCGAGAAACGTGCGCAGCGCGCGACCGAACGGCGTGTCGAACTCCGCGAGCGCCCCCTCGATCCGCGCCCGCCCCGCCGCGCCGACCATCGGGAGTGCGACGGGATCAGCGAGGATCAGTGGCCGGTCGAGCACCTGATGCGCCGCGCGGCGGAGTGCGACGCGATACGCGGTGCGGCTCGGACCGTCGACCTCCATCAGGCGCGCACGACTTACGGCGTGTCCAGCCCCATCGCAAACTCCTTCCCGAACGTGATGTCGAACGAAAACGCCTTCGCCGTGCGCTTCGCCTCCATCGCGTCGGCGATTCGCGCCAGCCGAGCCGGAATCGCGAGGATCGCCTCCTGCGCCTTGCGGCCCGCTTCCGTCATCGCCTCGACCGTCTCGATCGCCCAGAACCGGATCTGCTCCTCGACGATCGCCTGATACTGCCTCGGCCCGTAGATCCCGGCGCGACGGATCACGTCGGCCAGCTCCCGAAAATGCGGCATCCGGTGGCCGGGCATGTCGATCGACGGCATCACCTTCGCCGCCGACAGCAGCGCCTCGTCCGGATCGCGCTGCAGACACTCCTTGAAGACCTGGCGATAGAACGTGTAGTGCCGCGCCTCCTCCTGCGCGACGTACTGCAGCACCGTCCCGATCTGCGGCTCGTACTGCCCCGCCAGCTCGCCGGTCGCCGAATGCGAGAACTGCGTCGCCCGCTCCTGCAGGCTCGTGTAGACGAAGACGCGATACGGATCCTTGTCCCACGCCGGATCGAACCCCGCCCGCAGATACGCGAACTGCATCTTCTCCATCGCCACGCCGTCGAAAAGCCGCGAGTCGTGCGCGTAGTCGTGCAACACGGCGCCGTGTCGGTCCTCCTCCGCCGTCCACATGTTCATCCACGCGGCCCAGTGCACCGCCGGCCCGAGATAGACGGCGAGCAGGCGATGGAAGTGCGGCAGCCCTTCCTCGGTCAGCAGGTTGAGCGCGATCGCCACCCGCGCCGGCGCACTGATCCCGCGCGCCCGCTCGCGCAGTGCGCGATAGTGCTCGTCCGGGTCCGTGTCCGGCGGCGGACCGAGGAGCTCGGTCGGATACCAGAGCACCCGCTTCGACTCATGGACCGCCATCAGCTGGTGCACGATCTCCTCGAGATCGGCCAGCACCTCGACCTTGGTCAGCAGAACGCGATCAGACTCGAGTGTCATGCGACGAAGTTAACAGGGGCTCCGACCGCCTACAGGATCCGCGCCCCGAACGCGCTCACGATCAGGTCGACCGCCAGTGTCGCCGTACGGTTGCGGTCGTCGAGCACGGGGTTGATCTCGACCAGGTCCATCGCCACGAGCCGCCCGGAATCGGCGATCATCTCCAGCGCGAGGTGCGCCTCCCGATAGGTCGCGCCACCCCGCACCGGCGTGCCGACCCCCGGCGCCTCCGTCGGATCGATCCAGTCGGGATCGCACGAGACATGGATCCCGCCCGTCCCGCGCCCGGCGATCGCGATCGCCTCGCTCATCACATGCTTGAGCCCGCGCTCATCGATGTCGCGCATCGTGAACGCCGTGATCCCCAGTCGGCCGATCTGCGTCCGCTCCGGCGCATCAAGATCGCGGAGCCCGACCATCACCAGCTGCTCGGGACGGACGGCGGGCGATGGCGTCGCGATCTCCGAAAGCCGCGGATCACCGAGCCCCAGCAGATGCGCGACCGGCATGCCGTGCACGTTGCCGCTCGCGCTCGTTTCCGGCGTGTTGATGTCGCCGTGGGCGTCCAGCCAGATCACGCCCAGCGACTCGCCCCGCTCCGCGAGCGCCGTCGCCACCCCCGCGACCGATCCGATCGCCAGCGAATGATCGCCGCCAAGCACGAGCGGCGTCGCGCCAGCGCGCACCGCGGCCGCCGTCGCCAGCGCGAGCTCGCACGACAGCGTCGCGATCGCCGTCAGCGCGTCATCGCCGCTCTTCCCGAGCTGCTCGCGCTGCGAGACGATCAGGTTGCCGTCATCCTCGACCGCGTAGCCGATCCCCCGCAGTCGCTCCACCAGCCGGGCGATCCGGAGCGCCGAGGGCCCCATGTCGACGCCGCGACGACTCTGTCCGAGATCCAGCGGCACGCCGATCACCCGCACCGATCGCTGACGCATACGTGCGGCAGAACCTAACGCGAGCCCCCGTCGCCGCCACCGCGCCCCGGGCGCGGCAGCGGGGCGATCTCAGTGCCGATCCGCGCGCGCCGCCAGCGCCGCCTGCACGTCGGGCAGCTCGATCGTGCACAGCTGCTGGCGCGTCGGCGTGGCCAGCGCCGCCAGTCGGTCGCACTGCCGCTCGATGATCCGCTCATAGAGGTTCCGCGCTTCGCGGGCGTTGCCGAACCCCTCGCCGCGGTCCGCCGAGATCGCCGACAGACCGGCCGCGACCGCCTGCGTCGCCTCCGGCGAGAGCACGTACTGCCCCTTCGCTGCGAGCTTCGCGAAGATCGCCACCAACTCGGCGTCGGTATAGTCCGCGAAATGCAGGAAGCGGTTGAAGCGCGACTGCAGCCCCGGGTTGGCCGCGAGAAATCCATCCATCCGGTCCTCGTACCCGGCGACGACGACGGCGAGGACATCGCGCTTGTCCTCCATCAGCTTGACGAGCGTGTCGATCGCCTCGCGCCCGAAATCGTCGCCCGGCCCATCGCCGCTCAAGGCATACGCCTCGTCGATGAAGAGCACGCCGTTCGTCGCGCGATCGACGACGTCGTGGACCTTGAGCGCCGTCTGGCCGGCGTACCCGGCGACCAGGCCGGCGCGATCGGTCTCCACGAGATGGCCCGACGAGAGCAGGCCGAGCGCGCGATAGATCTCCGCGAGCAGCCGCGCGACGGTCGTCTTCCCCGTCCCCGGATTGCCGCTGAAGACGGCGTGCAGCGAGATCGGCGACGCGGGCAGCCCGGCCGCGACACGCAGGCCGCGCACCTTGAGCACGTTCGTCAGACTCCGCACCTCGGCCTTGAGCTGCGTCAGCCCGATCATCGCATCGAGATCGGCGAGGATCGCCTCGAGCGGCCGGGGCGGCTGCGCCGGAGCGGCGGCGCCCCCGGTCGCGGCGGCCGGCGCGACCGGCCGCGGCGCGGGGCGCGACTTCACGACGGCGTCGATCATCCGCGCCGCCTCCGACCCGCGGAAGAGGACCGGATAGAGATCCCCCTCGGGCGGGCCGACGATGCCGACCGACTGCAGCTGTTGCAGGAGCCGCGCGGCCTGCGCGCCATCGATCGGCAGGTTCTGCTCGAGCAGTTCGACCGACCCGCGCGCGTGCCCGACGACGCAGCGCGCCGCCTGCAGCAGATAGGGGTCGGGATCGACCACGGGGACGACCGGAGTGGAGGGCATCGGCTCTGGTACGACGACCATCTCCGCGCAGGCGTCAGCCGACCAGCCGCCCCGCGCCGCGCGACGGGCGCCATCGGGGGGCGCCATACCGCGGCGCCATCGACGGGCGCCATACCGCGGCGCCATCGACGGGCGCCATTGCGGCGCGCCGTGCGCCCGATCAGATCTTGTCGGGCCGTCCCCACGCCTCCCGCCCGACCCGCGTCTCGTCCTCAGCACCCGGTGGCGATATGCCGAAGACCCGATCGCGCTCCGCCCGCACCGTCGCCCTCGTGCTGTTGCTCGCGTCCGGCCTCGCGCGACTCGACGCCCAGACGCCCACGCCCACCGACTCCTCCGCGGCGCACACCGCGGGGGCGGGCCACGCGCCGCCGCCGCCGGGACTCCCGCCCGTCGGGACCTATCTCTTCACGGTCCGTCCCGATTCGAGCGACGACGTCAAGGCGGCGATCAACCGCACCGTCGATCCGATGTCCTTCATCACGCGACCGATCGCCCGCGGGCGCCTCACCAAGGCGAATCCGGTCCCGCAGCGCGTCACGGTCCGCGTCGGGACCGACACCGTGGCGATCCGCTTCGACGACGGCAACGAGTGCATCACGCCATTCGACGGGGACAGCGTCCCGTACACGAGCAGTGTGACGAAGGAGACGTACATGGCGCACCTCGTCGTCGCCGGTGACTCGGTGATCGAGTCGATCAACGCCGGCGACGGGATTCGCCGCAACGCCTACGTCTTTCTGGACAGCGGCAATCGCCTGCGACTCGTGGTCACGATCTCGAGCCCCAAGCTCCCCGGCCCGCTTCGCTACACGCTCCTCTTCGCCCGCGCGACCCCGGAGACGCCGCACTCGTAGGAGCCGCGAACCCCCTGCGCGACGTCTCCAGCCGATCGGGTTACGCGCCGCGCGAGATGCCGTCCTCGATCACGATCGTCGACGGGTACGACGTGAGCGGCGCCGCCACGGCGCCATCGCGCGGACGCTCGTCGCCGAGTGACCCGAGATAGCTCGGGACGGTCCGGCGCGCGTGGACGACACGACGCGCGAGCGCCGGCGGCAGGACGATCGCCCCGCGGGCATGCGCCTCCCAGACGAGCCGCAGGGTACTCGCGTGCTCCGAGAGCGCGAGCAGGGCGTCCGCTGCTTCCGCCGCCGTCAGGCCGGCGGTCAGATCATCGAGCTCGCCACCCATCGCACGCGCCGAGGGCAGGTCGCACGGGCCGTCCGTGTCGTGGACCGACGACAGGCGGCGCTCGCGCGGATCAAACGGCATGGAGTCTTCCCCAAGGATGTCGCTGAGAATGGATCGAACCTGGGAATCACTGGACGACGCGCAGAAGAGTCGCAGCCGACGCTCGGCGCCTGGCTCGTACCCCATCAGCGGACCTCCCGGCGCCACTCACCAGCGGTCGTCGACAGGTCCCGAAATGGGTCGGGTAATGTAGCCAGAATCGATCGTTCCGCTACCAAGGCGTGACAGACCGCCGCACCGCCGGCGGAGCTCCAGACGCCGGGGAACCGTAAACCGTTGGTAACTTTATACACCATAGCTCCTTTCGCGATTGATGCGGATGCTGTATTGTGATAAACGGTGGTTCAGAAGAGCCGACCGGACGCGATGGGGCGCGTCGGCCGGGCGACGGCGCTCGGGTCCAGCGTGATGGAGAGAGGGATGAGCCCGATTTCTCCGCTCAAGACGGAACCGCTGCATGGCACGCCGGGCTCCCCGGGCGCCGTGAGCGAGCTCGACAGTCATTGGGCGGTCACCGCGCTCGATGCCGGCGAGCGCGCCCGGGCGCTCGCCGCGGCCGCGCGCCTCTGGGGCGAGCGACACGGGCCCGCGTCCGCCGATGATCCCGACGTGCCGGCGATCAGCGTCCTCGCGACGGCCTACGACGTCGCCGCGCTCGACTGGCTCGACCCGTTTGTCCGCCGAGTCGGTGCCGAGAGTGGGGGTGAGAGCGACGCGCTGACCGACGCACTGCGCACCCCGCTCGTCGCCGTCGCCGGCCGCACCTTCCAGCTCCACCGCGTGCTCCCGGTCCGCGGGCGCGGCGATGCGGGACTTTTCGGCCTCCTCCACGTCGCCGCGCTCGCCACGGTCGCCGACTGCCGCACGGACCTCGCCGACTGGCTGCGCGCCAGTGACGCCGTCCGACACCTCCGCGCGGGGGACCGGGCGTCCTGGGACGCGGTCCTCTGCGACCGCCTCGCCCACGTCTGGGTCGACCTGCTGGCGCCGACGCGCAGTGGCTACCAGCGCGCCGTCGCGCGACTCGGCGCGCTCCGCGAAGAGCGCGACGCCGGCGAAGCGGGCCTGCTCGACGACCTCCCCGAGCCCGGCACCGGCAGCACGCGTCGCTTCCGCCTCTTCACGCTGTACCACCTGGCGGACGCCGCCGCGGCGCTGATCACCTACCTGACGAGCTCGGAGCCCGTCGATATCCTCCGCCGGCTCTCGCTGCACTTCACCGTCGCCCGAGCCGCAGCCGCCGGCGACACGACCGTGGACATGTCGCTGTCTTGGCTCCATGGTGCCGCTGTGCTGCTCGCACAACGACGCACCGAACAGCTCGCGCTGCCAGGTCTGATCCAATAGCGGGCCGGCGGCACCGGGAGGACTTGCCGCCCCGGTTGCCACTCCGCACCGGGTCACTGCGCTACGCCCGCAAGGCCGTCACTCGTGTAGTCTGGCGAGTCGACGCTCGCCGCACGCCGACGACGCATCCGTGCAACGCGCCTCGGCCGACCCGAAAGAGGAGCGTCGGGCGGCGACCGCCGCTCGCCGCTGGCGAGACCGAGCTCGGCGTCATCGGAGCGAGCCGGAGCGCCGGGTCGGGCGCCACCCGCTCCAGCTCATCGGCAAACCGGTACCAGGTGACCTCGCCGTCCGCCGTCGTGCAGCTCGCGTAGTAGCGGTCGTCCGCGCCCCAGTGCCCGCTCCAGTGCTCCGCACTCGAGCTCTCTCGCACCGCCGTCAGGGGCGCACGTTCGAGGTCGCCGACCGGTCTCCCGCACGCTTCGAGCATCATCCCAGCGTCCCCCGATCTCGGTTGCCTGACCCGCCCGCGCCGAACGACTCGCCGCGAAGTGGCGAGAGGTATACGACTCTTCGGTCGGGAACGCAACGGCTCGTGACACTGTAAGTCTTTGTGGCGTATGTAGATATGGTGGATAACCCGATGTGGACAACCTTTATTGGTGTCGTAAGCGCTTTACACCGTTGGACAAGCCGCCCGCACCCGATGTGGATAATCGGATGGCTGAGTCATCTGTTTACGATGTAACGGCGCCGCCGAAACCGGCGCCCCACACGGTCCGGAATCGATCGGACCGCGGCCGCCCGCCCCTCGCACTTTGTCACCGGATTTCGCGCCGTTTTCGCGCCGTTTTGGAGCGATGTCGGAGCGGCTTTCGAGCGGCGTTCGAGCGGC
>Ga0116229_10000177_pt1 | contig 69126 bp, 62 predicted proteins | sample S1TSphgellanicum_3_FD_87313 | JGI IMG/M metagenome (GOLD analysis project Ga0116229, IMG submission 87313) | Host-associated microbial communities from peat moss isolated from Minnesota, USA - S1T2_Fc - Sphagnum magellanicum MG | ecosystem: Host-associated > Plants > Peat moss > Unclassified...
CAAGGCCGAGGAGTACACCCGCGGCATGGTCACAGGCGGGACCTTCTTTGAAGAACTCGGTTTCTATTACGTCGGTCCCATCGACGGTCACAATCTTGACCACCTCGTTCCTGTGCTGCGCAATGTGCGCAACATCACCGATCGGCCGGTCTTGGTTCATGTGGTGACCCAGAAGGGCAAGGGCTATCCGCCCGCAGAGGCCGCCGCCGACAAGTTGCACGCCGTCGCCAAGTTCGATGTGGTCTCGGGCAAGCAGGCCAAGGCCAAGGCCAATGCGCCGAGCTTTACCCGGGTCTTCGCCGAACAGCTGATCAAACGCGCTGAGCGCGATCCTCGTATCGTCGCCATCACCGCCGCCATGCCGTCAGGCACGGGGCTTGACCTTTTCGCGCATCGCTTTCCCGAGCGGATGTATGACGTCGGGATCGCCGAACAGCATGCGGTGACCTTCGCGGCCGGTCTCGCCGCAGACGGGATGAAGCCGTTCTGCACGCTTTATTCGACCTTCCTGCAGCGCGGCTATGATCAGGTGGTGCACGACGTGGCGATCCAGTCCTTGCCGGTGCGCTTCGCGATGGACCGCGCCGGGCTGGTGGGCGCGGACGGTCCCACCCATGCGGGCTCCTTTGACATAGGCTATCTCGGAGCCCTGCCCGGAATGGTGCTGATGGCGCCGTCGGACGAGGCGGAACTGGCCGGCGCGATCGCGACAGCCTGCTCGATCGACGATCGCCCCTCGGCCTTCCGCTATCCTCGCGGCGAGGGCGTCGGCGTAGACATTCCTGACTGGGCCGACCCATGGTCGATCGGCAAGGGCCGCGTGGTGCGCGAAGGGTCCGCCGTCGCCATCCTGTCCCTCGGCACCCGTCTGGCTGACGCCCTTGGCGCGGCCGATCTTTTAGCGGCGCGCGGCCTCTCCGCCACCGTGGCAGACGCCCGTTTCGCCAAACCCCTCGATGAGGAGCTGGTGTTGCGGCTTGCCCGTGAGCATGAGGCCTTGATCACGGTGGAGGAGGGCTCCACCGGCGGGTTTGCAGCTTTCGTTCTCCAGCTTCTGGCGCAAAAGGGCGCCCTGGACCGCGGGCTGAAGATCCGAGTTCTGACCCTGCCCGACCGGTTCCAGGACCAGGACAAGCCGGAGATCATGGTCGCTGAAGCCGGTCTCGACGCCGCGGGCATCGCCGCAGCCGCGCTCTCGGCCCTTGGCGTTGAGAAGGCCAAGGTCGCCCGCGCTTAGGCCTTCGGCTTGGCGTCTAGCGCCGGAAGGCGAGGACCTGCTCGAACAGCGCGTCGTCCTCGATGATATTGCGCAAGAGACGCTGAAGCAGGCTGCGGAGCGTCCGAAGGTCTTGGGAGGAGAGGTCGCCGAGGACCCGCCGATTGTGCTGAGCGAGCTGCTGGGCCGATTGTGCAAAAACCGATCGTCCGCGCGGGGTGAGCTCGACGCGCACCAGCCGCCTGTCGTCCGGCGTCGCGCAACGCGCGACGAGCTCAAGGTCGACCAACTGATCCACCGTTCGGGTCAGGGTCGTTCGGTCCACGGTGGTGAATTCGGCCAACTCGCTCATGAGACAGCCGTCAAGGCGATTGATCGTCGACAGAGTGCGCCAGAGCGAGATGGTCAGGCCGAGGGCCTCCAGCGTTGGCGTAAAATCCCGCACCCGGCGGTTTTGCACCTGGGTGATGAGATAGAACAGGTACTCGTCGAAACCCTCGCCAATCGACCCGTCGAGCCGATCGACTTCACGCTTGGTCTGCAATAATCCCCCCCCGGACCGACCCCAGATACACCCCGATCGAGCACCATGTGCATTCGCACATTATGCGTTGACACCTGTCGTATCAGCACCTATGTCGCGACGCAACTCACCGCTCCCTTGAGCGACCAGCGCGCGCCCCTTCTGGATGCACAGCCACGCTGAAGACCTTCGTCGGGCGTCCTAAGGCAGTCCTTTTCCGATGACTATTGCTGAACGCGCTGGCCCTTTAGACGGGCACGCGCTGCGCGCCGAGCTTTCGGCCGTTGAGATCGACATCCGATGCGCTCTGGTGATGGCGCGCATCGCCCTGCAGACCCTGGCCGATGCGACGCCCGAGACCCATGTTCGTATCCTGAACGCCCTTGATGACGCGATGGACAGCGCGCGATTGGAAGAGAACGAGCGCTCGGACGCCGTCGTCGGCCTCCTCGACGATTTCAAACAGCGTCTGGTCGAGACCTCTGCAAAGGTCTGGTATCTCGAAGAATAGGGTTCAGGCCCGGGGGTGAACCCTCTACCGACGGCCTCGCCGTTCGCTTGGCTTTGCCCGAAGGGCGGCGCGCCTGAAGCCGGTTGACCCCGACCTCAGGCGGCGGATCCCTGGCAGGGTCCGCCGGCGTCCCCGAGGTCGGGTCTCGGCGGCTCGGATTGCGCAGAGGCCTAGAACGGGGAGAACTTGTTGAGGATCGCCTGTCCCATCGGGACTTTCTGCACGTTGGAGAGTTCGCCCTTTCCGCCATAGGAGACCCGCGCCTCGGCGATCTGGGTATGCAGGATGGTGTTGGTGGAACTGATATCCTCGGGTCGCACCACCCCAGCGACGGTGAGTTCGCGGAGCTCCTGGTTGATCCGCACCTCCTGTTTGCCCTCGATCACCAGATTTCCATTGGGCATCACCTGGGTCACCACCGCCGCCAGGGTCAGGATCACCGCTTCTGATCGGTTCACCGACCCCAGGCCATCGGACTGGTTGTTGGAATTGGTGCTGATTGCGCTGGTCGGGTTAAACGCCTTGGGCAGCAGCCGCCCTAGGGTTGTCTCCAGTCCGAAGAAGTTTGGGATGCCGAGGCTCGAGGAGGCTTGGCGATTGGCTTTGGTCTCGTTCGACACCTGGGCGCTGTCGTTGATGTTGATGTTGATGGTCAGGATATCGCCGACCCGGCTGGCCCGTTGGTCATGAAAAAACGCGCGAGCGCCGTTGCGCCAGAGGGAGTTGGCGCTGGTCGGACGGGGCGCCTCGGACATGGCGCTGGCGGCGCCGGCGGAAGGCTCGCCGGGAGCCAGCTTGGCCGGAAGCGCGATCGACGAGAGCTTGGGGGTTTTGACCGCGTTGGAAAGGCTGCCGCACGCGGCAAGGGGAATCAGCAGGAACGGCGCGAGGGGCCTGGCCCGACGGGCGGCGCGGAGGGGATGACGCATGAGGCTAGAGCTCCATCAACGATAGGCGGCGGCGAGATCGGCGACGGCGGGGCGCAGGGCGGCGGTCTTGATGGCGTCCGCCGCTGGACCGACGGCGGCATGGCCAGGACCTAAGACCACCGCCTGGATGGTCCTTTTGGAATCGGTGTTGAGAACGGAGATTTCTTCTCCGACGGAGGCGTCCGCCATCGCCTTGCCGTTCATGATCAGCGAGACGCCCCCGTCGTTGAATGCGACTTCGATGGACTCATCGCGCTTGACGACGCGCGGCGCAGCGAGGTCGCGGGTCTGCGCGGCGGCGCCGGCTCGCAAGGGGCGCCGCGCCGTCTTTCCGAGGGCCGCGTCCGGATCGCCAAGACCGTCCGGGACGGCGACCGCGTCGGCGCTCCAGACGAGATCGCCCGCTGTGAGGATTTCTCCAGCCTGAATGTTTCGGGCGTAGACGAGGGTCTGGCTCTGGCGGTCCGGCGCTGCGGCCCGCCTTGCGGGGCCGACGGCCCGGATGGGCCGCAGGTGGGCGCTGCCGACGCTCGCCACGACAATCCGGTTCTGACCGTGGGCGTTGTCCCAGTCCAATCCGGCCTGAGCGGCCAGGGCCTGGACCTTGTCGGCATCCAGGACCGCCTCCCCCCCGGTGGGCGCGGCCCGCCCGACGCGCGCCTGACTGTCGGTGCCGTCGAACAGGTCTGCGAGGGTGATGATCGCGCCGTGGGCGACCGGGTGATCCTTCAATTCGACCGGAACGCCCGCGAACGCAAGGCTTGGAAGCAGCATCGCAAGGATCAGGGCCAGGGCGCGCATCAGCGGCCTCAGGACTTCATCTGCGTGGTGGTCGACAACATCTGATCCGCCGCCGTCACGACCTTTGAGTTCATCTCATAGGCGCGCTGCGCGGTGATCAGGTTGGTGATCTCGGTCACCGCATCGACGTTGGACGCCTCGGTATAGCCTTGTTGGATGGTGCCATAGCCGGGGTCGCCCGGCTTGCCGACCACCGGCGCTCCGGATGCGTTGGATTGCAGCAAAAGATTGCCGCCGGTGGCCTCAAGGCCCGCCTCGTTGAAGAAGGTGGCCAGTTGCAGCTGACCGACGACCTGCGGCGCCGTTTGGCCGGGGATTGTAGCCTGCACCTGGCCGGTGCTGGAGATCGTGACCTGGGTCGCGTTCTCGGGGATGGTGGTCTTGGGCTGAACCGCGTAACCATCCGATGTGCAGATCGTGCCTGTGTTGTCGACCGAGAAGTTGCCCGCCCGGGTGTAGGCGGTCTCCCCGTCGGGCAGCAGGATCTCAAACAAGCCGCGTCCATTGACGGCGAGATCGAGCTGGTTGCCGGTCTGGGTGAGAGAGCCCTGCTCGCGAACGCTATAGATCGATCCGGTCTTCACGCCGGAGCCGACCTGGATGCCGGTCGGGACCACTGTGCCGGCGTCTGAGGTCTGCGAGCCCATGCGCTCGACATTTTGGTAAAGCAGGTCCTGGAATTCCGCCACCTGGCGCTTGAAGCCGATGGTGTTCATGTTGGCGATGTTGTTCGAGATGGTCTCGACGTTGAGTTCCTGGGCGGCCATGCCGGTCGCGGCTGTGGACAGAGCGCGCATTCAAGGTCTCCTTACGCGGCCTTGCCGAGGCGCTGGACGGCGCTGTCGGACAGGTCTTGGGTCTGCGAAACCATCTGGGTCACCTGGTCGTAGGCGCGGGTGATGGCGATCAGGTTGGTCATCTCGGCGATGGGCTGCACGTTGGAACGCTCAACGGCGCCCTGGGACACGTGCACGTTGGTCGCTGCGCTCGGCGTTACGCCGGGCGCATCATAAAGATTCGAGCCTTGCTTGGTCAGCACCGACAGGTCCGCGAAGCGGGCGACGCCCAGCCTGGCCACGGTCTGGCCGTTCTGGCTGATGGTCCCGTCCTTGGCGATCGCAAGGTCGGTCTTCTGCGGGTCGAGGGTGATGGCCGAACCGCCCGCTGACAGGACAAGATTGCCCTGGCGATCGACGAGCTGGTTCTGCGTATTTATCCCGAAGCGGCCGTCGCGGGTGTAGCGATTGCCGTCCGGGGTCTGAACCGTAAAGAACCCTTCCCCCTCGATGGCGACATCGAGAGGATTGGAGGTTTGCTCGACGCCGCCCTGGCCGAAGTTTCGCGCCACGCCGTTGTCGATCACATAAGTGATCGGATCGGTGGAGGACACGCTCGCCGGTTTTAGCGGGTCGGCCTGGAGCGTGAGGGCTTCAACCTTGAACCCGACCGTATCCACATTGGCGAGATTGTTGGCTGTAATGTCCAAAGCGCGTTGCAAAGTCAGCTGCCGTGACAGGCCGACGTAGAGTGTATTGTCCATAGCGGACTCCTTCGTCGCACCCCGTGCAACCCTGGGGCCAGTAAAAAAACTATGATAATCAAGGGGAAAGACGGTTAACGGCGCAATCCTGACGCCGACGGCCCGGCAAGTTTTGCCGCTGGGTAAAACCGATCGTTAACCATAGCTGGGCTCTATCGGACCTGATTTGCGGGCAGACGCCCGCGTCGGAGGACGCCCTATGTCCAAGGATAAGGCCAAGAAGACGGACGCCGACGCCGAGGCGCCGGCTGACGGGGCGGATGGTGAAGCGCCGGCCAAGAAGAAGCCGCCGCTCATGATCCTCATCGCGGGCGGGGTCGGCGCCCTGGTCGTCCTCGGCGGCGGCGGGACAGCGGCCATGCTCATGATGGGCGGCCACAAGCCCGACGAGGCGCACGCCAAGAAAGAGAAGCCCAAGAAGAAGGACGACGCCAAGAAGGATGGGAAGGACGGTGCAAAGTCGCCGGTGACCGAAGGCCCTGACGGGGTGGTGTTTTACACCATGCCCGACCTCGTCGCGAACATTCAGGCCGCAGACGGCAAGCCCACGTTCTTGAAGCTGAAGCTGGCCTTCGAATTGCCGGATAAGGACACTGCAGATGCGATCGAGCCGAACGCGCCGCGGCTCAATGACATGTTCCAGACCTTCCTGCGCGAACTCAGACCCGAGGATCTCAACGGCAGCCAGGGCGCCTACCAGCTCCGCGCCGAGCTCCAGCGGCGCGTGAACCTCGTGATCGCCCCGTCCAAGGTGAACGCAGTCCTGATCCAGGAGATGCTGATCCAGTAGAGCTCAGGCTTCTGGCGCGCACCCCATGGCTGACACCGACCCGCTTGCACAGGATGAGCTCCGCACCGGCCCGGCCGCCCCGATCGCGGTCGAGCCCCTGACGGCGCCGCCGGATACCGACCGATCCCAGACGGCTGAACGGATCTTGAATCAGGACGAGATCGACAGCCTTCTGGGTTTCGATCTTGCCGACGACGACGGCGCCGATTCCACCGGCGTGCGCGCCATCATCAACTCGGCCCTCGTCTCCTACGAGCGGCTGCCGATGCTCGAGATCGTGTTCGACCGCCTTGTGCGGTTGATGACCACGAGCCTCAGAAACTTTACCTCCGACAACGTGGAGGTGTCGCTCGACAACATCTCCTCGATCCGTTTCGGCGATTATCTGAACTCCATTCCGCTGCCGGCGATCCTGGCGGTGTTCCGGGCGCAGGAGCTCGACAACTATGGACTGCTGACCGTCGATTCCAACCTGATCTATTCCATCGTCGACGTGCTGCTTGGCGGTCGGCGTGGGACGGCGGCGATGCGCATCGAGGGGCGGCCTTACACCACCATCGAACGGGTGCTGGTGCAGCGAATGGTCGAAGTGGTGCTCGCCGATGCAAAGGCGGCGTTCGAGCCCTTGACCCCGGTCAACTTTGTGCTCGACCGGCTGGAGACCAATCCGCGCTTTGCCGCCATCGCCCGCCCCGCCAACGCCGCCATTCTCGTCAAGCTGCGCATCGATATGGAAGATCGCGGCGGTCGGATCGAGCTTTTGCTGCCCTACGCAACCTTAGAACCGATCCGCAAGATGCTCCTGCAGCAGTTCATGGGCGAGAAGTTCGGCAGAGACAATATCTGGGAGGGTCACCTCGCCACCGAGCTTTGGACAACCGAGCTTGAGGTGCGCGCGGTGCTTGATGAGCAGAAAATCGCCCTCTCCAAGGTTCTCAATATGAAGGTGGGCGAGACCTTGATGCTGCACGCAACGCCCGACAGCCCCGTTGAGCTTAGGTCTGGAAACATCTCCCTGACCCACGGCCGGATGGGCCGACGAAACCATTCCATCGCGATCCGGGTCGACGCCCCCCTCACCGCCGCCGCGCGCAAGGCGGTCGCCACTCCATGACGAGGATTAACGCATGATCGTCATCGGCCTTGACCTTCTCTTGGCAGGTCTGCTGCTCGTCGCTGTGGCGATCGGCTGGCGGCTCAATGGGCGGCTGAACGCCCTGAGAGCCTCGCAGCTCGACTTCGCCAAAGCGGTGATGGAGCTCGACACCGCCGCGGTTCGCGCCGAGGCTGGCCTGACCGCCCTCAGGAGCGCCGCGGAGGAAGCCCACGACAGCCTCCTCGCCCGCATCGACACCGCCCGGGCGCTCGCATCAAGGCTCGAGAAGGCGGAGGCCTCGGCGGAGGGCGCCGCGCGCCGTGCCGAAGCCGCCGCGGCCGAAGCCAAGGCCGTGCCTGCGTCCCTCTCGCCCCTGCGTCCGCTTCAGGCGAGCCCGATCCGACCGGAGCTTTCTGAGGCCGATGCCGCGCGGCCGACCCCGCGACGGCGGCCCATCGTCGATGAAGCCCTGTTTGCGGATCGTGACGAGGGGGAGGTGCGGCCGGGCCTGGAGGGCCTGCTTCGCATGAGCCTGGCGCGTCGCTAACGCCATGAATGTTCCCCGCCTCCTTCCCCTCGTCGGCGTCGCCGTCGCCGGTGTGATCGCCGTCAACGCCCTCGCAGGCGCTCGAGACCTGCCGCAGATGCTGTCGGCCGCCCGGGCCATGGCCGAGGGCGTCGCTGCGCCGGAAAAGGGCAAAAAGACCGCCAAGGCGGGCCAGACGCCCACGGAAACCGCGATCACCGCTTCGCCCTTGCCTCCGGTCCAAAACGGACCCTCGCCGATCCCTGCCGGCGTCTGTGCGCCCAATGCCGCCGAACTTGCCAAGTCGGCCGGCCTATCGCCGGCGGAACTTCAAATGCTTCAGAACCTGCAGACCCGGCGCGGCCAGATCGATCAGCGCGAGAAGGACCTCGACACCCAGGTCCAGCTCCTCGCCGCAGCCGAGATCAAACTCGACACCAAGCTGAAGGCGATGAATGACCTCAAGAGCCAGATCCAAGCCTTGATGGGTCAAGCCGACCAGAAGACCCAGGGCGAGGTGGATCGGCTCGTTATTGTCTACTCGAAAATGAAACCCCAGGACGCGGCGGCCGTGATGAGCCAGCTCGACGACAAGGTCAGCGTGCCGGTCGCCGCGGCGATGAAGCCCGCCATCCTCGCCGCGATCCTGGACAAGATGAACCCCCCCGACGCGAAGAAGCTGACCGAGCTTCTTGCGCGGCGGTTTGCGCCGGTGCAGCAGCTCGCGGACGCTGCGCGCGCTCCGCCCTCCGCCCGCCCGACCAACGCGGTCGCCCCGCCCAAGCGCGAGGCGGCCGCCGCGGGCGAGCCGGACGACGCCAATGTCGATGAGCCGGCTCCCAAGGCGGTGAAGTCGGCGAAGATCGCCCGGCGCGCCCCCGCACGAAGAAAGCCCGTGGCTCATTCGCCGAAACCGGCGGTGGACGAGGCCAAGGCGCCGAGCGGCCCGCGCCCCTATAGCGAGGTCAAGGACCAGCCGGCCAAGCCGGCGGATCCGCCTGCCGCAGCGGCGGCGTCGACCAAAGCCAGTTGAGCGGCGTTAACTACGCTGCGATCGAGCGCGGCGCAAAGTCGATCGCCATGCGTCCCCTAAGGCCCGCCATCCTTGCGCTTTTCAGCGCCAGCCTCGCGCTGGGCGCCCCGGGCCTTGCTATGGCGAAGGCGCGGAGCGCTCTGCGTCATAAGCCTGGACCGATGCGGCCCATCGAGGTCCGCGTCGGCGAGGCGCGCGATCTTACCCACATCGAATTCCCGGGATCCGATCCGGTCTCCAGCCGCAAGGAGGGGGCCGATCTTGTGCTGAGGTTCGCGCGGAGCTCTTCGCCTGACCTCGTGCAATTGAAGGTCGCGCCGCCCCACTTCGCCAAGCCTGCCGCCATCACCGCATCCTCTTCAGGGATCGAGCTGCGGATCAGCCCCGCCGATGGCGCAGTGGTCAAACTCGGCAAGGCCGACGGCGTCGCCTACGTCAACCTCGCCGCAAAGCCAGAAACAGCCACGGCCGCGCCCCCCCCGCCCAAGGATCAGGCGCCCCAGCGCCGATCGGACCCGGCGCCCCAGTCGGGCATCGTGCGCATGCAGCCGGACCTGCAGGGCAAGACCCTGACCCTGAGGTTCGCCTGGCGCGCGCCCCTCGGCGCTGCTGTGTTCCGCCGCGGCGACGCCATCTGGATGGTGTTCGACACCAAGGCCAAGATCGACCTCTCGTCCGCCCCTCGCGGTCTGGCCCAGTTTCGCCGGATCGACGAGGTCGAGGGCCGGGACTTTTCGGCGCTTCGCATTGTCGCGCCGCCGACGATCCTCGCCAGCGCCGACGCCCAAGGTTCGGTCTGGACCCTGACGCTCGGCCCCTCCCGGCCGGCCCCGCCCCAGGGCGTGACCATGGCGCGCGACGATTCCGCCGGGCCGCCCGCGCTGACGGCGCAGGTGGCCGGGTCGACCGGCGTGTTCTGGATCAATGATCCGGCGGTCGGCGACCGGCTGGCGGTGGTCACCGCCCTGGCTCCGGCCAAGGGGCTCGAGCTTCGCCGAGAGATGGTGGACGCGGTGATCCTGCCCTCGTCCCAAGGGCTCGCCATCCAGCCGATCGCCGAGGACCTTGCGGTGTCGGCCGACGGCGATCTGGTGAGGATCGGCCGCCCGCGAGGTCTTGCCCTCTCCCCGGCGACGGCCCCGCTGCGCCGCTCTGCCCCGGTCCCTCAGGACCTCTCCTTGCCCACCGCCGCCTCGCTCCCGGCGATGATCGACTTCCAGACCTGGTCCAAGACCGGGCCGGGAGGTTTCGTACGCCGTTATCAGGCCCTGTTAGACGCCGCCGACGCCGAGGGCGGAAAGGGCAAGTCCGCCGGGGTTCAGGCGCGTCTTGGCCTCGCGCGTTTTCTGGTCGGCTCGGAACTTTCCTACGAGGCAATCGGCGTCCTTGACCTTCTTGCGAAGACAAACGCCTCCATGCTCGGCGACGCGGAGTTCCGCGGCCTGCGCGGCGCAGCCCGGGCTATGGCCGGGCGTTGGCACGACGCCCAGGCGGATTTCTCATCGCCCGTCGTGGCCGAGGATCCGGCCAGCGCCCTTTGGCGGGGCTATGTGTCGGCCAAGCTTGGCGACTACGCGGGCGCGCGCGAGCAATTTATCCACGGCCGCTCGGCGCTTTATCAGTTTGCCCCCGAATGGAAGGCGCGCTTCGCCAGGGTTGAAGCCGAGGCGGCCTTGGCGGTCGGCGATGTCGTCACCGCCCGCAACCAGCTCGCCCTCGCCGAAGGCGAACACGTCTCCGAAAACGAGACCGCGGCCATTCACCTGGCTCAAGCCCGGCTCGACGAGGCACAGAACCAGACCGATCAGGCCCTGGCCCTTTACGACGAGGTCTCCAAGTCGAGCTATGGCGCTGTGGCCGCCCCAGCCCTTCTGCACGCGACCGAAATCCGCCTGGCCAGGGGCAAGCTCTCCCCCGGCGATGCAGTGGCGACGCTTAATTCCCTGCGCTTTCGATGGCGCGGCGACGGCAGCGAACTTGAAACCGTCCGCGCCCTCGGCCACCTTTATCTTGCCCAGGGCCGCTATCGCGAAGCGCTTGAAGCCCTGCGTTCAGCCGGCCAGCGTTCTGCGGATCAACCCATGGCGCTTGCGGTGTCCCAGGATCTTTCCGGGGCCTTTCGCGCCCTCTTCCTCGACGGACAGGCCGACGGCATGCAGCCGATCCAGGCCCTGGCCTTGTTCTATGACTTTCGAGAGCTCACGCCCATCGGCGCCGACGGCGATCTGATGGTCCGCAAGATGGTGCGGCGTCTGGTCGACGTCGATCTGCTCGACCAGGCGGCCGAGCTCCTGAAATGGCAGGTCGACAACCGTCTCGACGGGGTGCCCAAGGCTCAGGTCTCCACCGACCTTGCGACGATTGATCTGATGGATAAGCGGCCAGAGGACGCCCTCGACGCGATCAACAGCTCACGTACAACCCTTCTGCCTGCGGCCCTCAACGCCAAGCGCCGCGTGGTGGAGGCCCGGGCCCTCCTCGCCCTCGGGCGCGGCGACCATGCCCTGGAGCTCCTGCAGGGCGATAAGTCCCCTGAGGCCGCGGACGTGCGGGCGGAGGCCTCTTGGAAACAGCGCAACTGGGCCCAGGCGGGCGCTCTGCTGGAAGGCGAGCTCGGCGATCGCTGGAAGCGACCGGAGCCTTTGAGCGGGGAGGACCAGGGCCGACTGATGCGGGCGGGCGTCGCCTTCAGCCTCGCCGGCGATGACGCCGCCCTGGCCCGCCTGAGAACGCGCTACGCCCGGCTTGCCGACCTCTCCAATGCGCCGGACGCCCTGCGCGTGGCCTTGGCCGGCGTTCAGGAGGCAAGCCTGTCAGCCAGCGATTTCGCCCGCGCCGCCTCCGACGCCGCCGCGTTCGCCGGCTGGGTCGCCGCCAGTAAAAAGCGTTTTCATGACGCGCTTTCCGCACCCCTGACCCTGCCCTCGGCTCAGCCGGTCAAGCAGACCACCGCCCGGGCGGCGGCCGCCAAGCCGCCAATCAAGAAAAGCTGAGGCGGACCCTTGCGCACGCCGGCCTGCGCCCCACCCCGGCGGTCTGGCGCGGGCGACCGGGCGGACGCGCCTGATCCAACGCCCCTCGATGGTCCATGCCCTGAGGCCTTTCCTTGCCGCTCAGCCGGCGATCCGGTACGAGCGCACCGCCATGGATGACGCCAAACCGTTTCGGCCTGAGGCGCGCAGCCCCCGCGGGTTCGCCGACAAGCGCGCGCAAGATCTCGCCGGCGAGCGCGCCATCATCGCGGCCGTGTCCGACGTCTATGAGCGGTATGGCTTTGAGGCCCTGGCCACGCCAGCCTTCGAATATGCCGACGCGCTCGGCAAATTCCTGCCGGACGGCGATCGACCGAACGAAGGCGTGTTCGCTCTGAACGACGATGACCAGCAGTGGATGGCGCTAAGGTATGATCTGACCGCGCCCCTGGCCCGGTTCGCCGCACAGAACTGGGAAAGCCTACCCAAGCCCTTTCGCCGCTACGCGTATGGACCGGTGTGGCGCAATGAGAAGCCGGGTCCGGGGCGCCTGCGCGAGTTCATCCAGTGCGACGCTGATACGGTGGGATCCGCCCGCCCGGAGGCCGATGCTGAGATCATCGCGATGGCCGTCGAGGGGCTCGAGGCGGCGGGTCTCCCACGCGGCCATGCGATTGTGAAGATCAACAACCGCAAGCTTCTGAATGGTCTTCTGTCCGCGGCGGGGGTCGCCAGCGAGGGCCAGACGTTGGCGGTCCTGCGCGCCGTCGATAAGCTCGAGCGACTGGGGCCGGACGGCGTGCGCCAGCTTCTCGGGGACGGCCGGCTCGACGAGAGCGGCGACTTCACCAAAGGCGCAGGGCTCGCCGCCAAAGGGATCGAGGCTGTGATCGGGTTCACGGCGGCGGGGCGCGGCGCTCGGAGCGCGACCCTTGACGCTATCGCTGACGCCATCGGCGGCTCTGCGGAAGGCGACGAGGGCCTGGCCGAACTCCAGGCGATCGGCGCGGCTCTGGGCGGTCTTGGCGTGGGCGAAGACCGCGCCATATTCGACCCGTCCGTTGTCAGGGGCCTTGAGTACTATACCGGCCCGGTGTTCGAGGCCGAAGCCTTGATCGAGGACCCTGCTGGAAAACGCATCTCGTTCGGCTCTGTCGGCGGCGGCGGGCGTTACGATGACCTTGTGGCCCGCTTCACCGGCGAACGTACTCCGGCCACTGGCTTCAGCTTCGGGGTCTCGCGCCTGGCGGCGACCCTGCGTGCGGCGAACCGTTCGCCGGGCGTCGAGCGCCGGGGGCCTGTGGTGGTGATCGCCTTCAGTCAGGAGCACATGGCGGCGTATTTCGCGCTGGCCAGCGAGCTTCGCGCGGCCGGCATTGCGACCGAAGTCTATCTCGGTCAGTCCGGTATGAAGGCGCAGATGAAGTATGCCGACCGCAGGGGCAGCCCCTTCGCCATCATGCTCGGGGAGGACGAGCTCGCCGCCGGTGACGTCAGCATCAAGGACCTCGACGAAGGGCTCGCCGCCTCCAGGGGGCTTTCCAGCAACGCCCTCTGGAAACAAACCCGGCCTGGCCAGTATAGCGTCAAGCGCACCGAGCTTGTCGCGGCTCTGCTTCAGCGGCTGAAGGCGCCCGGCCGTGACGTCTGATCGCGAACGCGCGCCGCCGGCCAAGGTCGCCGCTGCGATCCGCGCCCCGTTCGAGGCCTTCGGCGGAACCTGGACTGAGACGCCTCTGCTGCAGCCCCTCGGCCTCTTGCTCGACCTGGCCGGAGAGGCCATGCGCGCCCGGCTGATCGTGGTCTCAGGCGGCGCCGAGGACAGGGCGTTGAGGCCGGATTTCACCATCCCTGTCGCCCTGGCCCATATCTCAGGCGGCGCGGAGGCTGGCCGCTATCTCTATGCGGGCGATGCTTTCCGCGTCGCCCCGCCCGGTTCGGGCCGGCCGACCGAATTTGGACAGATCGGGGCGGAAGTTTTGGGCGCAGCGCGTGATCCGGTGGCCGACGACGCGGCCGTCGCCGCTCTCGCCTTCGCCTCCGCCTCCGCCGGCGGCCGCGCGGACCTTGCGCTTCGATTTGGCGACGTCTCTTTGTTCCACGCCTTTCTGACCGCCCTCGGCCTGACCGAGCCGACGGTGGCGCGGCTTGTCCGCGCCCTGCCGAGCCCCCGGCTGATGGCCCGTGAGCTCGACCGCGCGGCCACCCCGGCTGCGCGCTCAGGCGAAGGGCGCTTGGCGGCCATGCTCGCGGATCTGCCCGAGGGCGAGGCGGCGTCCATGCTTGAGGAACTCTGGCGCCTCGCCGGCATCCAGCCCGTCGGCGGCCGCGCTCCGGCCGAGATCGTCCACCGATTGGCGCACCGGGCCGCTGCGGCGCGGACAGCGCCCCTGTCTGACGCCGAGACCGGGCTGATCCGCCGTTATCTGGCGATCTCAGCCCCCCCGCGCCCCGCCCTCGAGGCTGTCGACGCCTTGGTCAACGAGGGAGGCGGCGACATCGCAGCGGTGCTTGAGACCTGGGTCCGCAGGCTCAAGGCGCTGGAAGCGGACGGCGTGCCGGCTTCGGCCATGACCCTGGCGGCCGGGTTCTCCCGCCCGTTCGGCTATTACGATGGCGTCTTGTTCGAGGCGACCAGCGTCTCGCTTGGGGGCGATGAGCCCATCGCGGCCGGCGGGCGCTACGATGGCTTGCCCGCAAGGCTGGGCGGCCGCCCGGGCGCAGTGGGCTGCATGGTGCGCCCGGCCCTGGCGTGGAAAGGCGGCGGCTGATGAGCGACGCCTTGATCCTGGCCATCCCGTCCAAGGGACGGCTGAAAGAACAGACCGATCACTGGCTATCGGATGCGGGCCTCAGCCTTGAGGCCGACGGCGGGGAACGGGGGTATCGCGCCATCGTCCGCGACCTCCCGGGCCTTGAGGTCCGGCTTCTCTCGGCGGGGGATATCGCCTCAGCGCTTTTTGCCGGCGAGGTTCACCTCGGCGTCACGGGCGAGGACGTGCTGCGCGAGCGCCCGGGCGCTCTTGAGGATCACGCCGCGCTCTTGCGCCCGCTCGGGTTTGGCCGCGCCGACCTCGTCGTGGCCGCGCCGCAGAGCTGGATCGATGTCGAGACCATGGCTGACGTCGAGGAGGTGGCTCAACTCTATCTCGCCCGCACCGGACAGCGATTGCGGGTCGCCACGAAATATCATCGCCAGACCCGGGCCTTCTTCGCCCTGAAGGGCGTCGCAGACTACCGTATCGTCGAGTCGACCGGCGCCACCGAGGGCGCGCCGGCGGCGGGCGGCGCCGAGCTCGTGGTCGACATCACCACCACAGGCGCGACCCTCGCCGCGAACAATCTCAAAATCCTCGCCGACGGCGTGATTCTGCGGAGCGAGGCCCAGCTCGCCGCCGCCTTGACCGCGCCTTGGACCGACGCTCAGCTCGTCCCGCTCCGACGGTTGATGGCGGTGGTTGAGGCCAGAGCGCGCGGCCGCGCTCTGGCGGCCTTGCGCTGGCCGAGCGCGTTCGACCAGGCTGCGGAATCTGCGACCAAGCCCTTCCTCGTCAAAGGCGCGGCGCGCCAGTCCGGGGGGCTGCTTGCGCCCGAGCACCTTGTTTTGGAGACGGCGGCCGCTCTGGCGGCGGCGGGCGTTGAGCCGGTCAGCGTCACCCGGCCTGACTATGTGTTCGAAGCGAGGTCGCCGGCCGTCGACGCCCTGGCGGCCAGGCTCGGCCTTGGCGCGCACAAGCGGTAGAGCCGCCAGAGGGCGAGGCAAAGGGCCATAGGGGCCAGGATCATCAACGGCTTGATCAGGGTGTCGTCCCGGGGCCTCAGGGCGTCGACGGCCTGAAGCGCGATCATGAGGATGGGCAGGCCCCAGACCAGGAGGCAGACGCCCTGGCCGATCGCCGTCTGATCCCGCCGCCAAAGCACAAGGGCTGCGCTCGCAGCGGGGATCAAATCATAGTTGAAGGCCTGGGGCGAGGCGACGAAGGTCGCGATCATCAGGAGGGCGGCTTTGGCCTCGCGGTCCGCGTCGGTGCGCCAGCCGTTCCAGACCGCCCATAGGGCCGCCACCGCCGCCAGGGCCTGTCCTGTCGCGGCGATGGTGGTGGGCAGGCCCAAAAGTCGGCCCGACATAAACGTGGTCGGCATCATCCATTGGAACGGGCCGCTCCCCTGGGTCAGCATCAACGTCTGGGTCTGCAGGGATCCGGCGAAAAACCCGCGCCAGGCGTCGAGCCCGAAGACCGGGACCGACAAGGCGATGAGGCCAGATGCGACCGCTATCGCCGCCGCCATGGTGGTCCATCGCCGCTCCGCGATCACCGCGACGGGCAGCATGATCGCCAGCTGAGGCTTGAAAATCAGAAGTCCGAGGATCGCGCCGGCGACCGCCGGGCGGCGCGACCAAAGGCTGAGGCCGCCGATGAGAAGCGCCGCTGTGATGGCGCCGTTCTGGCCAAGGGCGATATCGATGGCGGTGGCCGGGCAGACCACGAGCAGGGCCGCCTCGCGCGGATCGGGCGCAAAGCGAGCCGCGCCGGGAATCAGCGCTGCAACCCCAAATACACTCCAAAGGATGAGGGCGGGCGCGTAGGCGATCCAGCCCAGGGGCGCCGCCAAAAACAGGGCTACGGGGGGATAGGACCAGAAGTGAAACGGCAGGCCGGGATCGAACAGACGGTGTTCGGCGGCCATAAAGCCATCGCGGTCGAAGATTGCGGCGACATGGTGCTCGCGCACCATCTGGCCTGCGCTCCAGTAGTTGACGAAGTCGCGCCCGAGGGCATGGCCGGACCAGTCGAGATGGCCATGGGCGGTCAGGATGTAGGGCAGCAGCAAGAGCCACGCGATCGCCGACAACTCCCAAAGCCAGAGCCGACCTCTGATCAGACCCAAAAGGTTTCTCACCGCTGTCCGGCCTTGAGCGGGGCGCGGCTTGCAGCCGCGCGTTCGGCCGGAGCGACCCGGAACACCTGGATCGGCGCGCCATCTTCTGAAATCCGCTGAAGCCAGGCGGGCGGGTCGTCGTTGTCGAGTTTGGCCTGCAGGCTCTTGCCGCTCAGCCCGACCCGGTCGGCGTTGCCGCGGTGCGCCGGGCATTCCAGGACATAGGCGATCCTGAGCCGTCTGGCCCGGGTCTCGGCGCCCAAGGGCCCCTCTTGCTCAGCGTCGGCGCTGAGCACTCCGCGCGCCGCCAAAATTCCCCAGGTCATCCGGTGATAGGGCGCAGACAGGGTGGAGTGGGGGGTCAGGGCGAGAACAAAGGGTCCAAAGTCGATGTCGCCGAGGGTGACGCCGATCGGCCGCGCGGACGCGAGCGTGCGATAGGAGGCGGAATTAAAACAATAGTCGTCGGGCGGCTTGTCCGCCTTGGCCTGAGGCTTGTGGGTGATGGCGGAGGCTGCGCTCTTCCAGGCCTTGGTCGCGGCGATGGCGACCCCGGCTAGACCCATCGGCATGACCAGAAGCCCGGCCAGAAGCGGCGCCAGGACCCCGAGCCTGCGATAACGCCAGGCCAGGTCCGCCGCCGCGGCGGCGAAGAGGGGCGTTGCGGCCCAGAAGGCGTAGTTAGCCGAGCGCGCCATGGCATAGCCAGCCGCGGTCGTCAGGATCAGAAGGGCGCCCGAGAGGCGCCAGGCCGCGGTTCGGCGCGTCGCCCGCCGCCGGCCGAGCCAGAGCCAGCCCAAGAGCCCAAGCAGCGAGGGCGCGGCCATCATGATGGCGAGGTCCGGATGGCGCAGCAAGACACGCGGATAAGGCGCCACCTCCTGTACATAGTCGAGCCAGAAGGGTTTCACCCGCGGATCGACATCGGCGAACGGGCCGCGGATGCAGGTGGGGTCGAGCCCGAGGTAAACCACGGCGGCCAGACCGCCTGCGACAGCGAACGCGAGGAGGCGTATCAGGGGATGGCGAGCGCGGGTCAGCCCTGCGGCCAACACCATGGCGCCGGAGGCGGTGACAATGGCGGCGACCAGATTGAAGGCTATGGCGTCGCAGGCGACCAGGCTCCAGCGCCAAGGGGGGGTCTGGATCAGGAAAGCGGCCACGGTGGAGAGCGCAAGGGCCTGGGCGTAGCGACTGAGGCGCGCCGCCTCGTCGGCGGCGAACACGAAGCGAAGGGCCAGGGCCGCGCCGATCACCGCCTCGAACACCAGAGCCTCAAGGCCGATAGCGAGCCCGAGCCCGGTCGCGCTCCCTGCCAGCGCCGCCCCCCAGAGCCTCGGTCCGGTCTGCACCGCCCCGGCGAAGGCCAGCAGAAAAAAGGCCATCTGGGCGTTGTGATGGTCGATGCGCCCGGGGTGGAACTGGTTGTAGAGCGGCTGATCCAGGACCATCACGACGGCGGCGATGAGCACCGCCCAGCTGGCCGAGGCGGTTTGCTCACCGAGCTTTCGGGTCGCGAGAAGCGTCGCTGTCGCCGCCGGGAAGATCCAGAGCAGGGGCCAGAGACACCGCGTCGCCGTCTCCGCTTGGCTCCAATTGACAAACCAGGCCAGGATCCGCTGCATAAGGGCTATGCCCCCGTCGAGCAGCCGCGACCAGTGCAGATAGACCCCGACGGGCGGCTGAAGGATCATTTCTTTCTGATCCCACCATCCACGGCCATGCAGCAGTTGACGCGCTAAAACCAGACGCATGGCGTCGTCGGTGTCGCCATAGCCTAAGGACAGGCCCGGCCCGTCGCGGACGCCGAGATAGACAGAGACAATCACGGTGACCGCAAGCGCGGCCAACACCAGCCGTCGGGGGCGGGTGAGATCCGGCAGATCCGGAAGGGGAGGCAGGCGCATCCGCCGCCTGGGCTCCTTCGCGTCGGTCTGCCTCATCATCGTCCTCGTCCTTAGAGCGCGGGCATAGAGCGCGGGGATTTTCCTGAAGGTAAAGGGCGCGGCTGCGCCCCGATCTTAGGATGTTCGCCGCCGCAGGGCGCCCCGAATCTGGCGCGCCCGCAGCTATCATAACGAGGGCGCTTCAGCGCAGAGGTTTCAGCCGGCCTTGGCCGGTGTGGGTCTTGCTGGAGAGATCAGATCTTGTGGCTCTTGCTTCACCATCGTTTTGGCGAACCTCCTCGCCTGGGTCTCATGGGCTTTTGGCTTTGCGGAGTAGGGGAGGCCGACCCACCGGCGTCGAAGACCGACCCTTGGGTCCTGGTCAGCGTCGCGCTGATCGCCTGCCGGCCCTTCCCCCGCGCCCGCGACCAAGCGCGCTCTTGGCGCCTCCAGCCCCTATCCCTCGGGAGCGAATTCGGGTTTACGAGGTTTGAAGCTTTCTAAAGGAGGCTTTTGGTGCGCGCGTCGCGCGCCAGAAGAGGCCGGATGTCCGATCTGAGTTCTGCGGTTCAGCGCGGCGTCGCGCGCCTTGGCGGCTATGTGGCTGGAGCGCCCTTGCCGACCGCGCTCGTGCGCTTTGTCGGCGTGGGCCTAACCGGTCTTTTGGTGCAGACCCTGGTCTTCAGCGCCCTGTTTCGGATGGGCGTGGACAAGTCGCTGGCCTGGCTGCTCGGCATGCTTGTCGCAACAGCGGTCACCTGGGCGCTGAACCGCAGGTTCACCTTCGGCTCGAGCGGCCGGCGTCGTCGCCATGAACTCCTGCGCTACATGCTGGTCACGGCTGTGGCGCAGAGCGTAAGCTTTGCAGTATTTCACGCCGCCCTGGTCTTCGCCCCGATGATCCCTCCGCCGATCGATGTGATCATTGGCGCTGTCGCTGCGACCGCCTTTTCCTATAGCGGCCAGCGCTTCTTCACCTTCGCCCGCGTCGGCGACCGCTCCGCAAATTCCGATCCTAAGGCCTAAATGTCCCAAGTCCCCAAGACGCCGCTTGGCTCAGACGTGTTGATCATCGGCGCAGGTCCGGCCGGTCTCACCGCGGCCTATCTTCTGGCCAAGGCCGGCAAGAGTGTGCGCGTGATCGAAAAGGATCCGGTCTATGTGGGCGGCATCAGCCGCACCGTGCGCTACAAGGGCTTTCACTTCGACATCGGCGGTCACCGGTTCTTCTCCAAGAGCCGTGAGGTGGTCGAGCTTTGGAACGAGATCCTGCCCGACGACTTCATCGACCGGCCGCGCCTGTCGCGGATCTACTACGGCGGCAAATACTACGCCTATCCGCTGAAGGCCTTTGAGGCCTTGCAGAACCTTGGTGTATTCACGGCCGGCCTTTGCATGGCCTCCTACGCTATAGCCAAGGCGACGCCGATCTCCCCCGCGCGGACGTTTCATCAGTGGGTCCGCAACCAGTTCGGGGAGAAGCTGTTCTCGATCTTCTTCAAGACCTACACCGAAAAAGTTTGGGGCATGAGCTGCGACGACATCTCCGCCGACTGGGCGGCGCAGCGGATCAAGGGCCTGTCCCTCGGCGCAGCGGTCATCGACGCCCTGGTCCGCTCCTTCGGCCTCAAGAAAAAGCCGGCCGCCACCCTCGGCGAGCAAGGCGGGGTCAAGACCCTCCTTGAAAGTTTCCGGTATCCGCGCAGGGGCCCCGGCATGATGTGGGAAACGGCGCGCGATAAAGTGGTCGCTATGGGCGGGGAGGTGGTCATGGATCGCGCCCTGGCGTCCTTGACCCACGACACGGCCAAAGCCTTATGGACGGTCACGACGCGCTCCGGCGAGGGCTTTACCGAGAGTTTTGTCGCAAAAACCGTCATCTCCTCCGCGCCGATCACTGAGCTCGTTTGTGCGCTCCAGCCGCGCCCCGCCTGCCAGGCTGCGGCGATGTCGCTGAAGTACCGCGACTTCATCACCGTCGCCCTGATCGCGCCGACCTCAGCGGCGCAGGACTTTCCCGACAACTGGATCTATATCCACGACCCGTCGGTAAAGGTCGGCCGAATCCAGAACTTCCTGTCCTGGTCCCCGGAGATGGCGCCTGAGGGCTTCGCCTGTCTCGGCCTGGAATACTTCTGTTTCGAAGGCGACGGCCTCTGGACCGCCCGCGACGAGGACCTCATCGCTCTCGCCAAGGCCGAGATCGGAAAGATCGGCCTCATCCCCGCCGACGCCGTCGTAGACGCAGCCGTTGTCCGCCAGCCGAAGGCCTATCCAGTTTACGACGACGCCTACCAGGTTCATGTCGACGCCGTGCGCGAGGACATCGAACGCGCCTATCCGAGCCTTCACCTCGTCGGCCGTAATGGCATGCACAAGTATAACAACCAAGATCACGCCATGATGACCGCGATGCTTACGGTCGAGAATATCCTCTTGGGCGAACGCCGGTTCAACGTCTGGTCGGTCAACGAAGACGCCGAATACACCGAGGCTGGCTACTCAGGGGCGCAGAACGCCCTCAAGTCCGAGCGGCTGGTTCCCAAGAAGGTCGCGGCCTAACCTTCTGCGCTGAGGTGGCGTTCACGTTCCACCGGGCGATGCGAGAGCCGGTCAAGGCGCGCGATCTCAGCCAATTCTTCGGTCACGACCACCCGGTCGTAGCGCCGCCGGTCGGCGAGAAGCTCGCGGGCGAAGTCCAGCGCCGCCGCGCGGGAGTCGAACATCTCGATCTCGAAGGCCGGAATCGAGTCGGGGCCATCGTGCAGATAGAAGGTGTAGGTCTTCATGCGGGCGCCTCCACGTCCATAAACACGGCGGGAGTGCGCAAACGCCCTTGCCCCTGGGCGCTCGTGTGCTTCCAGCATCGACGCCAAAGCCACATGTCGATGATGTCAGCAGACTAAACCAGATCGGGCGCCCTTACGAACGCAATTGTTAATCTCACCAGCATGTGTTCTCGATTCGTCGCGGGGGGACCAAGGGGGTATCCTGACCCCAGAGCCCGCGTGAGTCGTCCACATCCCGATGCAGATCCGCCGCCTTCCGCCTGAGACCGTTAACCGCATCGCCGCTGGCGAGGTGGTCGAGAGGCCGGCTGCAGCGGTTAAGGAGCTGGTCGAAAACGCCATCGACGCTGGGGCGACCCGCATCGAGGTGCAGGCCGACCAGGGCGGGCTTTCGCGAATCCTCGTCGCCGACAATGGCTGCGGTCTTGGGGCGCAGGATCTCGCCCTGGCGGTCGAGCGCCATGCGACGTCCAAGCTCCCTCCCGAGGACGACGGGGGCTGGGCCCTGCTCAAGGTTTCGACCCTGGGTTTCCGCGGGGAGGCCTTGCCCTCGATTGGATCGGTCTCGCGGCTCTCCCTCTCGAGCCGCGCGCGAGGCGAGGCGGACGCCCACATGATCGCTGTGGATGCGGGGGCCGTAGCGCCGGTCGCGCCCGCTGGCTTCTCGGGCCCGCACGGCGCCCGCGCTGAGGTGCGCGACCTGTTTTTCGCAACTCCGGCGCGGCTGAAGTTCATGAAATCAGAGCGCGCCGAGGCCTTGGCCATAACCGAGGAGATCAAGCGCCAGGCGATGGCCCATGAAGCGGTGGGGTTTACCCTGGACCTCGACGGCCGCGCCGTGCTGCGCCTGGCGCCGGAAGCGGCTGGGCCAGAGGGTCGTCTGCGTCGTCTGGCGGCCGTGCTCGGTCGCGATTTCCACGAGAACGCCCTTGAAATCGACCAGCAGCGCGAGGGTGTGCGCCTTTCCGGTTTCGCGGGCCTGCCCACGTATTCTCGCGGCAACGGGTCGCATCAGTATCTCTTCGTCAACGGCCGGCCGGTCAAAGACCGTTTGCTCGCCGGCGCCTTAAGAGCCGCCTACGCCGATGTCTTGGCCCGAGATCGGCATCCAGTGGCCGCGCTTTACCTAGAGCTTGAGACGGGCCTTGTGGATGTCAATGTTCATCCGGCCAAAACGGAGGTCAGGTTCCGTGACCCTGCCCTTGTGCGCGGGCTTATCATCGGGGCCCTGCGTCATGCTCTGGCCAGCGCGGGCCACCGGGCCTCCACCACGGCTGCCGATCAGGCGCTCGCCGGCTTTTCGTTGGGGAATGGGAGCTGGGGCGGGGCCCTTGGCGCTTCGCCTGCGAGCTGGAGCGGTCCGCGTCGTTATTCGGGTCCCTCGCCCCTGGCGCTCAGCGCTGCTGCGGCCGAGCGTCTGTCGGCGGCCCTGCCCGGCCTGCAGGGCGTTTCGGCCCGGGTAGAGCCTGAACAGGACGAAGCGCCCCCGGGCGCTGTGATCATCGACCCGGTCGACTATCCGCTCGGCGCCGCCCGGGCGCAGCTGCATGAAACCTACATCATCAGTCAGACCCGCGATGGTCTTGTCGTGGTCGACCAACACGCCGCGCACGAGCGGCTGGTTTACGAGCGGATGAAGGCCGAGGCCGAGGGCGGCGGCGTGGCGCGTCAGTCCTTGCTCCTGCCAGAAGTGGTTGAACTCGATCCGGCCGAGGCGGAAAGGGTGATCGCACGCGCCGATGAGCTGGCGGCGCTCGGCCTGATCGTCGAACCCTTCGGGCCAGGCGCTGTCTTGGTGCGCGAGACCCCCGCCGCCCTCGGCGAAACCGACGTTAAGGCCCTGGTCCGCGATATTGCCGACGAGCTGGCCGAAAGCGGCGCCGCCCTTGTCCTGTCCGAGCGGCTGGCCGAGGTCGCCGGCGCCATGGCCTGCCATGGGTCCGTCCGCGCCGGCCGTCGTCTCAGCGCTGCGGAGATGAACGCCCTGCTCCGCCAGATGGAAGCGACGCCGCATTCAGGCCAGTGCAATCACGGCCGCCCGACCTATGTCGAGCTCAAGCTGGCCGACCTCGAGCGTCTGTTCGGGCGACGTTAGGGCTCTGGCGCCGACCTGCCCTGCGCCAGGCAGACGGCCGCCGCTTGATCGCTGACGGATAAGCCGCCGGGTCGATGTCGGCCCCTGACCCCTTATCGCTCGCGGGGGGGGCCAGATCGAGGTCGAGGGGATCTCGGCGGCATAGACAGAACGCGCCTGAGCGGCGAAGGACGTGGTCTGACCCCTCGCGCCGAGCGCTCAGGGTTGAGGGGGCTTGATTGGAAGACACTGGCGTCGCCGCCCGCGAGACGGGCCTTAAGAAAACGCTCACCAAGAGCCAGGTGATCATGATCAGCCTTGGGGGAGCGATCGGCACGAGCCTCTTTCTCTCGAGCGGGATCGCTCTTGGATATGCGGGTCCCTCCGTCCTGGTAAGCTTCGCCATCGCCGGCTTCATCGCCGTGGCCATGGTGTTCAGCCTTTCGGAGATGGCGGTCGCCCACCCCGCTGCCGGCTCATTCGGCGTCTACGCGGAGACCTATCTTAGCCCCTGGGCCGGGTTCGTGGTTCGCTACACCTACTGGTTCGCCCAGGTTGTTGCGACAGGGTTCGAGGCGGTCGCGGCCGGCCTCTATATGACCTACTGGTTCCCCGGGGCGCCCGTTTGGCTGTTCTCCCTTGGGTTCGCCGCTGTCGTCCTCTACGTGAACTGCCGCCCAGTGAACAATTTCGGCAGCGTCGAGTACGGGTTCTCCTTCATCAAGGTGACCGCCATCGTCCTGTTCATCCTCCTTGGGATCAGCAAAATCTTTGGCGTCGCCTCCGCACCGGTGGGGCTTTACAACCTCTACCTGCTCCCCGGCGGCTTCTTTCCTCACGGCCTGCACGGCACGTGGATGGCGGTTATCCTGGGCCTTTTGTCCTATGTCGGCATCGAAGTGATCGCCGTCACCTCAGGCGAGGTGCCCCATCCCGAGATCGCCATCCCGGCGGCCCTGCGCACCATGGCGATCCGCCTTTTTCTGTTCTACGTCCTGGCCCTCGGCGTTCTGGCTGCGGTCATCCCCTGGACCGAGACCGGCGCCAGCGTGACCGTGGCGCAAAGTCCCTTTGTCAAGGTCCTGAGCCTCTCAGGGATACCTTCGGCTGCCGGGATTATGAACTTTGTCATCATCAGCGCCGCCCTCTCGGGCATGAACACCAACGTCTACCTGTGCTCGCGCATGTTGTTCTCCCTCGCGAGAGGGCGCTATGCGCCCCGGGCGCTCGGCAGGCTCAACAAGGCGGGGACGCCCGTCATAGCGACCCTGGCGTCCGGCGCCTTCATCCTGAGCGCCCTCGGCCTCGCCAAGCTGACCCCCAAGGCCTACGCCTATCTCCAGGGGATCGCGCTGTTTGGGGCCATTATTGTCTGGATCCTGATTCTGGTCAGCCATCTGAGGTTTCGCCAAAGGCACAGGGCTGCTGATCTTGTGGTGCGAATGCCGCTGTTCCCCGCCATGCAGATCGCCGGGCTCGGCCTGCTCTGCGCGCTTTTGATCACGATGGGCCTCGACAAGGACTGGACCTTGTCCTTGATCGTAGGCGTACCCTGGCTGATCCTGCTCAGTCTCGGCTATTTCGTATGGAAACGTGTCTCTGCGACGCCTGGGTCTTGACCTTCAGGGCGGGGCGGCGCCCGTGTCGCTTGCGCCGAAAGGCGCGCGCCGCCCTTGATGCGGGCGCTGCGGCGCCGCTCGCCTCGGCCGCGCCCAGGGTTCTGATGAGACGTAAGGCCGGAGATATCCCTTGAGCCATCCCCTTCACCTGCCCTCGGCGCAAGAGGTCGACGCGGCGCGCAAAGCCGTCGCGGGAATAGCGCGACGTACGCCCTTGTGGAGGTTGGACGCCGAGGTTCCCGACACCCGGATCTACCTCAAGCTCGAAAACCTTCAGCCTCTCGGCTCTTTTAAGATCCGCGCGGCAGTGAACGCCATGCACTCGGCGGATCCTAGGACCCTGGCCAGAGGCGTGATGGCTCCGAGCGCGGGCAACTTCGGTCAAGGATTGGCCTGGGCGGCCCGGAGTATGGGGGTCGCGGCCACCATCGTAGCGCCGGATACATCGGCGATGACCAAGACCGACTCGCTCCTGGCGCTGGGCGCCAAGGTGCATCGCGTTCCGTTCGACGCCTGGTGGCAGGTTTTGACGACCCGCAGGTTTGACGGCGAGGACGGCGTATTCTTCCACCCGGTCGCCGAATCCGGTGTCGTCGCCGGAAACGCCACCATCGGCGCGGAAATCCTTGAGGATATCGAGGGGATCGACACCGTGATCGTGCCCTTCGGCGGCGGTGGGCTGATCAGCGGGGTCGGCTCGGTGATGCGCAGGCTGAGCCCCCGGACGCGGATGCTTGCGGTGGAGTCTCAAGCGGGTCAGCCGCTCGCCGCGGCCTTGAAGGCCGGCGGGCCGGTCAAGGTCAACTTCGACCAGAGCTTTGTCGACGGCATGGGCAGCAGCATTGTGCTGAACGAAATGTGGCCCCTAGTGCGCGACACCGTGGACGATGCCGTGTGCGTCTCCTTCAAGGAGATTGCGGACGCAATCCGGGTTTTGGCGCTGAGGCACCGCGTGATCGCCGAAGGCGCCGGCGCCGCGTCCCTGGCCGCCGCCCTGTCCGGCCGCGCCGGAAAGGGGACGATCGTCTGCATCATTTCGGGCGGCAACATCGACGCCTCCAAGCTCGGCGACATCCTGAACGGTCGAGATCCGTTCTGAGGGTTTGGGTCGACGCCGGACGGCCGAGGCGCGCGCCGACGCCTGGCCACCGGCGCCCGGCCTCCTCGGCCCTGACGCCGGTCCCAGAAAACGGACCTCAGGCGACACTCGGGCGAGCGAGCGCTTTATGGCCGAAAACTGACCCCTTAGATAAGGGCGCGAACGAGCATCCTCAACGCGCTCCATCCTTCACCGGCGCGTGACGGTGCTGACATGAGGCCCGAATGAACCCTTCCACTTTGGACCGCATCGTCTTCGGCTGCGGCAATTTCGGCGGCCTCGGCTCCTCGCCGAAGTTTCGCGACAAGGGCGATGATCGGGCGCGGGCGCTGGCGCTTTTGGACCACGCCCGCGACCTTGGCTTGACCCGATTCGACACCGCGAACACCTATGGCGGCGGAATGAGCGAGACTGTGCTCGGCGAATGGCTCCGGGGCCAGAGCGTCGCGGTTCGCGCAGAGTTCCAGATCGCCACCAAGGTCGGCAATCCGAACGGCTGCCCCCAAGGAGCCGCGCCTCTTAGCCGATCTCAGCTGGCCTTCCACCTTGAGACGTCGTTGCGACGCCTGGGGCTTGAGCGGATCGACCTCTACTATTTGCACGAATTTGACCCCATGACGCCGATCGAGGAGACCTTGGCGGCGCTGGATCGCGCCCTCGGGCAAGGGAAGATCGCCGCGTTCGGGGTCTCCAATGCGAGCCTCGACGATTTAAGCGGCGTGTTGGCGCACTGCAGCGGCCGCCTCAGGCAGGCGTTCACCCACGTACAAAATCAGTTCAACCTCTTGGACCAGGGCGACCTCAAGTCGGTCATCCCCCTCTGCCAGGCCCAGACCCTGAACTACGTCGCCTTCAGCCCCCTTGCAGGGGGACTTCTCAGTGGAAAATATCGAGCGGGCGAACAGCCCAGCGCCGGAAGGGTCAAGGATGCGCCAGGGCTTTATGACCATCTCCTAACGCCGGCGACCTTCGCCGCCATTGCCGATCTGCGCCGTCAGGCTGAAGCAGACGGCCTCACCGTGGCGGGGGCCGCCCTGAGATTTGTGCTGAAAAGCCCTGGGGCTCTGTCTTTGATCATCGCGCCGCGGTCGCTCGCCCAGTTCGATGACTATGATCTTGGGCGCCTTGATCGAGGGGCGGCCTAACCGCTGGGTTGATGCAAGGGCCTGCGGTTCGCCTCAGGCGTACCCGAAGCGTGTGGCAAGATCATCAACCTTCGCCCACGCCGGGTCGGCGGCGTCGACCCGATCCCTGACCGGCAGATCCGATTGGATCGGCGACAGGTTGGCGAGCTTCCAGGGGAGGGGAGCGCCCCGCCTGAAGAACTGAAGGTCGCCGACCGTATCGGGCGCCGCATAGGCGTCGACCATGTTTTCTGGAAATTGGACCTGCCATGCCGAAAACACCTGGTCGAGGCTCGCCTTGGGGCGGGCGATGAAGTCTTCATAACGCAAGACCGACACGTCGCTCTGCGGCGTCCGGATCGGCTCCCAGCAGTGTTCGACAAGGGCAAGGGCGTCCGCGACGGTGTCCTTGATCCAGAAATCGGTCTGCGAGCGGCTTGGCGAATGTCGATAGAGGAGACACGAATTGACGATCTCGCGAGGATCTCGAATGACGAAGAGAAACTGAGCCTGGGGGAATCCGGTGCGGACCCGATCCATCCGGGTCGCATACATGGGGTTTTTCTCCCCCCAGATCGGTTTGGGCGCCGCGACGGCGGTCATGACCGCACGAAGCGCGGCCGCCGGCTCTTCGGCCTTCCTTACCCGGGCGCAGAAGGCGTCGTAACATCCGCGCTCGATCAGAAACGCATGCAGCTTGCCGACCACCAGGCCGCCGAACTCGATCACATCGACCAGGCTCACTTCGTCGAAGATTTTGATCTCGTCATGCGCGTTCAGCGCCTGTGTGACGATGGTTGTCCCTGATCTTGGAGCGCCGACGACGAAGATCTGCACGGCGACGCGCTTTTCAAAGCCGTGTGAAGGGCGTTTTGGGCAGAAAGACGCCGATGCCCATAGGCTGCGCCCTGGTCAAGGTCTCAGAACAGACACCCACTATTCGGAACACAAGCCCATAGGTTTGCATGACGATCGCCATCCTCCGATGGACAATCATTTTGTCGAACAAGCTTGACCTTAGTTGGACCTAATGATGCAGAATTAAATCTGGCGTCGCATACTTCGCTACATAAGGCGCGTATCAGCAACTGCGGTGTCGCCGAGCGCGCCGGACGCAGAGTCAGCCCGGAAGCATCGGCTTGCCTTCATGGGCCACCAGAAGGTCGTGCATGTCGTCCGCATGTTCTTCTTCGACGACCAGTATGCCTTCAAGCATAACCCGTGTGCCTGGGTCGTCGTCGCCAAAATACCGGATCAGCTCCTGATAGTGTTCGACGGCGATACGTTCTGCGATCAGGTTCTCTTTGATCATGCCGACGAGATCGCCGCCCTCGCCGTATTGGGAGGCGGACCGGGACGCCAAACCCGCCGGATCGAAATTGGGCGTGCCGCCGAGCTGATTGATCCGCTCTGCGACCGCCATCATGTGTTCGCGTTCCTCGTTCGCATGGGCGGCGAACTCCGCCTTGACGCCTTCGCTGGAGATGCCGGCGGCGGCGATTGAGTGCATGGAATAGCGCAGCACACAGACGATTTCAGTGGCGAGAACGCTCTGCAGGATCTCGATGGTCTTTTGGACGTCGCCCTTGTAGCCAAGCGTCACCGCGCCGTCCCTGAGGTTCTCCCGGGCCCGCGCTCGCAGGGTCAGGACATCGGTAAGGAAGGGCTTTGCGTCGCTATCGGGTTCGGACCTGGTCATAATCGCTCCTGAAGTCTAGGGGGGCGTGCGGGGGCGTGCCCGCCGCCGTCCACCCGTCATGGGGTCGCCGCCCCGATCGCCGTTCGCGAACGCTCAGCCTCGCCCTCGACGAGAGGGCCGCCAAGGGCCCTCTAAGCCGCCGCGCGCGTCCTCGGGATGCTCCTTAAGATGATATCCATGGCAAGATGGGGCTTCTCGCCGTCCTGCACGATCTCCCCCTCGGCATAGATCAGAGCGAGGCGGTCCCGGGCCCGGCTGACCCGGCTTTTGATCGTGCCTATGGCGACGCCCGTGATCTCGCTCGCCTCTTCATAAGAGAGCCCGCCGGCGCCGATCAGGATCAGCGCTTCGCGTTGGTCGTCCGGCAGCATCGCCAACGCCCGGCGTAGCTCGTCGAGCTCAAGACTGGCTGAAGGGCTCGTCACCGCCACCAAGGTTCGCTCGGCCGCCTCAGGGTCGAGGGCGCACGAGCGCCAGCTGCGGCGCTTGTGCGAATAAAACTGGTTGCGAATAATCATGAAGGTCCAGGCCTTCATGTTGGTGCCGGGGGTAAAACTGGCGGAGGCTTTCAGCGCGCGCTCAAGGGCGTCTTGCGCAAGGTCATCGCCGAGCTCCCTGTCGCCGCTGCAGAGCGAACGGGCGAAGGCCCTCATCTGGGGTATGAGCTCCAAAAGCTCGCGCCGAAATTCCTGGTCTGCCGACATTGTTTCGCCCTTGCCTGAAGCTCAACAATGCATGGCGGCCAATTTTGCTCCATCGTCGGCGCTAGGAAAAGCGGAGGCCTCGCGTCTCGACCCTATCTTATTCCAGCCAGCGCTTACTCGACGTTCGGGATCTTGACGATGCCGCCCTTGGCGTCCGGGTCTCGTGGATCGGTCACCACCGTTACATAAAGAAAGGCGCCGCCCTCTCCGAAGGCGAGGTTGGTGGTTCCGTCGCCCGCTTTGATATCGAACTCGTGGAGAAGTTTGCCTTTAGGTGAAAGCTTCAGCACCTTGCCGCCAAACCACTGCGCGACATAGATGTCGCCCTTAGGGTCGACCTTCATGCTGTCGGGGCCGAGCCACCAGGACTTGGCCTTGCTGTCGGTCAGCAAGGTGAGCAGCGCGAAGTTCGAGCGGTCCCGGAGCGTGCCGTCCGGGTTGATGGTGAAGGTCTGGATCATGTTGCCGACGGTTTCGCTGACGTAAAGCGTCTTCTGATCGGGCGACACGCCAACCCCGTTGGCATAGTTGAGGCCGTCCGCCACCCTCGCCCAAGCCTTGGCGCCGGGGGCCAGATAAAGCACGCCGCCGATCACCGCTGTGGGGTTGTCGCTCGCCGGTCCCCAGAGGGTGGCGTATGCGCCTCCGCTCGGCGTCGCCACGACGTCGTTGATTCCGCCTTTGAACGGACGGCCGGCGCTGTCAGCCGTCCATTGATGCAGGCTTGCCGTTCAGATCCAGCTCCAGGATGGCGCCGGGATCATCAGTGCAGGCCAAGAGGAAGGTCTTGCGCTGCGTCAGGGCCAGACCGTTGTGCCCGCAGCCCTTCTGGTCGTTGAGCACAACGCTCTTGGATCCGTCCCAGCGCGACAGCGCGCCGGTGACCCAGGCGACGTAGTAGAGGTTTCCGTCGAGGTAGAGCGGGCCTTCGGGGCCCTTTACGCCGTCAACGACCTTGACCTCGCTCGCCGCCGCCCCGCCCGCGGCGCCGGCGAAGAGGAGGAGGAGGATCGCCAAAACACTGGTGATGGTCCGTGACATAGGCATGGGTCCCCTCGGCTTAGAAAAGACGGGATCTGCAGCCGGGCTTGGCGGCGGCTCAGGATGCGCATTGCGCGCCCTAAGTCGAGCCGACGCCCGCATTCCGCCGCATGGAGCAGAGATTGATCCAAGCCCTTGCTGATCTCTGACCAGGCCGCCTTGATAAAGCGCAGACCCACGCTCCTTTTTGGCCCGATGGCGCTCTGCGCGATGGCGGCGCTGCTGTCCGGCTGCATCACTCTGCCGCGCGCGTCGTTCACTCTGTCCCAACAGGCCATGGCCGAGCCCTTTGGGTTTGATCATGTCCGCTTCGCGGCGGACGATCCGGCGCTCGCTGCGATGATGCGCCGGGCCATCACGGCGGATCCTCTGGCCAGGGCGGACATCCTCGCCATCTCCGGCGGAGGCGCGAACGGGGCTTACGGCGCGGGCCTCCTCTACGCCTGGTCAAGGTCCGGCCGCGAGCCCCGGTTTCAGCTGGTCACCGGGGTCAGCACCGGCGCGCTCGCCGCTCCCCTGGCCTTTGTCGGACCGCGCTGGAACGACAAGCTGAGGACCGCCTACGCCAATCCTCAGGTCCAGCGCCTTCTGCGCAACCGCGGCCTGCTTGGCCTCTTGACGCCTGGCTTCTACAGCCGCGGCCCTCTGCAGGATCTGGTTAAGAGCTATGTGACCGACGCGCTGATCGAGGCGGTCGCCGCGGAACATGAGAAGGGCCGGCGACTGCTCGTGGCCACGACGGATCTCGACACCGAGCGGCTGGTGATCTGGGATATGGGAGCCATCGCCGTGCACGGCGGACCTGAAGCGCGCCGGCTGTTCACCGAGGTTCTGGTCGCCGCCGCCAGCGTTCCAGGCGTGTTTCCGCCCGCGATGATCTCGGTTCAGGCCGGAGGCTCCAGGTTCGCAGAGATGCACGTCGATGCGCAAACCCAAGGCGCCTTCTTCGCCGTCCCGGAAAGCGCCTTGCTGCAGGATCCCGCTGAGGACCTGCGCAACAGGGTCAATCTCTACATTGTTATCAATGGACACCTCGACCGGGTGTTCGCGGTGACGCCGCGCGCGACCCTTCCTGTGCTGGGACGCGCGTTTGATGTCGCCAATAAGGCGGCGATCCGCACCATCCTCCTGGAGACGGCTCAGTCTTGCCGGATGGCGGGCTGCAGTCTGAAGATCGCCGCCCTTCCCGCTTCGGTGGAGGACAAACCCCTGGACTTCGGGCTCCACCACGTCCGCGACCTCTTCGCGGCGGGAGTCCTGGCCGAGCAGCGCGGAGACGCGTGGCGCCCTTGAAAGGCTCCGGCGATGAAGGTCTCGCCGAGCGTCACAACGGCCCATGAGGATCCGATGCCCGTGTCAGGCGCATGGCCTACGGAGCCCATGACCTGGCGCCGCCCTAGCGAGGGTGGATGATGAAGGTCGGGCAGGATAGAGACTTTGGCGACTAGGCTGCGGTTAGCGACTATGTCATGCTAGGCCTCGCACGCCTTACCGCAGCCAATCGCCTTGGCGGCTTCGTCCGGAGCCCTGGTTGTTCTTGCGGATCCTCATCGACGATCTCCCGGGATCGCCAGTCCACGTCGCACCAGAACGAAAGCCTCGGTTTCGAGGATGCGTCCCGCATGTCCTTCTCAATCACGGCATCCAATAAGTATGGCCCGATCAGCTTGGTCAGGAAAACGGCCAAAGAGGCGTTCGACCTGGCGATGAGTTATAAACGCAAGGGCTTCGGCGAGATCATGGTGTCGAACATCCAGACCGGAGAGGTGTTCGCCGAACAGCAGATCGTGGACAATCGCCTGCCCGCCGATCAGCGGGACGCTGCGCCGCCGGCCGGACCCGGCGGCGGCGCCCTTACCCTGTCGAGCTGATCCGGGTCCGTCCTGCGCCTCGCCGCAGGGACCGGTCGCGCCGCGATCCGCTGAGGGCCAAAGGCCGGACCTCGGACGCGTGACGTGATCTCATGTCCTTAGATGGGCCTGCCGGCGCTGGCCCCCCATCGGGTCATGAGCGCGTTGCTGGGCTGAGCGGTATCGATCACCTTGCGTGCGGTTTCGACACCGGCCACCGGCAACCCTGCAGGGTCCAAGAGGCCTATCTGAACCAGCACCGAGGCCTGATCCCAGTAAATATGCTCATGCGCGACCCGGTCGCCGACGAAACGCACGATGGCGACCAGGGGAACCTCCACCCGCTTTCCGGTGGGCGGCACGCCCGGCAACATCCAGTCGATTTCGCTTGTATGGGTGAATTTGAACAGCATCTCGTCGACGATTTGCTCGGCGCCGACGGTGCGGCTCACCGGGACCAGTTCGGTGTCGGGGGGATTGCCGCCAATGAAATGGTATTTGTAAAATCGCTTGAGCTGGTCGTGACCGACGCCGCCCGTCATGGTCGGCACATGGTTGACGTAAGGCTCGGCGGTCATGGTCGCCATGGTGGCGTCGACATCGCGGGTTTCGAACTCGTAGCGGCAGTGCGCCTCCCAAAGCGCGACGAGATCAGGTTCGGACATGGGGCGGCTCCTCTTAGACCTACAGACCTAGCCTTCAATCTGCCGCGGCGGGCAAGCGCCGCGGCGTCAATGGACCTGCGCCTACGCAGGTTTCAGATAAGGGGCCGCAGCGCGCGCGATCGCGATCAAGGGCCTTTCGGCCGACGCCAAGCTTGCCTAGCATCAAGACCTGTTTTGCAGCTGTTACAGTCGAGCGCCATGCCCTCAAACCTCGCTGAAGCCGTCCTGATCCGCCCTTCGGCTCGACCCGGGTTTCCGGTGGCGCAGGTTCGGAGCCGATTTCCCGCCTTGAAGCGCGCCGAGCCCTTCATCTACTTCGACAACGCCGCCGGCGCACAAGCGCCTAAAGGCGTCCTCGACGCGGTGGCTGCTCATCTTCTGGATTTCAACGTGCAGCGGGGCGGGCGCTATCCCAAGAGCGTCGAGGTCGACCGGGTGATCCTCGCCGCTCGCGAAAAGGTCGCCGCCTTCCTCAATGCGAACGATCCCAACGAGGTGGCTTTCGGGATGAACGCCACCTCGTTCATCCGGCTGGTCAGCTTGGCGATCGGTCAGACCCTGACGCCCGAGCGGTCCGAAATCATCGTCACCGATCTCGACCACCACGCCGACATTTCGACCTGGCAGGCGCTCGAGGCGATGGGGGCTGTGCTGAGATGGTGGCGGATGCGTGACGATCACCGACTGCATGTGGAGGATCTGATCCCGCTCCTGTCCGAACGGACGCGTCTTGTGGCCTGCACCGTGGTGTCCCACGCTCTGGGCTCAAGGGTCGATGTGACCTCGGCGGCCAAGGCGGCCCATGCTGTGGGCGCTGAGCTTTTTTTGGACTGCGTTCACTTCAGCCCGCACGCGCCGATCGACGTTCAGGCGTGGGACTGCGATTATCTCGTCTGCTCGGGATATAAAGCCTTCGCCCCGCACATGGGATTTCTTTGGGGTAAGTTCGCCGTTCTCGACCGCCTGGCGACCTTTAGAGAGGAATTCATCCCCAATGCGCCGCCTCACAAGATCGAGGCTGGCACCTTCATCTATGAGAACGTGGCCGGTATGGCCGCCGCCGTCGACTATTTCGAGACTCTGGGCGCGGACCTTGAGCCTGAGGCGGACACACGGCGAGGGCGGATCCTCGCCGCTATGACGGGCATCGAGACCTACGAGAAGGCGCTCTCGAGGGCCATGCTGGCGGCGCTCCAGTCAGCGGAGGCGACCATCTACGGCGTCAGCGACCCGGAAAACATCCATCTGCGCGTCCCGACCTTCGCCTTCAATCTTCCGAGGGTCGATCCGGCGGATGTGGTGCGCAAGCTGGCGGCGGTCGATATCGGCGTTCGCGACGGCCACATGTATGCGCCGCGTCTGATGGAGCGGCTGGGCCTCGCCCTCGACAAGGGTTGCGTCCGCGCCTCTCTGGTTCACTACAATGACCTTGAGGAGATCGCACGGTTTGGCGAGGTGCTGCGCACCGTGGCCGCCGCGGCGTGACCCCGCTTCCGGCGGATGCCGAGGGCGCAGACATCGCGGATCGGGAGTCAGGGCTCCAGAAGAGCCTTACCCGCGCCCAGGTGATTATGATCGGTCTCGGCGGGGCGATTGGAACCGGACTCTTCGCCGGCTCGACCCTGGCCATCGGCTATGCCGGACCTGCGGTGCTGATCAGCTACGCCATCGCCGGCATCGCCGCCGTGGCTATGGTGCTGAGCTTGTCAGAAATGGCTGTGGTTCACCCCACCGCCGGCTCTTTCGGCGTCTATGCCGAGACCTACCTCAACCCCTGGGCCGGCTTTGTTGTTCGCTATTCCTATTGGATGGCGCAGGTTCTGGCGGTCGGCGGAGAAGCGGTCGCCGTCGGCGTCTATATGAGCTTCTGGTTCCCAAGCTCGCCCGTCTGGCTTTGGTCCTTAGGGTTCGCTGCGGCGCTCTTGCTGGTCAATTCGCGCTCCGTGAAAAACTTTGGCGCGTTCGAATATGGGTTCGCCCTGATCAAGGTCGTGGCCATCATCGCCTTTATTGTCCTTGGCCTCGCCGCCATTCTTGGCGTCGGTCGCCCGGCGATCGGCTTTCACAATCTGAACGGCCTGGCCGGCGGCTTCATGCCCCACGGCGTTCGCGGCGTCTGGCTGGCGGTGATCATGGGTGTGTTCGCCTTCAACGGTATCGAGCTGATCGCGGTCACCTCGGGGGAGGCCGAAGATCCGATCAAAGTCATTCCGGCGGCCCTGCGCAGCATGGCCTTGCGGCTGTTCGTTTTCTACCTTCTGGCCTTAGGGGTCATCGTCACCTTTGTCCCGTGGACGAGCATAGGGGCCAAGACCATCACCGGCAGCCCGTTCGTGAAGGTGTTTGCCTATTCCGGCGTCTGGCAGGCGGCCGGCGTCATGAACTTCGTCGTCATCACCGCGGCCCTCTCCAGCATGAACACCAATGTCTATTTGTCTTCACGCATGTTGTTTTCTCTTTCGAGGGGGGGCTATGCGCCGGGCTTTCTCGGCGGGCTCAATCAGGCGGGTACGCCGCTGGCCGCTATCCTCCTCACGGGCGCCGGCATCTTGGCGAGCGCGGCGGTCTCCTGGTTCACACCGATGGCGTATTCCTATCTGTTCGGCATCGCGCTGTTCGGCGCCATGACGGTCTGGATCATCATCCTGTTGAGCCACCTGCGCTTCAGAAGGGTGTTCAAAGGGCAGACTTTGCCCGTGAGGACTCCGTTCTTTCCGTGGATGCAGATCCTGGGTCTAACCCTCGTAGGGGCGATCCTCCTCACCATGGGCCTCGATCCGGACTGGCGGCTGTCTTGGATTGTCGGCGTGCCCTGGCTGCTGGCGCTGAGCGCGGCCTACTTCATTTGGAAGGGACTTAGGGTCTATCGGGCCGCGCCCGCGCGGGGGCTGAAGGCCAAGGCGCCGCATCCAAAGCTTTGATCCCGAGCGGGCGCTAAGCCATCGCCGCCGCCCGCACCTGCAACAGCTCAAAGTCCGGCGAGACGTCCCGCACCCCCCACGCCTCTTCGGCAGGAATGACAAAGGCGTCCGCCCCGGACAATCGGTGATCGCCGGCGCGCTCCAGAACGCCCGAGCCTTCCAGGACGAAACCGAACAGAAGGTCATCCCGATGCCCTGACGAGCGCAGGTGATCCGCGCCGCCCGGTCGCAGAACATAGGCGTCAGCGACGCCGCCCGTGGCCTGCGCAATCCCGGTGTCGCGTCTCTCAAAGCCGCTCGCGCCGTCCTCAGTCCACGAGGCGCTGGCTGCGACATGGTGCAAGAACACCTGACCATCAAAGTCGCGCTCTGGCCGCAAGCGACCCGTCGGCAGGATGAGGTCGTGGTCGGCGAAGGTCTCATGGCGGGCGGGACAGCCCACCTCCACCACCTCGAACCCCGCCGAGCTCTCCAGGACGCGGTGGCGGATGCGCGGCGGCTGCAGAACGCAGTCGCCCGCTGACAGGATGAACGCCGGGCCCTGATCCTCGTAGACAAGTCGCGCCCAGCCGCGTCGACAGAAGATCAACTGGAACCGGATCTTATGGTAGTGGACCCAGTCGGCGACCGGCCCGCCTTCGGGCAGGGCGATGTGCGAGGCGATGAACCGGCCGCCCTGTCGGTCAGGAATAAGATCGCGATAGATCATGCCGGCTCTACCGGCGCCAGGCGCGGGACCCTTGTCTGAGTGGGTGAGGACGAAAGACGATTTTAGGGCCGGGATAGTGATTGGCGGGTCCTGCTCAACCCATTCGATCCGGGTGCCGTTGGGCGCAACCAAAACCCGCTCATCGGCAGGGCCGAGGTGATCGCAAAACAGCCGGATCGCGCCAGGATCGCCGCCGGCGGGCGACAGGCGAAGCCTTATTCCATGGCCAGACAGGCTGGCGACCTCGGGCTCATCAGCCGGGGAGATCGTGTCTATGCGAAACCCAAGCGCGCTGACGAAAAAGTTCAGGGTTTCGGCCAGCGGCCCTGAGGGAAGGACCACCTCTGCTGCAGCGATCTGACCGACTTTTGAATCCAGCGGCATGGGGCCCCTTGCGCGTCTCTTCGCCCTGCTCTGCCAAAGAAAGGCGCGGTCAGCCAGGGGCAGATGCAAGGCCGGCCGCCCTTGACGGGCCCTTGTCCCTGAGATCCCATCCTGTTCAAGCGAGGGCGCGGCTATGGATTTGGGGATTAAACCTATTGCCGCGGGCGCGCTCGGCCTTGTGCTGGCCCTTATCTCGCCGCTCTCCTCCGCCGCTGTCGTCAAGGTCACCCTTCCTTTTGGGTCCGCCGCCGGCCCGCTCGACGGGCGGCTGATCCTTGTGGCGACGACGGATCCCTCGAGCGAGCCCCGCCTGCAGGTCGACCTCGAGGCGCCGCTGCGCACACCCTATATCTTTGGCCAGACGGTGGAGAGCCTAAGTCCTGGCTCAACGGTTACGCTGGACGCCAGAGCCTACGGCTGGCCGTTGGAGCGGCTCTCGGCCTTGCCGCCTGGCGACTACATCGTCCAGGCGGTCCTTAATCGTTACGAGACCTTTCATAGGGCCGATGGCTCGAGCGTGAAGCTGCCCCCTGAGATGGGCGAGGGCCAGCAGTGGAACCGCAAGCCGGGAAATCTCTATTCGGCGCCCCTGCACGTGCGGATCGGGCCGAAAAGCGCGCCCCTGGCGCTCACCCTCGACAAGGTGATGGGTCCGATCACGCCGCCCGCCGACACGCCTTTCATCCGCCACATCCGCATCAGAAGCGCCCTTCTGTCAAAATACTGGGGCCGAGATGTCTATCTTGGCGCCCATGTCCTTCTGCCCGCCGGCTTCGCGGACCACCCCGAGGCGCGCTACCCCTTGATGGTGTTCCATGGCCATTTTCCGGACGACCTGTCCGGGTTCAGGACCGAGCCGCCGGACCCGGCGCTGAAGCCAGACTACTCAACCCGGTTTCACCTGGCCGGCTATAACCGCATCCAGCAGCAGGAAGCCTACGCCTTCTACAAGACCTGGACCTCAAAAGACTTTCCCCGTTTTCTCGTGATCGAGATCCAGCATGCCAATCCCTATTACGATGACAGCTATGCGGTGAATTCGGCCAACCTTGGGCCCTACGGCGACGCGATCAATCAGGAGCTGATCCCCTATATTGAAAAAACCTTCCGCGGCATCGGTCAGGGCTGGGCCCGGTTCACCTACGGCGGCTCGACCGGCGGCTGGGAGGCCATGGCGACCCAGGTATTCTACCCCGATATGTACAACGGGGCCTTCGTCGCCTGTCCTGACCCGATCGATTTTCGCGGCTTCACCAACGTCAATCTCTATGCGGACAAAAACCTCTACACCGAGACCGGTTTGGCCACCGGGATCGATCGGCCGTCTATGCGCGACTACCTCGGCCGGACCCTGGCCACCCAGAAAGACAGCAACCACATGGAGCTGGCGCTTGGCGACCACGGCCGCTCGGGCGGTCAATATGATATCTGGCAGGCTGTGTTTGGACCGCAGGGCCCGGACGGCCTGCCGGCGCCGATCTTCGACAAGCAGACCGGCGAGATCGATCCTAAGGTCGCAGCCTACTGGCGCGACCACTATGATCTGACCCACATCATTGAGCGGGACTGGGCGAGCCTCGGGCCAAAGCTGCACGGCAAGCTTCACATCTATGTCGGCTCCGCCGACACCTACTTTCTGACCGACGCCGTCTATTTCGCGCAGGACACGCTTGAGAGCTTGAAGTCTCCGGCCTGGGGCGGCGAGGTGGCCTACGGGGAGCGCGCCGAGCACTGCTGGAACGGAGATCCCAGCCTGCCGAACGCCTATTCGCGGCTCCACTATAATACCATGTATGTGCCGAAGATCCTGAAGCGGATCAGTGAAACTGCGCCAGCGGGTGCGGATCTCACCAGTTGGCGCTATTGACCCGGAGAGGCGGGTTTCCGATGAGAGCGGCGGATCTGGTTCTGACCTCGGACATAGGTCCCAGGTTTGAAGCCGGACGGGCGTCGAGATCGGATTTTCGCCCTGGGGCGCCCGGGGGTGAGAGACGCGCGGCGAGGACGCGGGGGTTCAAAGGAATAGGCGCTTGAAGACAGGCGAGGGTGCAAGGTTGACGTATGACGAGGTCGTTCTCGGTCGCCGCAGCGTGCGCGGATACAAACCAGATCCGGTGCCCAAGGCCCTGATCCGGGAGATTATCGAGATGGCGATGCGCGCTCCCTCGTCGCTGAACACTCAGCCTTGGAACTTCTATGTGGTGGCGGGCGCACCGCTCGACCGTATCCGCTCCGGCAACACCGAGCGCAATCTGGCTGGCGTGCCGTCATCCCGCGAATTCCGGAGCCACGGGGAGTATGTCGGCGCGCACCGTGAGCGGCAGATCGGCATCGCCAAGCAGCTGTTTGCGGCCATGGGTATCGAGCGACACGATCAGGACGCGCGAAGGGATTGGGTTCTGCGCGGATTTCGCCAGTTCGACGCGCCGGTCTCGGTGGTGGTGACGTACGACAGGTCGATCCACGGCGGCGACATCGCCCCGTTCGACTGTGGCGCGGTGACCAACGCCCTTGTCAACGCCGCCTGGTCCAGAGGCCTTGGCTGCGTGATCAACAGTCAGGGGATTATGCAGTCGCCGGTTGTACGCGAGCATGCGGGCATTCCTGAGGACCAGGTCATCATGATTTGTGTCGCCATGGGGTATCCCGACGATAGCTTTGCAGCCAACGCTGTGGTGTCGCAGCGAAAATCGGTCGACGAGGCAGTGGTGTTCGTCGGCTTCGATCCCTAGGGGCGGATTAGCCTTCCGCCGCCTTGCGCCGCGTGGTCCAGGCGGCGAGGGCGAGCGAGAGGGCCGCTGTCGCGCTGGCGACAAAGAAGGGCGCGCCGAGCCAGGTCCGGGCCGAAGGGATGCCTGCGACCAGGGCGAACAGGCTTGTGAAGCCGATCGGCGACAGGACCCCCGCGATGGCGAACATTCCGTTGAGAGCGCCCGACAGACGGCCCTGCTCGCTGGCGCCGACCCGGTTGGACAGCAAAGCCTGCCATGCGGGTCCGGCGATATTGCCGAGGCAGATCAGGGGCACGCCCAGCCAGAAGCGGGCTCCGCTGCTTGCCACACCGAAGAGCACAAGGGCGACGATCTGGCATGCGATTCCGACCAGCGCCACACGCCGCTCGCCGGCCCGCTTCACGAGGATCGGGATCATCCAGATCTGGATGACGCAGTTGGAGCCGCCGAGGACCGCGAGGAGCAAACTGATGTCGAGGGCGCTCCAGCCATAACGAAAGGTTGTGTAGACCACAAACAGCGGATTGACGCCCTGCCAGGTCAGCCCGCCCAGGAAGGTGACCAGGGTCATGCCGAACAGGCCCCGATGACGACGCCCCAGGTGGAGCAGGGCGCCGACAGGATTGAGCTGACCAAGCTTGATCGGCGCACGGTTCTGGAGCGTCAGCGATTCGGGCAAGACGAAGAGGCCGTAGACGGCGTTGATAAGGCTGAGGGCCGCCGAGGCCCAGAACGGGGCCCTAAGGTCAATGCCGCTAAGGGCGCCGCCGAGCAGAGGCCCGAGCACGATCCCCGCCGACGCGGCGGCCCAGATCTTCCCGAAGCCGCCGGCGCGGTCCTCGTTCGAGGATACATCCGCGACGTAGGCTGAGGCCGCGGTCAGGCTTCCCGACGCAGCCCCGGCGATGACGCGGCCCAGCAAGAGCCAAGCTAGGGTCGGGGCGAGCGCCATCAACAGATAGTCAAGGCCGAGGCCGAAATTCGAGGCCAGGATGACCGGTCGACGGCCGAACCGGTCGGACAGGGCGCCCTGGACAGGTTGCACCAAAAACTGGAGGAGGGCGAAGACTGCGGTGAAGACGCCAAACACCTCGGCGACCTGACCCGCGCCGCCGCCGCCGAGGGTTTCAATCAGGCGCGGCAGGACCGGGACGATGACGCCCATCGCCATGAAGTCGAGGACGATGGTGACGAAGATGAAGGTCGCCGCAGCGCTTCGGCGCGGCGGGCGCGCCTCAGGCGGATCGCTCGACGGGACAGGGGATGCAATAAGGGGCGGCATAGGAGACACCAGGATGAGGACTGGGCGATGCGAAGTTCAGGTCAGACCTGTCGCGCTCAGTTCGCATCTCACTTCTCCCAGGCTCGCCGCTCCATACCTTAAAGCGCATGCGGCGGCCATAGGGGAGGCTGGCGAAGCCGCCAGCGAAAGGTGTGGTTTGTAGGCCTGGTCTCTTGATCCTAGGCGGTTATGCCGCCCTCCGGCGAGAGGCTGGGTCGCCAGGCGGCCCTCGGTCAGAGGGCGCGACCCTGGGCCGCAAGCGATGTCCTAACGGCAATGCGCCTGGGTCGAGGCGAGCGACCCCTTGGCCAAGGGCGGAGCGCCGTCCCATGGCTCGCCATACTGGATCCGGTGCAAAACCCGAAAGGCGGCTGCGACCGCACGGACCATAGCGCTGAGCCGGGAGGCGAAATCACCGGTTCTCATGGCCTGCTCTGGGGCCAGATCTTTGCCGTACATGTTGAACTCCTTTTGACCCTGGCCGTCATGATCGCGAGAGCGGATATGGTCCTGGCCGCGCCTACTGGCCAATGAAACCCTCGACATAGATGATAAGCTGGCCTTATGTACCGCCATGCGACGCCTGCCCCCTCTGGCTGCGATCCGGGTGTTCGAAGCCGCCGCCCGCCACGAGAACTTCACCGTCGCCGCTGAAGAGCTCGGCATGACTCAGGCGGCCGTGTCCTACCAGATCAAGCTCCTGGAGGAGCGGGTCGGAACCCCCCTCTTTCGGCGCGAACGGCGACGCGTACATCTGACCGAGGCCGGCCGAAGGGCCTCTCGGCCGGTCTCGCAGGCCTTAGACGCCATCGATTCCGCCTTCGCGGAGCTTCGCGCGGAAGACGAAGGCATGCTGACCATTTCCACCTCGCAGACCTTTGCCAATACCTGGCTAGCCTGGCGGCTGGGCGGCTTTCAGATGGGCCATCCTGCGATGGCTGTACGGCTGTCTGTCAGCGACGCCCTCTCCGATTTTGTCACAGAAGAGGTCGATGTCGCGATCCGTTCCGGCATCGGTCCCTGGGAGGATCTGACTGCGGATCTGCTGGTCGAGATCGATTTTACGCCCATATGCAGTCCCGATTTCCTCGCGCGGCACGGCGAGCGGATAACTGCCGAAGATCTGCTTCACCTGCCGATCATTTCGCCGCAGGACCCCTGGTGGTCGTGCTGGCTCCGCGAAGCGGGGGTTGATGTCGCCTCGGTAGACCGGCCTAGAGCCGGCGTCCGTATGGACAGCCAGGCGAATGAGGGCGCAGCGGCCATCGCTGGGCAGGGCGTGGCGATGCTGACGCCCTTCCTCTGGCGCAACGACATCGCGGACGGGCGCCTCGTGCGCCTCTTTGCACAGACGTCCAATCGCGGCGACGCCTACTGGCTGGTTGCGCCCGAGCGCCGCCGCAACGTCCCCAAGATCAAGCGTTTTCGAGAATGGCTGATCGCTGAGGTGCGCAAGGACCTGTCCGGCGGCTGATCGGCGATTGTACTTTGGATGAGCGCACGCCCGCCCCGCGTCCGCGCCATGCGGCCGCGGCTCGAGGCTCAGGGCGACCGATCGACAAAGAGCCTTAAGGGCGCCGCGCATGCTCTCCGCTTAAGCCTTGGCCCGCATGAACCAAACGCCAGCAGCGCCCCAAACGCGGTTGTCGATGGTCTCAGCGCCGGCGACCTCGGGCGCCGGCTCGTCTGCGGCGCGCTCCAGCACGATCAGGGCGCCGGGCTTGGTCCAGCCCCCCGCCAGCAGGCCCGTGAGCGCGCGCTCTCCCAGGCCCCGGCGATAAGGCGGGTCGAGAAAAGCCAGGTCGAAGGGCGCCCCGGCGCTGGCGGGGCGCTGGCCGAGATCGGCGGCGTCGCGGCGGTGAATGCGGGTCTCCCCGAAGAGCCCCAACGCCTCGACGGTTTCGCGGATCGCGCCCCGCGCCGCTTCGTCGGTCTCCACGAACAGGCAGAAGGCCGCGCCTCTTGAGAGCGCTTCGAACCCGAGGGCTCCTGAGCCTGCAAAGAGGTCGATCACGCGGGCGCCGCCTAGGTCCGGCGCCCATGGGGCGTGGCTCAGGACATCAAAGAGCGCCTGGCGCGCCCGATCGGCGGTCGGCCTTGTGGTGCGGCCCCGGGGCGCTATGAGGGCGCGGCCGCGGAACCGTCCGGCGACGACCCTCACAAAGCCCTCATGCGGTCGTCTTCTCGGTGAAGCGCGGCAGCACCAGCCGGCGCACCAGCAAAAGGGTCACGAGCGCCACGATCGGCGCAGCCGATAAGGATCCGCCGCTGACCGAGATCCATGTGAAGAAGGCCGGCACGATCAAAGCGGTGGCGACACGCGCCCATCGATAGGATGTCTTCGTTTCAGGATGCGCGAGGCCGGGTCGGAACAGGCCATAGGCCCAGCACGCTGTGGCCAGATAGCCGCAGGCCGCCAGCACTGCGGCATAGACGCTCACCGCCTGCGCATCCGAGCCATGACGATAGAGCAGCTGAGTGGCTGCGGGGATCAGCGCTACGCAGAGGAGCTGAGCCAGGGCGAGCAGCATGAAGGGACCGTCCACGCGCACCATCCGGCCGAAAAGCTCGCGATGGCTGGCCCAGTATGAGGCGACGACCACAAAGCTGACGATATAGGCCAGAACCGGAAATCGCAGCTCGGCGAGGAGGCCCGGAAGATCGCGCCAGGCGTCGGGCGGCCGTATCTCGAGCGCGGCCAGGGTGACCGCAATGGCGAAGACACCATCCGACAACATGATCAGTCGGTCAAAGGTATGACGCTCAAGCCGGCGCTTAAGCGGCTCGGCCGTGTCGAGGTCTTCCAATTCACCCATCAACCCCCTCCGGCCTTCTTTGTGGCGAATGCCAGCGATCCAAGCAATGTCGCGCTCTATCGCGGCTTGACCGGACCTTTGGCGCCAGGACGCTTCGGGGCTGATTTGTAGGTGAGATCCACACCCCGAAGCGTTCGGGGCCTCTTGTTGGCCGGCTTTGGCGGATGGGCAGGGTTCTTCTTCTTGGGTTTGGCCCAGCCGGCCTTGTATTCCTTCGGCTTGGGCGGTTCTGCGGCCGGCGCAGCCTTTCGCGGGGCGGCGCGGTCCGCGTATTTCGCCGGCGAGGGGCCCCGCGGAAGCAAAAGCCCGCCGGCCTTATCGCCTTTGGGCAGGTGTTCGGGCGGGATCAGGCCCGCGAGCTGTTCGCGCAGAACCCTCGGGCCGATCTCCTCGGCGGCGCCGATGGGCAGGGTTCCAAGCACGAAGGGGCCGTAGGCCAGACGGATGAGCCGGTTCACCTTAAGCCCGAGGTGCTCCAAGACCCGGCGGACCTCCCGGTTCTTTCCCTCGGTGATGGCGATGGTGATCCAGATATTGGCTGGACCTTTGCGGTCCACGTCGGCCGCGGCGTGCTTGACCTTGTCCAGTTTGGCCTCGATGGGGCCATAGCGCACGTCTTCGACGGTGATCCCGTCCTTGAGCTTATCGAGCTTGTCTTGGGTCGCGTGGCCGTAGGCGCGCGCCCGGTAGCGACGGACCCAACCGGTCGAAGGCGTCTCAAGGGCCCTCGCCAGCTCGCCATCATTGGTCAGAAGAAGCAGACCCTCGGACGCGAGATCCAGGCGGCCGACCGAAATCACCCGGGGCAGTCCCTCGGGCAGGTGGTCGAACACGATCGGCCGGTTCTTCGGATCCTTGTGCGCGGTGAGGAGGCCGACCGGTTTGTGGTATCGCCAGAGCCGCGTCGGCTCCCTGTCGCTGACCACCGCCCCGTTGACCGTAAGGATGTCCCTCGGGCCGATCTTAACCGCTGGGGTCATGAGCACGATCCCGTTGAGGGCGACCCGGCCCTCTGCGATGAGGCGCTCGACGTCCCGGCGCGAGGCGACCCCAGCGCGCGCCAGGGCCTTGGCGACACGCTCCTCGGTGCGCGGGGCCGGGGCGTCGAGGGACCGGTCCGGCTCTCTAGCGGGATGGGTCGCTGGTTTGGGCGAGGCTCCCTCAGGCCCGCTCGTCGCGCGCTTCGCCGACGCAGCGGCGCTCTTCGACGGACGCGGGTCAGGCCCGCTCGGCCGGTCGGGTTTTCCCGGGACTTGACCAGGACGTCCCGTCCGCCTTGGGTGTTTTTTGTGATCGACCATGACGAGACGACCATGCGCATCGCCCTCGCCGAGGCGCAAGCCGCAGCCGAGGCGGGTGAAACGCCTATTGGCGCGGTTATCCTCGATCCTGACACGGGCGAGATTTTGGCCAGAGCCGGCAATGCGCCGATCGGCTCAAACGATCCTACGGCTCATGCCGAGATCCGGGCGATCAGAATGGCGGCCGCGCAGCGCCGCAACTACCGGCTGACCGGGCTTTGGCTCTTCGTCACCCTCGAGCCCTGCGCCATGTGCGCCGGCGCCATCAGCCAGGCGCGGATCGGCCGACTGGTGTTTGGGGCCGACGATCCCAAGGGCGGCGGCGTGCTTTATGGCGCGCGGGTGTTTGACCACCCCACCTGTCATTGGCGGCCCAAGATCGAGGCCGGCGTTCTGTCAGACGAAAGCGCAGATCTCTTGCGCGCGTTCTTCAAGGCGAGGCGCGCCCGATGAGGGTCGCACGTCCTTGGTTGCCGACAGGATCGGTCGGCTTGGGTCTCGCAAAGGTCTGCAAGGGCGGGCCTTGGCGTCGAGCTTGAACAGCTAATCCTATCCATGGCCGAACGGGCTCGCCCTCTGGCTCCCTTCGCTCGAGGCCATGACGTTAAGGACATGCGCCCCTTGGCGGGGCCGCGAACCAGCGGCGGGTTCAGGCGCGCGTCGTCATGACCGCCATCAGCCGCGCCTCGAGCTTGTCGCGCACCATCGGCCATTCCTCGGACAGGATCGAGAAGACGCAGGTGTCGCGCAGGCGTCCCGTCCAGACGATGCGGTCGTGCCGGATGATCCCGTCAAGATGGGCGCCGAGCTTCGCCACAGCCGCGCGGCTGCGGGTGTTGATCGCGTCGACTTTGAACTGAACCACGACTGCGCCGGACTCATAGAGGCCTCCTGGCGCAAACGCATGCTCCAGCATCAGCAGCTTGGATTCTGGGTTCACGCCCCCGCCGCGGACGTCCGGCCGCCAATAGGTGTTGCCAATCTCCACGCGCCGGTTCGCGGGATCAAGCACGAAGGTGGAGCATCCCACCACGTCGTCCCCCGCCAGCCCCACATAGGCCGTCATCGCGCCAGCGGCCTGCTTACGGTCAATGCTTCGCCACCAGACATCAAGGTGCGCGCCGTTCATGGGCACAGGATAGAGCGCGGCCCAGACGTCAGGGTCGGCGTCGCAGGCGGCTCTCAACGGCTCGCGATGGGCTTCAGCCAGCGGCTCCAGCCGCACAAAACGACCTTCTAGGACGGGAGGAAGGACAGGCATAGGGACTGTTAACGCCGCCGATGCGAGGCGCCCAGTGACAATCCCGCAATCAAATCGGCTTGGGCGCCTTCGGCTTGCGATCTCTTATGGCGCTGGGGCACAATGGGGCGTCAGAAAACGATATGAACCCCGGAGCCTGACCGGTCCATCCGGACCTGCCCCAGGCTCCACACCGCAGACCATAAAAAGGGCCGGTTGCGCCGTCGGCATCAAGTCGAGGCGGGCGGGCTCAAGGAGCGCCTCATGGACTTCAGCCTTTCCGAACAACAGCGCCACTACCTGGACCGCGTCACCCGGTTCATGGATGAACATATCTATCCGGCGGTCCCCGAGTACGAACGGGAGATGAGCGTCATCGGTCCTGAGCGCTGGAAGGTTGTGCAGGTCGTGGAGGCGCTGAAGACCAAGGCCAAGGCCGCGGGTCTCTGGAACTTCTTCATGCCGCCCCACTCGGGCCAGACCCACGTGGACGACACCTTCGAGTTTGAAGGGATCCAGCTGACCAATCTTGAATACTCGCTGATCGCCGAACAGCTTGGAAAGGTCGGCTTCGCGTCGGAGGTGTTCAACTGCTCCGCGCCCGACACCGGCAATATGGAAGTTCTCATGCGCTACGGCACGCTGGCGCAGAAGGAGCGCTGGCTGCGCCCCTTGATGAATGGCGAGATCCGATCGGCCTTCCTCATGACCGAACCCGACGTGGCCTCCTCTGACGCCACCAATATTGAGACCCGCATTGAGCGCGACGGCGACGAGTACGTGATCAACGGGCGCAAGTGGTGGTCTTCGGGCGTGGGCGATCCGCGTTGCAAGGTCGCAATCGTGATGGGGAAGACCGATCTTACCAAGGAAAAGCATGCCCAGCAGTCCCAGGTGCTGGTGCCGCTCGACGCCCCCGGCATCGAGATCGTGCGGATGTTGCCGGTGTTCGGCTATGACGACGCCCCGCACGGCCACGCTGAAGTTGTCATGAAAGACGTTCGCGTGAAGATCGAAGACAGCCTCCTCCTCGGGGAAGGCCGTGGTTTTGAGATCGCCCAGGGCCGTCTTGGACCTGGCCGGATTCACCACTGCATGCGGACCATCGGCGTCGCCGAGGTGGCCCTGGAGAAGATGGTCAAGCGCCTCCAGTCGCGCAAAGCCTTCGGCAAGTATGTTTCAGACCATTCCTTATGGGAATGGCGGGTCGCTGAAGCCCGCATCAACATTGAGATGTGCCGCCTGCTCTGTCTCAAGGCCGCCGACATGATGGACAAGGCCGGAAATAAATCCGCCCGGCTCGAGATCGCGATGATCAAGGTCGCCGCCCCCCAGCTGGCCCTGAAGATTATCGACGACGCCATCCAGGCGCATGGCGGCGGCGGGGTCACCACTGATTTTGGCCTGGCCAAGGCCTACGCTGGGATCCGGACCCTGCGCCTGGCGGACGGTCCTGACGAGGTGCATGCGCGCACCATCGCCCGGATGGAGTACGGCAAATATGGGGATCAGGTGGTCAAGCTTCGCAACGACGCAGAGGAGAGGCTGTTGGTGGCGGGCATTCGCTAAACCCCGGCCAAGACGGACAGGGCCGCAGGGCAAGACCTTGCGGCCCCACAAGGCGGGCCGGGCCATATAACTGAAATTTAACTCCCGCCGCCCGCCGGCCCCGTGCATGGTCGGCTGACCCTTTGTTGCTGTGAGACCCCCGGATGAAATCGCTCTTGATGGCCGCCGCCGCGCTCGGCGCCGTCTGCCTCGCTGCTCCCGCCGCTGCTCAGTCAGGGCCGCCGCCTGAGCCCAAGTATGGCGTTTGGGGCTTTGATGCATCGGGCATGGATCCGAAGATCAAGCCTGGCGACGGTTTCTTCGACTATGCCAACGGCGGCTGGGTCGCCCGTACCGCGATACCGCCGGACAAAACCTCGTTCGGCGCCTTCGATGTGCTGGCTGACCTGTCGGAGGACCGTGTTCACCGTATCCTCGAAGACGCTGCGGCTAAGGCCGTGAAGGTCTCTGCCCCTGAAGGCAAGGTCGGCGCGGCCTATCGAGCCTTCATGGACGAGGCCGTGATTGAACAAAAGGGCTCTGAACCCCTGGCGCCGGCGTTGAAGGCGATCGGAGCCGCAAGGAATCGGGACGAGTTGGCGGCGCTGATGGGCGCGCCAGGGTTTAGCGCGGTGTTCGGCCTCGATATTGAGCCCGACTTCAAGACACCGACCGTCTATCAGGTCTACCTCACCCAGGGCGGCCTCGGCCTTCCGGACCGCGACTATTATCTGACGCCGCAGTTCGCCGAGAAAAAGAAAGCCTATCAGGCCTATGTGGCGAGGATGCTCGCCCTAATCGGTTGGCCGGGCGCAGAGGGACGCGCGGCCGAGATCGTGGCGTTCGAGACGAAGATCGCCGACGTCAGCTGGACCCGCGCCGAACAGCGCGACCCGGTCAAGGTCTATAATCCGACCACCCTGCGCGCGCTCGAACAGAACGCGCCGGGGTTCGCCTGGTCGCGCATGCTGGCCTCCGCGGGTCTCGGCGCGCGGTCCGAGGTGGTGACGATCACCAATACGTCCCTGCCCAAGATCGCCGCCCTCTATAGCCAGACGCCCCTTGACACGCTGAAGGCCTGGGAAGCCTTCCACACCCTCGACGCCATGGCCGGCGTCCTCCCAAAGGCCTTCGTCGACGCCCGGTTTGATTTCCGGGGCAAGACGCTCACCGGGCAGCTTGAGAACCGGCCGCGCTGGAAGCGGGGCGTTGAGGCCGTCAACGGCGAGCTTGGCGAAGCCGTGGGCAAGATCTATGTCGCGAGATTCTTCCCCCCTGAGTCCAAGGCTAAGATGCAGGCTCTGATCGCCGATCTGAAGGCCGCCTTCGCCAAACACATCAGCTCGCTCGACTGGATGAGCCCGGAGACAAAGACCCAGGCCCTGGCCAAACTGGCCAATTACGACGTGCAGATCGGCTATCCGAAGGCCTGGCGCGACTATTCCGCCCTCGAGATTCGCGCCGACGACGCCTATGGAAACGCCTGGCGCTCAGGCGCTTTCGAATGGGCCTATAAGGTGGCCCGGCTCAATCAGCCGGTGGACAAGGACGAATGGGGAATGACGCCCCAGACCGTTAACGCCTACAACAATCCGTTTTTCAACGAGGTGGTGTTCCCGGCGGCGATTCTGCAGCCTCCGTTCTTCAACCCCGATGCGGATCCGGCGATCAATTACGGCGCGATCGGGGGGGTGATCGGCCATGAGATGACCCACGGCTTCGACGACGAGGGGCGTAAGTTCGACGCCCACGGCCGGCTCAGCGACTGGTGGACCGCTGAGGACGCGGCCCGCTTTGAGGCCAAGGCCAAACGGCTTGGCGCGCAATACTCGGCAATGGAGCCCTTGCCCGGAGCCCATATCAAGGGCGAGCTGACCATGGGCGAGAACATCGCCGACCTCGGCGGACTTACCCTCGGCCTTGAAGCCTATCATGCTTCGCTGAGAGGCGCGCCGGCGCCGGTGATCGACGGATTTACCGGCGATCAGCGGGTGTTTCTGGGGTGGGCCCAGGTCTGGCGGGAAAAAATGCGCGACGACGCTTTGCGCGCCCAGATCGCGTCAAACGAACATTCGCCCGCAGAGGCCCGCGTCGATGGCGTGGTCGTTAATATCGACGCCTGGTACACAGCCTTTGGCGTGACCCCTGAAGACAAGCTTTATGTGGCGCCCAGCAAGCGGGTTCACATCTGGTAGGCCCGCCCTAACCTTGCCGTCCTGCCTGCTGTGTCGACCCTTACGCCCCGCCTGGGGTTCTGACCTCGACGCCCTTGACCGATCGCCGGCCGAGGGCGCCTAATCCTGCCCAAGCCGAGCATACGGTATGGAGGATCAGAGGCCATGGACGCGCTCATCTACGCCAATATCTGGGAGTTGATCGCCCGGGTTCAGCCGGACAAACCGGCGATCATCCAAGGAGAGCGAGTCTTAAGCTGGGCCGACTTTGATCGACGATCAGACGCCCTTGCCGCAGACCTTTTGCGTGCGGGCCTTGGACAGACAGCAAAGGTCGGCGCCTACCTCTATAACGCCCCTGAGTATCTTGAAGCCTACTTCGCCGCGATGAAGGCGGGTCTGTGCCCGTTCAACGTCAACTATCGCTACGCCGCGGGCGAGCTGACCTATCTGTTTGAGAACGCCGACGCCGAAGCCATCGTGTTTCACTCAAGCTTTAGCGAGACTTTGGCCGCAATCAGACCCCGCCTCCCGCTGGTCAAGCGCTGGATCGCGGTGCGCGACGGCGCCCACCCGGTTCCGGACTGGGCGGTGGACTATGACGAGATCATCGCGGATGCGCCCGCCCGGCGGCCCGTGGTCGCCGCATGGGGACGTTCGGGTGAGGATATGGTGTTTCTATACACCGGCGGCACCACGGGCATGCCCAAGGGGGTGATGTGGCGCCAGGCGGACCTCTTCCCCGCACTCGGCGGCGGGGCCAATCCCATCCTGGGCCTTGAGCCCTTCGCGACGCTCGAGGATGTGCGCCGACGGATCGAGGACCCGGCCTATGCGCCGCCGCGTGGCCTCACAGCCTCGCCCCTGATGCATGGCACCGGCGGCTTCGGGTCAATGACCACCCTTAGCATCGGCGGCGCGGTGCTCCTGCTCTCATCGCGCAAGTTCAGCCCTGAGGAGTTATGCGCAGAGGTCGAGCGGCTAAAGGCGACCCGCATCGGGATTGTCGGTCAGGCCTTCGCCGGCCCCATCCTTGAGACCCTCGACGCCCATCCAGGACGCTGGGACCTGTCCTCGGTCAGCCTGATCGGCTCGTCCGGAAGCATGTGGAGCCAGGAGAACAAGCAGGGCCTCTTGCGGCATATGCCGCACGCCGCCCTGATCGACAGCTTCTCCTCTTCGGAGGCCATCGGCATGGGGGCTTCGCAATCGCGTCACGGCGAGGAGGCCAAGACCGCCCGCTTCGCGGTCAGTGAAACCTGCGCGGTATTCACCGAGGACGGCCGGCGCGTAGAGCCGGGTTCGGGTGAAGTGGGGATGACCGCGGTATCGGGGTATCTGCCCCTCGGTTACTACAAGGATCCGGAGAAAACCGCCAAGACCTTCCCTGTGTTTGAAGGCAGGCGGTGGTGCGCGCCGGGCGACTGGGCCCTTGTGAACGCCGATGGCGCTCTTGAGGTGCTCGGCCGTGGCTCGGTGTGCATCAATACCGGCGGCGAGAAGGTGTTTCCGGAGGAGGTCGAGGAGGCGCTGAAACGGCACGCGTCTGTGCGCGATGCGGTGGTGGTCGGCCTGCCTGATCCACGATTTGGAGAGCGGATCTGCGCCGTTGTCGAACTCGCGCCGGGCGCCCCTGAGCCAAGCCTCAGCGATTTGGCGTCTCACGTGAAGCTCGGTCTTGCAGACTACAAGGCCCCGCGGGCTCTGGTTTTGGTCGACAGTGTTGGACGGGCGCCGAACGGAAAGGTCGACTACAAGGCGACCAAACTCCGCGCCGCGGCGGAGCTTGGCGTGAGCGCCTGAGCCGTTTCACCCGCCCGAGCCAAGGGCGCTGCGGGCAGGCGGAAGTTTTTGACATAGATGTCAAAAATAGAGCTATAGCGCAGGCAAAATGAAAGCCCGCTGCGGGGGATATCGCAACGGGCCTTCAGGTCGCTCTTGATTAGGCAGGCGTTTCCTCCCCGAAACGCCGGAGGATCGAACGTCTCAGCGCCCGTGAACCTCACGGCGGCAACAAACGTCAAATTTGCGGGAGTGTCAACGCTTTCGGCGCCGTACACCATAATTTGAGCAGATTCTTTGACTCTCGAGTCAAAAAATGATCCAGAGCCCAATCGCATCAAGCTATTCCAGGTAGAGTGAAAGCGGCGGGAATGTCGACTGGACGACAGGGACCTTCTGCGATGCTCAAGCCGGCGTCATGGGAACACGCCGGCCTTAACCCCAAGGCGCGCCCTGGAGCCGAGCGCGCGCGCTTAACGACGCCCGCGCCCTTAGGAATAATCAAACAAAGACAGGTATTTATGTCTGAGGCTGCGGTCGATGCGGCCAAGACCCGTCTCCCTTGCGTCCGTCCGGACCTGCCAGCGCCCCTCAAGCCCCTGCGCACCCTTAGCGCCGGTCATGGGACCTCGCCGTTAAGGGCGGAAGGGCTTATCGGCGCCGCCTTGGCGGCGGAGGACCGGTTCAGCGTTCGGTTGAGACGGCTTCGGCGCTCTTTTCCCTGCTCAATCATCGCTGAGATCTGCGTTCGGCGACAGGCTGGGGCAGGGTTTTTGGACCGCCGGGCGGGCGAAGCGATCAGGCGCGCGCTTTACGGGCCCCGCGGCCCTGACCATAGTCCAGGCAAATTCACGAGCGGGACGGCGGCCAGGATGCGACGACGCGAGATTCTTACCAGCGCCGCGGCGGCGCTCCTCGCCGGCCGCGCGTCGGCACAGGGGCGCTATGGCCTTAGAGAGGCCGCCTGCGAAGCCTTTATCTATACGCTGCCCCTCAACGAAATTGCCAACGTCCGCGCCCGCCTCTTTGGCCTCGGCGCCCGCGCCAACCTGTTTTATCCTCAGCGCGCCTTGGCCGGCCCAGAGGCGCGCACGGTCACCACGCCGAACAATGACACGGTCTACGCGACGGCTTTCATTGACCTATCCAAAGCGCCGGTCACGCTGATCCAGCCCGACCTTGGGGACAGATACGCCTCCTTCGCCCTGATGGACATGTGGAGCGACAACTTCGCCGTCCTCGGCGCCCGCAATACCGGACCTTATGGCGGCCGCTTCACCCTGGTGGGGCCGGACCAGGCCGCGCCGCAAGGCGCGCTCCGCTCCCCGACGCCCTGGGTTTGGGCGCTGGCGAGGGTCGTGGTCAGGGGCGCCGGCGATCTTGAAGCCGCGCGGGCGGTTTTGAGCGGTTACCGCATCGAGGGGGGGGCCATAGGCGCGGCGGCGAAGGGCGCCAGCCGCGACGGCCCCTGGCAGGATTATTTCACCGCCGCCGCCAACCTTCTGGCCGAGAACCCGCCGCCTCCGACCGATCTTGGCCTGCTTCGGCGGATCAAGATGCTCGGACTGACCGACGGCTTTGACCCCCGAGGGTTCACAAAGGCGCAGCAGGCGGACATCGCCGCCGGCGTCGCCGACGCGATGGACCAGATTAAGCGCTTTGGCCTGGGATCTGATGAAAAAAGCGGTTGGCTGTTCCAGGCCGCGGACACCGGCGCCTTCTTCCAGGACTACCTTGGTCGTGCACGGGTGGCTTTAGGCGGCCTCGCCGCGCTCCCGCCTGAGGAGGCCATGTACCTCACCGCCCTCTCGCCCGACGGCAAGCGGACCTTCGACGGCGATGGGGCCTATCGTCTGAGCTTCGCTCCAGGCCAACTGCCGCCGGTCGACGCCTTCTGGTCGCTGACCATGTACGAGGCCACCCCTGAAGGGCAGTTCTTCCTGACCCCGAACCCGATCCAACGTTATGCGATCGGCGATCGGACGCCTGGGCTGGACCGGGGGGCGGACGGCGCCCTCAGCCTTTGGATATCGCGCGGCGATCCTGGCGCCGCGCGCAGGGCCAACTGGTTGCCGGCGCCGGCCAAGGGCCCTTACGCCATGGTGCTGCGGCTCTATCTCCCCCGGCCTGCGGCCATTGCCCGAACCTGGGTCCCCCCGAGAATTCAAGCGGCGTGACCCCCCGCCTTGGAGCCCGGGCCAGGACGGCCAGGCCCCCCACTTCAGCCTTAAGCGATGCTCATTTGAGGTGGGCGTCAAAGAAGCCGACGACAGCCCGGTTAAAGTCCGCGTGGAAGGCCTGCCGGTCGAACCCTGGCCGGCTCACACAGATCGCGGGGGCGAGCTTGCGCAGAGTCTCCGGGCATGGGGCGAGGAAGTCGAAGTGGTCGGCGTTCGCCGCCAGCCGATAGTCCGCCGCGCGCGGAAGATCATGATCAACGGCCTCGGCGTAGTCGGGCTGGGGCAGGATGTGGTCAAATTCAGCGCGCCACAGCTGGATCGGCAGGTTGACGCCGCTCAGTCCGGCCTTTCCGAAGGCAAAGCCGAGGGCGGGCGCAGCGACGACCGCCGCCTTCAGCCGCTGATCGTGAACCCAGGCCGGCGGCTTCGCAGGGAGCTGCTCGACAACGCCGGGAAAGCGGGCCACGAGCTGGCAGTCGTAATAGGCGGGGTGGGCCCTGCAGTGGGGCGCCACTCTGGCGAGGTCTGCCTCGCCGCCCGCGTCGGCCAGGACCGTGAAGCCGCCCGACGAGAAGCCGAAGGCGCCTACCCGGTCCGGATCGATCGCCCCGCGCCCCGGCCAAGCCGACAGCATATAATCGGTCAGGAGCTTCAACTGCCGCGGCCGGTTGGCGACGTCGGCGGCCCGGCTCTGATCGTGGAGATTGTCGCCCGTATGGGTGAGCGCCGCCGCCACATATCCGGCCCGGGCGAGGGCCATGGCGGTATCGACGTGAGAGAGGAAGTACCCGCCGTTGCCATGGGACATCACGATGAGGGGATGGCGCCCTGCGCTGACCTCTGCATTCCCCGCCACCGTCTCTGGGAAGAGGCCGAGCGGCTGAAGCTCGGGCGCAGCGTCGGCGGGATACCAGACCCCGACCTCCACGGGCGGTCCCTCAGGGTCTAGGATCGTGAGATGTTGATAGCCGATCGAGGATTCGGCGAGGGACGCCCCTGCCAGCGCAAGCCAGCATGCGGCGGAGATGACCAGGCGAAAAAGGGACATGGGTGCGGACGCTCCTTGGAGAGCCGCCGAGGTGGACCCTCCAAACAGCCCTCGCCAGGGGCGTTGCGCGAACGGGCGAACGGGTTCGCAGACGGGCGAGCGGCGCTATAAGACCGTCATGGGTGTTTTGATCGGCGATGCACGTCAATGGCGGCGCGAGCTCATCGGCGCAGTGCTGGTCGGCGTCTTCTTCGGACTGGTGGGTCCCTTCGGCACCTATTTGAACGATACCGTCGGCGTGCGCATCGCGTTCTGGGTTGGGATGATGGTCGCGGGATTGCTGATCTACGCCCCCTTGCTGCGCCTGACGCTCGCGCTCGGCGCCAGGTTCAGTCAACCCGTCTGGTTCACGGCGCCGCTGGCGGTTCTGGTGATTGCAGCGCCCGTAGGCTGGCTCAGCGCCCTTGTGGTCGTCGGCCTCTGGCCGAGAGTCGGCCCGCACATGCGACCGATCGACTGGTACGGGCAGTCGGTCGTGCTCGGCCTGCCGCTCTGCGCCCTCGCCCTCTGGACGCGCCGAGCCTTTGCAACGCCGGCCTGGAGCGCATCCCTGCCGCTCCCGATCCCCGCCGTCCCTAGCGACGCGCCGAGTTTTCTCGATCGGCTGCCGCCGCGCCTTGGCCGAACCCTGATCTGTCTTCAGATGGAGGACCACTATGTCCGCGCTTACACCGATCGCGGCTCGGCGCTGATCCTGCTGCCGCTCAAGGCGGCGGTCGAGGCGCTGGGCGGTGAGGGGCGACGGGTGCACCGCTCCTGGTGGGTGGCGCGCGCCGCGGTCGCCGGGGTCGTACAGGATGGGCGCAATTTCAAGCTAAAGCTTATTAACGGCCTTGAGGCGCCGGTGAGCCGTGGGTCCATCGCCGCCCTGCGTCAGGCAGGCTGGCTGGACCCGATCCAAACCCCTGAGTCGAACCGCCGCAGGCCCGTTGAATCAGAGAGTTAAAGGCCGAGCTTGTAGGGCTGCTCCAAATCGTTCTACTGATTCGGAGATCGGATTTACCATTAACGAAACTTAAGTAACTCGCGGCCTAGCGTTGCGGGGAATGGGAAGGGAGCGTGCGTATGCAGGCTTCTCCCAACGGGCTTTGGCGCGCGCCAGGAGGGGTCGATGCGAGTTCTACTTATCGAGGACGACAGCGCTACGGCGCAGTCGATCGAACTGATGCTGAAGTCTGAGGGCTTCAACGTCTATACAACCGATCTTGGCGAAGAGGGTGTCGATCTCGGCAAGATCTACGACTACGATCTGATCCTCCTCGATCTGAACCTACCCGACATGAGCGGGATGGATGTGCTTCGCCAACTTCGCGTTGCTAAGATCAACACCCCTATCATGATTCTTTCCGGCACCGCTGAGATCGACACTAAGGTGAAATCCTTCGGCGGCGGCGCAGACGATTACATGACCAAGCCATTCCACAAGGATGAGCTCGTCGCCCGGATTCATGCGGTGGTTCGTCGATCCAAGGGACATGCGCAGTCGGTGATCCGCACCGGCGATATCCTGGTCAACCTCGACGCCAAGACCGTGGAAGTGAACGGCAGCCGGGTGCACCTGACCGGCAAGGAGTATCAGATGCTGGAGCTCCTCTCCTTGCGCAAGGGCACGACCCTGACCAAGGAGATGTTCTTGAACCATCTCTACGGCGGCATGGACGAGCCGGAACTCAAGATCATCGATGTCTTCATCTGCAAACTCCGCAAGAAGCTGGCGGCGTCCACAAACGGCAATCACCACATCGAAACGGTCTGGGGGCGCGGCTATGTGCTTCGCGATCCCCAGGAAGGTCAGGCGACCGTCGCCGCCTGATACCCGAGAGGCCCCCATACACGACTGATGGCCCGCCGGGTTCGCCCGGCGGGCTTTTCAGGGCTCAGCCTCGCCCCGCGACGAGCTTTACCTTCAATGGGTCGCCGAACACCGATTTCGCCGACCAGGTCGAGCCGATCCCACCCGAGGGCACGGCGGTGCAGTAAGCGAGCGGCAGGGTGGCGGGTTTGGATTGTTTCAGGCAGATCTGATCGCCCTTCAAGGTCCAGTGGCCGGTGCTGCGATCCTTTTTGCGCCCTTCGGCCCTGTAGGTGCCGTCTGACGACAGCCATAGCCTGGCCGTCCGCCCGTCAGGATAGGTCGACACCACCGTGTTCTTGAACGCGACCGCGAGCTGAGCCTTGTCCGCGCCGGAGATCAGCAAAGCGCTCGCCGCTGCTGCGGTTGCAAAGATCACGTGTCTCATCATTCGTGGCTCCCTTCTCCTCGCGCTCGCCATGACCCCGCTAACGCCGCACCGGGCCAATAGCTCCAGACCCTCCGCTCTTGATCCGGCCGGCGACCCCTTGGGCAAGCGCCCCGATCGGCCCACCCGCCTCGCGTCGGCCCGCATCGCGTCGCCCGAACACCAGCAGCCGAGCACAGCTATAATTGATGGTCCAGGCGATGATCCCCCCGATCATCAGATCGAGCCAGCGATTGGACCAAAGGGGGCTATGCAGAGACACAAGGCCGACGAAGGCGAGATAGTTGCAAAGGTTTCCAAAGCCGCTCGTCGCCATATAGCCGAGCCAGGCCGGCGCCCAGCTTTTGCGGGTCAAGCATCGGAATACCCATAGCCCATTGATCCAAAAGGTGACCTGCATGGCGCTGGCCAACGAAAACACCCGCGCCCAGGCAGGCTCGACGCCGAAGTGCTCAAGGGCGCTGAGCACGCATCCGTCGGTCAAAAGGCCCACGCCCGCCACCAGCGAATAGCGGAGCGCCAGATGACCTTCACGCTTTGTCGCCGTGCTGAACCCCATGGTCCGACCTTCCGCTCGCAGACTGCCGATTGAGCAACGGCGCTGGCGTGTACCCAGTTCCGCCAAGCATTCCTGGCGGCCGCGAGCATCGCCGGCGGCCGCGGACGTCACCCTCCGGCGTAGCCGCCGAGGATCGGGAGGATTTCGCCGGTGATGAAGGACGACATCTGCGGCGAGGCCAGAAAGACATAGGCCGGAGCGATCTCTTCGGGCTGAGCCGGCCGCTTCATCTGGGTGGAGGCGCCGAACTGTTCGATCGCCTCGCCGGCCTTGTCAGCCGGGTTTAGGGGGGTCCAGACGGGCCCTGGCGCGACGACGTTGACCCTTATGCCTTTTGGGATCAGGTGGGTGGACAAGGACCGGGCGAAGGCATGGATGCCGCCCTTGGTCATTGAGTAGTCGAGCAGGTCCTTGTTGCCGATCAGCCCGGTCACTGAGCCTGTCATGACGATGGCGCCGCCCTTGGGCAGGTGAGGGACGGCCGCCTTCGTCATATGGAAGTATCCGTAGAGGTTGGTCTTCAGCGTGCGGTCGAAATGCTGCTCGGTGAGTTGACTAAGGTCGTCCACGTGCTCCTGGAAGGCGGCGTTATTGACCAGGATATCTAGCCGTCCAAACGCATCCAGCGTCCGGCGCACGGCCGCCTCTGCATAGTCCGGCTGAGAAACATCGCCCGGCAGGAGGATGGCCTTGCGCCCTTCCTTTTCGACCGCCGCCTTTGTCGCCTCCGCGTCATCCTGTTCGTCGAGGTAGCCGATGGCGACATCGGCGCCCTCGCGCGCGAAGAGCACCGCCACCGCGCGGCCGATCCCTGAATCGGCGCCAGTGATCAGCGCGACCTTGCCCTCGAGCTTTCCCGAACCCCGATAGAAAGGCGCGTCATAAAGGGGCTGCACCTCAAGGTCCGCCTCCGACCCTGGCTTGTCGAGGTGCTGGCGCGGCATCGGGGGCTCGGGATAGGGGCGGGCGCCGGCCTGCATCGCGCCTTGGCCGCCGGCCTTGAAGCTTCGGGGTTCGCCGTCGATCTTGCGCTGTACGGCGCGTCCCTCCTCAGCTGCGCGGTGCGCCGCTTCAATAGAGTTTTGATCAGTATCAGCCATTGGGGATCCTCCTCGCGGGGAGAACACAGCGGCTGGCGCCTGGTTCCTATGCGGCCGCCCTCCGATGGGTGAAGCGCTTCGTCGGCGCGGGTCCTTGACACCCGGCTGGCGGCGACGGCGTTGGAGGCGGACCTCATCCTCGTGACGCCAACACCAGGGACGTTCTTGGCTTAGGCGCGATCGTTTTCAATCTTGGGAAAGGCGATCCGAGGCGCTTTGCATCCGGTCCCCTTTGAGGCCTTGGGCTGTGCGGCCTTAGAAGGTGTAGGTGACGGTCAACCGCCCCGAGATCGGTTCCAGCGGATGAACCTGAAGTCCGGTCACCTCGGCCCCGCCCGGGACCAGGCGCGAGGTGTAGTAGTAGGCTGCCGCGTCGGCCTTTGTGTTGAAGAGATTGTAGATGCTGGCCTGCAGCTTGAGCTGCGCCGTCAGCTTATATCCCGCATCGATATTGACCTCGCTATAGCCCTTGCCTTCGGGATATTCTTGTCCGTCGTTGACCGGATAGGGGCCGAGGTCGCGCCACTGAAGGCCGGCGAACCAGGGGCCGAGGTTGTCGATCAGGACGCCAAAGGAGCCGATGAAGCTCGGCGCGTTCGCGATGTAGGGCCCATCCACGCCAAAGTCCTGCTCCAGCATCGTCAGAGAGCCTCGGTAGCGCGCCTTAGACCAGGCCAGATCGGTATTTAATTCCAACCAGGGGAGGGGATGGTGCTCGGCGGAGAACTCGATCCCCTGGCGGCGGCTGGGCGCGCTCGCCTGATCCTCCCCTTGGTCTTGGTCGTAGACCTGCTCAGAGCTGAAATCCTCCTGGAACACCGCCAGTTGGATCTGAACCTTCGATATCAGGCTGGTGCGAACGCCAAGCTCCTGGCTGTTTGCCTTGGCCAGAAGCTGGGGTGTGAAGGCGGCCGAAACGCCTTCATAGGGTAGGGTATGGAAGACCTCCCGAGCATCGTCAGAGTGAAAACCCGTCCCGGCGCTCAGATAGACCTCGGTCTTGTAGAAGGGCCCGACGATGAGGCTGCCCTTAGGCTGGAGCAGGTCCTGCGCTTTGCTACCCCGGCTAGCTTCCGTCAGGCTGTGGTCGCTCGCTGAATAGTTTTCCTCGCGAAGGCCGAGCACCGTCCGCAGCCAAGGCGTCCAGTGGGTGATGTTCTGGACGTAAACCCCAAGATCGTTCAGGCCAACCCGGTCTGCGCTGCAAGCGCCGCCCACCGCAGCATAGGGCGTCGCCGCCGTTCCGTCGACATTCGCCCGTTCGCAATAGCCGAGGGCCACGCGCTCCAGGGTGTGGCGGCGGTCCACGTAGACGCTGTCGTAGCGATCCTGGACCCCGATGGTGGTGTCGCTGTGGATCGACCCGAAGTCGGCCATCCAGGTGAACGCCGCATCGGTTCCTGCCGTATTGCGGGTCTCGTCCTGCTGCTCCTGATCCCCGTTCACCTGGTCGAACAGATAGTGTGTGAAGTCGTTCCAGAGGGTCATGGTCGAGTGGATGGCGTAAAGGTTCGCGAAGAAGCGCCAGTTTTCGCCCTCGGCGCCGTAATGGCCCGAAAGGCTGTAGCGTTCGGATCGGCTGGCGTCTGAAGGGTCAAGCGTCCCGTAGCGGCCGATAAGCCCTTCCTGAAGCGCGTAGATCGATTGGTCGGTCTCGAGCAGACCCTCGCTGTGATAGTACATCGCTGTCAGGCTGTAGCCGTTGGCGTCGGTCCCGTGGCTAAAGCGGCCGGCGAAGCTGTCTTTGTTGAAGTTGCCGGGCGGGTCCCAGGGGCCGTCCACATGGCCGAAGTCGAAGGCGGCCCAAACTCGGTCGTTGTCGTCGATGCGGTAGGTCCCGCCGGCGAAAATAGTCTGGTCGCCGAGCGTTCCGGCGCTGGCTTCGATCTGATCGGCCAGGGCGTTGGTCAACCGGACGTGGGCCGACCCGACGGCGCCGAAATCGCCGATGGCCGCATAGAAGGGGCCCTTGGTAAAATCCAGCCCCTGGACCAGCTGAGGCATCAGGAAGTTTTGATCCGAATAGCCCTGGCCGTGGGCATTGGTCGCCCGGTTGACCGGCATGTCATCGACGAAGCTGGCGAAGTCGGTGCCGTGGTCGAGGTTGAAGCCGCGCAAAAGGTATTGGTTGGCCTTGCCCTCGCCGGAGTGGATCGTGACCACAAGGCCCGGCACGGTCTCAAAGAGCTGGCCGATCCGATAGATCGGCCGAAGGTCCACTTCTTCTTTGGTGATCGATCCCTGGCTTGCGGTGGTTGCGACGCCCAGAAGGTTCAGTCGAGAGGCCGTCACGACGACCTCGCTTATGGGCTGAGCCGGTGCGCCCGGCTTTGCGGGGGGCGTCGCCGGAGCCTGGCCTTGGGCGGAGGCTAAGGGGGCGGCGGCCAGGACCGCGCATCCGGACACGAGCGCACTGAGCCGGCTGGACCGATGGATGTTAAGCTTCAAGGTGCGCGTCATGGCCGAGAAACGAAGGGTGCGCCTCATAGGGCGCGCGGGGCGGAGGGTGTGAGTGCCTTGGCCAGGCCCTCAAAACAAGGGTGTAACTGTCCTGGCCGGCGCTACGGCGCGTTACAGGTCCCTTTAGGGCCTGCGCGTGTCGCCGCGACCAAGACGCTGCCAAGACTCGAAGAAGATCAGGACCTTGACCCGCCAGCGCGGTTTCAACCGAAGGCGGGCTTGACCCTGAAACCGTTCGGAATCGTCGTTCCCGGCGAGAAGGCTGGATTCCGTCAGATGATCGTGTTCAATCCGCCCCGCTACGTCCCCGAAGGTTGGGGAGATAGGGAGAGCTCATGAAGCGTTCGGTCCTGGTTTTGGCGTCGGTCGGCGTCCTTCTGGCGGCATGCGCAAGACCGGCCCCCCAGGCGCGCTACGATACCTCGCTCGATATGAAGGAGCTGATGGGGCACCTGGTCGATCCCGGGTCCTGGGCCTTCTGGCACGCCACAGGGACGGTCGAGACCGCCGAAGGCGAAAAAAGCAACGCCCCCACGACCGAGGAGGGCTGGGAAGCTGCCGAAAGCGGTGCAACGGAGGTGATGCAGGCAGGCAATATCCTTCAGCTGCCCGGCAATTCGCGAGGTCCGGAGTTCAACGCCTTCGCCCAGGACCTCATCGTCAAGGCAAAGGCGGCCCGCGAGGCGGCCGAGGCCAAGGACCCCAAGCGCATGTTCGACACCGGTGCAGCGATGTACCAGGTCTGCGTCGATTGCCACGCCAAATACGTTATGCCGGCTTACATCGCTATTCGCGACAAGACCAAATACCCGCCCCTGCCTGACTGGCCCGCGGACGTCAAGGCGGCGCAGAGGGCGTTCAACGCCGGGGGCAAGTAAAGCCTGAGCTGGGCGCCCCCCGACCCCAGCGGTCGGTGCGCGCCGCCCGCCATGGCTTGCGCACCCTCTTTGGCCCCTCAGTCATAGGCGATCCATCGGCCGGCGGCGGCGGCGCAGACCCAGACCAGGATGACCGCATAGCCGATCAGTTTGGCGTAAAGGGCCCCGCGATCGGGGGTTTCGCTGTCAAGGTTGCGCCGGTTCACGAGGGTCTGGACGATGGCGATCCCCGCAATCCAAAGGCCAAGGATCACGGCGATGGCGACGTTGGCCGGGTCGGCGTGTTTGAGATCGCCCCAAGCAATGACCACGTGTGTGGCCAGGAAGAACACCGCAAGGGCCGTGGCTACGCCGGCCAGATAGATCCAGCGCAGCCGTCCGCGGGTGACAAACAGCACGATCAGCGCCGCAGCCGTCATCACGTGGAAGAAGCCTGGGGTCATAAGGCCGCCGTTCAGGAACACCCAAAGGCCGATCGCCCAGACGGCCAAGCCGAGAGCGCCGCCCACCACGCTCCTCGGGGTGACCTCGCCATCGGCCAGGGCGAGGGGACGCATGGCGAAATAGGTGATGATGACGCCGGCGACCAGCGACACCAGCTTCACGAAGAAGGCAGGACTGTCATAGAGCTTCTCCGCATTGGCCATTCCGATCAGCACGCCGGTGACGGTGACGCCGATAACCCCGGTGTGCAGCCAAAGCTTGAGGTTCCTGTAGAGCTCCGATGGCTTCTCCTCGGTCAGGCCGTAGCCGATCAGCCGAAGCCCGAGCAGGATCGAACAGCCGCCCAGGATCACGATTGAGAGGATGTGCAGCACCTCCCAATAGGCGAAGTTCGGTTTGACGATGTAGGCGGGCCAGACCTTATCGAGATGCAGGACCCAGGTGCGGAGATTCGGAAAGAGGATCGAAAACTTCATTTGGGTTTTACCAGCGTGATCTTGCCGTCCAGCGACTGGGCGCCGTGTTCAGAGGTCGAGCATTCCTGAGCGGCGTTCAGCCAGTCCGGCATGGGCTTGCCGCATTCGACGAAGTTGTAGGGGATCAGCCGACCGAAGAAGATCACGCTGGTCCAGGCGAAGAGCGAGACAACCGCGGAGAGGCGGGCGCTGGCGGGCGGAGTAGCTTCGAGATCCCACGCGTCCTGATTCTTCTGGACCCGATAGTGGAAGACAACAATGTTGATCATCGCCGCGATCAGAAACACCAGCTTCAGCCTGAACCAAAGATTATGATAGTAGTAGACCGGCTTGGCGAAGAACAGGGCGGCCCCTGTGATGATCATCAGGATAAACCCGGCGACGGTGAGGGGCAGGATCTTGCTTGAGATCACTGAAACGCGGGTTTTGCGGAAGGTGACGCCGAGCAAGCGCAGGTCGACCACCAGGATTGTGCCCGCGAACAGCATGAGCATAAGCAGGTGGGTGCCCTCCAGAATGCTCCAGAAATTCAGGGAGCTGATGAGCGCCTGACTCCAGGACTGCGCATCATCGCCCTTTCCCTTGCCAAGGCTCTCCTGGAGCCAGGTCAGAAACGCCAAAATCATCGACTGCTCCTCGATTGCCCCCTGCCTCTACCTGGCAGGTTCGACCCCTTATGCAGGGGGTTCGCCGTTCAGATGGAATTTGTAACGCCAAGTCAACACGCGGGCCCCGGTCCTTTGGCCTGCGTGTGGCTTGGCGGCGGATGCTGAACACCGACGCGAGCGGCGATAAGGACGCGCTTGCCCGCGCCTCGATCTGATCGTGATCCAGCCTGATCCCTTCGCCCGCCTGGAGCGCCAAGCTTATGAACCCTCGCCCCCCTTGAGGCCCGCCATCGTCCTGGCCCCTGCGCCGGGCGGGTTATGAAGCCAGGCAGACGGACCCCAAGTCCAGGCGTCGTCGCAAACGAGCGCCTTGGCGGCTTCGCCCCGGCCCCCATGACCCTTGGGCGCGCCAAAGCGCGGCGACGCCTTAACGCCCCCCAAAGCTTTCAGGATCAATGACTTTGCCATGAAGGTCAGCCTGCCGTGCGAATCCTTGCGCTCGGCCGGGCTTCGACAGATACTCTGACCCGGGCTCTACGCGACCTGCCGCAGCGTCTTCAAAGCCTGGGCGCGAACGGCTGTTTCGTCAATATAGTATTTGCTGCCCGGCAAAAAACGCCATTAAAACAGACGAGCTTGGGGTGTTTGGGTCGGGATTTGAAGGAGCGGTCTGGCCCAGGGGTGTTGACATCAACGCCAGGACCACGACAGTGCCGCGTCAAGCGCCCGCTAGCGGCGCTTCAATACAAACGCCTTGGGGCGAACAGGAAGGCACATGATAAAGAAGACGTCGGTTCTCATGGCTGCGTGCGCCGTGGGCGCAATGGTCTGGTCGGGGCTCGCCGGGACGAGCGCTGCGTTGGCGGCTCCGACGCCCAAGACTGCGCCGGCCTACAAGGCTCCGCGAGGGCCCGACGGAAAACATCCCGATTTGAATGGCGTCTGGCAGGTCATGAACACCGCCGGCTGGGATATTGAGCCGCACGCTGCGAGCGCAGCGCTGGAGTTGCGCCCAGGTCCGGTCGGTCCGGTTCCGGCCAAGGCCATCCTCGCCCTCGGCGCAGTGGGCTCGGTGCCCGCGGGCGCCGGGGTGGTTGAGGGGGGCGTCCTGCCCTACAAGCCCGAGGCGCTGAAGCAGCGCGACGACAACAAGGCCCACTACCTGGCCCGTGACCCGGAGGTGAAGTGCTATCTGCCGGGCGTGCCGCGCGCCACCTACATGGACAAACCGTTCCAGATCTTCCAGAGCGATTCGGCCATGCTCATCGCGTATGAGTACGATAGCGCGACGCGCAACATCCTGTTTGTTGATCCGGGCCGCGCTCCGGCCGACAGCTGGATGGGCCAATCGGTCGCCCACTGGGAAGGCGACACCCTGGTGGTGGTTGTGACCGACCTTAACGACCAGACCTGGTTCGACCGCGCGGGCAATTTCCATTCTGACCAGCTCAAAGTGGTGGAGCGCTACACGCCGACCGGGCCCGGCACCATGCGCTATGAAGCGGAGGTCACTGATCCTGAGACCTTCACCCGGCCGTGGAAGATGCAGATGACCCTGTATAAGCACGTCGGCGCCGACGCCCGCCTAGAGCAGTTCAAGTGCGTGGAGTTCGTGACGGAATTGATGTACGGCGATCTGCGCCGTGAACCCCTGAAGTGACGCGTTTACCGGAGGCCTCTCTCATGAAGATGACCAAACTCTCGATCGCCGCCGCCGCCGTGGCTGGCCTTGCGATCGGCGCCGCGGCCCAGGACGCCGCCGCCCACCATGCGTTCGCCGCGGAGTTCGACGCGACCGCCCCCGTGCTTTTGCGCGGCAAGGTGACCCGGATTGAATGGACCAATCCTCACGCCTGGGTGCACCTCACCGACGGGCCTTCGGGCAAGGCGTGGATGGTGGAGGGCGGCACGCCCAACACCCTGTTCCGCAACGGCATCAACCGCGATTCTCTGAAGGTCGGCACGGAGATCATTGTGCGCGGCTACCAGTCCAAGGATCGGCTGTGCACGCCCGAGTGCCGCGCCAACGGTCGCGACGTGACCCTCGCCAACGGCCAGAAGGTGTTCATGGGCTCTTCTGGCACGGGCGCGCCGAAGGACGGCACCGACCCGACCGAGAAGTAGGCGCGGCGCGCTCCTGCAGGAGGTTTCGGGTCGCTGCACGGAGCGGTCCAGACATCCGCGGCTTATGACGGGATGACGGGGGACGGGCTTGAGCACGAGCGTTGAGCGCAGCGACACGGCCGCGCAGATCAAGGTCGGACCCTACCGCTACTATGTGCTGGCCGCGCTTCTGGTCGTTTATACCCTGAATTTCCTCGACCGGCAGTTTCTGACCGTGCTGCAAGAGCCCGTGAAGAAGGCCCTGCATCTGTCGGACACAGAGCTCGGATCCCTCACCGGCCTCTACTTCGCCCTTTTCTATACGGTGATCGGCATCCCTGTGGGGCTGCTCGCCGACCGGGTGAACCGTGTGCGCGTGGTCTCCGGGGCGAGCGCGCTCTGGAGCCTCTTCACCGCCATGTGCGGTTTTGCAACGAGCTTTTTGACCCTGGCTATCCCGCGGATGGGGGTTGGGGTCGGTGAAGCCGGCGGCGCGCCGCCGTCCTACTCGATCGTGTCGGATTATTTTCCGCCGCGTCAGCGCGGCACGGCCCTGGCGATCTTCTCCTTAGGCGTGCCGTTCGGCACCATGTTCGGGGCCATGAGCGGCGGCTTTATCGCCGCCCACTATGGTTGGCAGACGGCCTTCAAGGCCCTCGGCCTAGTCGGTCTTGTGATTGCGCCGATCTTCTATCTCACCGTCCGCGAGCCGCCGCGCGGCCGTTTCGAGGGCGGTGCGCGCGCGCATACCGGCAATCCCTTGGCCGCCGTCGGTTTGTTCTTCGGTCGTCCGATGCTGGCCTTCACGGCGTTGGGCTGCGGCGTCACCGCCTTCGTCGGCTATGGCCTGTTAAGCTGGACCCCGTCCCTGTTGATCCGCGCGAAGGGAATGAGCCTGACGCAGATCGCCCTTTACTATGGCTTGATGTCGGGGATCACCGGGGCCCTTGGAACCTGGCTGTCCGGGGTGCTTGTCGACAAGCTCGGTCAGATGCGGCCGCGAGCCTACGCCATGGTCCCGGCCATCTCGATTCTGCTGAGCCTGCCGTTTATGGTTGCGGCCGTCTACGCCCCGACCTGGCAGCTCTCGCTTCTGTGTTTCGCCGGTCCGGCCTTGCTTAACAACATGTACCTGGCGCCGGCCCTGGCGGTGGTCCAAAACGCGGCGCCGGCGCACCAGCGGGTGGTCTCAGGGGCTCTGCTCCTGTTTGTTCTGAACCTCGTCGGCCTCGGCGGCGGCCCTTTGTTCGTCGGCTTCATGAGCGATCACTTCAAGCCCATATTCGGGCCGGCCGTGGGCCTCGAATACGGCATGCTGAGCCTTGCGCCCGTGTTCCTGATCGCCTTTCTGGTCCAATGCGTGGCCGGTCATTTCATCGCTAAGGAACTTAAGCTGCCGAAATAAATAAAGGCCAGAACACCACCGGGCGCGGACAAGTCCGGGGATAACCTACGGGGAGGATTGATATGGCGCGCAGGCGCGGGATGGCTGGATTAGCCCTCGTGGCGGCCTTAGGGGTGCTGTTTGCGACGCCGGAGCGATCCCAGGCCCAAACCGTCCAAGCCCAACCCGGACCCCCTGAGATCGCCGCCGGCGAGGCGGTGTTTGCGGCCCATTGCAAGATCTGCCACGAGCCGCCGGTCGAGCGCGCTCCTTCGCGTCCAGACCTCGCCAAGCGGCCTCGCGCCGATGTGATGACCGCCCTTACGGCGGGGATCATGGCCCCGATGGCCAAGGGCCTCTCCACCGCCGAAATCCAATCTGTCGCCGCCTATTTGACCCCTGGCCAGGACGCGCCGGCGGCCGGCGACCCCCTTTCCCGCCGCCGCGGCGCGCCCACGGCGGGCGTCGACCGGATGTGCGCTGAGACCCCGCCGATCCTCCCTGGGCCATCGGATTGGTCCACGATCGGCCGCGATCAGGACTCCACGCGGTTTCAACCTCACCCAGGATTTGCTGCGGCCGACATTCCAAAGCTCAAGGTCAAATGGGCCATGGCCCTGCCCGGCGGCGGTCAGGTGACGGTGACCGGAAAATGGCTGTTTGTCACCAACCGCAACGGCCGGTTCTACGCCCTCGACGCCGACACCGGTTGCGTTCACTGGGTTGTGACCGATGCGGTCTCGCGGACGACGCCGAGCCTGGTCCGCTCAAGGGTGTCGCCGAGCGGCTGGCTGACGGTGATTGGCCTCGCCGACCGGACCGTGCGCGCCTATGACGCGCAGACGGGCAAGGTGGTTTGGGCAAGCGTGGCGCTTGAAACCCATCCGGCCTCCGGGATTTCCGGCGCCCCCATCGTGGCCGGCGACACGGTTTTTACGCCTCTGTCTTCTGGCGAGGAAGCGACGGCGATCCAGAAGACCTACCCCTGCTGCAGTTTCCGGGGCTCCCTGGCGGCGCTGGACCTCAACACCGGCCGCAAGCTTTGGCAGACCTCCATGATCGAGGAGCCCCTTCACCCGACCCGCAAGACCGCCGAGGGGGTGCAGCTTCAGGGCCCTGCGGGGGCTGCGATCTGGTCTGCGCCGACCGCAGATCCGACGCGCGGCCTCGTCTATGTGGGCACGGGCGACAGCTACACGGACGCCGAGACCAAGCGCGATGATGCGATTGTCGCCCTCGACATCAAGACCGGGAAAGTCCGCTGGAGCGCGCAGGTCACCCGCGGCGACAACTACACCATGGGCTGCGAGGCGCAGTTCAAGACGCCGACCTGTCCCAATCCGCGCGGGCCAGACTACGATTTCGGCGCCTCGCCGATCCTCTACACCC
>Ga0116229_10000180_pt1 | contig 68878 bp, 57 predicted proteins | sample S1TSphgellanicum_3_FD_87313 | JGI IMG/M metagenome (GOLD analysis project Ga0116229, IMG submission 87313) | Host-associated microbial communities from peat moss isolated from Minnesota, USA - S1T2_Fc - Sphagnum magellanicum MG | ecosystem: Host-associated > Plants > Peat moss > Unclassified...
AAAAAATAAAATTTTTTTTTTTTTTTTTTTTTTTTTTTTTTTTTTTTCAATTTTGTAATGTACCTGAGTTGGTGATCATGCATAAGCAAAATTTAGTCAAAATTGGCTATTGTCAAAATATGAAAGGAAAAAAGATAAAACTTTGGCTACCTAATTGAACCCATGAATAGAAATCTGGCGATTTTTTAAGTTTAAAAAAAAAAAAGAATCTTGGCATTTTTTTCAAAAACTCACTGACTTTGCAACATGGTTTTACAGATAAACCCTAAATGTAATTTGAGAAGATTTTGCCTTTGGGCCCAAGGTGACTTACGTTTCTATAAAAAAATGTTGGTTACTATGGAGGTAGATTTTTATAAACTAAGAAAATAAATTAGACCCATGAAAATGCTCTAAGATATTCATTTAAAAATGTATTTTAAATATAATTAAAGATCTTTCTCGTTTATTAATAATTTTATATTTTGATCAGTTGTCAGATTTTACCATATTTATTCGCATGATCAAGATTAAAATATTAACGGTCATTCCACTTTTGAATACCCTTTTGATTGCAGAGCAAAATGATAACCTTTGAACACAAAGGTACTCAATAAATACAAAGAGTGAGTGACCTTCTTTTGAAATTGATAGAGATAAAAAAAAATCTGAACAATAAGTCATAACATTACATGGACATTTTCAGATCTGACAAACACTGCAATAATAATAAGACCAACCATATTAGCAACCAAGGCAAAAGAGGAAAACCCAAACTTGAAAGAAAAATCAAAGAGCAAAAACAAAACCCAACTCATAAGTCTCAAATACAAAACCATACAAAATCAGGTATAGGAGACGGCTCCGGAATTTAGGTCAATTCCCTTTAGGCTGTTCTGGCTGATTCTCCACTAAGTAGTCTACCATTTTAGTGCACCATACGAGAATGGTGCAATGTAAATGTGAAGATCATGCACCAACCTCTCACTCATGAACTGGATTCAAATGCCAAGTCATGCATTGTGCCAGCTCCTTGCAAGCTTGGACCTGCAAGCTTGTACTCCATAACGGTACACAGCATGCATCGGTTCAAATACAACTCTCCAGTCTAATATGTGCTCCATGTGACACATTTATGTGGCTATGAAGAAGTCTCCTCCCATGGCAACAATCTTGTCAGATTTTCAAACTCAGAAGCCTCAATGATCCAATCTGAAGACATGATGATGGTCCCCGGAGCCATGCAGGCTTGATCTGGTTCTCCCCCACTCTCTTCTCAAAGAAGTTGGTCTTCTGTCTGCAGGCACACAAAATTGCATCATCAAGAAGCAGTTCTCATCATCATAAGAGTTGTGGGGGGGGGTTTACTGTGGAGTTCTCTGTAAGAGCCATATGTCTCATAATAGGCATGTCACAGTTCCATGGTAGGGTTGTGGAGCAGCATCCAAGCAGCTCTAAAATGCAATTTGCTGATTATGGACATTTGGAGCTCTGATGAAGGCTAGAGCATGAACAAACAAAAGCCAATGAAACACACCTGGGGAATTTGGATATCTTTCCTAAATTGGATTGCCAGATTTTCAAGCACAATTCTTCTATCAGATAGTGCAAACAAAGCTAACACAACATAGTTGATGAAGTGTCTTTCTTTTATCGGGCTTTGATTTCTTCTCCCAAAATGCTTCTAGTCTTGTGACAGATCAACTTCCTCAGTTGCCGCAAATTTCAGTGGCAAATTCTCTCATTCAGGAAGATGAGCAATACAGAGAGTGAGGTGAAATTCAGAATGCATGCACACTCCCAATGAGGTGAATCTTCTCAGTTTGAAAATTTTGTTGAAGGTTTGTGATAAGCCTCAGCATTTCTTATCCAGCAACCCTGTCAAGCCTGGAAAACATGCCTGCAATCTCTCTCTTGCATCAAGGATCACCTGCTGGAGATTTCTATGGGACATAATCCAGCACTTTTATGATCACATTGTTTTGTTTGATCTCTTCAGTGCAAGAAAGAGAAGGAAAAGAAATCTGAGCAGAAACATTTTCCAAGAACTGGCAATTGCAAAGACTCGGCATCTGTGATCATCATGCAAAGTGATTTTGAAATTGTATTGCAGCCTAGAGTCCATAAATGATTAGTTACAGAGAGTGATCACTGCACATAGATCATCGCCACAACTGCATCCTGCTTCACTCTTCATTGTCCTTGAAAATCTCCAAGCCTCACCAAGCGGAATTTCCCACTCCAGTCTGGAGTGGGAAATTTCATGTAAGAGGCTCTTCATAAGGCATCTAGGTTGTTACACCAGTGAAGGCACTTACCACAGTGCCTTCCTTTATGTACATATCTATACCAACCATTGGGGGCTGATGAAGTCATAGGGTAGTCATGGCAGCTTGACACCGCTACTCATGATGAAGGTGATGGCCTGAGACTTTGGGACCAACTCTTCTCATAAGGTTATTACTGTTACTCTAAATAGTTGGTGCAGAGATTTCTCTGCAATTACATAGATATGCCTTGCTGTGCAAAATTTCTGGGGAGGACATCTCCACAACTTCTTTCATGACATGCATGAAATTTTGCTCAGATTCTAATTTGTGGTTTACTTGCTTTTGTTCATGACAGTGTCATGTGAACTACATAACTACTGTGTAGGAAGTGTGACCCTAAATATGTCTGGAAAGTTTTGGTAGCAGTTTTCCATGGTGGAGTCTTTTGATAACAACAGTAGTCTTTCTTGCATGCAATAACAACCCAAACAAACCCTGATTCTCAATTCATAAGGAAGCAAATCCCCTTAGCAACCACATGACTTTCCAATGTTTTCTTGCATTGATTATATTCAACAACTCACATGTGACAAAATTTTGTTGCATGTCTTTTTGAAACATAGTTGCCTGCTGGATTGGTTCTCCCTGTCTCAACTTCCTCAGCATGTATAATTTGGTATGGAGTGATGAAGAAAACTAAGGACAACAAGGATTGAAGCATGTGTATTAATCATGTTGAATGCTTCTTTGGAGAATTGAAGATCAATTATCAAGGTATTATTTTGCCCTAAATAAAAGCGCACTTCAACCCAAGATAGTATTGGAATGGGTGAGCTTACAAGAGACTTAATATACTTGGGCCAATGACACAAGTGCGGATTGGTGAAACATGAAGCTAACAACGTTCACATATACAATGATGCTAATTACCATCATAGCATATCAACCTACCATATCAACCAATTTTCACATCTAATGACAATGCTATGGGTTGTCTTCTTTTCTCATTTTGCATTGTAGAATGGTAGAAAATGAGATGTACTTTGTAGAAGAGGGGTCATGTGATGTTGGTGCCTAGGCAAATGGCATAGGTGTAGAGAATTGGAATAATATAGATACATGTAACAACACATGTCCTAAGTAACATTGAGATAAAGGGAGTATCTCTTCTTAAGGTCTACTTGGGAACATTTTTATTTGTAGATAGGGAAACATGACTAGTAGGGATACTTGAAATATACCCTATGCTACAGGAGTTGAAAATGGTGATCATGATGGTAGGCTATGATATGAATAATTTCATCACATTATTGTACTGCACAATTGTACGCATTTTTAGTATTTTTCATGAGAGATGTTTCAATATTTAGTGTATTATTTGACAATAATGATCACAGGGCTAAGGGTAATATAGAAGTCCTAGATTCTAATCCACTTCTCAAAGAAGAAGGTTTTTGCTTAATAATGTGACATCAATTTGTCTGTCTATCTGGTTAGTTCGGTCCCACACATGAGTTGAATATTATTATTTTCTGTTGCAATTTATTTATTTCCTTTGTAAAATTTGTATGAACTCTCTCTCCCCCCTCCCAAGTACAAAAAGGTTATACTTATAGAAAAAAAATCTCCAATTTCTTTTTTTTTAAAATTTGAGCAAAACATTTTACTTCTATATGATGGTAATGCTTCAAGAATGCAAGTTACCGTTCTAAGCTGCAAAGCGGTAAAGTGGCAAAGCTGTAAAGCGTCAAGCGGTATACCACCGTCTCTCGTCCCGGTCTTCCGCGCCGTGTCTCGTCTTTCTCGTCTCGCGCTCTCTCTCGCGCGCGCGCGCTCTTGTCGTCTCTTCTGCGGTTGCTCGATTTGTTGCTTTTGTTTCTGCTCGCTGAAGAAACAATATAAACACTTCACGCGCTCAGGTTATGCAGTAGCCGTGGCCATTTTCTCTCGAAGCGAAGCATATCGGACTTCCCTTCCAACCTTTTTTGCTTCGCGGATCGGTGGGGTTTCTCTCTCTCTCTCTCTCTCTCTCTCTCGGTGCTATTTCCCCCATGATGCGGAGCCGCTGGGAGCTTATGGATGCTTCTGTAGCGTGCGGCCGCCCAGATCTGCCTCCCCGCTGTGCGACTGACGAGTTTTGACAGTTCGTTTGGTAGAAGTTTTTCTTTTTTCTTTTCTGGTTTTCGTTTTTTCCCTTTAGGGCCGGGGCTTGGGAGTTCGGAGGGGGAGAGTTTCGCTTTGTTTTTGTTGCGCTTTCCGTTTTTTTTGGTAGCGTATTATTACGGAACAAACGGTTTGTTGGATACTATTATTATGGAGGGGGCTTCCGTGTCGACTAATCCTCGAACTGTCGAGGAAGTCTTCAAGGACTTCAAGGGACGACGAGCCGGGATGTTGAAGGCGCTGACATCAGGTAATGTCGGATTGCATGTCGTGTTTGTTGTTTGCTGTTTACTATATATGTTTGTTTTGAAGCCTGCATACATGTTTTCTGCCAGGATTGACGGCAGTCCTTCGTTGGCTATTGGTGACACCTCACGAAGTCTTTTGTTTCTTTTACGCTTTTCCTGGTTGCAACATAACACAGCAAGAGCTGAAAACTGCAATAGATATGCCGTCTCTAGGTCGTCTTCGACTTCCATGACCTAGACATTTCTGCATCATAACATGTCCTCCTTTCTGATTTTGCTTCTTCTTGTGGATGCAGACGTTGAAGAATTTTATCGGCAGTGTGATCCAGGTAGATTGATTTGCAACACATATGCTTCTCACGGTTCTTGTCTCTCTGTGTTTCTTTGGAGTTGTCTGGCAGGCTTTCAAGTCAAACAGTTTTAAGTTTTTTTGCACTGGTACGGTGAGTGCTTAGCAGGGCGGAAAGAACACCAGAGTTTGTGAAAGAGTGCGGAGGTTCTTGTTTATTTCTGGTCTAGAAGCTCCAATAAAACGAACCCTTAGTATTTTAACATTTTTGGCAAGTTGCTAGTGCCTTTGTCAAAAAGGATAGCGGGCCTCTAAGGACTCCAGTTCATGACAAGCCCTGAATGCTCAAGAAGCATGATGCAATTTTGTCTATGTGATATTCCATGATTATGTCCATAGTGTTGTGAATGGCCTCGGAAGTTGTTTGAAATGTGGCATTTAAGCAATGGATTGCAAGACATTCTTTTGGAAGACAGGGTATTGAGAATTCTTTAGTGGGTGTGGAGGGAGGGGACAGCAGGTCATTTTTGATGAGTTGTTTTTTGATCCAAACTGGAATGTGCAGAAAAGGAGAACTTGTGTCTGTATGGCTTTTCTGATGAGGCTTGGGAGGTAAACCTACCAGCAGAGGAGGTCCCTCCAGAGCTTCCTGAACCTGCACTGGGAATCAACTTTGCAAGAGATGGCATGCAACGCAAGGATTGGTTGTCTCTAGTGGCTGTGCATAGTGATGCCTGGCTTCTAGCTGTTGCATTCTACTATGGTGCTCGATTTGACAAAAATGACAGGTAAGGCATTGGTAGCACTTGCATCCTGCTATCAATTCCTATGCTTCAAATTTTGAGTAAAGGCGTGTCCATGATGATGCAGTGTGCAATTTAGGGGGATTCCAGGATCAGTTGCAGCGAGGTTATTGTGCTTGCACAGCAGTTTTGACATGATGGTGGGTCTGATGAGGCATGAATCAAGGGAGTATCATGCTTATGAAGAGCAGAAAGAAGTGTCATTCTGATGGGTGTCTTTGTTAACATTCCAAAGGGGTGTTCGTCAGCCTGCTTGTTGAAATAGTGGAAGAGTCAACCTTGTAATCTTTGTGTCAATGCATTCTTATAGGGGAATTGCAGGGTCTAAGCAAATGACATGGCATTGGAAAACTCTGATTTTGCCATGTTTCTCACAGAGCATTGTGTGGGGCATGAACACAGGAAGCGACTTTTCAACATGATCAATGAACTCCCAACTGTATTTGATGTTGTGACTGGAAAGAAGCCTGTGAAGGAAAAACCTGTTGTCAACAACAATGCAGGGAGCAAACCCAAGGCTGCTGTAGGGAAAGTGGTAAGACATTTTCTGTTGTGGACCCATGTATCTTCTGTTGTTGCTGTATGTTCATTTCTGTAGCTTTGATTAGGCTCTTTGTTGTTTCTGTGATGAATGTAGTCTCTTGCTAGTTGTATTACCTATAGTTCTATTTCCCTTGATCTCACTGTATTGCAGCCCTTCACACATGATTGAACAATGAATCCAGACCCTTGTTAGACAGGATTCTAGAGTCGTCATTAAAATGAAATTGAAATTCTCTTGACAATTTCAGTGGTCTCCTTCATGTTCTGAAGTTTAGTGTTATGTTGGATGTCAATGCAGCAGCGGGCACCTGAACCACAGTCCAAACCCTCAAAACCCCCTCCCCCTCCCCCTCCCCCCAAGGACGATGAAGACACTCTTGATGATGAGGATGAGGAGGAGCATGGCGACACCTACTGTGGAAGTTGTGGAGGGAACTATACTGCTGATGAGTTTTGGATAGGGTGCGACATTTGTGAGAAATGGTTTCATGGCAAGTGTGTGAAGATCACCCCTGCAAGAGCAGAACACATAAAGCAGTACAAATGTCCCTCTTGCAGTAACAAAAGGGCACGCACGTAATGTATCAGGCTGCAGTGTTTCTGTAGCCTTAGCTTATCACTGTAGCCACTCTTGGGTACATCCTGCATTTCCTTACTCTTTGCCACTAGATGTAGGCAGCTGCAGGGATGCACTGCGTGGCTACAAAATTTGTAGGCCATCACTATCAGGAAGGGGATTGGAGAAAGTCTGTTCCAGGTTCAAGGAACATGTCCCATTCTCTGGTGACCACATAGTTACAAGGTATCTTTGTTATGGGGCCTGAAGGTACTGTGGACCTTCTTATGTGCATAGTTCCTTGAAGTTGGCACATACTATTGGTTTGTTTATCTTGCAGACTTGCTTTGATTTGTGGTGCACTTGAGGTCTGTGTTTTGTTACTTGTTTGTTCCTGCTGCTCAAGAAGGAAGCATGTCGGGAAGTGATTATCCCTTGATAGAAGCTTGAGGTGAGCCAGAACTGTGCAACTAACTCCCACATGACAGCTGCTACCTATCAGGTGAAACCGGGTCTTGGTTAGCATGAACTGTGATGCAGGACTGCTGTCTCTTCCTGCACAAGCTGACAAAGTGCATACAAGATATGGCAATTCTGTCATACTTACATTGGTGGGTGTGGTACAGGCTATAAGTCCTGGATGAGAGTGTTGTGTGAGTGAAGATATCATTTCTGTTGCAAATATCCATCTCTGAAACACATTTTTGCTGTTGTTGGAAATACTTGAAAAACTTGGATTATGCAGATTTGGAAAGGACAAGTTTAACCAAGACTTGAATGCATCCTTTCTTATTGGGTCATATTCAGGTCAGATTTCAAACCATTGAATGCATCTTTTCAATGCCCATGAACAGTTCTGGTTTCAAACAATTGAGTGCATCTTTTGTGTATCTGTAAACAGTTGTCATTTCTTACTTTTCACTGTCAGTTGATTACTGATCAGTTGTGTTGTAAAGGGCAGCAGCATATGTGTTGTTGCCACTCTTAAACCCAATACCATTTTCTTTTGCATTTGCAAGTATAGAAGAGGGAAGTAGTCCCTGTTTATGCCTCTTTCTTCCTCAAAGGTTGCATGGAATGCTGATTGATTGGATTTTTTCCCTGTTTTTTGGCAGTTTGTTTCTAAATTGGATTATGGGAGCTTGAGAGAATGATATAATTGATGGTATTTGATTGTTTTGATTTTGATTTTATTGTCTTTATGAATTATTCTATTATTAATAGCTTTCAATTTCTGTTTGTATTTATAAAGTTGTTTGTTCCTGTTGGATTTAATTGACCTTAAAACCAAGCCTTGAATCCTAGTTGGCACAAAGATTGCTTAGACTCTTCAATGCATTGGTAACGAAGATACAATGCAAAAACAAGTCTAGACAACAATACGGATGTTGAGGGGGATGTGGAGCTCTGCTATTTTGACAAAACTACAGCTTCAAGTGCAATAGAAGAATTGATTATTGGAGCCAGAGCTTATTCAATTCACTATATGTGGTTTTTTCTGTCTACTGCAATTACATTGGATTGTGGAAGAGCAAACATGTGTTTGTGGAGAATTTTCACTTGCAGATCCCAAGAGGGCTGATCAAAAGCATGGCAAAGTGTGGTGACAGTACACTAAGTGTAAAAGATGTTCTGGAAATGGATTGTAATAAATGTTCATTTTGTAGTTACAAATTGTGTGTTGATCTAGTACAAAATTTGTACTAGATGGACACTCAACACCATCAAAACTAATAAAGTTACACACATATGAACATTCACACCATTGCAGTTTGATGCCAAAGTTTATGTTTATCATTTTGTGTTTTGGGTTTGGAATCATATAGTCAGTCATAAGCAAATGCAGTTTGACATGCCAAAAGATGAAAATCCAGATGCACTCTTCTTAAGGACAAAATGCCAAAACCCCATTCACACTAAATTGGGTTCTAACATTTGAAAAAAAAAATATTTTGTAATAAATTATTGACAAACTTGTTTTGAGACAATCAAATGGATCAAATCTTTAATATTCTTGTTGCTGTTTAAATGGTCATGACACAATATGACCATGTTAGAACTAAATCATCAATGGATGTAGAAAACTACAAAGCAAAAGATGGATGGAATTTTCATGAAAATCTGATGCCTAAAGTTCAATTGACTATCAGAATTGAATGGATTCTTATTATGTTGTGAATGAATTCACCATTTGACAGGTACTTAGATCAGCTCCACCAATGGCCTGCAAATCACATTTTAGATAAAAAGTATAACACTTATATGTCAATTTGAGTCAGTAAATGCTGTTAGGGTTAATACATTTGCACAAGATGCAATGCTTATATAGGCACTACACAATAGAATGATTACTCTTGATTGGCCCAGTACAATGATTGGCATAAGTGATTGATTTTAAATGGACTCTCACCAAATGGTGGGTGGTAGCATTTAAAATGGAGCTACATTTGTCACAAAAGATTTTAGAACCAGGCAATGTAAAAAAAGCCTTTGAGGTTTGAAGTTTGTGCTAATTTATGAATCAACATTTCAAAGACTGGAGGAAGTCATAGTGCTCCATGAAAAACAAGGATTATTCATTCCACAGCCCACAGTTGCAGAACTGGAATGTAAGATTCTGGCATGGCACAAAAAATCTTCAATTTTGGCAAGGCACAAGGAACCCTCGAGCTTGAGGAAAACAAACACAATTTCACATTTCCTTGCTGACATACTTCTGCAGTCTCATTATTTGTGTTCCATGCCTTCTGGGTCTCATCTCTTATACAGAACTTTTCTAAGGATTCAAACTAAACACATGGTACTAAATTAGATCTCACTCACAAGATTATCAGAGGTTTGGGAAATGAAAACCGGACCTTATCTTCCTCAAAGTCTGTCATCAGGCGTGAAGTTCCTTGAGGCGAACTTCAAGCCTTGTCGTCATTTTATTGAGAGATTTGACATATTCAGATCATTCATTACTTGGAGCTCCATCTTCGGTCTCTACAACAATGGAACTTGACATTCAAAGCTTCAAGTGTTAACAGCCATTCAAGGCTGAAAACCTTCTTATCCACTGGTGTTTTTTTGTTGCCCTCATCACCTACAGAATCAGTTTGGAACTGAAGCAATCACACCCAATTCAAGTGCAATTTTCAACAACCAATAGCCAATGTGGCAAGGACATTTTTTTGTCATGCTGTTGTCAGAAGAGTTCTAAAGAGTTCTGAAATGTCAGATTTGGACATTTGTAATGGGGACCATTGCAAGTGCAACTAGTGATATGTGCAACATGTGGGTCCTCAAACAGTGCCCACCACGATTACCCATCTCAATGCTATAGCAGAAACCCAGGTAACCGTGACGCAAGAATTAAAAGAAGTTCATGTTTGCTAAGTTTGAGTAAAATCTGCAAGTTTTGTGGTTGTAGACTGGCTGGGTTGAGTCGCACAGCAGCTTCCACCAATTGACCTCTCAGCAACTGAGAGAGAACAACACCAGTTGCAGCCATACACTCCCTGTAGAGAGGAAGATAGGCAATAGCAACTTGCAATTGCAAAGGAAGCTCTTGCAAGTGCAACGGGGAAGAACTCCTCTTCAGTACCCGCATGATGTTCAAATAGTGAGCTTCTCCTAATGCTCGACCCTTCCTAAAGGCCTCTTCAGACCATTCATTCCTCAAAAATGCTCGTAATTCCAAGCTGATTGCCTCATCATTTGACTTTGCAGTTGTGTCAGCGATACGATATGTTGCCTCTGTGTTTTTCAAGAAATTCGCTTGAAGGAGGAAAGCTATGCCCTGGAGAGAGCCACCCGAGCGCTCACCTGCTGTCTGAAGAAATTCAGACAACAATCATCAATTTTGAAGAAGAAAGTAGTTAATATGAAAGAAAACATACATCCAGTAACTCCCATCCACCACCACGAGAGTGTAGGAAAATGAGAAAAAACACAAAACACTCATGATAGAAACTCAAATCAATGTGCAATAAGCCTGAGAAAATACCTTAAGGATTTCAGCACCTAATGTCTGTAGTACATGATGAGGAACATGACTAAGAAGATATGCAACTATGTTGACATGGCTGCTGGAAGCTGCTGCAGTGAGTGCCAAACAGAGCTCCATACCTTTGCAACCTCTCTCCACAAACCATTGCACAACCTGCATCACCTTTCAATTCCTTATATATCTCCATTCTGGGTTGGCAAATTCATGATACATTCTTCCAGTAAAATCTGTTTCAACAGATTGTACAAAACTATGCTTCTTTGTGAACAAGCCCAAAAAATCATTTACAATACACAACAGAATCTCAGAAACATTTTGTCACGAATATCTGTATCACATATAAAAGGGACTCAATTGTGTATCTCCAACTAAGTCTACCAAGAACACTACAGAGAAGCAAAAAAATCACAATCAGTTGTCATTGTCTGCTGACCTCCATGTAACCTCTTTCAGCAGCTCTCATGAGAGGTCCTAAGAAGGCCTCTGCATTGCCATCATCCACCAGACATTCCATTGTCCCAATTTTGCAATAGCGTGATGCAAATCCTAGCGCCAAATCTGTATCTAGCTTCATTCCATTTCTCTGTGCTATCTGCCAAAATTATACAAGTTTCTGCTTTAGAAAGAAGCACAACTTTGAGAGGTGGACAACAGGAAAGTCACAAGTGTAATCTCTCAAAGGTTTTGCAGCTTTTGTACTCAAAAAATTCCAACTTGAAAAGAGAAACAGAAATGAACCTACTACAAATGGCAACTGTCAGAACTGATTGCTTGACAAAAAAGCACACTAGATGCAATGTGTGTGAGACCTGAAGGAAAATACGAACGAGCTCTGTACTTCCGAATCTTGCAGCTTCCAGGAAACATTGGTTCACATTGTCTGCACCCCTTTCAACAAGTAGGCTGAGCAGCCCTTGCATAGGGCTTGCTGCTAATCCAGTCGCCCATCCTGGATCGATGGCATTGGAAAACAGAGTGAGTGGAAAACAAGCTGCATCAAATGCCTCGGTATAGTCCTTCTTGCTCAATTGGAATCCAGCAAGGTCCAAGAATTTCTTGAAGGTCATGAGTTGGCGACATGACTCAATGGCTGTCAACCTATGCATAGCCGAGGTGGTGGTGGTTACAACATCACAAGCTGCTCCACCAGATTGTGATCCTCCTCTTCTTTGACATGTATGTGAGCCAATACATTTGAGTGCCCATTCTGTAAATCTTTGAACCTTAGCTGCCGCTTCTGCCTTCAATACCTCATCCCCATTACATTCCTTGAGCCCTTCACGCAACCTGACATGTAGCAAAAATTGAAGAAGACATCAGCACCACCCACAGATGCATTTGTTATAATTTTGCTTATCAATCAAGCATGTATCTATGGGAAGAAAATACATATCTGGCACACACAAATAGACAAAAAGTACAAACAATGTAGTAGAGAAAGATAAAAAAAAGAAGAAGAAAAAACCAAACCTTTGTGCCATGACAGTGACAGTATCAGCAAGGTCGATGGTTCGGCTTCGACATGCAGAAATGCAGGAAGCCAAGAAGGAAGTCCTCAAAGTTGCTCGTGTGAAATCATGAGCTCCTGCTGCTATTAGTCTCTCAATCAACTGTGATGCAGCTGCAAGTTCCTGTGTGGTACTGGACAAAGAGAGACAAACACAAAGTAGAAGAAATTACTCGATGAAGTTCAATCTTTTTGCAACAAAAATTGTTCAATTTGCAATCTGACATAGGTGCACACTTTTACACACAAAAGGGTCCAGTGCACCTGCAAAGCTATTAACCTTCTATCACATGATCTATGCATGTTACAGTCATGTTTATGTTTCATGAACTCCTCAGATCTCATACTACCTGCACACGCATGATGCCAGGGGGGAGGGCTGTGGAGGAAGACCTGTGTGTACCTTAAGAACCATATGGAGTCTAGAGCAATGCACAATGCATCATTGAGACGGTGAGCATCCGCAAAGAAGAATGGAACCAAGCTTTCAGCAACAACCCAATCATGTGCACTCACTGCCAGTTGGAAGGATCTAGCAAGGAGCTCTGCAGCTGCATTATGATGATCTCCTGTACCATGATGATGTTGATGATTCCCAATCATGCCTGAAGAACAACAACAACACCGGCAGATGTGAATGTCACATCCACTTGTGCTTGCTGCCCTGCTGCATCCCTTGAACCCATCATGGCTATGGTGGTGGTGGTGGTGGTGGTGGTGGACTTCATCTTGGTTGTTTTGTTTCTCCCAAACCCTAAATTGCACACAATCAAGTGTTGTGCTCCTCCTCCTCCTCATGCCTCCTTCATCTTCATCCTCCTCCATATCCTGGCTCACTTCAAGCTCCTCCATATCTGGGTTCAGTTCTCCAAGCTCCACCTCCATAGGGTTCACATCTTGAAGCTCCTGCTCCATAGGGCTCACTACTTCAAGCTCCACCATCTTCTTCTTCTTCCTCCTCCCTCCTTCTCCTCCTATCTACACCTTCATCAATGCATCGTCTCTTGGACCTCTCTGTTTCTCTATGGACCTCTCTTTGTTTCTGCACTTAGGTTACTTCAGAAGTTCACTGCAATTGAGAGTTGTAGGTGACGATCTTCTTCTTTCTGGTTTTTTTCCAAGTTTTGTTGGTGCAAAATGCTGCTTCATCACTGCATCTAATGTGCCTTTCCTTTTCCTTGTTTGATCAAAGTTTCTTTCTGGTTGAGGAATGTCGATTGAAGCTTGCGGTGCGAGTTTTGACTTCTTCAGCAGCCTGGTCGCATGATTAATTTGTTGTCGATATGAGTCCATTGATCGAACTGTGGACTGATTCTTCAGGAAGTAGTTAGACTTGGGGTTCCTGAAGAATTCATTCAGGATGATTGCTCCCTACTCTATGAAACCATCAAGGCATGGCTACAAGAGTATGTCTGTAGAGAATACAGGAAGGATACCCATTCCAACTTCTAGATTGCAAATCCACCAACAGCCACTACGACTGCGACAACCAAAAACGCATCTCTCGGTCCCTGTGTCTCCAAATCTCTGTATCTCTGTCTCTCTCAGACACACAAAAAACGAACAAAAACACGCGGGTCTAATAGCTACAATGGATTGAACAGACAAAGGTCGCGAAATTCACGCAATCTGCAGGCGAGAAAACACAAAACATGGTACACTAGATAGGTGTCATCAGCTCAAAATGAGCAAATTCTGAAGCCAAAAACAAAAAAAGACAAAAGCGGTACCCGTCTAGCAAGCGAGAGAGAGGGAGAGAGAGACTGAAGCATATATCCAAAGAGCTCGCTCTCGACCAGAGTTCAAGACATTCATTCACACAAGCAAGAAAGAGATCCACTACTAGTGCGTCGTCAAGTGTAAATAACACCAAAATATTCTTTGCAAAGCTCTTCGGATTTGTTGTTTCCAAAGCTGATGAACCCCTTGAAATCAATCAAATCGAGAGCGAGAAGGTGAGAACAGAAGGACGAAGAACCCCTTGAAATTAATCAAATCGAGAGCGAGAAGGTGAGAACAGAAGGACGAAGAAGAAGAGGAGAAAAGAAAGACGAGGACGAGGAGGATGACGGCGACGACCACGAGTGCAAATAAACTACACACGAGTTCAGTGCAAAACTCTTGGGAGCTGCGAGCCCCCCTTCCCCCTCTCCCAAAGGTCCCAAAGAAGCCGCCTATGGCGGTCCCACCAACACCTACCAACCTATTTTTCTACCTATTTACCTATTTGGGCTCCGCGCTGCTTCACACACTACTAGTGAGGATGATTAAATTATTTTGTGTGGACATAATAATTTTGTTGTGATCAATTTTGTCTTTTCAAAAAATCAAAATTTGAAAATTTTATTATATGTTTTTTTATTAATATTTTTTATATTTTTGATTTGCTAAGTAAAATGTTAACAAACGTCTGATTTATTACAAAAAAATTCAGAACACTACACAAACACACCAATTTTTTTTCTAAATTTAAAAAAGAAAAGAAAAGATGGAAGACAAAAAAAATAAAAAAATACAAACAGACAAAAATGTTGAAAGGGTGCAAAACAGACAACAAAATACAAACAGACAAAAAAATTTAATTGATTATGAAATAAAATTTGATTTATGCCAAATTATAATCCAGAATGCTTCTGAAATTGTAGTAGCCACAATCACCAAAATACCCACCCTACATCAAAAAGGTCTGTCGTAAGACCTTGGGTGTTATTCACCCGGAGTGGTACCACATTAAAATCCTCCAAAATTCATTTAAATTATTTCTAAATATTAAAAATATCCCATGCTTAGACTAAATCGAGGTCTTTGAGTTCAAATCTAACAATTTCTAGCCTTAATTTTGATCATTAGGAGACCTCACTCAAAAAATGAAAATATCAACAAGAGTGCATAGTTCACCCTTGGCCACCATAGTACCTCACCAACACTTAGTAGTTACCTATTTTACCTTAAATGTGAATTTAGTTATAACCTTTCAACTACCCTCCCAAAGGTCCCAAAGAAGAGACACATGGTGGCCCCATCAACACCTACCTACCTAACCACTTACGTAAAAACGCAAAATTACTCAACTTTTCAAGCCTTTTCTTTTCTTTTTTTCTTCTCCCCCAATAAAATGAATGTATTATGTTTTTGTCGTGTCCTTTTGTCTTCTTTTGTCTTTTGGTGTTTTTTTGGGCGGAGTCTTAGGCTCTTTTATTGGAAAATAGTAAAAATAGGGTCTTGGGGCTGGGGATGGTTTCGTGTGTGTGTGTGAATGCGAGATTCCCAACTAAATAGAAGTAGGAAAAGCCTATTATGTGTTTGCGGACATACTCAACTCCATTGGAAAAGGCGGAGTTTAAGTCATAAGTTTACCGGATAATAGTTGTAAGAGTGGGCCTAGTGGTACGGTGCCATGATAGGCTCGATACTAGCCCATTATTTTGAGCCCTGGCTACTCAAATGTTTTGGATTTGGATTCACATTCGACTACCTATATGTCTCCGGATCCAGTATTGTGGTTTCCCATTATTCTGGTCACATGCCCCCCCCCTTTTCACCCGGGCTACTCAAATGTTTTGGATTTGGATTCACATTTGACTACCTATTGTCTCCAGATCCAGTATTGTGGTTTCCCCTTATTCTGGTCACATGCCCCCCCCTCACCCGGCACCTTCGGTCCAAGTGGGCATACCCATAAGACCGACCTTTGCTAGATGCACAACTTTTCACACTGGTGGTTTGTTTAGGAGTTTTTTTTAAATGCTGCGGAATAAGTGGTGATCATGTTCTAGTGGGGTTGGCCATTATCACATGTGGCGCTCATCAAAGCAATGGCCAAACAGATAACACCGACCATTGCTAGATGCCTACCTCGTGCCCAACAAGAGACTGTGGTTTCTCTCATGCAAGAAGTCACAGCTTTTGTGTAATATGTGCAATTACCTAATTTCAAATTGTCATTTTAATGTAATATATGTCACAATAAACATCACATATTGTACATTGTAATGGATGAAACCACAAAGTTTATCTCACACATGTCACAAGAAATGGGTTTTTAAAAAAAATTCAGCGAAGCAAATTGAAAGTTTCATGATTTATCTTTTTTTAGAAATCACATTTTTTGTCGAATTTACACTTTAAAACCAAAAAATTTAAAAATTTCCAAGTTTTCTCTTGTCACCAAGTGCCAAATCTTCACCCAAAAAAATCACTGCTTATGAGCTACAACTTTTTGTGAAGAAAATCACCTTCTCTTGTAATGTTGGTACTTTTTTTTTGAACTCTTTATTTTGCCAAAGAGGTGATCACTTATATGATAATTTTTTAAAATGGCAATGATCTCTGGGAAAATTTAGCCAAATCTGTCAGCAATGTACAAAATCTTAATAAAGTAGATTAATCTAATGGTTTTAGTTTTTCTTTCTGAGAAAAATTTGCCAATAAAAAAAGGAGGCTGCTTCTTACAGGCAATAACAGGATGTCTAGTTTCAACGAAGCAGGCTCTGCTAAAGATACACAGAACTCTTCCAGACCGGCAAAAGCCTGTCAACTGCCGACCATCAAGTGCTACGAATGAGTGCTAGAGCCACGGACTGTTCAAAACAAACTTGTTCTCCTCCACATGAAATGGACCGTCAATCAACCGACCAGTGCTTGACAAACAATTCTTCAGACTGGCAATAACTTAAGGTTGTCAAGAAGAAACTCACTCCCATCTCAGTCATAAGATGAGCTCGGGATTGCAACCTTTACTAAAGCGGCAGCCGATTTCTGTGAAAGTTATGAAATGTCACAAACACATGGAAATAATAATAATTCTCCAACTATTTGACCACAATAATTCAGCTGCTTCAACCCTTAGTACACCGACGACAAGGGATGGAGAGGGGGTTACTGGGTTACTAATAACTCATTGTTTAATGGGTTTTTTCTTTAGTGGATACCTGTTTATCAGGTCCGAGTTGAGCGGAAAAGAAAGGGTTTTGACATTGGATTATTATCATCCTATGAATTTGTTGCTCATTGAATGTGGAGGAAATGAGGTGATTTGGTTATACCGGGTAGAAATTTAGGGAGGAGACAATATCCTAAGTAAGTAGAGATCATTAATAAGTACCTAAACCTATGAAGATTACTCAGGGATGTGTGAAGAGAACTCAACCTAAACATGGTTGCTAATTAGACCATGATTATAATGAAATTGCATCATCCCAGTTAGTAATCTTTGTAGTGGAACTCAATTAAACTTATAACCATGATAGTACATTTCAAGTTGTGTAAAACCAAAATATGTGGCATAGCTTGGGGGGGGGCATGCTATGTGGCAAAACCATAATGGCATATTATCATTAGTTTTGTCATCATCATAGTTTTGCCACAAACAAGGTTGCTAATTACTCCAAAATTCATGGGGTTCAAAAATTGGGACAAGAAAGAAAATTGATGTTTGGAGGCCAATTTGGATCAATTTTTTTATATTTATTTATTTATAAATTATTTTCATAAATAATTTTTAATTTAAATAATTTAAATTTAATAATTTATTATTATTTTAATATTTATTTAAGTCTAATTTATATAATATAATTTTTACTTTTGTGGTTTGGAAAAAGAAATCCTTTTTTTCCAATAAGGTTTTTCTGAGAATTTGTGGTTTTGAGAATTTGTCCCATTTTTTCCAATACTTTCCAACTATTTTTGGTCATCAAAATTCGCCAAGTAGCTGATTTGGATAGGTGAGAATTTTTTCCTCTTTTTTTGTAGTTTGTCTTTTAATAGTGTGTTGGATAGATCTTCACATGAACAATTTTTTTTTATTATTATTTTTTGTTTTGTCCAACTCACCAAAGATGGATCCAAATTTGGAAGCCATTCCAAACAAAATTTCCAATTCCAAAAAAAAGTTGGTGGATAAAATCTACAGATATTCACACGTGTGGAGCAATAAAAACGTGCACACTAACTCAAAAAGGGGTGCTCCCTGTTTTGCACGTGTTTTTTTTTAGGTTACTCTAGGCTAGAGGAGGCGGCTAAAAAACATTGGTGGCTAATAGGGGGCTACGACCAAAAAAAGGCTACCTCTAGAGTCTAGAATGCCCACCCCACTTTGCAAGCAAACCCCACTAGCCTAGCATGACTTGCTTTGTCATTATGGGTGCAAAGTGGAATGATTCCCCACTTAGTAGGTGAAGAAAAGTGGGGCCTAAAGTGGAGCTTGGCACCACCACATTGCTCCAAACTACAAACATGTGCACATTGTCCTTCTTATGTGGGCCCAACACATCTTGTGCCCACTAGGTGGTTGCAACTTGCAAATGTCCCCTTACATACCAACCATTCTTCCAAATAGTATTTTTGGGGGCCCCCCTTTAATTAAACTCACAGAATTTTAATATTTTTAATATTTAAAAATAACCAAAGAAACTAATTTTTTATTCTTAAAAATCTGACTAATTTCATAGTCGAGCTTTGGATCTATTTTCCATACTAGCAAACATGCCCCTAGTATGCATTCTACCTCATAGTGAGTCATTACGTTGTGCCCTAGTGAGCGGAATGCACCCTAGGGGTGTGTTTCGTGGATTAATGACTTTAGTTGCCCTTTCTGGCTTTCCAAATGCAGAATCGACATTTTTTAGAAAGTGCAGAATTTGCACTTGGCAAAAAATTGGAATATTTTGCACTGTAACATACCTTTACATGGGCGGAATGGGCAAATAAAATCCTTTATGTAAGGTTCACAGTAGTTACCAAAAATGACTTTCAACAAATAAAATGAATCTTTTTTTTTTTTTGGGTCATAATTGGGGGCAGTGATATTTTTTTCAATTTTCTGATGTTGTGTCATTGGCAAAGGGATTTCACATTTTAGAACTTATCTAGATAGTAAAAACATCAAGTTTAAAAAATGTTACAAATGTGATAAAAAAAACTTCAATGTTTTATTTTTATTTCAAAATTTGGTGATATTTTGAGAAAAAAATGAGAATAGACAGAGTATTCACTTTGTATTTTTCATTTTTCATTTTGATTAAATTTCACACACCAAAAAAAACACTGATTTAGGGACTGAAAACTAGTGTTGGCTGGGTATTTACAATGGAGGATTACCTGGAGAGGCAGGGTGTTTTTTTTAAAAATCCAATTGTGTGTAGCCTGTAGGGCCCGGGTATAGGAATTTTTGTAGGAAACTTATGCCCTCTGCACATATAGATACATATCCATTTTATTTGCACAAAAGGGCATGGGTAACGAGTATGAAAAAGGGTGAGGCCAACCAGATAGAAACCGAAGCATGTGCATAAAAGAATACCAATTCACATCATTCCTCACTTCATTCCTAAAAACATCTTGAATTTTTGTATTCATTGAAGAACAAAGAGCTGAATAAATCTCAATTTAAACTTAGAAAATTGCAACAACATCACATGAAACCTAGAAATTTGCAACAAACAACGAATCACACCCTAATGTTAAAAAACATAAGCCCAATGACAACGACTAAGGCCTTTGAATCTGAACCCAATATGCGCTCTTGGGTGATGAGGATATGAAAAACAAGATGCAACAAAAACTGACTACTTTTAATGCTTAATTAAACACATTGATGTTTTCAAATCTAATAGGAGACAATGATGAGAATGCATAAACACAAATGCAAAAGCAAACGGTGATAAGAATGCACAAACACAAATGTAAAATCAGAAGGTGATGATGTAAAAATAAATGTAGGTTGGCAAGAAACTTAGACACAAAAAGCAAGGTAGTGTTATATGGATGGAGATAAGGATGCACATGCTGGACATAGAAAACAAGGAGATGTTATCTTGCATGGGATTCATAGATACATTAGTGTTAGCCGAAAAGTAGTTTTGGAAAATGCAACATTGATATGTAATTGTTAATACATTAGTGACTCATTAGTTTGAACATGAGTATTTAGAATCATCTCTTTGTTAGGAAATGCATCTTTCTACCTGTGATTATGCGCAAAGGTTGTATTATGTTGCTAAGCATTATGTAAAGAATCATTGTTGCAAAATATTTGAGTGTTGTTTTATGTTTGTTTTTCTACTATTTTCCTCAAGTTATGGGCCCACAATTATTTATATTCTTCCATTAATAAATAGAAAAACAAATTGGTTTTACATGATTCTTGTTGCTTCTTTGTTTGATATTTTTGTTGAAAGATCACATGAATCTTGGTATTTTATTTTTATTTTTTAAACTAAAGATGGTAGATGAAGATGATGTAGTTGGTCTCATAGATCCAAACAAGGTGAACATAAGCATCAATAAGTTTGCTATTGATGAAATAGTTGCTCGCATAAATCAGAATGAGGTTAGTGGAAGCATCAAGACGTTTACTAGGAGCAATTTCCATATATGGAAGTTCCAAATGATGATCATCTTTCGATCAAAAGAACTATTAGACATTGTTGAAGGCACATAGATGATTGAAGATGCTTATGATTAAAGAATTTGGAGGAAGCATGATAATTAGGCCACAATGCTAATCATCAATGCAATTGATTAAAAGGTTATGGCAAGTCTTTTGAAATGTAAAACTTCTGTGACAATGTGGTGAAGGCTATCTATAGTGCGTGAATAGAATGCATGGGAAAAAAAAACACATACTCCAATAACGTTTCTTTAATCTTGCCATGAAACCTAGTCATGATATGTTTAGTTTCATTTCTAAGGTAGAGGCATTAACTGCTCAATTAAATGACAAGGGAAAGGTCACAACAAAGAATGCCATCATCACTAAGATTATATGTGCCTTGCTGGTTGAGGATATAAATGTTGCAACAACATGGGATGCATACCCAGAAAAACAATAGACTCTTGAAAATTTAACAATGCGTTTACTTAAAGTTGATATGATGACCAAGATCTACAACCAAGATGCCTCAAAGAAGGTTTTCTACACTTCTAGCTCTCACAATGGAGGGAGTTGTTTCAACTTTAAAGAAAAAAAGAAAAAAAATGAGAGAATTATAGAATTGAAGAAAAAGACGAAGTGTAACTATTACCATGAAAAGGGGCATTGGGCAAAAGAATGTGAAAATAAGAAAGAAAATAAGGAAGGAAATTTTGCTAACCTCATTAAAACTTATGGCTTTGTCACAAATGTTGGTTATGCAATTGTTATAAACCATGGACCTGCACATTAGAATAACATACATGACTGGATAGTTGATGCAGGTGCTTTGGAACACATGATTACCCAAAAAGATTAGTTCTCAAGTTTGAAAATGATTGAACCAAACACATAAGGAACAAATCTTGTTAATAATCAAAAGTTTTGGGTTCATGGTGTTGAAACCATACATGTCAATTGTTTGGTGAATGGAAGCTAGCATAAACGTGTGCTAAAAAAAGCTTTTTATGTGCCTTTCTTGAAAAAAAAATCTATTTTTAATAGGTCAAACTACTAATAAAAGACTTGTTATTACTTATAAAAAGAACATATGTTTTCTCATTAATGTTGAAAGGGAAGGCAAAGTGGTCATGACAGGAGTCAAATCTAGTGTCATAACCCTAGCTTTGGGCTCGTGACTAAGGTAAAGGGGTTACAAGGAGTCAAGGCAAGAGGAAGCTCGAAAATCAAGGCAAGAGGAAGCCCGGGAGTCACATCACATACTCCCAGGAGTGTTAGAAAGTGTGAGGGAGTATGAAGGAGTGAACCCTCACACTCCTAAGGTAACTCCCACTTTGGGGGATGGAATCCCAGAGGACTTCGGAAACTTCAAAGAACGATTGTAGGGGTCAAAATTCAATGGCTTGTAGTGTTTTTTATATCATTTGAAAGCTCTTTGAACGTAGATGTCTAAAATGGGCTCGCATTGCTCATTTGGACATCTAAAACACAAGTTATGGCCAAAAGAAGGGCCGGGAGTCAAATTGCCAATTTGACTCCCGACCAGAAAAAGTCAAGAATCGACCTAATTTACTTGGTTTCAGGAAGCGTGCGAGATACCATTGGAAAGTTCTTAACGACAGCTACAACTTTACTTCATACTGCATTGCGATTCGAGGTCTGCTTACAAAGTTATGGGGTTCCAAAGTCGTGGGAGTCCCATTTGGCGCAATTTTGGGACTCCCACTTGGGAGTCCCGAGAGAGAAAAGCCATTTGGATGTAGGTTCCATGGCCAACCACAAAGTATACAATAAGGGGGAAGGTGGTGGCTTCCCCAAATCCGGGCCGTGGTGAATCTAGTGTATCCATGTTGCCCGTGGCTCGTCCTAACACCAAGTGTGTTCCAACTATGCACTAACCACTTTGTGTGGGTTGTGTGCAGGCTCATGTGAATGAGTGAAGCTTGTTAACTTTTCCTAGTCCCATCCTGGAGCTCCAACACGCCCCTCTACCCCTCAAAGTGTTGTGAGCTAAGGAATGTGCCTGAACTCCTCCTTCTTCCACTGTGTTTTACTTGGACTCACATTTGAGTCCTTCAAGGAGTTGGGAGTGCGTCATCTGGCAATTTGTACAAGTTGCAAATCAAAATGTTACCATCAAAGTTTGTTCCTAACACAAAATGGCCTAAATCAAGCAATTTTGCTTGGTTTAAAAATTCAAAAACAAACAATAGTTAGCAAACATGGCATAACCATTTTGGTCACATTCACTTTGGCATGATTCTGCAAATGGTGAAAAGCATAATGGTGATGGATATGCCTCTCAATGGAAAGGAGGAGATCAAATTGTGTGAGGGTTGTGCTTTGGGCAAAAATCATCACCAACCTATCCAATAAGTGATGAAGCTTCAAGATCCAAAAAAGCTAGAGAGTTTTTTCATTCGGACGTGTGTGGTCCAATGAGTGTAAACTCATTAAGTGGAACAAAGTACTATGTTTTCTTCATTGACGATTTTAGTGGATACCAATTTGTGTTCTGCATAAAAAACAAAACAAAAGTAATAAAGTGTTTCAAAAAGGTGAAAGGTGAAAGCGTGAGTGACACGAAATTTCATGTTGAAATTTTGGAGTGATAACAAGGGTGAATACATCAACAAGAGTTCAAGAAGTATTTAGTGAATGCTAGAATTTGTCATGAGACTAGTACACCATATTGTCTTTAACAAAATGGGAAGGCTGAGAAGGAGAATAAGACAATCATTGAAAGCATGGGCAACATGTTACATGCATGAAGGCTGAACCTGAATCTATGGGGGAAAATCATTCAAATAGTTGTTCATGTGTTAAATCGAATTGGTTCAAGAACACACGAAGGTGTCATTGTTTATGAATAATGGACAAGACAAAAGCCTTTAATGGGGTATTTCAAGACATTTGGGTGCATGACATATGCATTTGTGCCAAAAGAACTCAGGAAGAAGCTTGATCTTAAATTTGTGAAGACTATTTTTGTGGGATATAACTCTATTTTTAAAGCTTACAAACTATGGCATCCATTGAAGAAGTAGATCATCATATGTCATGATGTCTTCTTTCAAGAAGAAGATACACTTAAGCATGCAAACAACAATTTTGAACCTATGGAACTTTTTCATGTCATTATATAGGATGAAAAGGCTCGTGCAACTTTGGAATTAGTTCAAATACCTGTTTGGAATTGGATATGAATACTGAGGAATCATTTGACCCTCCGATCATTAGAGATCTTCAAGATGTTCATCTTGAGTTAGAGACAAAAGTTGAACACAATGCAAATCTTGGAGATGATTTTTGAAACCAACGAATCAAAGGTCCACCCCACAAGCTTGCATATTATTATGTTCAAGGTGCACCATCATTTGCAAGACTCATTGAGACCAAATATCTACCTAAGGAACCAAACACTTATGTTAAAACTATCATTCGCCAATACCTGAAACAATGGGAGAAACCAATGCAAGAAGAGTAAAAATCTTTGTTACAAAACAAGATTTAAACTCTCATAGATTTAATAGTGGATCAAAAAGTTGTCAAGTGCAAATGGGTTTATTAGGTCATTATTAATGCACAAGGGGAAATATCTAAGTACAAAGCAAGAGTTGTAGCCAAGGCTTCTCTCAAACAATTGGTATTGACTATGATGACACTTTCTCCCTAGTAGTCAAATTTGATTCCATATGGAATGTGTTAGCAATAGTTCCTATTGAAGATCTTGATATCGTTCAATTTGACATTAATACTGCCTTCCTTTATGTTGATTTAAATGAAGAGATATACATGTGTCAACTTGAAGGGTTAGTTGTTCTAGGAAGTGAAAACAAGATATGTTTATTTCACAAAAGTCAATATGGGCTTAAGCAAATTAGCGGAGAGTGGAACAAAAGTTTTAACAATTATTTGGTGTCTTACATCTTAAGCCCACAAGTGTTGATCCTTGTGTGTATGCTAGCAAAGTACGGCCACATTTCATTTGTACTATATTTATAGATGATGGACTAATTTGCAATGATAAGAATATTAAGTAGAAATATGACATGATCAATAGGATGAGTTTCAAAATTTGAAGTAATAGTCACAAATGCCAATGTATATGTTGGATTTCACATCCATTGGGATTGCACACAACAAAAGTTGTAGATTAGCCAAACATTATATGTCACTTAAATCCTAAAGCAATTTGGATTTGAACATGTTACACGCATCAACACTCCAACTGATCCAAATGTTCACTTTGAACATTCATTGGTTGATGAAAAATCTATTAGATTGTTTACCTATTCACAAGTAGTGGGATGTTTCATGTTCACATAGATTGGTAGTAGACTTGACATATTTTATGTTGTTAGTAGTGTTACAAAGTTTATAGCAAAACCATCAACCATGCATTATGGAGTTGTTCACTATATTTTTAAATACTTGCAAGGTAATGTTCATCTAGGTTTGTGCTTCTGTGGAGGACCTTATGCAAACATTTTTCAATCATACATTGATGTTGATTTCGCTAGTGATTAATCTAATAAAAATCATGTAACAATTTTCTTGTCTCCATGAATGGAAATCCAATCATTTGGGGCAATCAATAACAAATTAGTGTAGTTTCATCAACAACTGAAATTGAATATGTGGCAATCAACATTGCTACATGGGAGGTTGTATGGACACGGTACCTGCTGATGGACTTGGGATTCTAGCAACTTGGTCCCACGAAACTTTTCAATGACAACCAAAACAACATTCAACCCATTCACAATCCAGCGTTTCATCACTAAACCAAACACATTGACATTCAATATCACCTCATTCGTGATCATCAAACCCAAGGAATAGTCAATATTTTTTACATCAATAGTTTTGACCAAGTTGTAGACATTTTCACTAAAGCATTGTCATGTGATCATTTTGCTAGGCTATGTTAACTTCTTGGTCTTCATAGTGTTTTTCAAATAACTAGTGATTCAATCAAATCAATGGGAGTGCTTTCCAATATTGGTGCTACATGTTGCAATGTAGTGTCACTTGTTCCATGAATGGGAGTGTAGAAATAAATATAGGTTGGCAAGAAACTTAAACGTAGAAAACAAAGTAGTGTTATATGCATGGAAATTAGGATGCACATGCTGGACATAGAAAACAAGGAGATGTTATCTTGCATGGGATTCATAGGATACATTAGTGCTAGCCAAAAAATAGGCTTGGAATATGCAACATTGATAAGCAATTGTTAGTGCATTAGTCACTCATTAGTTTGAGCATGAGTATTTAGAATCATCTCTTTGCTAAGAAATGCATCTTTCTACCCATGATTATGCGCATAAATTGTATTATGTTGTTGAAGCATTATGTAAAAAATCATTGTTTGAATGTTGTGTGTTTGTTTTTCTATTATTTTCTTCAGATGAAAATGCAAAAACAAAAACACAAAGAACAATTGATGTTGAAAATGTATAATCACAAACACAAAAATAGATGGTGATAAGAATGCATTAATGCAAGATACATTGAACAAAGGATTGGGGACTTACTTAAGGTGAGCATTGGTTATGTGTGAAATCAAGAAATTGGCGCTCCTTTCTATTGAATTATCTTTGTTTTTGTTTTTTCAAGCTAGCGCATTCAACACACTTAATAGCTCTAAAATTGTACGAACATCCATTTGAAATACATTTTCCAAACCATAAACCCCTACAAATTGTTGAATGCCATGCCATGCGTAGCTTTGCAATGTGAGATGCTCACCTTGTTAGAGCATTTCATGAGCTTTGTAAAATACAAGCCCACCCCAGGGTAAAGGCATCACTTGCATATGAGAAAAATGAAACCCATCTTGACCCAAGCATATGAAAATGTTTTTTGAATGAACCCCCCATGGTCAAGGCACCTTGTACTCAAAGTGCATGCCTTAGTTCATACATGCCTCTAACCTTGATATTCACCTAACATTACTCAAAACCTTGCAATATGTTGTTTTACAAAGTTGTTTTAGTTTTTAATAAAAATATCTAACCATTTTTTATAGAAATTTGAACATTCGTTAAATCTTTAAAACTTTCTTTTCAGGTGTACTGATTGAACGACCTATTTCTAGAGATTTTCTATAAAATAAATATCTTCAATTTTACAAATTATGATGGAACAAGGAGGTTGACTTGACCCATTGATTCAAAAGAATAAAATAACCCCCTCTATATTTGTCCTAACCACTTACGATTTAGATGTCATCTAAACTTTTCTTTTTAAATTTTCACCCTAGATCTAAACCACTCAAAGTAAGGTTAAATTAGTCTCGTTGTTTTATTTTCATCTATTCCCTTGTATGAAATGGGTTAGAATACTCATTCACCCACTCCCCCGGATTTCACCGAAAAAGGGTTAAATGGAACAAAACACCCTCACTATCCTTTGATGTGCATTGAACTTTATAACTGTAAGATCCCTCCCACTCTTAAGGAGGAGGTGTGAAAACCTATGTGGTGTAGTTATTGATTTCAAATGGGACCTTTGATCTCGGTTATAATTCTTTTATTGTTTTCTAGATTCCTTCAAGAACCTTCTTTGGATTCATTCCTAAAACTTTTGATTCTTCTCATCCTTTTCACAAAGAATTTAAAAACCAATTTGATGTAAGAGGGAGTCTGATTCCATCTCCATTACCCAATTATGGTTGCAAGGTATTATACAAAGAGAAAAAACCATACCTTGCACATGATGACATTTCCTTATAATATGGGCCATCATGACAAAGTGAATGGTACTAAAACCTCATCCAATTCTCATGGCTTGTATTGGTCAACCAGGTCCAACTTGCAAAAGAACAATTGAAGCCACTATCTGAAGGCCCAAGTGACCAAACGCCCATGACCATGTACTAGTGGTTGCTAGGTCACTTGGGCCCTCTCCGAGGTCTAGAATCACCAGTGCACTAATGGATGGAACCCAGTTTGGTTCACTCTGACCCTAGCAGAGCGCCAAAGGACCTAAGCAGGTTGGGAATCACATGAGTTTTAAGGATGTTTCCAGACCATAAAGGCACTAACGGTTGTTTAGGTTCCACAAGATTTTCTAAGTGTGAAAACTCATACCTGCCAATGCGCACTCACAAAATCTGGATCTACAAGCAAGCCGGGGTTTTTTTCTCAATTAGGTGATGTAGCCACACTGGCCATCATCCACAAGAGGAATTAGCCAATTTTGGCTACAGGTCATAGAGGAACTTAGTATAAAATTATAAGAATCCTGTTATATTTTGGCAACTTGCTGAAACCCATTGTTTAAATATTGCAATTTCTGAAAAATTTCCCGTGAAATCTGTGACTTTGGCACATTTTTTTCACAAATTTATTTTTGTATGCGTCACATTGGATTATTATTTTTATTTTTTCCACCAAGTGGCAAAAATAGGCCATGGACACCCCATAAGGACTGGTGCACTATGCTTCTTAATCCTCCGGTGGCCTTGATGGACTTGTGATACCTTATTGCCATATGGAGCATTATTATGACAAAATGAGCACGGCGAAAGTGTACTAGTTAATTGCACAATTAATTTTGAACATTTCCTTTGCTAATCCAGACCTCAGAATGCCCATTCCATATCATGCCAGTTTCCACCCATTGGACTCTATTCATTAAAAATGGAATATGTCCAAGCTGAAATTTTAAGAATTACTGAAACTTTCCAACATTATAAAATATCATGAGATTGATTTGGGAGTATACATGGTTGATGAAATACACTTGTTTTTTTTTATAGTAAGAACATGTATACATGCATGTTTCATTTTTTTTCTAGAGAGGCATGAAAAAATACACTTATTTTGGCTTGAAATTTTTAGCATTATCTAGAGCCTACTCCAAGTTTGATAACTTATTACTTGCATTGTATCACACATCCTCATGGCATTTAATGTCATCTTGTTGTGTCTTTTTTCCTTTCTTTTGAAATGGAATAAAGGCCTTTCTCCAAAAAAATTTAAAAGGAAATTTACATAATAGGAGAAAAAACCTCAAGATTCAACCTCGTATCCATGAGTATATGACAAGACCCTTAATGTTAAGGCACACTACAACAAGGAAAAACATATAAGTAATCTCCTTACATGTTCCATCAATAGCCTGGTAGCCCTCCTTAACCTCGCAACATAACCAAAAAAGAACACACGTCAACAAAGGAATTGACTAATCTTACATGTAGTTGGAGCTATAACAATTCCTCTACAATTAATAGAACTTAAGAAAATATGAGACAAAATAAGTAGTTTTTTTTTCTCTTTTCAAGCATTGCTATTGTTGTTTTTTCTTCAAATGTGTTGCTAGTTAATGTCCTAATCCTGTGGATTCTAAAAAATGGTAAAAGCATTCTATAAGGAGCAAAATTTGCGCATGTTCCTTATAGAAGAATTTTAGTATATATACTTAGGTCTGCTTTACAATAAGGATTGAGAGCAAGAAATCTTGGTGCCAACTATGAGAACCATTGACCACTTTTGGCCCCCATTTGACCTCCTTGCTGACTAATAAATTAGTGATGTCTTCAAGGCTAAGTGATCTATTAGTAAAACCCTTGAAGTGTACAATAGGGGATCGCATATTTAACACCTTTTGTGTTCACACATTTCCTCCCATCTTTGCTATCTTTTCAAATCAATCTTAACAATTAGACCACACTATGGACATGCATCTAGATAAAACATTTTCAAAAATATTGTGATTTTTGTAGGCAATCCAAGACATTATCAAAGTATTAAAGGTGCATTAAAAGCCTTCATGTTCAGGTTGATAGGCTAGTCGATGCTTCACTTTTAAAAATTTATTTACTATGAAATAAACTCAAAATAGTCACATGACATTTTGTGCTTCTCATGATCTACCACATGTTTACACATTATAAGATAAAACCTACCTCTTTATCTTATTTTTATTTCTTGATTTAACAACTAGGATTGAGTTTCTAACATTGTAATGAATGTCCACCAATATTGTAGTTGCAAAAATCATTTTCCACCTCTATTGTAGTCTAAAAATATATATTGTCAACAGTCACTGACTGTAGTTAGTTAGATAAAACACAATGACAACATGTGGATTGACATTTACCAGGGACCAAATATGTAATTACATGGCCTTTATGACTATTAATAGTCATGATAATCATAAATGTCTTCTATGATTATAAATGTAATCATATATTTAGTCATGGATGTTATGTTTTGGCATAATGAAAGTTTGGCAAAGCATTAGACATAAATTATGTTAACACAATCCATTGATTGGGATAAAAATCAAAAAATTCAATCCAATCACCATTCATTCAAATTAGTGGATTTGTGAGTGTTGGTTCACCATGGTCACCTTACACATGACAAATGAAAATTGAAATTTTCATTTCCAACAAGCCATGGCACCCAACCATCCATAGCAAACTAAAATTCTTAATTTTGATTTTACTAAACCTTTCCTAGACAAAGAGGGAGGGGACCAGCATTTCAATTCAATGCACATTTTTATTGAACAATTATTCTCTCTTACATTTAATGTACTTAATAAGTTGGCATGCATATCACCAAAGAAAGTTATGAACAAAAATTTAGCTGGCTAGGCCACCTTTGCCAATGAATGAAAAGACATATTAAGGAAAAAAGCCCAGCACACTCCAAGTTTTAACTTGTTAACCAGTATTGACATGGTATAGACTTTTGAACATACTAGCATAGTACTAGTATCAGGTCCATTTTAAAGCTTTCAATTTTCATACCAGCTTGGTGGATTTGTGTTTCTTGCCACATTAAGACATCCTCAACCCTTCCAATAATGAACATGATTTTTAATTGCTGAAGAGAATAAAGCTCTGAGAATAATCCCACGAGAATCACTCCCACTGGAATTTCTGACTCTTACCCAACACTTCCCCTCATAGTTCCACACTACTCCTATCTAAGAGGATAGAATAATGGGCAATAAGATGGATAAGTGACACTCAACAACACAGTAGGCAAATTGACTGATAACCGTCTTGCAATTACATCGCCCTTCAAGTTTGGTACTTTCTCAAACATTTTATAGAACTCCCTTGATATCCCCACTTCCATTCCAAATCATGGCTAATCTTAAACTTGTCATCATAAGCTTCCCCCCTTCCTAATAGTGGGTACAATAGAAATAGCAATGAGGTGGTCTAGTAGAAAGTTTATTGCTGATGATACTCTAGTGAAAAAAAGCCCTATAAATCAAACAATGCTTGATTTCCACCTACAAAAAAACAATACTCCTGCCCTATCTCATTCCCTTCCTCTGCTCTTATTACTCACATACACCAATAATTCTAGAAATTGAGTTTGTCCATTTAGCTTCCAACGTCCATTGGGCAACCTTTGTAGAGATAGATGCATTTTGTTCTTGAGCATCATGCACTCCACACCACACATATGCAAAGTTTGGCATCATCATCCTAGTAACTCAACACATCTTCATCACACACCCAATTTGAGACAAAGTCAGTTTCCGCTAAACGTGCACAAACATAAACAGCAGAAAAATAACAATGCAACACTAAAGAAAAGAAGCTCCAATCTCCTCTCAAGATCCTCCTCCTTTCACAACTTGCCATCACTGGCCATCATAACACTTGATTACAACTTCCATTTTGGCCAAAGTAAGTAGAGTAATTTTGTGTCTTATTGTACACACTTTGTGCATGTAATGGACAATAGGAGCTATATGATCCCACTTAGTGTCTATTACATGCCCAAAGCCTGCATAACAGGACCCAAATTTTGTGTCTCGGCATCATCCATCTTTGATGATGTCACTTGGTCACTACCGGGCCTTTGCAATGATCTCAGGTTTTTGAATATCAGATTTCAAAAAATAGTGCAAATTCACTACTTTCTCCGGTAGCCACAACATTTGTAATTCTCGATATGATATGCTAAATCAACAAACTCTTATCACATCAATTTGATGCAAATGTTTCAATGACAAAATGACATATAATTTGCACTTCCAATTTCAATTCCACTCCGGTATGTTTATTGTCTTTTAACTTGTGTATTTATAATTTCTATCCTGCTTTCCATGTCTTATGATTTTGGATAGTCCAACAAGGTGACATGAAACAGCCCCCAAGAGACATGACATAGCATTCTGCTCAACGTTTTTTCAACAATGGAATGTTACTTCTCATGCCCAGCATAAATGCACCATCAAACTTGATAGCATTTTGGAAGCATTTTGATTTTTTTTAAAAATCTTCAAATGACAAATTTCAACTAGTTATGTTTTTATTTTCCCATGTTGTAATTTATGGGTATTCACTGGGGTTAACTGGGTCCTTACACATTTGGGTGAAGTAGATCAATCCTAATGCAATCAAGAAATTGATTGTAAAATATTGTTAAGATGTTGTGAAATCTGAGATTCTTACTGTAGTTTGATTGCTTTATTTATATGCAAGGAGTCAGGACTAATCATTTTTACTTTTATGTGTGAACTGTGTGTGCATACAATTTTGTAAATAATTCCCATACTTCTTAAACCATAAGCATTCGGAAACACATAAGCTCCCTATGTTGTTGGTAAAGGAAGGAAGCAAACAATTTATTTTCTGGGTTTGCTGCAATGGCTTGTGTTGCTTATTTGATTAAGTTCCTTGCATAACTAAATTAAACCTACGGTAATCTAATGTCAACTTGCCATAAATTTATGTGTACAAGGTTTGAACTTTAGTCACAAAATTTGCAGTACTTGGATATTATTTAAGTACATGTTATTGTTGGATGTCAAATTACTATCACAAAATTTAAATATTGGTTCTTTGGTTATTATTATTTGAAAAGACTTGGAGTTCATATCTTGAAGAAAAAAGTGTATGTTGCCTTTTGTTTTACAAATTCTGAAACTCCTTCCATTCAGTTATTCTCTTGGTGACAAACTTTTGAACGTTACTAATATCTCACTTTTTTGGGAAACCTATAGACAAAACAGAATATGTAGTATTATTCCCATATCAATGAATATTGTGTATCAAGTGCAGCTCATACAAAGGATTATTGTGAAAAATATGTGCCAAAATGACCAGATTTCAAGGAATTTTTTTTCTGAAATTACCATATTTAGACAATGGGTTCCAGCAGGTCTCCCAAAATATAGTAGGATTCTTCAAGTTTTCTACTTTCCTCTCTAATGTGTAGCCAAATTTGGCTAATTCCTCAAGCATGGATGATGGCCAGTGTGGCTACATCACAAAATTGAAAAAACCACTCCGGGTTGAAAACACAATATTCATTGATATTGGAATAATATTAGATATTCCATTTTGTTAATAGGGTTTTGAAATTTAAAAAATCAAACTGCCTGGTACCTGATTAAAACCCGTGTTTGGGACTTTCTTTCTTTTCCTCTTTTTTGGCTTTGTACAGTAGTAATGAGATGAAATCAGTGTTGCCCAGTTCTTGGCTTTTACTAAGAACCTCCAGATCCAGTTCTTTAAAAGAAAATTCAATGGTTCCAGTTCCAGTTCCAGTTTTGGTTCCGCTAAAAATGGAACCCTGGGTCTGATTCTGGTTCCAAAAATCAGACCTGGTTCCAGTTTGGTTTTAACTAACCGAAACCAGCGATTTTAGCCGGCCAAACTGAATAACCGAGTAACACTGATGAAACTGAGCAGTTAAACCTAATTGAGTTTAAGTGGGGGTTGGGGAAGGGTAAGGACTAAGGCCCCTTTACTCTAGGAGTCAGGGCCACAAAATCTTCGGACCAACTTTGGGCATTTTTGGGTTGCAAATTGGCCCCAAGTTACTAATAAATGCTAAAACATTGAGGTCAGGATATTAATGAATGCTGAAACATTGGCCCAAAGAGTTGCAAATTGGCCTCCCAAATTTGATGGTATCCTTTTTTTAGGCCTTGGGGTCAATACAAGGCCATAATGTTCAGCATTTATTAGTAACTTGGGGCAGATTAAAAAGGTTTTTTAAAATATCAGCCTTGACTCTTAGTGTTAAGCCTTTGGGGCTGATTTCAACTTTTGCACCAATAAGAATGCTGGATTTGGGTTAAACATTGACCCTGACTCCTATTGTAAAGCGGGCCTGAGGACCATTCAAAAGACTGAGGTAGTTACTAGTAGTAAATAGTACTTTAGTGGCATGCAGACAGCATGCACATTTGCATGCGTTTGCCGTGTTAGGGCAAACGGCGAGTAACGAGAGTAGCTAGCTGCAGGGACTTCTGTGCAGTGTGAGTGACGACGAGAGAAACGAATAATCGCCCGGGACACCAGCTGCAGTTGCAATAGCAAGCTGCTCGGCGCGTTCCATGAGCTTCTCATCACTCTGACAGTATCTAGATAGCTCCTCTATTGATCCGCGTCTGCAACTCCGCTCAAGCATAGCTGCTCGTGGCAACTTGATCCAGTTCTAGATGCTCCGGGATCAATCGCAGTTGGTGGTGGCTGACGGTCCGCTCTAGCTAGCTAGCTGCACAGCTTGATCCTTATAAAGAAAGCTCGATCCACGGCCAGCTGCTCATGATGCAGCAGAGAAGCTGGTAAATATTCTTTTGCTCAAAACTAGTTTGATCTGTGGCTGCTGCAAAGCTAGTTAGTTCATGAGTAGTTGCAGGTGGTTATGTGTTGGCTGCATAGATCATCTGCTGCATATTCTGGATTTTAATGAGCGTGATATTAAAGCAAGCAGGGGCTGCTTGTGGTTATTTAGGGTGGATATATAATTATCTGATTAATATGGATTTTCTAGCAATCACTAGACGTAGTTGGTGCTTCAATCCAAACACTATAGAAATTATTGGATTAATTTGTGCTGCAAGAGTAATACTAGCTAATCCCATACTTTTATGATGCTAGCTACCTAGTAGTTGATATGCACAAATTTTTAGGGGTGTTTGGATGCTTTGGGTTTTGTGTTTGTGGAGTTCTGAGTAGCTAGTTTTGGTGGTGGTCCTATTTATAGAATACAGCTTAATGAAGGAAAGCGTGGGAAATATTGTAGGGTTGCAGCTTGTCAAGCAAGTAGTGTTGAATGGAGGAATGTATGCAACACTTCTAAAGCCCTAAAGGGTGAAGAAAGACATGATGATGTGACAGTATGAGCTGAGGGGTGGGAATTAGATATAAATTATTTAACGAGTTTAGATTGTAAATGTATGCAGAAGATTTGTGCTTTTCTGAAAGGACTTGCTTCATATGCAGCAGTTCTGTCATTCTGGGAAAAAGTTCAAGGAAGACTGTAAGGGTCAAAGTCTTGTTGTAATAATATTAGATTTTGGAGGTTTGTTTCTCATTTTGTGATTTGAGTGAGCTCCTAAACCTTTCAGAATATTATCAGATCCAAGAGTATTTGCTTACCTAAGAATTATTATAGGTTGTGACCATTGAATTGGATCATTAGTAGGAGTACTGATGTGATCCGGGTGATGTGACCCAGGTGTGCATTGTTAAGATCTTGAGATATAAAATTTCAACATGAGTTTGAATCACAATTGTTGACTAGGTAGTGCAGTATCTGCATTCTTGTTGGCCTTGGAGAATCCTAGGATGAACTTAAACCATGACTTGTAAATCACTCTGTAAGAGAATGTGGTTTTTTTCACACAAAAAACTGTGACTCATGACACATGTGTGAGGTAAACTTTGTGGTTTCATCCATTACAATGTACAATATGTGGTGTTTATTGTGGTATATATTAAATTAAAATGGCAATTTGACATTAGGTAATGGCACATATTGATGACCTAATCTTTTGGTCTCATGATGTGTTCAGGAAAAGTTGGTCAGTCTAATCAAAAGCTTGCATGTCAATATAGAGGGAACTTTCAATGGAAATCAGAGCTTAGCAGGAGTTGCCCAATCCATGTGGATTGTACTCTAAATAACTATTTTCTTTTCTTTTGTACTTATAAATTTCACTAGCTAGTTCAATTAGGCCAAGATGATATCCTCTGCCTAGGCTCCTCATTAATTTGCACAATAAATTTCAATATTAGGTTGGATGTGCAACTTTTGTGTATGTGAAGTCCTGGCATATAATTATGGAAATTACCTCATCAGAATGCTAGTTCTGTTCTTAATCCTGGTTACTATTCATAAAGTAGGAATTATAGCAGATGCAGTTCCAGGTTGCAGAAACATGCTTATAGTTGTTGTTACCATATTGGCCTTATATTGGTCTAAACCCTAGTAAGTAATTTCAATGGGCAGGAGTGGGAATTAGAGGCTTGAACTTCAACAGAAACATTTATGTGCATATATAGTGCTGCTATTCCAGCCAGGACCTTATGGAATCTTATGGAATGCACCCAGTTGTGCACTCTAGCTTGTAGTAGTTTCCAACAAGTCTAGGAGAGACCCATAGATTGTGATAGTGAATGAGGACAAGGCAGCAGCTCGCATGCTCTAGACATGTCTAATTATGTCCTTCTGAGTTGAATGCATTGGAATTAGATGCATGATCAATCTATTAGGATGGTGTCAAACAGTACTAATTATTAGTTTTTTTTCTACTAATTCTCAACTTGCTCATGCTGTCTTCCTAAAGGAAGGAAAGCAGAAATTCTATTGCGTTCAAAATAGACTTTCTGTGAGACTTTTTGGATCCTATATCAACCAAGTGATCAGCTGCATGCTACTTAATTTCAGGTGTTATAAGGCTTACATTGCAGATTTAATGCAGGTGGATTGATTGACAACAAACTGCACAGTTCTAAGGTTCCTTGACAATGAAGTAACTTCTGGGAGCTCTGCATGTCAGGTGAGCATCAGGGTGCCTGTAGGATGCTCTTACAACTGATCTTAATGTATTCTTCCAAGCTCTTATTTCAACTACTGCAAATGATCACTTGCACATATAAGCTTTATGGGAAATGCATGTCAATGAACTGAACGTTCATCTAAATATAGTAGTGTGTGATTCGGCTACCTGCTCCAGCCACACAGTTGTAGTTTCAGATTCAAATCGTTGAACATGCATTCCCAACTGTGCAGCACATTTGATCACATGTGATGCTATTGAGATGCAGTCAACCAGGTGATCATGAGGTGCAGAATTGTAGATTGCACAAATGTACTGCACTACATGGGTTTCATTGTCAGTATCTGTTTTGTTTCAAATTGTGTTTGTTGCTATTTGTCCTGATAGATCCATTATACATACTAGCTGCTTCAGAGCTTATCATCAATATTGCATTTCAACCTGAAGACATCCTGACTAACAAAAGTAGTGGTTCTTGTGCATGGAGACAAAGTGGTAGCTGGCCCATTTGAAGTGAAACTTGGAGGTCTGTCAGCTATGAGGTTAAAGAAAGGTTCATACGGATGATGTTTCAACAGATCCGAACTGTGCAGTTGTTTCTGTCACCCAACAGTAGACCACAATCTTCAAGGTATGTACACTGATAGATCCTTTCATTATTCTGAAAGTCAAACAGATTGCTTTCCCAGCTAGTCAAGTCCTTCTCCAAATTGCTAGGTAGCAAGAAACTTAGATCAGACTCCAGAGGTGACTGTTGATTGATTGTGCTACTTCCTGGATTGAATTACCTCTTGACCAGGACTAGAGATTAACCTGCATTTTAAGGTGGTCGTAAATCTGTGTCAAGACTCAAGCTCTCTGTTCCAACAGTGTCCACCTATATAGGCTGTGATCAATTGCAATAGGCCTGGAGCTGCAGCAGGTCTGTGAATTTGACGTAAAATCAACTTGTCTAGATGTAGGAAGTCCAATAAGTCCCATTCATATGGGACAGGAGTTGACCTTAACCTGCATCTATGTTGAGTGTAATCATATTTGGTCAACGTCGATGTTCCAACATTGTCATCGATCTCTAATATTTAGCTGTGGCACTTTTCATTTAAGCATGAAGACCATCACTAGTACTAGTGCAGGTAACACAGATCTGAATCTGCCTAGTCTAAGACTATTTACATGCCACACACTTTGATTTAAGTCTCGCTTACGTCCTATTTCATTGCTTCAGTATTACTGCAGCACTTTCATTCCCAAAATACAAAAGTTAGAGCCCAGTGCAACTGTTATAAATTACACTATGATTACGTCTTTGTTTCAGCTACTTCAAAAAAGTCATTGACTAAATTACTAAGCAGAAATATGCCATCATATTCAATCCTTGACTGCTTAATTGGTTACCTAGCAGCAGATTGTAGTAGTGATCATAATCTATAAGGCCACGTAAGGAGAGTATCAGAAGCTGTTTAGTTTGTAGCCCGCAGTTGATGACAGGATCAGTCATGCAGAGTGTTGCTATGAACTCATTATATCTCACCAGCTGCTACTACATGTAGATCCTCATGTCAGAGTAACCAGTTAGAAGTTACAAGAGTCACTAGTACAACCTACCATACTGCAAACGGTGGTCCAAATCAGAGCTCTACTAAGCATTGCATACTTGCCATCCTGCATAATCATCATGAGTTTCTGGTGTCTTTATGTGCGCCAGCTAGCTTCAGAGTTTTGAAGTGTGTCCTATGACGGACAAAAACTCTCTCTGCCTTGGGGTTTGTCTTTTAGCATTTCCCAAGCCTTCTGACCTTGGGGCTCAAACACAAGTCAAATCAGTCAACCTTGTTACTTCGTAAAAGGATTGAGGGGATCCTTTTGTCCCAAGATCAAATTCTCTTCAAAAACAATTTTTGAATGAATTTATTTGTAACCTTTTATTAAATATGTTACACATTGTTCTATTACTTCACCCTAGTATTAGATAAATAGATTTTTCTCATTTATTATATGTTAGAATCTGGATTAACATCATGAAATGTGCACTTCACTCACTGCAAGTTCACACACCAACAACTGATGAAGTTTGCACTTCAGGCATTGCAGTTGTGTGATTCACAACCTATAGAAATGGGTGTGGTACAGATCACCTCACATGCATGTGTGTAAAATTGTGATCGTGAAGACTTCGAGACCAGAGTGAACCAACACCTGCAAACACACCACCATGGATGAATGGATGGTCTGTGGACAGGACACTTTTTTTCATTGGGTTCTTGCTAACCTTCCCATAGCTGAGGGTTCTAAAATTGGGTTTCATCCAACTGGATGGACTCAAAACAGGAGAATGTTTCTGGTTAGAACCATGATGAGATTCTTAACCCAGGTGTCGTGTATTTACTGGAAAGATAATATGATAATTTTGGTTGTCCTTGAATGTCCCATGCAATTTGAACTTGTTTTTACACTTGGTATGGTATGTCATGGTATGGTATATCTTGACATTGTCTGTACACAGATCCTTTACACTAAACATATATGTAAACCCTGTTCAGGCATTACAGGTGATTCATGAGCTACTTGAGTGTTGTATTATAGAGCTTTCAGTGTGTCAAACTTGTGAGCAAAAAGACCTCCGCAGGGTGTTGTTTAGTGCAGACCTTTTGTGTACAACTTGTGTTGAGGGTTGCAAGTACATGATGTTGAAAGCAGGTTACATAGCTTTTGACAGATGAAGAGTTCTAGTGAAAGCTTGGATTTTTTAGTTTTGAATGCAGATATTACAATTGCATTTACAATTGAATGCTGCTGTCATGGTAATGCCATTGAGTTTTGGACACACACTCGGTACTGCATAGCTGGGCCCATAAACAATTCCTAGCTTGCTTGAAACACAAGGTCACAGCCACAGTGATACTGATCATGGGCAATTCTCACATGTTTCTCACTTTGCAGTTCTAATATGATTTTTTGGGGAAGCTTTGCTGCATCTGTTGTAACATTTCAGTGGCCTAAACGTTTTTTAGAATTCCTGTGTTGCAGATTGTTGTGCTAATGTTGTTACTAAGATCATTAGTACCAAAGCATTTTAGCTTGCTTCTAGTTTTTGAAGATTAAAGAGCCACCCGCTAGATATCACTAGTTTACGGAAAGAGTAGGAGGTTATAGAGGTCATCAGCAGAAATACTGCACAATGGATTCAATGGTTCCAAAGAGCAAGCTGGCAACCTATCAGGACTACACAATAATTCTTCAAAGAATATGAAGCAATTTATTAAGAATTTCTTGTGTAAATACAGCAGCAACCCTGCAACATAGCTTCCTGAGTCAGGGAGCAGCAGTGAAATAAAGGGAGAAGTTGGCCTCCATACAAAAAGCAAACTAGAGCTTCACAATTGCACAACTACTGTTCTTTGCTTTGCAGCAACAAAAAGTATTGTACGGTCCAAACTTCCAAAACAAAAAGGGTGGTGTAAAAAAGTATATCCAGAAATGGACTGGATCTATAAGATGAGTTCTATGTTCTCATTTTACACTTCTAATTCCCCTTTCCCATTATTGTTGTGGTGCATCATGACCAAATCCAGAGAGAACAAGTCAATCCACTAGTCCCCCTTTGATCCTTCCTATAAATTCAAAGCTCTAAACAAGCTGGTGCTACAATCAGAGACAATGCACCAAACTGGCTGTGCCCCAGTTATAGACAATGCTGGTGCACTAGTTACAATTTATGTACCAAGTTGGTGTCACAATCACAGACAATGTACCAAGCTGGTGCTCCAGTTACAGACAAGGTACCAAGCTGGTGTTGCAGTCATGTCAGTCACAGACAATCAGTACCAAGTTGGTGGTGCTGCAGTCACAGACAATGTACCATCAACCTTTCAAGGGGGGCAAAGAAAAACTCCCAGAGGGTGTGTTTGGGACCAACTTGAAGATTCAAGCAGCTTGAAATTGAAACTACTAATTATTGTGTGCGTAGTAACTTCCAGCTGAGCACTGCACTTTGATTGCAGCTGCTAAGGCAGTGGCAATTGAGGCCCCTGCTTTGTTTGCCATTGCTTCTGACTGCTGTCTGGACCAAGAGCACAGTTCACAGCTACTATTATCCTATCCTTACACATGGCATCATACGCAGAACCATCCCATGGCTGCAACCAGCACCAAAAAAGTTTCCCCCACAAACAAACAAAATGCAAATTAAATTTTACACAAGAAAACAAAACTTCACAAATGTCTTGTGCACGCTAGACTTGCCAGAGATTTTGTGCTCTAGAGTTTTCTCATATGATCATTGCCGGCTCATACACAACATTAATGATGGCTGCTAGAGGATCATCAGAGCCCGAAACAATACAGTGCAGTTTGAAACTGTCCTGCGCTTGCAACTGCTGCAAGAGTCTGCAGCAGCTTGAAAAGATCGATGAAGTTGCAGAGAAATCTCCACAACAACAATTAAAGGTAACACAACAATGAGTGCAGTCATAACCTCATGAGAGACAAAGTGACAGACCATCACCTTCATCATGAACGGCAGTGACAAGCTGCCATTACTACCCACTGAGTTCATCAGCTCCCAACAGTGGGTGTAGATAAGCATATAATAATCTTCCCAAAAACTGGGAAAAGTACATAATTGATCAAGCTACTGTTGGAAAGTTCTTCAAGCAAGCAGCTAATCACAAGGTCTTTCTGAGCAACGGCAACATGCATGAAACTTGGAGACGAAATTCCAGAGAAAATGAAACGTGAAAAAAACAAAAAACAGTTTGGGTCCATGCATAGTACATACCTTGGCCGAAATGATGCAAATAACATGGCCAAAAGCAACTCTGCTGATGTTACATTGCAAAACCTCCAGCTGCAGACTCTCCATTCCTTGCAACATATTGCTCTGGAATTTGGGTTGCGGTCGGCACATCATATGAATAACAAGTTTGTGCGGAAGGTCCACGAACACTTCCAACTTCTCCACACAGCTCTTCAGCTCTACGTTGCTTTCACTAAGCTCTTCCTCAGTAGGAAAGCTCCTCGACACTGACATCATGTTACTAAACTTCTTAGAGTCGACCTGATGACATGCTGCTGCTGCTTGTGGGTCGTAGGATTGATCCTGCAGCATTTTGTTTGAACTATATTGCTGCTGCACCACCTGCTTAGACAAATATTGAGGAGCTGCAGCAGCATATCCGCCTATTGCAGCATCGAGTGAAGAAGTACTACTACGCAACTGAATTGCACTAGGACTCAGTGGCGGCAGGGGTCTGGACCTGGTAGAATTATTATTGCTGTTGGGATGATGATGTTGATCCTGAGTTGTAGCGTTTCCATGAGAAGTTGCCGCAGGAGGACTAGATGCAGCCACATTCATCAACTCCAAGCGCCTCTGTCGGAGCACGTCAATTCGATGATGCAGATTCTTCACGTACTCAGCAGAATCGCTAACGATTGCGGACCTGTCACGCTTTCCAGAATTCGACCCAAGAGAACATTGTTAACTGGCAATCCATCGATCCATCTGCAGTACACATGACTGCTCCTGATGATTTCTACCACCATGATTTCAGCTATGATTTAATTGTTGTCAAGTCTTAAGAATTGTAGCCCTGGTGAAGAATTAGACATGGGAAGAAGAAGAAGCTGTGGATCATCATAGGAGACCTACCTTAGAACTCGGTGGCAGAAAGGATTCCAAGACTGCAAACTTGCTGGCCATGTCGTCACGGCGTTGTCGCTCTCTCACAATGTGTTCCGGTTGTTCCATGCTGCTACTGGGGAACTTCAGCTTCCCAGCTGCAGCGTCAGCACCTGGTGGCAAGGACTGATAGTTCTTCTCGGCCTTCGACTTGCGATGATGATGATGCAGTAGTGCAGCTTTGTCAGTGGATCTATCCCTAATTCTTTTCAGCCCGGTCGTCACACTAGGCGAATGCAGACCAGCGGTGCCAACCCCGGCAGAAGTACCCATTCGATCCACAGCAGCTCCAACAGGCTGCTGATCGGTGATCCTATACTGCGAAGCTGAGCTACTTTCCGCAATTGCAGGAGAAGGAACTGTTGTACCCGCGCCGCCATCGTGATCAGTATTGCCAAGCAGTGACTGCACAAGTGCAAGCGGTACAGTAGTACTAGGCGGAAATGGAGCTGACATTTGTTGCCGGAATGGAAGCTCATGTGTCAAGAATCTTGCAGCATCTGATCCAAACTGTACGGGGGAGTAGCTGCCGGGCATCTCATGATCTAGTGGAAACGGTTGCAACGTTGCTGTCGCCTCGAACAGCCCTAGTGATCTACTGTCGCCGACGACATGATCGGCCTGAGCTTCTGTCATGAGCGACATGGCCGTCGCGCCAAAAGAAGCTGCTGCGCTACCAGACGTCGCAGCAACATTATACGAAAACGGCTCTCCTTGATGTTGTTGTAATTGCTGCTGCATCTTTGCCCATTGCAAGCTGCTGGATGCAGCAGACTCCGGCCACCTGCAGCCGTGATGATGATCTGCAGCTGCTGTTGCTGCTGGAGTCTGACAAATCTCGCGCAATTGCCCACCGCCGCCTATGACCATTTCAAGTCCCCCGGAGTTCTTGACGACATATGAGTCGAGTGTCGACGGATTACTATAACTAGTCGAGAAACCTCCGGAGCGCAGGTGTCTGTCAAACCGCCCAGAGCTTGGGCGAATACCATTAGCATGGTATTCCATATCCTGCAGCAGCAGCAGCCTATAAGGTGCTAACCCTAATTAGTCCCTCGACGACAGCGTCTGTTCAGAAAGGAGGTCAAGATGATCACCAACAGCTGCACTGCAGCGCCGATCAACTACCAGCAAAAACAACAACAACAGCAGCAGCAACAGCAGCTATGCATCACACTACTGGACTAATTGCTGGAAGTTCAAGCAGCAGCTGATGATGTCCAAAGCTCTTCGATAATCTGCATCACAGTTCTAGCCGCATGGGAAGTTAATCATGGAGCTGCAAAGCACTGCACTCGCGTGCACATTAGGTACAATACTAGTGTGACAAAGCTATTGTGCTAACAAAATCTGAGCCTCTGCTGATTCCAGAATTGCTCAGAAGGAGAATAATCGATCGCCCAAAACATGATCACTGATTCTTCGACACAAAGACTCCCAGCGGCAGCAGCAACAGCAGCTTAAATGGATGTTTAACCGGGAGTGAAGGCTCTCTGTAACAGAGACGGAGCGCAAGCTTCCTGCATCATTACGTCCAAAACCAAAACTGCAGCCAGACACCTGGAACGCATGAAAAATGCTAAAGGCAGGCTTTCACTTCTTCCAAGTCTCAGGCTCCTCTTAATAGCTGGTACACGAATGTAGAACCTAGTGAGACATGAGCAGCAAGTCCGTCACAACTACCACCACCACAACGCGGAAGCTAGCGCTCTCTCTCTCTCTCTCTCTCTCTCTCAAACTCATTTGGCTATGTCTCTTTAAGAACAGAAAAAGAAGAAAACCACAAAAAACACAATCAAAAAAAAAACCGAATCAAATCTGATTACAAATCCATCGCCAGTCGACACGGAGTGTGCAACAAGAATCACTACACTAGCAACATCACAGGCAGGCTAGGATGGATCGGTCCTCCCGGCACGATCCGCGCGCGCGTGCCGCAGACACCCAGTTCGCGATACGAAGCATGACGAAGAAGTGGAAAGAGCCCTTAGTTCCCTGGAGAAAGAATCCTTAAAAGTCCTTAGTTCCCGGACGAGGGAATTCTTAAGAGTCCTTAGTTCCCAGAAGAGAAAATTCGTAAAAGTCCGTTTTTACCGGGATAGAGAATCCAGTAGAGTCCGCAAAAGTTCTCATTCCCTGGAGAAAGAATTCTTAACAGTCCTTAAGAGTTCTCAATTCCCTGGAGAAAGAATTCTTAACAGTCCTTAAAAGTCCTTAGCTCCTTAGAGAAAGAATCATTAACAGTCCTTAAAAGTCCTTAGCTCCTTGGAGAAAGAATCATTAATAGTCCACGCAATTGAGAATCTTTAGAGTCCCTAAGGAGAAAGAATCCTTAATAGCCAGTCTAAGTTCCTGCACCAGAGAATCCCTAAGAGTCCTTAGTACCCAGGAGAAAGAATCCTTAAGAGTCCATAGTTCCCAGGCGAGAGAATCCTTAGGAGTCCTTAGTTCAAGGGCGAAAAAGTCCTTAGTTTTAGGAGAAAGGATCCTTAAAAGTCCTTAAGAACGCTTAGTACTAGGTGGAAAAAGAGCCCTTTACTTCCCATAAGCGAAAGACAACTTTTTTAAGATAATTCTCTTAGGCTAAAAGACATCTTGTTGCCCTATGGAAATTTCTTATTTTTCTGTTCCTTTTTAAAAAGAACACATTTAAAGGGTCTTTGGGGTGGGGTAGGGGTCCTAAAAGTCATGAGTCATAACTGACCTGACTGACAGTTTTTAGCTTAGGCCTAGATTGAGTGGCAGGAACAGTCAGAATCAAATATATTAATGTGGAAATAGTTATTAACTTATTATAACCTAATCTATGCTAGTATGCCTTAATACTCTCTTGGGCTCTCATCATCAAGCATCTCATGGTGGATCTAGTTGTTAAAATCTAATTGCATATCTTTACTCATTAAATTATTTGCTCTACATTAGTGTTTTTTCTATGGCGTTTATTGACCTAATTTTTGTGGGGGGCTGAATTCATCTACCTAATTTCCAACCTAATTTTGGTAGCGTTGCTTGACCTGATTTTTGTGGGTTGATCATTGAACTTCAAACAATGTAGAAATAATCCAATGTTTTTAGCTGCTAGCTACTAGTTCAACTTAATTTTGTAGATGGATTAAACTTTCAAACCACCAGCATTCTTTGTTTTAGATGGTAGATATTATTAGTTTTGACTGAAATTTGTGGGTTGATACAATTCAACTTCAAACAACTTTCAAACTACCCTTTTAGATGCTAGCAAATTAGTTACAACTTACAACCTCATTTTGTGGTTAGAGTAAATTCAACTTCAAAAATAATTGAAACTACCTAACCTTGTTGTGTTTGACCTAATTTTGGGAGTTGATTCAATTCAACTTCAAAAAAATTTGAAACCACCTAACACTGTTGTTGTTTTAGATTTTAGTTATTAGTTCGACCTAATTTTGTGGGTTGATTCAATTCAACTTCAAACAACTTACAAACCACCCAATGTTGTTTTAAATGCTACCTAACAAAATTTAGTTACAAGTTATATAACCTAGTTTTGTGGTGTTATATGCAACTCAACAAGAAACAACTTTCAAAACACCCAATGATGTTTTTAGATGCTAGGCTAGCCTATCCCACCCTCCCAAAGTTCTAAGCTCTAACCCAATCCACAATATTGCTTAAATACTACTGGCTATGAAGAAACTTTAGGTACCTCGGGAAGTGGGAGGTCATAAACCACCGTACGTGGGTGAGCAGAAAACCAAAGGAGGTTGTGGTGGAGCTTTTTGTGGCTGGGAATAATAATAATAATAATAATAATAATAATAGTATTAGTAGTAGTAGGTGGAGTGCTGGGGAATTTCCAGTTGGAGTGCATGATCCTTTCCAAGGCCATGGAATATTAACTCCACATAGTAGCTAGCCTACCTATACACCATATTAATCTAAGAAAAATAAAATAAAAAGCCAAAAAAATAAATTAAAAAGTCTAGGTAACGTCAAGACAAAAACTCCTTCTGTCACTTCTCAAAAGGCTTATGGTTGCTTCTGAGCTTCAACTTTCCCGGGATTTGGAACCCAAGAAGCTACACACCTACAAACAAATAAATAGGAGTGATGTGTGAGATAAACAACAACAACTGCAAAAACTTAAGGGGGCCCTACTTGCTCCCACTAGCCTAGTACCCACTGTCAAGATTCGCACAGACTTGTGCTTTAGATGTGGTCTTGCACCCAAGTGGGCCAGAGTGAACCAGTGTGCACCACCTCACCATGCAGGATGGATGAATGATGTGTGGATAGGTAACAAATTTTCCATTGCATTACCATCCCACAGCTAACCATAGTGTTAGTACTAAGCATCCCCATATATCTACAAGTGTTAGGTGGATATCTAGAACATCAAGATATCAAGTGCAAATATCATGTTAGATGTCACAAATTGTGATATTTTCATCATTGAATTTTAAAGATATGAGATTTAGTGTAATATTTCAAATTTAAATCTAGATATCAATAATATAAAATTCATGCAAGATATCAATTCCTTACTCTAATCCAAATATCAGGTAAAGGATAGTTAGGTTTGGGAAAAAAAAGGGGTTTACAATTTGAGACAACAACTATCTCAAACGTGGTCACCTCAAACCCTAAACACCTCCCAAGCTCAAAACTCATAAGTATAACAAGACCTAAGCAGAAGCTTAGGCTTGACATTTTCTTGTTTTCTTGATTTATTGTTTCAAACTCTTTTTCTTGGGATTGATGTGTTTTTTTTTCTTTTGAACTATTGTTGTGCCCTTTATTCACACTCCTATTGCATCCATGCTCTTCCTTTGCACTAATAATGTGTCCATGTTTTTTCTTCACATTTTTATTATGCCTTTCCTTCAAATTGTTCGTGCATTCATGTTTTTCTTTCATGTTATTGTTTTGCTGATGTTTTTTCTTTTCAATGGTATTATGTCTATGTTCTTCTTTTAGCTTGTTGTTCTTTTCCTTTGTGTTAATATTGTGTTTGTGTTTTTCCTTCATATTACTACTACTTCCATGTTTTTCCTTTACATTTTTTCTAGGTACATGCTTTTCTACACTATTGATATGTTATATTTTCTTCCTTTGCATTATTATTATGTACACACTCATCATGTTTTTAGCTTGTATTGCATCCTTTTTTGCACTTTGTGCATTTAAAAGTTGGAACTTTAACAATTTTATCTTTATTTATGAAGCAAGTTTCTTATTTTCTTTTTCTTTTTTTGGTTTGAGTTTTGTTATTTATGTTATTTTTCATTGTTTTGTTTTTGTTTTGTTGTTCCTAAAGGTTGCATTTGGTGTAATGTTTTTTTTTTTTTGTGTTTTGTTGTGCAATATTTGTAGGAAAAGATTTTTGCATTAATACATTATTCTGCACATCATTAAATTTGTTTTGTGATGAAGGATCAATGAAATATTTATTCTTGCTTGTAAATGTTTGTGAATGTTTGCATTATTTTTCTTTAGCAATGCATAAGAACTCATTCCCTATTCATTTTTGCAAAACATTTGTTTGTTTGAATTTCTTCACTTTTGGCTTTGTTGAAATTTCATGTGAAAAATGGAAGTTTGGTGAAAATGAAAAATTGACCAATGTAAAATGAAGGATGTGAAATAATAATGAATAAAATCAAATTTGAAGATGATGTAATCGAGAAAACTCAAGAAAACTCTAGTTTGTAAGATGAAGGAAACATAGTTGCAAAAAACAATGAAAAAAAAAACTAGGCAAATTTTGGAACTATTATATTCTCCAAAAAGAAGGTGGATGCCACACAATACAAATGCCTTATGCTAGTATTTTTGTGTGTTAATGATAATGCAAAGGTTACACTTGATGCACTTGGAATCATTTGTTGTACCTTGTGTTATTCTAATTTTGTGTTTTCCTTAATCCAAGAACAAAATTAAGGAAATGTCTAATATTATATTATGAAACAAATGGAATAACATGTATTTTCAAACATTTAATATTTTTCGAAAATTTTGAAGAGGAAATTAACAATTTAGTCGGAGGAAATGTGAAGAAATAACTTGCTAAGAAAAGAATAAATGTGTTTTTACATATTTATTTTTTTTGTTTCCAACAAGGCTTTCAAACAAGCTCCACATTTTATGTGGAACATAAAATGTTTTTGGAGGATTTTGCACTTTTAGTAATCTTTGGCTTTGATTGGTGGAGAAAGCCGAACAAACATATGTTTTGCCTCTCCTTGAATAATGAAATTTTATTATTGTGAGTTTTGATGTTTAAATGTTCAAGGGTCCACATGATGTTTTTGCACTTGATAAAATTTCCTTAAGATCTAATTAAAAGCCAAAACATGTAATTATTAATTTATTTGAGGCTATTGAAATTATAATTTAAACATTGGTAAAAACTTCATTGATATTTTAAATGCATATGTTAAAGAACAAGATTATAACATATGTTAAAAATGAGGGTTCAAACTTGAACACAATGACAAGTGTTTTCAAATATATTGTGAAATGTGGAACTTTGGGCTTTGAGGAAAGCTTTCAAGGGACATGTTTTGGGCTTTTTTTTTTCCAAAGCTTGCCAATATGTCACGACTAATGAAAAAATTTAAAGGGACCTCATATATGTTTTTATAAAGTTTGCCCAAGAAATTACAGGTAGCTCTTTCAACTTAGAACACCATGACAATTCCAACTTTTGCAAAGCCATCAACTGGCCGATAGATGTAAGTAGCTCCTTCGATTGAATACAATATGACTATTTCAATTCTTGCAAAGTTGTCAATTGGCCGATAGATGTAGGTAGTTCCTTCAACTTAGATTACCACAAGAAATCCAACTTTTGCAAAATCATCAATTGGCTGATAGATGTAAGTATGTCCTGCGACTTAGAACAGCTCAACAAATTCAACTCTTGCAAAGTCGTCAATTGGCCGATAAATGTAGGTAGCTCCTTCAACTTAAAACACCATGATAAATCCAACTTTTGCAAAGCCGTCAATTGGTTGATACATGTAGGTTGTTCTTTCAACTTAAAGCAGCCCAATAAATCCAACTTTTGTAAAGTTGTCAATTAGCCAATACATGTACGTAGCTCCTTCAACTTAAAACAGCCCAACAAATCCAACTTTTGCAAAATTGTCAATTGGCCAATAAATGTAGGTAACTCCTTCAACTCAAAGCAGCCTAGCAAATTTAACTTTTGCAAAGTCGTCAACTGGCCAATACATGTAGGTAGCTCCTTCAACTTCAAACACTTTAACAAATTCAACTCTTGCAAAGCTGTCAATTGGCCAATAAATGTAGGTAGCTACTTCAACTTAGAAAACCCTAACAAATTCAATTTTTGCAAAGTCATCAATTGGCCAATAGATGTAGGTAGCTCCTTCAATTCAAAACATTCCAACAAATTCAACTCTTGCAAAAACTGGCAAAACACCTCGACAAATTCATCTCTTGCAAAGTTGTCAATTGGCCAATAAATGTAGGCACCTCCTTCAACTGAGAACACCATGACAAATCCAACTTTTGCAAAACCATTCATTGGCTGATACATGTAAGTAACTTTTTCAACTCAAAGCACCCCAACAAATCCAACTTTTGTAAAGCTGTAAACTAGCCGATAGATGTAGGTAGCTCCTTCAACTTAGTACAATATGACAACTTTAATTCTTACAAAATCGTCAATTGGCCAATATATGTAGATAACTTTTTCAACTTAAATAATTTCGACAAATCTAACTTTTGTAAAGTCATCAATTGACCAATAAATGTAGGTAGCTCCTTCAACTTAAAAAAACTCGACGAATTCAATTCTTACAAAGCCATCAATTGGCCGATAGATGTAGGTAGCTCCTTCAACTTAAAAAACCCTGACAAATTCAACTCTTGCAAAGCTATCAATTTGCTGATAGATGTAGGTAGTTCCTTCAACTTAGAACACTGAAACAAATTGAATTCTTGTAAAGCCATCAATTAGCTCGATAGATGTAGGTAGCTCTTTCAACTTAAAACACCCTGACAAATTCAACTTTTGCAAAACCATCAATTGGTCGATAGATGTAGGTAGTTCTTTCAACTTAGAACACCCTAACAAATTCAACTTTTGCAAAACCATCAATCGGTTGATAGATGTAGGTAGCTCTTTCAACTCAAAACACCCTGACAAATTCAACTTTTGCAAAGCTGTCAATTGGCCGATAGATGTAGGTAGCTATTTTAATTTATAACACCTCGACAAATACAATTGTCGCAAAGCCATCAATTTGCCAAATAGATGTAAGTAGGGTTTTCAAATTATGACATTTTGACAAATCAAGGACATGTAAATGAAAACAATGAACCAAATCATTTGGTAACTTTTCTATTCTGAATATGTGAAGATGTAGCCATTGTAAGCACTGCACATTTTGTAGTTGGATAAAAATTTCAATAAATTTTGGCCCCATTTCAATCATTTGGAGCAATTTAAGGCTAGGAAGCTCCAAATTTTTGAATAGTGGTAAAGGCAAGTCTTCATTACCATTTAATAAAGTTCCTTCCAATTTTTGGGCCACCTATAAAGTGCAAGATTGTAATATGTTAATCATCATAAAATAATGATAGTGACGCACAAGTTTTATTTTTCAAAAGAAAACCAAAATGCATCACTTCACCAAAGAAATTTGGTAAAGGCAAGTAGGAATGGAACAAAACATGCATTGAAGTTAGTTTGAAACCAAGAAAATTAAAAATTCCAATAAAAACTAAATTAATTTTATTTTCATACATTGTATTTTTTGGTTTGTGGGAGTTGTTTTATTTGTTTGTGGGAATTCTAACATTACTATTTTGCTAATAAGTGAATTATTTTTGTAGGTTTACAAGTGAAATCATATTGTTTTAAGAAGCATTGCAATTTAAGGCAACAATTATTTTTTATAATAATTGGTGGACATCAATGAAAGTTATTGGTCATGTTTTTTCAGCTTTAACTTGGCACATATTTTAAAGCATTGTTGATGTTATTTCTTTAATATTACTTGTGTATTAAACCAATCTTGTGGGCATTGGTTATTGTCTAGGGTTTTGCATGTAGCAATTATCATAACCTTGAAACTTAAATAGGAATTTAATATTGTATCATCTATAAATAATTTGATAAAAAATAATTTTGATGTGGTTTTGGGGTTGTCAATGCTTGCAAATAACATCACAAAGGAAGTATGAAAAGTTTTAAACAAATGTTTTTCATTTCTAAAAAATATGAAAAAAAAGAAAACCCTAACATGTTATAACTAATGTCAGATTCAATATTTAAGATTCTTCAATTGGTTTCTTCTTTTATTAGTCATGAATAAGTTGTTTCCATTGTGAAAGATTATGATAAACATTTTTTTGTTTCCAATGCTTTTGAAATACCACCATGTATTACAACTTATGGCAGATTTGAATATGTGGTATATCATATAAGTGATGAATATTATAGTCTTTACATTTTTGAAATGATTGTTGGGATTCCTAAACCAACCAAGGAGTTAATGAATAGGGAACCGCAAATGTTTACCAAGTTGATGCAAGTTGTACCAAGTTGAATGGTGGGAAAAACATCAATCCTTGTTTCCAACTATTATTTTCTTGCTTAAATAAAATCTTAACATTTTGAGATCCCAAATGGAAATTGAAAAGTTTTTTTTCCTTGGATGGCATATTTATGAATTTGAGGAGATGTTGATTATAATCAAATAATTTAAATAAGTCAATATTTATAAGAAAAAGAAAAGAAAAGTATGAAAATGAGTTTGAACAAGATGAGGTGTGAACATATAATTTGTAATTTCATCCCCTTATACATATATTTTTCTAATAAAATAATTATATTTTCATCTAAGCTATGATAACCGCATTGAATATCCAAAGGATATTATTTTTCCAAAAATTTGAAAAACTAAGGTCCGGCCTTCAATTTAAAAAAATAAAAATCATATCCTTGTTGGATATTGTAAATGAGAATTTTTTTAAAAGAATAAGAAATCTGACCTAGTTCTTAAAACCTTTATTTGAAAATCAGACTTGCAGGATATCCTAAAAATATGATATCCACCAAACAACACTGGTATCTACATCTACCTAGGTAGTAGTCATCCAATGCCATAACTACTTCGCTAACCACAGTGGTTAACTATGTACTAACCATCCACATGTATCGACTATCTACCTTCCTAACATCCAGCAAATGCCTTACCTACTACCTACATAGGAACCACTTACATATTCTCTACCTAGTTCCCTATAATACATACCCAGGTACTTATGTAATGTGAGGTGAAAGTAGGAGAGTTTACATAATATGTGCCTAGTGACCTACCTACATAGGAATCACTTACATATTCCCTACCTAGTTCCCTATGATACATACCCAGTTACATAGCTAGTTACATAGCTAGTGTGAGGTTCAAAGTAGGAACTCTCAACCCTAGTTCATCCTTCACCAAGTCATTCCAATGGATGCTGGATTGGTGGGGTGCAAGGAAACCTTATTGGAGGGATTAGAGACTTTGCACGTGGATCCTCTTTCATTCAAAAACATTTCAGGGGTACTGGGGAACCTCATTGGAGGGCTTAGAGATTTTGCACATGGGTCTCCTCTTCATTGAAAAGCATTGCAATCCTTTCCTTTCCTTTGTCTAAGGTGATAGGTTTAAATTTTCTTGAACTTTATGTAGATAGCCTTGTTGTGGGGTATGCTTGAGGACTTGGTGGGTTTTGTCTCTGCACATGATGAAAGGTTTCACAAGTAGCAACTGACAAATAGAGAAGCAAAGGACCCACACAAGCAACCGAAGGCTAGGATCCAATGTTCTTCTCCATGTCTCTTACATGGTGCGATTTGTAACAAGATATGGCCGACGTGGTAAAGGATATTGCATTTGGGTCCCTCCACACCACCACCACCACCATCACCTCCACCACCACCATCACCTCCACCACCTCCGCCTCTACTCCTCCTCCAATGATCAAAGCCTCATCACGTGGCCACTGAACTTTAATGTACATGCTTCAAATAGCATGTAATTGGGTTTCTCTACGCCTCCTCCAATGATCAAAGCCTCATCACGTGGCCACTGAACTTTAATGTATATGCTTCAAATAGCATGTAATTGGGTTTGGAGTTGGACACGTGAACCTGCAAATTTCCACAAAAGATATAGTACAGTCATCTCATCTCCATAAGACTACTTTTTCTTATTCCTTTCTACATTTTCCAAATCTATGGTGTGTTTATAAATAAAGTTTTGCATTGTGCATCAAAGAAAGAACTACTTCCAATTGGCGAGTCATAATGATTGGTCCAAATGATGGCATTCAAATAGTAGTAGTCTCTCATCTTTGTACTCTTTCAAATTTCATAGGCTGGGTGGGAGGAAGAGTTAATCCTCTTTGTTTGTTGGAAGTAATAAATATTAATAGAGGTCCAAACTCCAAACACCCAAAAGGATGCAGTTGTACCTGATCTTACAAGTCATTTCTCCATTATGCACCCGCCAATATAGAAGTTGTTGGGAGCATATGAGTAGTTCTGGAGCTTCCATTGATATCTTATCTCGCGGACATAATGATGACCACATTTTGGAGTCAACAACCGAAATAAGGAAAAACCCAACAAAGAGAGAATATGAAAAAATATCATCAGCTATGCATTTTTTTAAAAACTTCTCCAATAGTAGTAAGTACATGTCTCAGTTGTGCTTAACTGAAAAAGTAGATACTGACCAAAAAGACCACCTAGAGACATCCTACACTGTGGCTTCTCTGACTAGCTTTACTTGAAGTACACCTTGTTTTGTATGCAATTGGTAGATCTGAAATTCTCAAAGCCTTCCAAAGTTCACATCCACGATGTTGGCTGTTAGCCTTCTTGTATGCTGGCCATCCCACTTTCTCTCTCTCTCTCTCCCTCTCTCTCTCCCTCTTTGGCCAATCATATCTTTCTCTCATTTGCCTGTGGGATAGGCAAAGAGTATAAGATTATGGGCAGCAACTCCACAAGTTGAAACATGACGTAACTATTTGAACTTTGTGTTCAGATATTTGGGTGCAAGAAGGACGGTGATTCTATGGCTTAGGCTAGTATAAGACATAGGCTTTATTACACTGCCATCCTTCCACGTTCCAATGTTTATATTGGAATGAGATGCTTTTTGGTTGGAGGGTTTACGGGTTTACAGCTTAGTGGAGGGGATGGGCAAGAGCTAGGCAAATAACCTTCGTGTATTCCACAATGACATTCCCACGATTGAAAAAGCAGTTTTTAAACATTTTCTCCAAAGAGTCTACAAAGTGTATTTTCCACCACTCTTACAAAAGTTGGGCACTATGCACCTATTTGAAGACAATTAAGAATATCTCAAAAATACATAAGGCTATCCATATTGTAGAGATCTAATATGGCCATTAAAAAGCATGATAGGAAAAGCTTGGGGTGAGGCGATGTGCACATGAAAGAGTGTGACCTCAACAATAGTAATGCAGTGCAAGCATCAAATCAAATTTTGAATATCATGATTCTTAACTTCTAGTAGATGGCTCATTGGCTCATCTAGCATTGAGATATCTCATTGGATTATCTAGCATCGCAGCCATGAATTGTTTGGTACGACGCCACAACAATTGGTGCAAATCAGATTCGAAAGTTTGTAGGCCACATTTTGGATTTCACATTCACACAAAACTCATTCAAATAAGCGCTTTACTAGTTCAAGTCTTACCACTTCAAAATTCAAACATCACAATTGATGCCCAACCATCAATATCCACGAATTAGAGGAGATATATATTCATCCAAATGCATTGTAATGCAAAAAAAAGTGATTTATTGTCCGTTTACAATCCTATGAAATCCCAGTAAATTACAACCCCACAAAGTGCAGGGTGTTTCACAAATTAAGGTTTCTGATGATGTGGCCACTCTTCCATTCACTACATGTGGGGACACTAGATCAAAGCCAAAAGAAAAAAAACTATCCTGCTGAATCCAGCCAACAACTAGTTCACAAACTGTGCAGTTTGAAACTCCTTCTACTTGGTGGTTTTATGAACCCCTTTGCATCAAGACTGACTGAAATGTGTAACAAAATGGGCAGATGTTATATACCCAATAATGAGCTCTGTCCAGGCCACAGTGAACCAGCAACCACCAGTGCACCATGAAGGATGAATGATAAGTGGTAATGAAACAGTTTTCTGTTGGCTTTCAGTTCCCTAGTTGACTATGGTCACAAGCAGGTTGTTAGTAGGTAGGTAGTTAAAACAGCCTTTACCTATGTATCAACCAGGGTCCAGGTCTGGGTATCATATAACCTACCTGCCGGTTCCATTTCCAAGAAATACCTGACCAATAACCTACCCAGCCTGGGATTAGGATTTTAGATACCCTGTAGATACCCTATTGGCAAGGTATTAATTTTTATAATCAATACCCTATTGATACCGTTGATGGGACCTGTCTCTCTTACCTTGGTCGATTTTTTCATCTAAATTTTTCATCCATTTTATTTTCTTCATCCAAGCACCTTCATCCATTTAGGGTTTCACTTTTTCCATATACCTAAAACCTTAAATCACAGGTCCCTCTCTCATGTGTTGCTCTTAACTTTGCATTCAACAATACTTGTTGGGACGAATTGTTGTGTTTGGTTGCAATAGTCACTAAACACGACAATCCATCCCAACAACTATAATGGTTATTGTAAGATCCTTGAATGCTATTGCAAACGTTGAGGACAAATATAGAAGCATTGTTAGGGGTCTGTGATTGCAGATTTTTCTTTCAACTCACAAGAATTGAATTGATGCACCCATAAATAAATATTTCTCCCCTTTTTGTTGTGTCTCACTTGTGTTTCTTGTTGTTGATGTTTTTGTCTTTGTTTTGTTTGGCATTGTCTTTTAGGTGTATGGGACTAGATGTGTAATGTTGAAGTTGTGCTACAAAAACAAACTAATATGAATTGTTTCAAGGTTTTAATTTCAAGTTTTGAATTATTAAATTCATCAAAGGAATTTTTTAATAATTCATCAGTGTCAGTTTTTAAACCAAATTCTAAACTTTTTTGTTTTTCGCATTATAAATTATAATCCAAATGGCAAATTAGACTTAAACATTTGGTTTGAATGTGCATATGCATGAAAATTTTGATTGTCATGATGCTCACTTGGAATCGAGGAACTTAATTAAAGATTTTAGGTCATTAGTTGGTTCGATTTTGACACCAAGTGGACCATCTACATCTGAAAGCATTGTAACGTTTAATGACTTGGATGAGGAAACAAAAATTGCATGGGAGGTTTCAAAAGCTCAATTCATCTTGAATAAAAAAACATGGGTCCCTCACCACATGTTGTCTCTTCCTTGACATTTTTTTGTGGTGAATGATGGTAGTAAGCTAAATCATATTCTATTTCAAATTATGCATTATGTGATTTGCCATTCTATTTGCCAAAGTTACAATGTTGGTAATACCACCAAAAGGAGGAAAGGTTTTTTTTTACAACTAGCAACATGGGGTTACTTCAATGAATAAGCAGATCTTGGGTGAGCATCCAACTACTTGGCATAGGTGGAAAAATGTTAACCTGATTTTTGATTCAAAATAATTACACCATGAAAAGTTCAAAAAAAGATCTATCATTAGTTATGGGGCTATCACAAATCAATTTGGGAATGGTAATCCTTATAAGAAAGATGATGCACAATAACAAAAATTTATGGAGGACACATTATTGTTTGTTGCCAAAACCTACATGCCTATTTCTATTGTAGAAAGTTAGTGGCTGAAGCACTTAAGCATGCATTAGAATCCCCAAATTGCGTTTGTAAATTGCAAGCAAATGGTTCAACATGCCATCCCTTCATTGGTGGCTAAGACCATGGACTAGTATGTTATTCTTGCTTTGGATTAATGTGTTACAACAACAACCTATTTTAACTTATGAATGTCCATATTTAGACATGACACATTTGTTTTTGTGATTAATTTCATGAACTCATTACAGGCGCCTTGACATGTGACAATGGGATTTTTTTAAGCCACTAATATGTTTACAATTGAAATGGCAATGCAAGTTAAAGATTTCTTGTCATTGTATAATTTATTGGACAAACTAATTGCCTATGTTGAAGATGAAGGCGGCAATTTGTCCACCTTTACATAAGCTCTTACTTCAATTGTCAATTGTGGTCTTTTAGAACTTGCAATTCCTTGGTAGCAGTTTTGTTTTAGCAATGTTTTCAGCAAACCATGCCAATATGCCTGTAATGATATTAAAATTTATTTTGGTTTTAGGGAGATTAGTTTGAAGGCCACTTAATCTACATTGCAGAAAATAATTACATGGATTAAGATGTCTAGCAAAGGGCACAACAAATGGCATAAGGCATGCCTTGATGCTAGGCTCTCCCATTGAAAACTAAAACACCAATGAATATTAGGTTTGCTAGCAAGGTGATTTTGTTTCAAGAACCATGGAACATTGCGATGTAATCAATCTATGTTATGGAAGGCATAAATTCAAAAACTACAAGGTTGTGTGTCGGATGCACACACATGGGCAATTTGTAATTTGGTTGATAAAATTATGTTTCTTGTTGTAAAACAATGTATCCTTAATCAAACCCAAGGATATTGGTTACTTTTTGATGCTCTAAATGCCACCCTTTTAATCAATGTGTGTATGCAAAATCAGATTCAACAATCTGAGATTACCCCCTTCAATTTTGTGAGGGGGGATTTTGACTCTAAATTGACAACATTGTGAATGCATATGATGGCAGAAGCTCAGGTTGTATTGGCTCCATTTATGGCATTTATATTTTCTTACAATGTTAGCAAGGTTCACAACATGCTAACATTAATGTTGGACCTACGTTTTAAATCCCTTGATGTGGTGAAGGTGTTTGTTGGATAAGCAAAAGTGATACAAATTGTGGTTGAATATGACAACAAGATTGTACTACCATTGTTGGTGGCTACTTTTCATTTCTTAAATCCTATTAATGATGGTTTCGTTCAAGCTACTCCAATTGATGATAATTCCATCTTTGGGGTAATGACTTCAAATGAAACCACTTTGCATAGGTTACTAAAGAATGAATTGGGCTTATTCTACCATTCGCATGCAAAGCTAGAATATTTTATATTGCCCTTAACTTGGTGGAAGTCCCACGAAACACAATTTCCAAATGTTTCTTTTATGATTCAACAAAATTTAAAGATTCCTAGGTCCCAAATTGAAATTGAGAGATTTTTAGTATAACTAAAATGTTGACAAGCCTTCGATGCTATAGGCTGGGAATTGACAATTTAGACAAGCTAGTGATGATAATGAAAATTTGGTCAGTTGATGCAAGATCAAATTATGCACAAGAATGACAATCAATTAATGAATTCCTTAAATAAGAGGTAGATATCATTGATGAAATTATACACTTTTGAATGAAACTAGTTATTTCAATGTTGATCATGACTTAAAGTGATGGATGTGAATGTTGATGAACATTTTGTTATTTTTTTGCAAACTTGCTTTGCCATTAGGTAGATTTTTGAGGTGAGTGTGCAAATGGCTGATTATATTGGTCAATTAAGCTAGCTACTTTTATTTATGCATGAGATTAATTTTTTGTTTTTAATTTTCTAAAAGTTGGTAAAATGTCCAATGTCCCAAACACATTCCTTACTATACAAATTGCCACACATTTTCCATTTTTTAATTATAAATAATTGTGTGCATGTGTGGATTTTATAGTGATTTGTAAGTGGAGCTTTTTAGCCAACTTTACCTTTGCCCCTACATTTAAATAGTGGCATACCATTGTATCAATGGATTTTCGATTCCCTTAATCTATGGTTTTCAAAGATCTCACACAAATGGTACCATTTTTCTTTTCAAATCAAAAGATTGTGATAGAAAACCAAAATCTTTTCTCTTTCAACACGTGGATTTGAAACTCATTACTCAAATTCTTTGGTGTTACATTCATATTCTTCCTTTGTTTGGGCTCTTTGACATTGTTCTATGATATAAAGTAGGCATAACTGACACACCTTCAAACTCCTTGGTAGATTCAACTACGAATTTAAATGTGAAAATAGTAAAAGGATAAGGAGTTGGGGCACACTCCCTGGTTCGTAACACTTTTGGGGGTAGAGGGGCATGCTAGAGCTCCGGGATGGGGACTAGGAAAAGTGACAAACAATTCAATTACTCACATGGACCTGCATAATCCAAACAACAAGTTGGTTAGTGCATAATTGGACCACTTTTGGTGCATGAATGAGCCATGGGCACGCACAGACTCACAAAACTCACCACAGCCTAGACTTGGGGGAAACCACCACCTTCCCCCTTATAGTATTCTTTGTGCCTGGCCACAAGGCTAGCACCCAAATATCATTTTGTCATGGGACACCCAAGTCGGAATCCCAAAATTTTCGAAATTGGGACTCCCATGACTTTGGAGACCCATAACTTTGTGTGTAGACCTTTGATTGAGATGAGGTTTAAAGCAAAGTTATAGCCCTCGTTGAGAGATTTCCAACGATATGTGGCACACCACTTGCACACAAGGAAATCGGGACGATTCCCGACTTTTAATGGTCGGGAGTCAAATTGGCAATTTGAACCCCAGCCTTTCTTTTGGCCATAACTTATGTTTTAAGTACTTAAATGGGTCATGTGAACCCATTTTAGACATCTACGTTCCAAGGGATTTCCAATGATATAAGGAACTTTTCAATCCAATGAGTTTTGACCCCTTGTAATCGCCCTCTGAAAATTCGAGAGTCCATTGGGATTCCAACTCTTAAAATGGGATCCCATTTGGGAGTGTGAGGGTTCATTCCCTCACACTCTCTTGCACTCCCAAAAACATGAAATGTGACTCCCAAGCTCACTCTTGGCCCACACCTTTACAAGCCCTTGCCTTGGTCGCGAACCAAGGTTAGGGTTGCGACAATAACATTCTAGGACCTCACACAACTACTACCACTTTTCAAATCAAAAGACCATGATAAATAATTAAAATCTTGAAACATGGAACGTGAAATGTGAGATCCAAAAATGTGAAAAAAAAAAGAAAGAAAAAAGAACAAATAATGATAATTAAATATTAAAAATGTGAAAATAATGAAAAATAAATAAACATGGGGGAAAATGTGTTTAATAAATATATATTGTTTGATAATTGACCTAAACATTATATTAGTTAATTTTCAATAGGGTTTTGCGAAAACTAACGTTTATGCATACGAGTTGGTACTTACATGTAAAAAAAACAAATAGATTGATACATTTATTAGTTGATTATTCCAACGAGTTTATACTAAGTAGAACCTAGAAAATTTTAAAATTTTAAATATTTGATACCATGTGTGTAAATGAAAAAATGAATTTTTAAATATCAGTGGGTATTGAAAAAAATCAAGAATTGGCCAACATTGGTATAAACCATCTACTTATGTGATGATTACATATTTTCCTACCTATTTACCTATATGTGATAACTAGTTTCTATAAAATTGGTTACCAAGGTGAAACCAAATATTAATTCAATTGAGGTTCATCAAAAATTATGTAATAACACACATTTAGTGGATGATGCATTGGTGGTTGTTAGTTCACTGTAGCCCTCTGTCCAAGTTTTATGTCCCATGCAAGGGCGCCAACTAGACATGAAAACCTTCACCAATTTCAAACCCATCACCCATCAAGTCAAACTAAGGATACTTGACATTAATAATCTTTTCAAAGTTAGTAGCAATTGCAATTATTTGTTTAAAAAATTGTGATCATATATAAACAAAGGTAATAGGATTAGATGTAAAAACTATTCACCAACACATTTGGCTTGTGTTTAGGGATGAAAAAAAACCTTATATGATTAATCAAATTCTTACTATTGGAACCTTCAATATTTTTTGAAGGTGGGCACAACATTTGTTAGTCCATGGTCCAAAAAACTATTATGATTGGTCAAAAACATTTACACAATGTTTTTCTCATTTTTAGAAAATATTTTAAAAATAAAAGGTGGGATGAGAAGTTTGTTAACCAATGGGTTAAAAAGGTCATGTTTGGGTGATTTTTTTTTACATGTATATTTTTGTTATACGATTCATGGTGATCCTACTTATTAAAATGAAGAAAGTGGGAAAAGAAAAAATGGAAGGAAAGTGATGAAAAAAAAGGAAAGGACAAACTTAAACTAATAGTAAAACATGTTACATAAAATATCAAGTTAAAAATTAAATTTTATATAAAATAATTAGTTATATTTTGGGCTTTGTTATAATATGTTGGTATTTCAATAAAGTCTCATTTCAATTTACATGACATTTGACAACCTGAGGTCATAGATAAATGGTTTGAAAATTTTCATGAGACAACCTTTGGATGTGTTTTGAAGGTTTTCAACATGTTCATGGTCACAATCCCTTACCACAATGTAAAAGGGGCTTTAGTGGAAATCTAAATCCTTATATGTTACATGCAAAGGACATGCAATTTCTAAGAAGTAAATAAATAAATAAATAAATAAAGGAAAAACACTCAACAAGGGAACAAAATAAGGAAAAAAAAGGGACCAAAGTTTAAGCAAAAATACCACATTTGAAAGCATAAAACTCGCAATGGGGATCCCTAAAAGGAGAAATTAAGAAACCTAGGACTCAAACCCATCACCAATAGCATGAAACAAGTCATGCAAAAAATGGGTGAAAAACCTAGAAGGACACCAAGCCTAGAAGAAGCCTCTCCTTCTACCACAACTACTTATCATAAGATAATGGTGGTTTAAACTCTTTAAGGAGTCACCAACACTCTCTACTTACAAAATGAACATAAAATCAAAAGAAGAGGACCTCCAAAACCTTTTGCTAACCATCCTGTGTTGACGCATTGATGAAAAAATCATTTACCTATTGGTGTAAACATTTAAATACATTTACTAGTAGAAAGATGAAATCATCCTTAAGGTGTTGGTTGCAATATGACACAACCTTTGCTTAAAACTACAATTATTGTAGCCATTTTTCGAAAAAAGTTTCTCGCAAAACAAGATTTGCATAAGTTGAGTTTACCATGACTATGTTTGTTGTAACCCTACTTTGAGGGAAGTGTGAGGATGAAACTCACACTCCCAAAATTGGGACTTGGGAATCCTCCGGGATTCCCAAAATTTCAAAGTTCAATTGCAGGGGTCAAAAGACCTTGCATTAGGGTGTTCTTTACATCATTGGAAAGCTATCAAAGTGTAGATGTCGAAAATGGCCTCGCATGGGCCATTTGGACATTAGCAACACAAGTTATGGCAAAAAGAAAGGCTGGGAGTCAAATTGACAATTTGATTCCTGACCACTAAAAGTCAAGAATCGACCCGACCCCAGTGCGTGTAGGTGGAGTGCAACACATTGTTGGAAAGCTCTCGAGGAGAGCTACAAGTTTGCTTTAGACCTCATCCCAATCGGAGGTCTGAGCAAGAAGTTATGATCGTTCAAAGTTTCAAGAGTCCAAATCGGGACAGTTTCGGCATTTGGATGTGGATGCCACGGAGAGGCATAGAGTATACTATATGGGGGAAGGTGGTGGCTCCCCTCGAGTCCGGGCCTTGGTGAATCAAATGAGTCCAGAGTTGCTTGTGGCTTGTCCTAGCACCAAGGGTGCTCTAGAGAGTGAACTAACCAACTTGTTGGTTGGTTTGATGCAGGTTCGAATAAGTGAATAGCTTGTCACTCTTTCTAGTCCCATCCTAGAGCTTCAACATGCCCCTCTACCCCATCTAGTGCTAAGAGCTGAGAGCGTGCCCCAAGTTCCTCCCGATTTCGCTATTTGAATTACTTAGGCCCGTCTTGGATCTAACTAGGGACTTGGGAGCGCGTCAATGTTTGTAAAAGTGTGAATACCATCTATTATAAGCATAATATCTAGTCATTGCCATAATGATTAAAAAGATGGCACCGAAAGAACATGAGTTTGCTTGCATAAAATTTGGCATTCTTGAACAATGGAGATGAAATAGTCCTGTACTGCATCATGTATGATAGTCTGCTCTCCCCCATGAGCACAACAAAGTTGGTGTATGCCTATCGAATCTATGGGTTAATCACATTGCATCAAGAAAAATTGTAGGATGGGGGAGGTTCAATCTCATGTGGAACGTTGAAAAGAAAGTGTTAGAGGCTATCTTAAAAGATGGGATGACCCAATGGGCAAAAAGCGAAGCACTCAAACTTGGGCATGCAAAATTTAAATTGAGTGTGATGAAGATTTGAAAACAACACTAAGATCATGCTTTTAATAAAAATTTGAAGGTTTGACAAATTATTTTTTTATTCTACATAGGGAGTACTTTACATTTACAAATAGGGTTCTAGCACTTATGTTGTTAGTATTTTTGGCACAATTGATGAACATTACATTGCAAAAATAAATATAAATAAATAAACCCACCAAGGCAATGGGAAGCAAATTGATAAACCCACCATCATCAATGTTAAGACGAGAAATTTTATTATCATGCTTGCTTGAAATCATGCATATGGATAGGTTTAGGGGCATGGCTCTTTGCATAATATCTAATCATTCCATCATGTTGTACGACCTTCACATTTTTTTCACAACATTGCACATCAAGTTGGGTTTTTCCACCTATTGACTTTAGGTTTAGTTGATTGTATTTGATTCATAGATTTGATGAAAATACACCTTTTGTGGTGTTCTCATGGAAGGGAATGTATAATTTCTCATGATGTTGTTTAAAATGCTTTTGCTTCCATGGCCATAAATGCAAAATTTCACATTTTTCATTAGCGAACACATGTTGCCTTCACCCTTGCTTCAATCCTTGCAACGACATGTGACATTGTATTATTCATAAATAGGGTCCGCACTTTAATTGATGTTGTCATTATTAATCCCACTTGAATAGATCTAATGTCAAGAATTACCATTTTGACGGGAGTTGTTGCGACAATTGTGACCTAAGCAAAGGACAAGCTTTATCATGATTGACATCCAAAGGATATGTTCTTACCTTTTGTTGTGAAAATATTAGAGTGTTTGCACCAAACAACAAAAAATGATTTAATACATTGATGTGCTAATATGACATGGTTAGCCAAGGGCATTGGAGGCATTCCTCTATCGATTTTATAAGTTGTTTATAAGCAGAGGTTGCAAGTAATTTTGTCAAGAGCCCAAGTTTCATCCATCTTGAGGTGGGCCATTGTCACCAATGAGGTCTCCTCCACACTTGGTGCTCTTTTCAGCTTCCCTCCAGATCCCCTCTCTTTGACTGATTTACTTTGCACAATTGGTGAAAGGTTTAGGCTCTAGGCTTTGAATTTGAATTTGCGAGGGTATTCTAATTATTTTTTCCCCTTTCACTTTTGAGCATTGTCTGAGCTTTGGGCGCTGGTCCTCTCTTTGTGTTCCTCCCTTTCCTTTCTGGATTGGTGCCTTTTTCATAATAAATTTGTGTCTATTGTGCAAAAAAATCATCAAATAATCTCTCTAGACATAGGTAACTATTAAGCCCAATCCACATTGAGCCTATCCTAGAACAAACATGAAGTGACCCCACTGCTTGTTAAAAAAAACCTCAACATAGTCAAGGAATCAACAACCCAGGTGACCCTTTGATAACTTATGGTGCAGGAATCTGGTTATCTGCTCCAGATTAGGTCTACACATGTTAGGTGGTTCTTTGATGGACCTTTTAAATCAGCTGATTGGCCGGGTTGAAGCATGTTTTGAGCTCCACTTTGCGGCAGTGTTGTGTCTTCTTTCTTCTTCACAATGAAATTTTTCATTTGTGCAAAAAAAAATTTAAAAATTTAAAAAAATTATATATATATTCAATTTTTACATCAACTTTTCCCAATTTGTTCCCCAAGGTGTCCCCAATAGCATCTCATTTTTTATTCCAAAAATTTTTAGGCCATGGTTCAATTTTCATATGTAAGTTGTAAATGGTGGGCCAAAGGGAAGCATCATGACAAAACATGCTTCTATTTTGGGGAGGGAAGCACAATTAGGCTCCTATGATGGGGAGTGCACTATGTTCAAAAAATATTGGTGATGGGCCAATCAAATGGCTCCTTCTGGAAAAAAAATTTTAATTTTAATTTTTAAAAAAAAAACTGTGGGTGTAACCCCCCAAGCCCCACTAATTTATAGAAGCATGAATAAGTAGCCCTGAATAGAAGGTATTTTTATTTATTTGTACTAGTTTGAAATCAGGCTCAAAAGAGTCTACTAGATTCTAACATCCTTGAAAGGGTCCAGCCCGCCCAATCCATTCAACAACAATTGGACTAATAATAATGTGTTTGGTTTTTGCCCAATTGACAAACGTGATGATCTTGTCAGCTTTTTTGTCCTTCACTTCTTTGCTCATATAGTGAATCTCAGGCTCACATGTTGAAGATTGAGAGCAGGTTCAATGGTTGGGTTTTTCCTATTGGGTTTTGCTAATTTATTATTATGTGCTCTGGTTTATGCCACATGTGTAAGATGTCGTCAAGTGGTGATAATACAAGTAATAGTTTGGGAAACTCTATCTATTTTTGGTTTGTAAGGAAACCCTAATTGACTCAAACTCAAGATATTTTCTCAATCTTTCAATGATGTGTGCACCTTCACAAGAGAGGCTATTACAATGAAGGAATTGATTAATGGAACCTTCTCAAGATATTTTTGACTTGGTAGAAGATTGTTTTGTAAGGAGGGTTTGGGGTTTGGGGTGTTTGTACTTATCAAGCCACCTATTTCATGTCACATGTACAAAAGATGAATGGTAGTGAGTGTAGTGGAAGCTTTTTGTAGGAGATTTTTATGAGTCCTACTTTCTAATACCTATCTATGCTCTAGGGTTGAAGATGGATGGTTGTAGGTTTAGGGTTTAGCATTTGACTCACTTTCCTTCAGTTTGTGACATTCACTACATAGTTTCTATTCACTTGTTTTTTTAGAAGTTTAACTTAGCTTGTGTAGGACAACCCAAGTTCAAAAGAGGTTCAATTAGACTATCATGCAACTTTGAAAACAAAATTCCAATTTATGTCTAATTTTTTTCAATGAACTCATCCAAGGTTCTCCTATTTGAGAGAATCTTGGGCGAGTTCATTGAAAAAAATGACACAAATATATTTACAAAACAAGAGTGCATCAATTGCCATTAGTATAATCTAATGTAGGCACTGATAATTTTTTTCATTCAACAAGGTATCATCCACCAATTTAAGGTATCGTCTATTAATATGCCACAAATAAAATGGCATCGTGAAAAGATAATAATTTTTTTTTGGTGAAATTAGTTGTGTAAAAGAGTAAATATACTTTTGAGTCCTCAACAAACCAAAATTGGCCACCAATTTTCAGTTTAATACTACATTCTTAACTTTCTTTGATCTATTTACACAAAGAGTTGCATATTCCATATTCATGAGATGCATGCACCTTTGGGGATGGAATTCATCATCCACCCCTTCGTGGAAACAAAGTCCACTACTAGGGTTTGAGTGTTTGCTTATGTTTTGTCAATTGATTTCTTCCTATTGTAGCATGTGTCGATCAACAACTTTGGAGTGGTGTTTGTAAATTTATAAATGGTTTGGATTATGAAAAGTTGAAAGACTTCAAATTATAACCTAGATGATGTCACTTTCATGAAGAACATACAGAACATAAACATCCATCAATCTAGTGTTGACATGTGTTGTTGGAGTTTAAACCAAGGTTAAATATACGAATCTTAGTAATAATAAGACACATTTCACACTAGGAACCTCCATGGAAATGAGGACCAACAACAGCAAGGCATCATGTCATCTTTGTTCTCACAACACTCATTGATGGATGTCGAATGCATCATAAGAAAATAATTTGTCTTTCAACATGTCCACAAAAGAGTTTTAACCTTTTGTCATTACTTATGATTTAGGTTTTTGATATTGCAATGTACTAACTATTTTCATAAACTTATTTTTTGTGAATTTATGTAATCTTTCAACTACAAGGCTCTCAAAGCTCATTAAATTTAGAAGTACTCCCATTAGTGTATTTTTTTTCCTCCCCAATTTTGTGATGTAGTGGAAGTGGCGATCCTCCAAAAGCCAATTTAGCCAAAATTGGTTATTAAAAAATATGAAAGGAAAGAAAAATCCCTCTTTTTTGGCTATCTACTTGAACCATGTATGGAAAATTGGAAATTGTTTAAGATTGTTTTTTGAAATTCGAATTTTTGCATTCTTTTCAAAAAAAAAAAATCATTGAATTTGTAAGAAGAAAATTCCAAAATTTTGCAACATTGCACAAAAAAAGGCTGACTCCAATGCCTTTTTTCTAACTAGGTTGAAGCATTTGTATTTTGTTTTACATCATCTCTTCATTAAGAGAACTTCTCCCTTGAAGTTCAATGTTAGGTTAACCCATTGAACTTTTAAAACACAAGTACCTATCAATCCTTTTAAAGATAAATATTCAAAACTCCTCATATCAAGGAATCTATGAACCATGAATATGATTTGCTTTTTCTTTTTAAGTGTGGTGGCAAGAAGGATAATTAATAGAAATAACCCAAATATTTGATGGTATGTGTTTCTCAATGCTGCAATGATTTCAATTGTTAGGTACGTGTTCCATATATATATATATATATTGTAAATTTTAAATAGTAAATTTTCATATTGAAGGTGGTGTTTTGTTTATTTTATAGAAAAAAATTATCCATTCATCAAAACCCAATTGATCATCATATTGAAAAAATGAAACCTAACACAAGATGTTGAACACAATTTTGTTGTCTATATAATGTTTGGCTTGTTTTGATTTTACTATGTTATTTGAAATCTCTTAATTAAAAAATCCTTCTTGCAGCCCATTATGAAAATGTGCATCTTTTCTCATTTGCTTATTTTCTAATGCTCCTTGCTATTAGCAATTGTCATTTTTTGAAAATGTATGCTATTGAGTATTGACCAATGTTGGTTGGTTATTACTTTCTTTTCATAACAGGTCGAGTTGGTTATTTAAATTGTTTTGAGGCATGCATGGTATCAATATCAATTTTTACAAATAAAATTTGTCAATTATTAATTTCATTGTCAAGATAGTAACCCTAATTACCATTTACTTGGGTTTTTTTTTGGTGATAAAAACCATTTGTTATGTATAAGGAATGGTTCTCAAATACTTGCTTCAGAATCGATGGTTATATTGCCCAACTAGGGTAGGTTTTGAGGTTCAGTTTTTGCAATGACCCCGACTGAGTAATGAGGAAGTGGACAATGCTTGGAGGTAATTCAAATATCTGCCATTTAAAACATTAGGGCAAAACTACAAGTGACTTATCACTACAACTCCATGTGGTTATGGGAGCAACAAGATACAATGTTTTGTGTGGAGCATAATCTTATGTGGGGTTTTTGAGTGTTGAGTCCAAAAGATTTCAAGCACTTTTTCCCACTAATGGACACTTTTTTGGCTTTCTTATGTAGAGTTGCTTGTTTAGCTATCCTAATGAGAGTGAGTAATGATCTTGAAATTCAAATGCCTGCAAGCTTTGTGAAGTCTCACAATGATACATAGTCTTTTTCAATAATCACAAAGCCTACACATGTAGTTTCAAGGTTGATAACATATTTGGATGAAAATTTCAAACTCCATTTAAGTTATCAAA
>Ga0116229_10000182_pt1 | contig 68688 bp, 62 predicted proteins | sample S1TSphgellanicum_3_FD_87313 | JGI IMG/M metagenome (GOLD analysis project Ga0116229, IMG submission 87313) | Host-associated microbial communities from peat moss isolated from Minnesota, USA - S1T2_Fc - Sphagnum magellanicum MG | ecosystem: Host-associated > Plants > Peat moss > Unclassified...
AACTGAGCCTGAAGAACCTGACGCACTTTCTTTTCTGTATCTTCCCCAAACTCGCGGATCCCTTTAGGCATGGCTTCATGAACCTGGCGAGCTATTTGTTCAATTTTTTTAGTGTCGATCATTGTCGTTACCCTGTTTCAGAAAAGTGGCGTTCTCTTAGTGTAATGCCAGATTGCCATTCTATAAACCTTTCACGACACCTTTAATCGTTCATCTCCACGGTCCAATAGCACGATGGGTGCATTGCCCGCAGCTTTTTTTGGCGTTATAGTTGGCATGCTTATTCTCAGGGCGGGGTGCAAGTCCCCACCGGCGGTAAACCACAGAACAAATTGATGAAACACTCTTTCATCATCGTGGAAGCCCGCGAGCGCTTAGGTTTCTTCATCTTTGATGGAGGGCATAAGGTCAGCAGATCCGGTGTAATTCCGGGGCCGACGGTTATAGTCCGGATGGGAGAGAGTAACGAATTGATCGGGCTTAAATGCCCGCTACGTTATTTTATAGCGATAGCCTGCTATACGCATGGCCATGCTGACTCCGCAAGACGCCCTGATTCTGGTAATCCATTTATTTTCATAGAGTTAATGAGGTTATTTTACCATGAATCAGACTTTACTTTCCGAATTCGGCACGCCGTCAGAACGCGTTGAACGCGCACTCGCTGCGCTACGCAATGGCCAGGGTGTGATGGTGCTGGATGACGAAAACCGCGAAAACGAAGGCGATATGATATTCGCCGCAGAAACCATGACCGTTGAGCAAATGGCGCTAACTATTCGCCACGGCAGCGGCATCGTGTGCCTGTGTTTAACCGACCAACGCCGCAAGCAGCTCGAGCTTCCGATGATGGTTGAGCAAAACTCCAGCCACTATCAGACCGGTTTTACCGTGACTATCGAAGCGGCTAAAGGGGTGACGACCGGTGTTTCCGCGTCAGACCGCTTGACCACTATTCGTGCAGCAATTGCCGAGGGTGCAAAACCTTCCGATCTTAACCGTCCAGGGCACGTATTCCCGCTGCGCGCGCGCGACGGCGGTGTATTGACCCGCCGTGGCCATACCGAAGCGACCATCGATCTCGTGAGTCTGGCTGGATTCGGCCCTTACGGCGTTCTGTGCGAACTGACCAATGACGACGGCAGCATGGCTCACGCGCCAGAAGCCATTGTGTTTGCCAACAATCATAATATGCCGGTGGTGACCATCGACGATCTGGTGGCTTATCGCGAAGCTCTGACTCAGCAGGCTGGCTAAGCTTTTTATTTACCAGGTCATGTATTAACAAGAGCCGACAGAGTTTATGTCGGCTTTTTAATTTTTCAGCAACAAGATCACAGGGTATTAAGGTTTTATAAGGGGAGGACGGTAGGATGCCGGTTAACCAGTGAGTAGAATTTTATCATTCATTTATTAACTTAATTGGTTTGATTTTGATAAATAATTCCTCATTGAATATAAAAGTTAAGTTTGGTGTCTTATTTCTGTTTTGCCTGATCTCATGCCTGTCCTTTGGTTACCCATTTAAAATTATGCATGTTATTACACTATTTTTAATCATGCTTACCGTCTCAAGTTTTTCATCGTTTTTATATAAATTACTTATCGCCATAATCTTTATTATTTCTTCATTCTATCTCCCAGTTGCATTATCTTTTGGTCCGGTTGATTTTAATACCCTCCTTTCGGTGAAATATAGTAATGTAAGTGAAGGTATTATGCTTATAAAAATCATTCCTGGGTTCTATTTTAGCTTGCCACTCGTGACTCTCGCTATGACGATTTTTATTTTCGACATAAAGGTCGACAAATTAAATTTCAGGCCGATAATTATCACTTACCTTTTTATCTCCTTAGTTTCGACGCCGGTCAGGCTTTATATCAATGAGGGTAGGGTGAAAGTTTTTAGCACAGGTATTCCTGTTGTAAGATTTGTCACTGATGTTCTCGAGAATTACCGCCAAGTGGATGAGGAAACGGCCTTAATGCAGCAGAGCCTGACCACCCCAGACGTCTGGGCTCCAGAAAGAACGCTCACTAACTATCAGAATTACATAATAATCATCGGTGAGAGCGTACGCAGCGACTACCTGAATGCCTATGGTTTTCCGATCGGTAATACGCCTTTTATGAGCTCGGCTCCGGGGGTATTATTTACCCATTATATTTCGGCAGCATCATCAACGCAGACTTCGCTGAAGAATTCATTATCACTGCGGCGAGGTCTCTACGTTGAGCTGAATAATAATATTATTACCCTGGCTAATAAGGCGGGTTTTACGACCTTTTGGTATTCTAATCAGGGCAGTCTCGGTCCGCACGACACCTCTGTTGCCTCATTCGCCAAAAGAGCTAATTTATTTAATTTTATGCAAAAAGGTAAATCCTCTGATGGGGTTGGATCGGGGGATTTCGATCTTTTAGGCGGTGTCGCCTCAGTGATGAAAAAAAATAAGCCGGCGAAACTGATTGTATTACACCTGATGGGTTCGCATCCTCTTGCCTGTGACAGGACGAAAGGGAAATATCAGGAATTCAGCCAATCAAAGGAAATATCCTGCTATATCCAAAGTATTAGAGAAACGGATGAACTTCTTTCCAGGGTAGTGGAATTAGCGAAAGAGAGCGGTCAGAGTTGGTCAATGATGTATTTCGCTGACCATGGCCTAGCATTTAAGGGGCCGGACACCGATAACGCGCGATTACAGCACGGTGATAAATTAAAACAAAATTATACCGTGCCGATGTTTATGACTTCATCAGACAGTAAAAGAAGGGAAGTTAATTCTTACCCTAGAAGTGCGATTAATTTCATGAGCCTGTTTGCGCAGTGGACGGGTATTAAGGATAAGCTGATCGGCACGGGCTGCAATATGCTGGCTGATGTCCCCTGTGACAATCAGGATCGGGTGATTCAATTCACTCAGAAGCAAGTACTATTCTCATCACTTGGAGAAGATACCCCGGCCCATTAACTTAACCATTCAAATTTATTGAACATCATCATCACGGTTATCCGGCTGATCCGAGTAGAGGAAAAGAGTAACCTCTTTCTATCGAATGGTCGCCGTCGCGGTGACCATTACCTCTTAATCCGAGCGGTAAGGAACATTTTATGACTACCTCACGCATGCCAGCACTGTTTTTGGGACACGGTAGCCCGATGAACGTGCTCGAAGACAACGTCTATACCCGTGCCTGGGAAGCGCTGGGGGAAAACCTGCCGCGTCCGAAGGCGATCCTTGCTGTTTCTGCCCACTGGTACACCCGTGGTACCGCAGTGACGGCGATGGAGAATCCGCGCACCATTCACGATTTCGGAGGCTTTCCGCAGGCGCTGTTTGATAAACGTTATCCAGCACCGGGCTCTCCCGCGCTGGCAAAACGTGTTCAGGCGCTGCTGGCACCGCTAGACGTGATTGCCGATCAAGAATGGGGTTACGATCACGGATCCTGGGGCGTGCTGATCAAGATGTATCCTGAGGCCGATATCCCCATGATCCAGCTCAGCATCGACGGCACTAAACCGGCTGAATATCATTATCAGCTGGGTAAAAAGCTTGCTGCACTGCGTGACGAGGGCGTGATGATCGTTGCCAGCGGCAACGTGGTGCATAACCTGCGTATGGTGAAATGGGAAGGAAACGCCGAACCCTACCCGTGGGCAAGGGCTTTTGATGAATACGTGGTGAATAATCTTGGCTGGAAAGGGGAGGCGAAGGACCATCCGCTGGTTAACTTTATGCAGCACGAAGGTGCCGCGTTGTCTAACCCAACGCCCGAACATTACCTGCCGCTGCTTTACCTGCTGGGCACCTGGGACGGCGTGGAGCCAATCACACTGCCAACCCAGGGAACGGTGATGAGTTCCCTGAGCATGCTGTCGGTGCAGCTGGGCTAAGCGCCGTTAGCCGATAATCGCATGCGGATAAAAGCGCGAGAGATCCTGGGTGATTAATGCCCGATCTTCGCGTAGGCCGATGCCGCAAGGTTCGCCGTTGACCAGCCAGCTGCCGATTAGCGTGTAGCTGTCGTTAAAGCGCGGCATCGGGCAATATTCCTGCACGATCATGCCTTCCTTGCCGTACGGGCCTTCCGCACTGGCGATCTCTTTGCCGTTCTCAATGATGCGAATGTTGGCACCTTCACGTGAAAACAGCGGCTTAATGACATAGCTGTCCATCGGCGGGTGTGCGTCTTCGGCAAAGTAGGACTCAAGCAGATTCGGGTGGTTAGGGAACATCTCCCACAGCAGTGGCAGCAGCGCTTTGTTGGAGATAATCGCCTTCCAGGCCGGTTCAAGCCAGCGAACGCCGGCGTCTTCCAGCTTGGTGGAAAAAGTCTCGCGGAACATAAATTCCCACGGGTATAGCTTGAACAGGTTGCTGATGATTTGATCCTGCGGATCGGTAAACTGACCGCGCTCACCTAAACCGATCTCTTCTATATAGAGGAAATCGTTCGCGAGTCCGGCTTCCTGCGCGCAGTCCTGCAGATACTGTACGGTGCCGCGATCCTCTTCCGTGTCCTGACAGCAGGCAAAATGCAGCAGTGAAAAGCCGTGCTGATTCTTCAGTTCAGAAAATCGCTCGATCAGTTTTTCTTGCAGACTGTTGTACTGATCCGCCTGCTGAGGCAAACCGCCTGCAGCAATTTGATCTTCAAGCCACAGCCACTGGAAAAATGCGGCCTCATAGAGCGAGGTCGGCGTATCGGCGTTGTTCTCCAGCAGCTTGGGTGGATTTACGCCGTCATACACCAGGTCCATGCGTGAATAGAGCGAAGGTTGCTGCGTGCGCCACGAGGCCCTGACAAACTCCCAGACGTGTTTGGGGATCTGGAATCTGGCCATCAGCGCGTCGCTGTTCACCACGCGATCCACGACCTTCAGGCACATTTGGTGCAGTTCCGCCGTAGCATCTTCCAGCTGTTCAATCTGCGCCAGCGTGAATTGATAGTAGGCGTCTTCACACCAGTACGGCTCGCCGTACATTGTGTGGAAGTTAAAGCCGAACTCGGTGGCTTTTTCGCGCCAGTTAGGACGCTCTTGCAGGGCTACGCGTTTCATTATTAGCCACCCATACTGCGCATTGGAGTACGCGTACTCGAGGCCGCACTGCGCTGCATCGAGGTTTGTTTCGCCACGCTCTCGCCGAAGCCCCCGCGGGTCACTGTGCTGGTGGTCGCCGGTTTTGGTGCCATCGCCGATGGCGGCACGTTCATGCTGCGGCCGGTCGTTGCCGGACCATAGCTCTTACCGCTCGCATCGACAAACTTGCCGTTAGCCGGGCTGCCTGCGTTCTTGGAGGTAAACAACGGCTGCTGTGCATATCCGCCGCCGCCCATCATTCTGCCCATCATAAAGCCTGCCATCAGCGGCATCCACATGCTGCCACCTTGCTGAGACTCGGCAGACATGCCGGCCTGCGCTGGAGCCTGCGTACATTGAGACTCACCAAATTCGGCCACACAGTCGGCACGATTGGCGTATTTTGGCGCGGTTTTAGCCGCTTCGGCTTTGGCTTCGGTAAAGGCTTTGGCACATTGCGCACTGCTGGAAGGGTTTGCCTTTGAACAGTCGTCGGCGTTCTGATAAAGCGACACGTTTTCATCACTTTTTTCACAGGCGCTGAGCATAAATACGGCGCTGATAGCTATAGCGGCCGGGGTAATTCGCGAGCTACGCCAGGATTTCCGGAAGGTAGCAAGATTAATATTTTGTGTCCGTTTCATTGTATAGATCCCATTGTCGGGCTTTTATTTGCCCTTACCCAGAGTGAGTTACATTTGTAACAGAATAAGAATAAGGTAAAGATGCTTACTATTAAAGCAGGAACGGCCAACGTTACGAGACTTTACGTTCAGACGTGAAATCTGACCAGAAAAGGGGGGGGTTGGTGCGGATTATGGGCTGGATGAGAAAGAAAACCGCCTCTGGAGGCGGTTGTAGAAAAGCTTTAGCGTGTTTTCAGAAACATCGACCTAGTTTTGGAAAGGATTACCGCTGGCCTTCACTGCCCTTGGCGTCGCTGACACGCTGGCGCGTTTAATCGGTGCAGGGGCTGGCATTGTGCTAGTGTTTAAACCATCTGCCGCCGCATTTTGCTGCGGTGTTTCAGGCGCAACCTGCTCAGGACTGGTTGGCACCGGCTGTCCCAGCACGCCGTTGAGCGCCAACAGGTCGTTTTCATTGAGCGTACCCAAAGCTGACTTCACGTTTAACTGGTTAATAAGATAGGTATAACGGGCGCTCGAGAGCTCCTGTTTAGCGTTATACAGCGTGGTCGTCGCGTCGAGCACGTCAACGATAGTGCGCGTGCCTACCTTGTAGCCTGCTTCCATCGCGTCCAGAGAACTTTGGGCGGATACCACCGCCTGCTTATAGGCGTTGATACTGCTGATGGAGGCTGAAATATTGTTAAACGATGAACGGACGGTCTGCACGACGCTGCGGTGCGCGCTCTCAAGTTGCTCGCTGTAGTTAACGAAGCTGAGCTGTGCCTGTTTAACCTGCGAAGTCACTGAGCCGCCGCTGTAAATAGGAATAGTCAGGCTCAGGCCAACCTTGTTTTCACCGGCGTTAGAGTCATCATAACCATACGCCGGGCCGGTTCTTGAGCCGTTGTATTTAGTATTGGTCAGTCCCGTTGAGGCGGTAAGATCCAGCGTCGGCAAGTGGCCTGCTTCGTAATAGCGAATTTCTTCACGCGCCAAATCCTGCGACAGTCGGGCTGACAGCAGGCTCAGGTTGCGGTTATCAGCTTCTTTGAGCAGATTGTTGACCGGCTCAGGACGCTGGGTGTTAAAGGTTGCGATATTTAGCGATGCCAGCTGCGGGTAGTAAACACCGGTATATTGGCGCAGGACCTCAAGGTAGTTATCCAGGTTATTGCGCGCGGTGACTTCGTTCGCCAGCACGGTGTCATAACTTGAACGAGCGTTCTGCACGTCGGTGATGGCCACCAGGCCTACGTTGAATCGCTGTGTGGTTTGGTCCAGCTCTCGGTAAACCGCCTGTTTCTGCGCTTCGGTATAAATGAGGGCATCAATCGCACTCAAAACGTTGAAATACGCAGTAGCGGTGTTCAGAATAAGAGTCTGCTGCGCAGTCTGATAGGTGACATCGGCAATACCGGCCGTTTTTTCCTGCAGCGTCAGAGAGCGCCATTTAGACATATCAAAAATAGTTTGCGTCAACTGCAATGCGCCACTGGCGATCTTACTGTTTACGCCGTTTGCATCACGATAACCGTTGGCATAGTCGTAATCGAGGCCTAATCCCAACTGCGGCAGCAACGGGCTGCGTGCTTCATTAATTTTCTCAAATGCGGCATCACGGGTTGCAGCAGCCGCACGCAAATCCGGGTTACTTTCCTTAGCTTGCCTGTATACCTGCATGAGATTTTCAGCCTGGCCCATCGTGCTAAAGCCGCCGAGACCCAGAGCGACGAGAAGAGGTAGCAGTTTCTTCATTTGCATTCCTTGTAGTGCAGCAATGTTATTATTTAATGCTGTCATTAAAACTAACAGACGCGGATTCTAGCAGAGATTTTTAGGCAATTTGCATGACGTAATGTGCCATCTCAGCCGCTTGTATCCAAATCTAACACAAAAAATCTTGATTATTATTACCGCATCTTCATCAAAAATGCCTGAAATGGAGATAATTTAATTTTAACCGTGGACGGGGTAGCATCGTAATGGACAAATTCAAAGATTCGCCAGTAGTTTTCGGCAGAAATGATTTAGAAATTATTGCGATAGAAAACCGTTACCAAGGTTTTTTCTCCATTAACGCCTATCGGTTTCGCCATCGCCTGTTTAATGGTGAAATGAGCGGAGAGGTGGTGCGAGAAGTTTTTGAACGTGGCCATGCTGCCGTTCTGCTACCTTATGATCCCATACGCGATGAAGTGGTGGTGATTGAACAAATTCGTATACCTGCACTGGGATCCAGCGAGACCCCATGGTTACTCGAGATGGTCGCAGGTATTATAGAAGAGGGCGAAACGGTAGAAGACGTCGCCCGCCGCGAAGCATTGGAAGAAGCTGGCGTAGTGGTTAAACGCTGTAAACCGGTACTCAGCTATCTGGCAAGTCCAGGCGGTACCAGTGAGCGCCTTTCTATTATGGTCGGCGAAGTTGATGCGACGACGGCAGAGGGAATTCATGGTCTGGAAACTGAAAATGAAGACATCCGGGTACACGTGGTCAGCCGGGAGCAGGCTTGCCGCTGGGTGGAAGAAGGAGCGATAGACAATGCTGCGTCAGTGATTGCCCTGCAATGGCTGGCTCTGCACCATGAATCCTTAAAAAAAGAATGGGTTGAATAATGATCAAGCGCTATGTTCCCGATTTTCCTGAAATGATGCGACTGTGCGAGACCAATTTTGCACAGCTGCGCCGTTTGCTGCCTCGAAATGATGAAGTGGGACAGACGGTGACTTATCAGGTAACTAACGCGACCTACCAGTTAAAAATTCTGGAATCGACACGCTATACTTCGCTGGTTGAAATCAAGCAGACCGCCCCCGCCGTCAGCTATTGGAGCCTGCCTTCAATGAGCGTCCGCCTTTATCACGATGCCATGGTTGCTGAAGTGTGTGCGAGCCAACAGATCTTTCGTTTCAAAGCACGCTATGATTATCCTAATAAAAAGTTGCATCAGCGTGACGAAAAGCATCAAATTAACCAGTTTCTTGCTGATTGGTTGCGCTATTGTCTGGCGCATGGAGCCATGCCAGTTCCGGTTTGTTAGACAGACTTGAATAACAAAGGATCGAATTTGGAAAGCCTGTTTAAGCTGCCTTTGGTAGATGGGGCCAAAGTCAGGATATTACAGATTACAGATACTCATCTTTTTGCGGGTGAAGACCAGACTTTGCTGGGCGTTAACACGTTTCGCAGCTATCGCGCCGTGCTGGACGCCATTTCTGCCGAGCAGCGTGAGGTTGATATTATCGCGGCGACCGGGGATTTAGCCCAGGATCAATCGGTCGAGGCCTATCACCACTTTGCAGAGGGCATTAATCGATTTCATGCCCCCTGTGTCTGGTTGCCCGGAAATCATGATTTCCAACCTGCCATGGTGGATGCATTGGCCGAAGCAGGGATCCACCCTTCCAAACAGGTATTGCTGGGCAACGATTGGCAAATTCTTCTGCTCGACACTCAGGTTTTCGGCGTGCCGCACGGTGAGCTGAGCGAATATCAGCTCGACTGGATGACCCGTTGCCTGGACCAGTATCCCGACAGATTTACCCTGATTATGCTGCACCATCATCCGCTGCCGTCGGGCTGTACCTGGCTTGATCAGCACAGTCTGCGCAATGCGCACACGCTGGCGACGGTGCTGCAAGCGTATCCGCAAGTGTCGACGCTGCTTTGTGGGCATATTCATCAGGAGCTGGACCTCGACTGGTACGGCAAGCGCCTGTATGCCACGCCGTCGACCTGCGTGCAGTTCAAACCTCACTGCACCAATTTTACGCTGGATACGCTCGCCCCAGGTTGGCGATATCTGACGCTACACCCTGATGGCCGCGTCGAGACTGAGGTTTGCCGTTTGCAAACCAGCGAGTTTAGCCCCGACGCCGACGCGGAAGGTTATTAATGAGTACCTTGCTTTATCTGCACGGGTTCAATAGTTCTCCTCAGTCTGCCAAGGCGACCGCGATGAAAGCCTGGCTCGCCGAGAACCACCCGCGCATCGAAATGATTATCCCGCAGCTTTTGCCTTATCCCGCCGACGCCGCCGAGCAGCTCGAAACGCTGGTGATGGAAAAATCGGGCGAGAAGATTGGCATCGTTGGCTCGTCTCTCGGCGGCTATTACGCTACCTGGCTGTCGCAGTGCTTTACTCTGCCGGCGGTGGTGGTTAATCCCGCAGTGCGGCCTTATGAACTCTTAATCGACTATCTCGGGGTCAATCAGAACCCCTACACCGGCCAGCAATATGTGTTAGAGTCTCGCCATGTTTACGATCTCAAAGTGATGCAGATCGAGCCTTTGGAGTCACCCGATTTACTCTGGTTACTCCAGCAAACCGGCGATGAAACCCTCGACTACCGTCAGGCCGTGGCGTATTACACCGCGTGCCGCCAGACCGTAGAACCCGAGGGTAATCACACTTTTGTCGGGTTTGAACGTTATTTCTCACCGATTGTGGATTTCTTGGGGTTGGCATCGGATTGAGTATTACTCACGGCGGGCGTTTTGCTTGCCGCAGTCTCGTTCGCCAGCAACAGTATCGTTCACTCACAACCAGAGCCACGAATTAATAAACGATGAGCCAATCAACTTATAACGCGGATTCTATTGAGGTTCTCAGCGGCCTTGAACCTGTGCGTCGCCGTCCTGGCATGTATACCGATACGACTCGGCCCAACCATCTGGGGCAGGAAGTTATCGATAACAGCGTCGATGAGGCGCTGGCCGGTCATGCCCGTCGTATCGAGGTCATTCTGCACGCCGATCAGTCGCTTGAAGTGACCGACGACGGACGCGGCATGCCGGTGGATATTCACCAGGAAGAGGGCATTCCTGCGGTTGAGCTGATCTTCTGCCGCCTACACGCGGGCGGTAAATTCTCGAACAAAAACTACCAGTTCTCCGGCGGCCTGCATGGCGTAGGGATCTCCGTAGTTAACGCCCTGTCCACGCGTGTGGAAGTGACCGTGCGCCGCGACGGGCAAGTCTATGCCATGGCGTTTGAAAACGGCGACAAGGTGCAGGACCTCAGCGTTACCGGCACCGTCGGTAAGCGTAACACGGGGACCAGCGTCCATTTCTGGCCAGACGCCAGCTTCTTCGACAGTCCGCGTTTTTCCGTCAGCCGACTCAGCCATTTGCTGAAGGCCAAGGCGGTTCTTTGTCCGGGCGTTGAAATCATTTTCAAAGATCAGGTCAACAACACCGAGCAGCGCTGGTGCTATGAAGACGGTCTGACTGATTACCTGATGGAGTCGGTCAACGGCCTCATCACGCTGCCTGAAAAGGCTTTCGTCGGCGCGTTTGCCGGAGATACCGAAGCGGTAGACTGGGCGCTGCTGTGGTTGCCTGAGGGCGGCGAGATGCTGACCGAGAGCTACGTTAACCTGATCCCGACCATGCAGGGCGGAACGCACGTCAATGGTCTGCGTCAGGGTCTGCTTGATGCGATGCGCGAGTTCTGCGAATTCCGCAATATTCTGCCTCGCGGCGTTAAGCTCTCCGCAGAGGACATCTGGGAGCGCTGCGCCTATGTGCTGTCGGTCAAGATGCAGGATCCACAGTTTGCCGGTCAGACTAAAGAGCGTCTTTCTTCTCGTCAGTGTGCGGCGTTCGTTTCCGGCGTAGTAAAAGATGCTTTTAGCCTGTGGCTGAACCAGAACGTGCAGGCCGCCGAGCAGCTTGCCGAACTGGCGATTTCCAGCGCGCAGCGTCGTATGCGTGCAGCGAAGAAGGTCGTGCGTAAGAAGCTGACCAGCGGTCCTGCGCTGCCGGGCAAACTGGCCGACTGTACCTCGCAGGACCTGAAAATGACCGAGCTGTTCCTGGTCGAAGGGGACTCGGCGGGCGGATCCGCCAAGCAGGCACGTGACCGCGAATATCAGGCGATCATGCCGCTTAAGGGCAAGATCCTCAACACCTGGGAAGTCTCTTCCGATGAGGTGTTGGCCTCGCAGGAGGTTCACGATATTTCTGTGGCGATCGGCATCGATCCTGACAGTGAAGACTTGACCCAGCTGCGTTACGGCAAGGTTTGTATCCTCGCGGATGCGGACTCCGACGGTCTGCACATCGCCACGTTGCTGTGTGCGCTGTTCGTGCGCCACTTCCGCTCACTGGTACGCGGTGGTCACGTTTACGTTGCCATGCCGCCTCTCTACCGCATCGACTTGGGTAAAGAGGTGTTCTACGCGCTGGATGAAGAAGAGAAAACCGGCGTGCTTGAGCAACTGAAACGCAAGAAAGGCAAGCCAAACGTTCAGCGATTCAAAGGGTTGGGTGAAATGAACCCCCTTCAGCTGCGTGAAACAACGTTGGATCCCAATACCCGCCGTCTGGTGCAGTTAACCATCGACGAAGACGATGTCGATCAGACGCTGCGGATGATGGACATGCTGTTGGCCAAGAAACGTTCTGAAGACCGCCGCAACTGGCTGCAAGACAAGGGCGATACTGCTGAGCTATCAGTCTAATCTTTCCATGCTTTGTTCGGGGAATGGGTCTCTTGGTGCACCTGAATTCTGCATGACTGGGTGGAACAAGTTAGAGACATAAAAAAACCGGAGCCCTTACAGCTCCGGTTTTTTTTTAGGTTCTCATCAGGAAAAACTCAGATATAGATCAGCTTTTCTCGATGATATTGATCTTCACGTCCACGACGTCGTGTTTGATATTTTCACGATGTGCGTGCATGTGTGCCGCCTGCTGATGATCTTCCAGATGTGCCAGGCTTTCCCAATCTTCCAGCATAAAGATGGAGTTGGGCGCACTCTGACGCCATGGGATATGCCCTTTAACGTCAAGAAAAGGCTCATAACGATGGCAGCCTTTTTCTTGCAGAACCTGTGGCAGCAGCTGGGTAATTTTTTCCAGCACTGAATCACGACGGCCTGGCTTGATGATGATTTCAGCGATAACGGTTATCATAAAAACCTCGTTTTCCCTTTAAATGTGTGAGCCTTACAAACTCCCGGCTCACGAGAATGGCGCATTCTGAGTGTGGCAATAAACGCAGAATTTGCCAAACTCAGGATTTACTCAGCGTCTTCCGCTTGACCAAATACGTGTTCAAGGTGTGCGCGGTAGTTAGCGAAGTAACCTTCGATGTCCGGCTGTTTGATAACGTCGTTACACATAAAGGTCGGCAGGGTGTCCATACCGAGGAACTGGTTGGCTTTGTGGAACGGCAGATAAACACCGTCAACGCCCACGCCGTGGAAGAACTGGTCTTTATCTTCAAAGGCTTCCAGTGGCGCATTCCAGGTCACGGAAAGCATGTATGCGGTGCCTTGGATAAGGCCGCCGGAACCGTATTTTTTCGAAGCGTCGGAGCGGGAACGGCCGTCGCTTTCGTACAGACGACCATGGCCTTCGGTGAAGACTTCATCGATATATTTTTTCAACGTCCACGGCGCGCCCATCCACCAACCTGGCATCTGATAGATGATAGCGTCGGCCCACAGATAGCTCTCGATTTCGGCTTCGACGTCGTAGCCTTGTTCGATATGAGTTACGCGAACGCGGTGGCCAGCGTCACGCAGGAAAGAATCGGCAACCTCGGTAAGGCTGATGTTCAGTGCGCCTTTAGAGTGGGCAAAGGTTTTTCCGGCATTGATAATCAGTATGTTGCTCATGGCATAGGCCTCATTAGTAAACTGTTGAGGGAATTGTAACTGAGATTGTTGCGCTTAAAAATGTGCGCCAGAGCACAATACTATTGCTCTTAATGCAATAATTGGCAGGGGTTTATCGACTTTTAGCTGCGCTTTCGCGCAGTGACTGTTCGCTGAAAACACAGCAACTGTGACAGCAAGACGCCATATGATGTACTATCGCGGACATCATCGCCCTGTGCGACAGCGCCCGTGCGTGTCTGCAACCGGGCCTCCTTATTTTCCAGAACGTTCATTTTCCAGCACGACAGTGCGATGGATCTGAGGATAAAAAAGTAATGAGTGAAGTGACTCATGACGGTACAGAGCGTTTAGCGCTGCATACGTTTACCGAGAATGCCTACCTGAACTACTCCATGTACGTAATCATGGACAGGGCACTCCCTTACATCGGCGACGGCCTCAAGCCGGTTCAGCGCCGCATTATTTATGCTATGTCTGAGCTGGGTCTCAGCAATAACGCAAAATTTAAAAAATCTGCCCGTACCGTCGGTGACGTATTGGGTAAGTATCATCCGCACGGCGACAGCGCCTGTTACGAAGCGATGGTATTGATGGCGCAGCCTTTCTCCTATCGCTATCCGCTGGTGGACGGGCAGGGGAACTGGGGCGCACCGGATGACCCTAAGTCGTTTGCCGCGATGCGTTACACCGAATCGCGTCTGTCGAAATACGCCGAAGTTCTGCTGCGTGAGCTGGCGCAGGGTACCGTTGACTGGGTGCCAAACTTCGACGGCACGATGCAGGAGCCGAAAATGCTGCCTGCGCGTCTGCCGAACATTCTTCTCAATGGCACCACCGGCATTGCAGTAGGCATGGCGACGGACATTCCGCCGCATAACCTGCGTGAAGTTGCCAACGCTGCTGTCGCCTTGCTTGAAAAGCCCGGCAGCACGCTCGAAGATCTGCTGGAATACGTGCAGGGGCCGGACTTCCCGACTGAAGCCGAAATCATTACGCCGCGTAACGAGATCCGCAAAATTTACGAATCCGGCAAAGGCTCGGTTCGTATGCGTGCGCTGTGGAAAAAAGAGGACGGCGAAGCAGTGATAACCGCGCTGCCGCATCAGGTTTCCGGTGCCAAGGTGCTGGAGCAGATTGCCAGCCAGATGCGCGCCAAGAAGCTGCCGATGGTTGAGGATTTGCGCGACGAGTCGGATCACGAGAACCCGACCCGTTTGGTTATTGTTCCGCGATCTAACCGTATCGATCTCGATCAAGTGATGAACCACCTGTTTGCGACCACCGATCTTGAGCGCAGCTACCGGATCAACATGAACATGATCGGTCTGGATAACCGTCCGCAGGTGAAAGGACTGGTTGAGATCCTGACCGAGTGGTTGTCGTATCGCCGTGACACCGTGCGCCGCCGTCTAAACTTCCGCCTGGATAAGGTGTTGAAGCGTTTGCATATTCTTGAAGGTTTGTTGATAGCCTTCCTGAACATCGACGAAGTGATCCACATCATTCGCTCCGAAGATGAGCCAAAACCGGAGTTGATGGAACGTTTTGCGCTGAGCGAAACGCAGGCCGAGGCGATTCTCGAGCTGAAATTGCGCCACCTCGCCAAGCTGGAAGAAATGAAGATCCGCGGCGAGCAGGACGAACTGGCGAAGGAGCGCGACCAGCTGCAGGCGCTGCTGGCTTCAGAACGTAAGCTGAGCACCCTGATCCGCAAAGAAATTCAGGCCGACGCCGAGGCCTACGGCGACGACCGCCGTTCGCCGATTATCGAGCGTGAAGAAGCGAAGGCGATGAGTGAAAGTGACTTCATTCCGTCCGAGCCGGTGACCGTTGTTCTGTCCGAGATGGGCTGGGTTCGCAGTGCCAAAGGGCATGATATCGACCCGACCGGCCTGAGTTACAAGGCGGGCGACAGCTTCCGCAGCGCCGCACGTGGTAAGAGCAATCAACCGGTGGTGTTCATCGACTCCACCGGTCGCAGCTATGCGTTGGACACCAACACGCTGCCGTCGGCGCGTGGTCAGGGCGAGCCATTAACCGGTAAGCTGACGCCGCCGCCGGGCGCGACTATCCAGCAGGTGCTGATGGCCGCTGACGATCAGAAGCTGCTGATGGCCTCCGACGCAGGCTACGGTTTCGTGTGTACCTTTAACGATTTGGTTGCACGCAACCGTGCGGGCAAGGCGATGATCACGCTGCCTGAGAACGCCAGTGCGCTGCCGCCTATCGAGCTGGTGGGTGACGACGACATGCTGTTGTCGATTACCAGCGCGGGCCGCATGCTGTTGTTCCCGGTCGCCGATTTACCCCAGCTGTCGAAGGGTAAAGGCAACAAGATTGTCTCAATTTCTGCGGCTGATGCCGCATCGGGAGCCGATAAACTTGCCTGGTTACTGGTGCTGGCACCGCAAACGTCTATCACGCTGCACGTTGGCAAGCGCAAGCTGACGCTGCGTCCTGAAGATTTGCAGAAGTTCCGCGCTGAACGCGGCCGCAAAGGCACGCTGCTGCCACGCGGTTTGCAGCGTATTGACAGGGTCGAAGTCGATGGACCGGCGCGTCCTTCAGTCGGTGACAGCGAAGAATAACGCATCTTATATTGCTTTAATCAGGGCACTTCGGTGCCCTTAATTGCCCAGCTTCACAAAGAATGAAACGATAATTATCAACTTGTGCACGAGCTTGATAATCTTTATTCCTGAGTACAAATAATTTACGTTTGTTGCAATCGCTATTATTTGGATTAATAAAAACCCTCTCCGGGTGAAGAATAACTATTGTATAGAGCCAGCTGAGGCCCGAGAATAGTCCAGCGGCAAGGGAACGGCAGGGGCAAACAGAGTTTGACTCCGGTTGTATGCTTAAGAGGGTGTTATGTTATTTATTTTTCGCTTTATTTATGTCGTGGTTTTCTCAATTCTGTTGTGCATTTTCGGTTCTATTTATTGCCTTTTCAGTCCAAGAAATCCAAAACATGTTGCGACTTTCGGCCATCTTTTTGGCGAACTGGCACCTATCCTTGGCCTGAGGGTTGAAAAACGAACGCCTCCTGAGGCCGCCCATTACGGCAACTGTATTTACATTGCTAACCACCAGAATAACTACGACATGGTGACAGCGGCCAAAGCCGTTCAGCCTCGCACCGTGACCGTGGGTAAAAAAAGCCTGGTATGGATCCCGTTCTTCGGGCCGCTGTACTGGCTGACCGGTAACCTACTGATTGACCGTGATAACCGCACAAAAGCGCACGGCACTATCTCTCAGGTTGTCGAGCAAATTAAAAAGAAAAACGTTTCTATCTGGATGTTCCCGGAAGGCACCCGCAGCCGTGGGCGCGGTCTGATGCCGTTCAAAACCGGTGCTTTCCACGCAGCCATCTCCGCCGGTGTCCCTATCGTCCCAATCTGTGTGTCTAACACCAGCAACAAAATCAAACTGAACCGCTGGAATAACGGTTTGGTGATTGTTGAAATGCTGCCGCCGATTGACACTACGCAGTATGGTAAAGAACGCCTGCGCGAATTATCGGAACACTGCCGTCAATTGATGGCCGATAAAATAGCCGAGCTTGATGCGGAAGTTGCGCAGCGCGAAGCCGAGATGAAGATAAAAAAATAAATAGTTATTTTTAATTCCCCGCCGGATAAGGGCTTTTTACAGAGCCTCACGGCGGGTAATTATTATAGGGTCCGCCGCCATTGAAGGTCAGTGGGCTGATATCGCAGCTTAGATTTTGTGTTCATGGAGAAGATATGTCCCTCAGTCGTCGCAGTTTTATACAGGCAACTGGAATGGCGCTTGCCGCCGGGTCTTTGCCGCTGAGGGCAAACGCAAGCGAGGCCCAGCCCGTATTACCTGTTCCTCCGCTGATTGAGTCCCGCCGCGGACAACCTCTTTTCCTGACGCTTCAGCAGTCGCATTGGGCATTTTTGGGCGGCAGTAAAGCACCGGTCTGGGGCTTTAACGGGATGTATCTCGGCCCGACGGTGCGGGTTTACAACGGCGATGACGTTAAGCTTATCTACAGCAATCGCCTGCCTGTGCCGGCGGCTATGACCATCAGTGGTCTACAGGTTCCCGGCACGCTGACCGGCGGCGCGGCGCGTTTGATGTCGGCGGGCAGCGACTGGTCACCGGTGCTGCCTATTCGTCAGCCTGCCGCAACCTGCTGGTATCACGCCAATACGCCAGGGCACATGGCTGCGCACGTCTATAACGGGCTGGCAGGGATGTGGCTGGTGGAAGATGACGTCAGCAAGAGTCTGCCGCTGCCTAATCACTACGGTGTGGACGATTTCCCGGTGATTATTCAGGACAAGCGTCTGGATAATTTCGGCGTGCCACAGTACGACACCCCCGCCAGCGGCGGTTTCTTCGGTGATACCATGCTGGTTAACGGCGTGCAGAGTCCGTTTGTGCAGGTCTCGCGCGGCTGGGTGCGTTTGCGTTTACTCAACGCCTCAAATGCGCGTCGCTATGAGCTGACGTTGACCGACAATCGCCCATTCCACGTGATAGCCTCCGACCAAGGGTTCCTGCCTGCGCCGGTCTCCGTGCAGCGCCTTTCTCTGGCGCCCGGTGAACGCCGTGAAGTGCTGATTGATATGTCGCAGGGCGACGAGGTGTCGGTGTCTGCTGGCGAAGCCGCGGGTATTATGGACAGGCTGCGCGGTCTGTTCCAGCCTTCAAGCATTCTGGTTTCGACCATCGTGCTTACCTTGAAACCTACCGGCCTGCTGCCGCTGGTGACTGACAATCTGCCTATGCGCCTGCTCGCCGATCAGCTGATCGTCGGTAACGTTGTGCGCAGCCGCGAGTTCCGCCTGGGGGATAACCAGCCGGGCATCAATGGCGCGGTGTTTGATCCCTCAAGGACCGACGTTCAGGCGTTGCAAGGGACGTGGGAGCGCTGGACGGTGCACGCGGACCTGCCGCAGCCATTCCACGTTCAGGGCGTGACCTTTATGGTCAAGACGGTTAACGGTGCTGCACCGCTGGTAGAAGACGCTGGATTCAAGGATACGGTGTGGGTTGATGGCGAGGTTGAACTGCTGGTTTACCTCAATCAGCCGTCCTATGACCATTTCCCGTTCTTCTTCTACAGCCAGACGTTAGAGCTCGCCGATCGCGGTTCGATGGGGCAGATGGTCATACAACCCTCGCCGAGCTATTAATAAACTCGCCAGGCTATTCAATAAAAAAGGGAGCGGCAGGCACCGCTCCCTTCCGCATTCAGATCAGAAATTCAGTTTATGTTCAGGGTTTGGCCCTAAACGTTTGCCGGTATCCAGCTTAGTGAACTCTGACAGCTCTTCTTTTTCCAGCTTGAAGTCGAAAACGTTGAAGTTTTCGTGAATACGCTTTGGCGTGACGGATTTAGGAATAACAATCAATCCGTTATCAAGGTGCCAGCGAATTACGATTTGCGCCGGTGTCTTGCCATATTTCTTGGCCAATTTCTGAATCAAAGCTTCTTCGAACAGGCCGTCTCCGCCCTGAGCCAGTGGGCTCCAGGACTCGGTCGCGATGCGATGCGTCGCGTTCCATGCGTGCAGTTGGCGCTGCGGCAGTGAAGGGTGCAGCTCTATCTGGTTCACGGTTGGCGCGGTGCCGGTTTCATCAATCAGGCGCTGTAGGTGAGGAATATGGAAGTTACACACGCCGACACTCTTCGCCAGTCCCTGTTCCTTTAATTTCAGCAGCTGTTTCCACGACTCGACGTAGTTGTCCTGATCCGGCAGCGGCCAGTGGATGAGATACAGATCGATATAGTCGAGTTTGAGTTTCTCGAGGCTCTCCTCGAGGGCTTTCTGTGCATACAGCTGCTGATCGTTCCACAGCTTAGTGGTCACAAAAATCTCTTCACGCGGGATACTGGTTTCCGCCAGCGCTCGGCCAACGCCCACTTCGTTTTTATACGCGGCGGCGGTGTCGATGTGGCGATAGCCTGCGTCAAGTGCGGTAGCTACCGCATGGGTCGCTTCGTCGTTGCTGGCTTTCCAGACGCCGAGGCCGAGTTGGGGAATGCGATTGCCGTCATTGAGCTTTATGATGGACTGCGTTGACATAAATTTCTCCTGTAGGGGAATGCGTAATCCACGCATTAATTGCCAGATTGAGTAAGTTTAGTAAATGAATAGCCATTTCGCTGAGTTTGCTAATGATTCATTTTCAGGTATTTATCCGAAAAATGTGCTCAACCTGCTCAGAGAAAGACTCTGGCGGACCCGGCGAATTTTTATAATGCATATTCCTGTTTAAAACTTGCCTAATCCTGCAAGCCGCTATAGCAATCATAAGAGTTATGGCAGAATCATTGCCAGTTTGTTTTATTCGGAGAAGAGTCATGCAAGATGTTGAAAGCCTGTGCGCCGAACTGGCAAAAAAAGTCGAGCGGCTGACCGAGACGTCTCCCAAATTTCAGTCTAGCGTGCCGCAGGCAACGCTGATGTGTTACTCGAGCTATCACGCTCGGCAGCCGGTGATGTATAACCCCAGCGTCACGATTGTGTTTCAGGGCAGCAAGATTGGCTATCTGGGCAACAAAACTTTTTCCTACGATCCCAAGAATTACCTGATGCTGACCGTTCCGCTGCCGTTCGAATGCGAGACCTTTGGTACACCAGAGAGGCCGGTAACCGGCGTGTCTATCCGCATCGATCCCGGTATGTTGCAGGACCTTCTGATGGAAATGGGCGATGAAGGGTTCCCGCATCAGCCGGACCAGTCTTCGGGGATCACTTCGGGTTTGCTCGATGAGGACATTCTCTGCGCCAGCGAGCGTCTGCTAGACGTGATGGACAAGCCGCTGCGCGCCAAGGTGCTCGGCCCACAGATCATTCGTGAGATTTTGTTTTTTATTCTGACCAGTGAAAATGGCGGTGCGTTGCAGGCATTGGTGAATCGTCATACGCATTTCAGCCAGATAACCAAGGCACTGCGCAAGATTGAGAATCACTATGCCGAGACGCTCAGCGTTGAGCAGCTGGCCAGTGACGTTAATATGAGCGTCTCGGCGTTCCACCACAATTTCAAGGCCGTCACCAGCACCTCGCCCTTGCAGTATCTGAAGAATTATCGCCTGCACAAGGCGCGGGCAATGATGATCTACGACGGCTTGAAAGCCAGCAGTGCGGCCATCAGCGTGGGATATGAAAGTGCCTCACAGTTTAGCCGCGAGTTTAAACGCTACTTTGGCGTTACGCCGAGCGACGAAATCGCCCGCATGCGTGAGGTAAACTCGCAGACCATTACCGAAACGGTATTCGGCTCTTAAGAGGCGATTTTATGGCGATTACGCCATACGACCAGCAGCGCGCCGGCCAGTCCGGTGACCAGGAGCAGGGCAGGTAAAATCATCAAGCCTGCCATAACCTTGTCTTCGTGACGTTGCACGAAAGGAATATGGCACAGTGCATAACCCATGCCCATGATAACCCCCACCCATAGCACCGCACTCAGCCAGTTGAATACCTGAAAACGACGGTTTTCGAGGCCAGAAATACCGGCAATAGTGGGCAGCAGAGTGCGGACAAAGCCGATAAACCGCGCCGCGAGCAGGGCGGCTAATCCGTGGTTATTGAAGAGGGCATGGGCACGGTCATGATACTGGGCGGGCAGTTGAAGCAGCCAACCTTTTACTACGCGCGTGTGCCCCAGCCAGCGACCTTGCAGATAGCTTAGCCAGCAGCCCAGGGCTGAAGCGACAATCAGGATAATCAGCGTGGGGATCAGGCTCATGACACCTTTGGAAACCAGCGCACCAGTGAGCAGCAGCAGGCTGTCGCCGGGCAGGAATGAAGCAGGAATCAGACCATTTTCGAGAAGCAATGTGGCAAACAGCACCGCGTAGACCACCCATAAAACGTTGGGGTTCGCCAAGACGCTAAAGTCGTGTTGCCATAAAGCATGAAGAATTTGTGTTAATACCGCCATAGGCTTTCCTGTCTGGTTGCTGCAAAAACGTGAGAATTCAGGATCGCGAATCGCTCCCCAACGTCACGATTAAAAAAAGAGTATCAACAATCTTTATAAGTATTTAACGTATTATGTTCAAAAACCGCGCACCATCCTATCAGATAAGTAAGGTTTTGCGCGGTTTGTCGCAATCATTTGATTAAGATCAGGCAATGCGCGCGAAGGCCGCTTCTAAATCAGCAATCAGGTCGTCGCAGTGCTCCAGCCCGATATGCACGCGAACCAGTGTCCCCGTGAAATCAACCTCTTCACCTGGGCGAATGGCCTGGATCTCTTCCGGTTGATTAGCCAGCACCAGCGATTCAAATCCGCCCCACGAATAGGCCATACCGAAGTGCTCGAAGTGGTCGAGATAGTGGGCAAGCTGGTCGTCGGTCAGGCGTTTGGACAGAATAAAGGAGAACAACCCGCAGCTGCCGGTGAAATCACGTTTCCAGAATTCATGCCCTTTACTGCCTGGCAGAGCAGGGTGATTGACGCGTGCTACCTCAGGTCGGGTCTGGAGCCATTCGGCGATGCGCAGGCTGCTTTCCGCGTGCTGCTTGAGACGAACGCCCATGGTACGCAGGCCACGGCTGGCGACGTAGGCGCTGTCGGCATCGACCATTTGCCCCATCAGATAGGACTGCTCGCGCAGCTGTTCCCAGCAACGTTCGTTGGCAACGGCGGTCCCAATCATCGCGTCCGAATGGCCGACGATGTACTTTGTGCCCGCCTGAATCGAGATATCGATATCAAATTCAAGCGCCTTGAACAGAATGCCCGCCGCCCAGGTGTTGTCGATCATCACGATAACCTCAGGAGATACGTCGCGTACGGCCTTGACGATCGTTGGGATATCAGGCACTTCCATGGTGATAGAGCCCGGTGATTCGAGGAATAGCACGCGAGTGTTGGGCTGGACCATGCTGGCAATGTCTGCGCCAATCGAGGCCGGATAATAGGTCGTGCTAACGCCCAGCCGGGTCAGCACTTTCGAGCAGAAGTCCTGCGTCGGTTCATAGGACGAGCTGGCCATCAGGAGGTGATCGCCGGTGTTCACGAACGACAGAATCGCGTTGCTGACCGCCGCTGCGCCACACGGATAAAGCACGCAGCCCGCACCGCCTTCAAGTTCGACCATCGCCTCCTGGAAGGAGAAGTGGGTCAGCGTTCCGCGACGTCCATAAAACAGCTCGCCGTTGGCCCGATTCGCGGTCGCGAACTTTTTCTGCGCAACGGACTCGAACATCAGCGAAGACGCGCGCTGGATAACTGCATTAACCGAACCCTGGGTAAATTTTTTATCTCTTCCTGCACTCACCAGCGCAGTTTCAATCTTCCTGGACGTCATAAGAAAAATTTCACCTTGTTAACCCTGCCATCTGGCATTTTTATTACGTTAGCATGGCCTCCGCGCAGGGTCATGGGTTTGGCGCGATGTGTGAAGATTTTTCATATGAGTAAGAGTGTTTACTTTTCAGGCTACTTCGGAATGTAAATAATAATGATAACCACTATCAATTATGGCTTTTAATTTGTTATCATTTGCCGCGAGTAAATTATTCAATCCTTTGATCACGGCTGGAGGCGCTGCGTGCAAACGTGTCGCATTAAGATGAACAAAGCGGTGTCATTTTTGACGGATGTAAAACAGATGATGAGTACGCGTAAAAGCGGTACAGCAAAAATCGGTACTGTATTGACCTCACTGGTGCTGATGGCAGGATTAACCGGTAGCGCCTGGGCGACGCCTTCTTCGAACGCGGCCAATGCGGTTACCCCTTCCACGACGACCTCGGCATCGGCAGCCCCTGCGGCCACCTCAACCGACGGTAGCGCGGCCCCTTTGCTGCAAAGCACTAACGGTATCGATATTAGCGCAACGCCTGCTCAAGACCCGCAAGTCCCCGCGATCCCAAAAGACCTCTCCGTATTAGGCATGTATCAGCATGCTGATATCGTGGTGAAAATCGTGATGATTGGCCTGCTGCTGGCCTCGGTCGTAACCTGGACCCTGCTTTTCAGCAAGGGCGCTGAAGTGTTCTCAGGTAAACGTCGCCTGCGTCGTGAACTGGCGGCACTGCTGCCGGTACGCTCGCTGAAGGAAGCGCTGGAACAGTCAGAAGGCTTCTCGGCCAATAGCGTAAGCAGCCAGATGCTGCGCGACGCTGAAAACGAACTACAGCTGTCTGCCGGTTCTACTGACAACGGCGGCATTAAAGAACGCACCGGTTTCCGCCTTGAGCGTCGCGTGAGCGCCGCGGGCCGTCACATGGGGCGTGGTAACGGTATTCTGGCGACTATCGGGGCAATCTCTCCGTTCGTCGGCCTGTTCGGCACCGTGTGGGGCATTATGAACAGCTTCATCGGGATTGCTCAGACACAGACCACTAACCTGGCCGTAGTCGCACCGGGTATTGCAGAAGCACTGCTGGCCACAGCCGTGGGCCTGATTGCCGCCATTCCGGCGGTGGTTATCTACAACATTTTCGCCCGTACCATCGCGTCATATCGTCATCAGGTTGGCGACGTGGCGGCCCAGATTCTGCTGCTGCAGGGCCGTGATTTGGACCTCGCGGCAAGTGCAGAAGAGGCACCGCGCGCTCAGGCGGGTCATCAGTTACGCGTAGGGTAAGTCAATCATGGCCATTCGTTTGAACGACGACCTCGATGAAAGCGGCGAAATGCATGACATTAACGTCACGCCGTTTATCGACGTTATGCTGGTTCTGCTGATCATCTTTATGGTTGCAGCACCCTTGGCAACGGTAGATGTGCGGGTCAATCTGCCCGCATCTACCGCGCAGTCGCAGCCGAGACCGCCGAAGCCTGTCTTCCTGACGGTCAAAGCCGACAACCAGATGTTCCTCGGTGACAGTCCTGTTCAGCCTGGCAGCCTCAAGGCGTTGCTCGACCAGCGCACACAGGGTGACAAGCAGACGACCATCTTCTTCCGCGCCGACAAGTCTGTCGATTACGCGACCATCATGAGCGTGATGGATAACCTGCGAACCGCCGGATACCTGAAGGTTGGATTAGTCGGTGAAGAGAAAAACGGTGCGGCAACAGGTTAACTCGCGCACGCTACGCTGAGTATCGAGGCCCGGGACAGGATAATGTCCCGGGCTTTTTTATTGCCCGCGCGCGGGGCTGTTATACTTAAGACTGATTAAGCTGGAAGGAGGACGCATGAATCTGGATCTCTTCGATCACCCGGATTTCCACCCAAGCTGGCGTGAAGACCTGTGCCCAGGCGCAGTCGTGCTGCGTGGTGCGGCGCTGGCCGATGACCGCGAGCTGCTTAAGGCGATTGAGAATATCGCCATTCAGGTGCCGTTTCAGTATCGTGCTACCCCCGGTGGCTATGCGATGTCGGTCGCGATGACTAACTGTGGAGATCTCGGTTGGGTCACTGACAGTCGTGGTTATCGCTATCAGTCTACTTCGCCCGAAACCCACCGCCTCTGGCCCGCAATGCCCGACATCTTCCGTACCCTCGCCGTGCACGCAGCGGAGGAGGCCGGTTTCAAAAACTTTCAGCCCGATGCCTGCCTTATCAACCGCTACCAGCCTGGGGCCAAGATGTCGCTGCATCAGGACAAAGACGAGGAGGACTTTGGCCAGCCGATAGTCTCTATCTCGCTCGGCCTGCCTGCGGTGTTCCAATTTGGCGGTATGGAGCGCAGCGATAAAACTCAGCGCGTCAACCTGACCCACGGTGACATCGTGGTGTGGGGCGGTCCAGCGCGACTGCGCTATCATGGAATTTTGCCGCTGAAGGTGGGTGAACATCCGTTGACCGGACAGTACCGCTTTAATCTGACCTTTCGCAAAGCCGTTTAGCGTTCTATAAACATGAGTGAACGCGCAAAGCGCAGGACTTCGCGGGCAATGTGCATTAAACTAGGCGACTTCACTGTTTTCCCCCTCACTTTGTGAAAGACGGACGGGATTAACAGGCATTTTTGAACGAATTTATTAGGCGGTAAGAGCGATGAACGGTGTAATCACAACCTGGTTTGAAGATAAAGGTTTTGGCTTTATCAAAGATGAAAACGGAGATAATCGTTATTTCCATGTGATTAAAGTCGCCAATCCTGATTTGATCAAGAAAGATGCCGTGGTGACCTTTGAGCCAACCACCAACACCAAAGGGTTGTCGGCCTTTGCGGTAAAAGTGATGCCAGAGAGCAAATTTATTCACATTGCCGGTGAGCGCATCAAGATAACCAGCATCAAGTCGTTCCTGGCCTTCAGTGAAGAAGTGCCTGCGGATTCTACAATCGATAAAGAGAACGCCGTTCTGTCTGTTGGCCTGTTGATGAACCGCATCAAGCCAAAAGACGAAGAGACCAAGGCGACAACCCGTACCATCAAGAAGCTGCTGATTACCACCTTCCAGAACAGCACCTACACTTTCTCTGAAGACGAGATAGACATCGACGCGACGATTAAGATCCTCAAAGCGCTGTAATTTCTTGCCTTCAGATGCATAAAACCGTCAGGTCTTTCGACGCTGACGGTTTCTGTTAAAACCGGTTAGATTTCCCCCTCTCCTTGGGCATGCTGTTTTACAGCGGCACAGTGCCAGTCAATACCAGCGAGAACACCATAATCAGCGACACCACCGAAACCGGCACGAACGAGTAGCGAATGTGGTCACGCAGCTCAACACCGGTAAGGCCCAGAGCCAGATAGGTGGTCGCAAATACCGGGCTTATCATCATCGCGATGTTCTTGCCGACGACCATGGTTAGCCCCATCTCCTGCCACGACACGCCGAAGTGTGTACCCACCTTGGCAACCAGCGGATAGATACCATAGAAGAAGGCATCGGGACCAATAACGAAACCGACCAGACCGCCGACGATCCCCATAATAATATGCAAGTGTGGACCCAGGTAATTCGGCATAATAGCTAATACAATATCCGCCATTTGGGTCAGAATAGACTTATCTCCACCACCACTTAATATACCGACGAATACCCCGGCGGCCATCACCGTACCCGAAATCATATATGCACCGTAGGCATATTTTTTCATGACGGCTTCCTGACCCTTCAGAGACGGGTAATTCAGCAGCATAGCGGCGGCAAAGGCACACATAAATATGACATAGGCCTGAAGGTGAGTGACCAGCAGCAACAGCGTTACGCCAATGACTAATAAGACATTAATACTAAATTTCAGGCGGCCGCTTTCAATGGTTGAGTGCGCGCTGTCGGCCACATTTTTGCTTGGCTCTTCAAGATTTTCAGGAATAGGCAAGTTGTTGGCGATACGCTTTTTTTCCTGAAAACCTAGCACCACGCCGAGCACCAGTACGCAGACTAAACCGATGATTTGCACCGGGATCAGTTGGTGGTAAAGCGCGTTAACGTCAAGTCCTGAAACGGCGGCAACGCGCGCCAGAGGCCCAGCCCACGGGGTTATATTGGTCACGCCCATGCCGCAGGCCAGCAGGCAAAGCAACACCACGGGGCGGATTTTCATCTTCTGGTAAACCGGCAGCATCGCACCGATGGTAATGAGGACAGAGGGCACCGAAGAACCATCGATGTGAGCGACCAGTGCGATAATACCGGTGACGGTAACAATGGCCACCACGTTATTTCCGGCAATTTTCGTCAGCCAATTGACCAAGGGCTGAAATACGCCAGCCTCGGTCATAATACTGAAGAAAATAATCGAGAAGGTAAAGAGAACGGCGTTTGGCGCAGTTTGCATTACGCCTTTAATAATATACTCATTCATTAACGTTGGGGAATATCCTGCAACAAATCCCGCGATAACGGATAAGAATATAAATAAAGATATTGGCGCTGCTTTTCCCTTAATCAAGAAAAACATCAAGAAGGCTATGAGAATATAACCTATTAAGGCAAGGTACATGAGTTTTTCCTTTTTTGATTCTTTATTCTTTGCAAAACCTGTTTATTTCTTCTAGTTTTTAACTAAGATAAAACAGGAAGTTACATTTTATTTCAAATCGTATATTCCGTTGGTTTTTCAGTGCGCACGTGGTAAACCGATTATTGTTGTGGGAATCGATTACGTCTAATATATTATTTTATAGAATCGATGAATTTAAGGAATAGCAGTTGAATAACAAAGACTTGATATACTTCCTTAAAGTGGCAGAGCTCAAGCATTTGGGATATGCCTCACAGAATCTTAATTTAACTCAGCCTGCCTTATCTAAATCTATTGCTCGCCTCGAAAAGCTTTGCCAAACCCGTCTGTTTAAACGTCTGGGGCGTGGATTGGAATTGACCGAAGCCGGGCGTTTGCTCTATCAACGCGGGTTAGTTTTACAAAACGGATTCGATGAAACACTGCGCCAAATCGCCGAGATGGGCGCAGGATTGTCGGGCGTGGTTCGCCTTGGAAGTGCGGGATCGGCAACTCAGTTTCTGCTGCCTGCGGTGTGCCGTGAGATGCAGCTGCTGGCACCGAACATCAAGCTCGAAATTCAGATTGGCATGAACGATGTGCTGTACGGCATGCTTGGGCGCAACGAGCTGGACTTCATTCTCGGCCCGATCGTCAAGGGCGACAAGCCGGTAATTACCGTGCCAGTGACAGAAGACCACGTGGTGGTCGCCGCCAGTAGAAATCATCCGCTCGCCGGGAAAGAGGCTACCGCTGCGCAGCTTAGTCGCTGTGGCTGGATTTTGCCTGCCAAGAGTGTGGCAATGCGCAAATGGCTCGACCGATATTTCTTCGACAATCACTGCCCGGCGCTCGACGTGCGGATCGAAATCAGCTCGCTGGCCGCCGCGCCGGAGCTTATCGCCGAAAGCGGCCTGCTCAGTTTTATCTCGGAAAACAGCCTGTCTGAGGAAGTCTTCGCCTCACGCCTGGTGAGGGTCAAAAATGACGATGTCATTATGGCGCGCAGTTTCGGTATCACCTATCTGGCTGAAAATACGCTGTCGCCTGCCGCTCAGCGAGTGATTGAGGTGATTCAAGATTATAAAAATCTCTAACTGGATTCCTTGTTTTTAGCCTGCATCAGCCGATTCATAAAGCGTCGCGGCGGTTCACCCAACAGGCGGGTGAACATGGTCGAGAAGCTGTTTGGGCTCTGATAGCCCAGTTCCAGCGCAACCTGGGTGATGTTCTGCCCGCGTGAGAGCCGGTCAACGGCGCTCACGACGCGTAAACGATCGCGCCAGCGGGTGAAGGTCATGCCGGTCTCAGCCTGAAACAGACGCGCCAGTGTGCGCGGGCTGCAACCTGAGCGTTCAGCGACCTGTTCGAGGGAATAATTATTGCCCGGATCCTGCTGAAGCAGGTGGGTTATCTGCCGTAAGCGGCGATCTTGCCCCTTGGGAATAAACAGCGCGATACCTGCACTGGCGGCACTGAGCTGGTGGACGATAAGCTGGCAGATGGCGGGAATATCGTCATTGTTGCGGCCGGGAGCCGTAAAGGTCAGCGCCTCGAGAGCCAGTTCGCGCAGCAAATCTGACACCTGCAAGGTTTGGCATTCTTGCGGCAGTGAAACGCAGTGCTGCGGGGAAATCAGCAGTTGGATCACATCTGAAAATTCGCTGTAGGATGCCGCGTGGGCCACGTCTGGCGTCACCCAGATTGCACGACCCGGCGGAGCGAGCCACCAACCGTCGCGCGTGGTAATCGATGAGGTGCCGCGCGTCACGAAGGTCAGCTGCCCCTGCGGATGGCGGTGTTCCGCAACCTGTGTTCCTGCTGAATGGGTAAAGCGTTTGGCTTCCAGCGGGGTAAAAGCAGACATGGCATAACCTCAAAGCTTATTGTCAGTTATGCGAATGTTTTTATCACTGATAGCGTCATAATGCCATTTATTCGCCGCTCACGACGTGGAGCGCCATTTAAAAAGGAAAATATTATGACTAAACCCCTGCGTATTGTTGGCATGGCCGGCAGCCTGCGTGCCGATTCCTACTGCAAGATTGTCCTGAACTCACTGGCCGATATGCTGCCTGCGGGTTCCGAGTTCGTCAGTCTGGACATTGGCGAACTGCCTCATTATAACCAGGATCTCGATTCTCCCGTGGGTCCCGCTCAGGTTCATCAGGCGCGCGACCTGATTGCCAGCGCCGATGCGGTGCTGATGGTGGTACCTGAATTCAATCACGGGATCCCCGGCGTGCTGAAAAATGCCCTCGACTGGCTGTCGCGCCCGGCCTTTACCAGCTGCATGGTCGGTAAACCGGTCATGTTCGCCACACTCTCCCCCGGCGCGCTGGGCGGGGTCAGAGCGCAGTATCAGCTGCGCGAAACGCTGGCAGCGATGCTCTGCAAACTGGATCCCCTGCCTGAAGTGGCCATCACCTTTATCGGACAGAAGGTCAGCGACGGCCAGCTCACTGATGAGGTAACTCGTACCTTTACGCAGAAGATTCTGAGCCAGTTTGTGGCACGAATCTAATCCTCAGGCTGGGAGATAACCATGCAGATTTTCTATGCGTTGCTTGCCGGACTGTCGGTCGGGCTGTTTTTTTCCTGGCTGAAACTGCCGCTGCCGGCACCGCCGACGCTGGTTGGCATCGTCGGTGCGGCAGGCGTATTTCTCGGCAGCGTGATTTTCAGGTCGGTCGCCGCCTGGCTTCACTGATCCCTTTCACACAGCGGTTCGCTGGCTGTGGCAGGGGATTTTCTCAGGCATAGCGCCGCGTAGACAATCACCGCAGAGACCAGCGTGATAGCCGCTAGCCACAGCAGCAGCTGATGAAACGCGTCGGCGTAGATCAACGTAAGCTGTGAAGCGCTGACGTTGGGTAGCGCAAGACTTGCCTGATACAAATCACCGGTTGCCAGACGCTGAATCGCCTGACTTTCCGAGGCCGAGTGGGTGACAGGAACGATTTTCTGTAGCCCATGACCGACAAACCCCGCCAACATCGCTCCGACGATGGCCAGGGCAATGCCTTCACCCGCGACGCGCGTGGTGCTGAATATTCCCGTCGCCATACCGGCGCGTTCTTTAGGCACTACGCTTATCGACAGGCCGTCCATCAGTCCCCACGGCAGGCCTATCCCGACGCCGATAACGACCATCGGCACCAACGCCCCCAGCATATTCTGATGAAGAATGGCCTGACTCAGCCAGCCAAGCCCGACGGCGGAAATCAGCAAGCCAAGGGTGCAGACCAGCCCGGCAGAAATCCAGTGGGTCAGCAATGGCGCAAACATAGGCACAAATAGCATCGGCAGCGACAGCGCCATCATCATCAATCCGGCCTGTTGTTCAGTCATTCCGGCAACGCCGATAAACTGCATTGGCAGCAGCACCAGCAGCACCACAAAAGCAAAAGCCGTGGCCAGTGGCAGCGCTTGCACGCCAATGAAGCGGGCATAGCGGAACAGCGACAGGTCAAGCATCGGGTGTTTGAGGCGTTTTTCGACCCCTACAAAAAGCACCAGCAGCACGACGGTCGCCGCCAACAGGCTCAGCACCAGCGCGCTGTCTGCGCCCTGAGCCGGAATAGCCATCAGCGCCCAAGTCAGCAACGCCAGCATAGCGGTAAAAAGCACCGTACCGGGCCAGTCGATGCCCGCTGCATCAGGGTTTTTTGATTCGCGCAGGCGAGAGACGCCAATCGACAGCGACAGCAAAGCGATAACCATTGAGGAGAGAAACACCGCCCGCCAGCCGAAGTGCGCGATGAGCAGGCCCGCCAGAAAAGGGCCAAACGCTAATCCAATGCCAAAGCTGGAACCGAGCATGCTGAATGCCCGCATCTGTGCACGGCCCTCAAACTCCTGCGCCAAAGACGCCGAACCGCCCGCCAGCGCTGCGGCGGCGGCAACGCCCTGTAAGGCGCGCATCACATCAATCCACAGCAGGCTCGAACTGAAGCCAATCAGCCCGGAGAGCAGGGCAAACAACGAAACGCCGGAGATGAACACCTTTTTGCGCCCGACCTCGTCGGCAAGCGATCCGGCGGCCATTAGGAAACAGCCGAAGCTGAGCATAAAGGCGTTAGTTATCCAGCTCAACGCCTGCGCGCTGCCGCCGAGTTCGCGGCTGATAACCGGCGTGGCTATCGAGCCGCTGACAAAGCTCAACGGCAGAATAATACCCGCCAGACAAACGGCGACCAGCACCGGCATTTTGCTTGCTGGCGCGGCGGCAATAGAAGGATTACTCATGGGCTTCTCCAGAAAAGGTGATATTGCCTGATGATAAAATGTCTTAAATTTGACGGAAATGGGCTTGTTGTCCGATGATTAAGGACAAAAGCGCTCTAATAAAGGGTCGGAAGTGAGTATGGATAATATCAACGGCATGTTGGCCTTCGTGCGAGCGGCGCAGTGCCACAGCTTTACCGCCGCCGGTGAGCGGCTGGGAATTTCCGCCTCGGCGGTAGGAAAGAGCGTAGCACGGCTTGAGTCGCGGCTTAACGTCCGACTGTTTAACCGCAGCACGCGGCGCATCAGTCTGACCGACGAAGGCCTGCTGTTTTTTGAGCGCTGTCAGGCCATTGTGTCGCAAATGGAAGAGGCCGAATTCGAGCTGTCGCGCCTGTCGGCCCAGCCGCGCGGTAAGCTGCGCGTCGGCCTGCCGGCGATTGGCTATCGCATGCTGTTGCCTTACCTGTCTGAGTTTATGCAACGCTATCCCGAGATTGAGCTGGAGCTAGACTTCAGCGATCGCATGGTGGACATCATCGCCGAAGGGTTGGACATCGCCATACGCAGCGGTGAGCTGACCGACTCCGAGATGATGTCACGCACTCTCGGGCCGTTTCGCTTTGTCATTATCGGCAGCCCTGATTACTTTGCGCGTCATCCGCTTCCCCAAACGCCCGCTGATTTGCAACAGCACCACTGTTTACGCTATCGCTTTCCTAAAAATGGGCAGTTGCAGAATTGGGACTTCAATAACGACTTTTCGGAAAGCATTCCCAGCTCTCTTTCTTTTAACAATCTTGAAGGTTTACTGCAGGCCTCGCTACGAGGGATTGGGTTGACTTATGCACCCCAGTTTATTGTGAAGGAGTATCTGGCGTCGGGTGCGCTAGTGTCGGTATTAGGGGACTATCTGGACGAAGCCGGAAAGTTTTCCATGGTTTGGCCGAGCAGCCGTCATCTGTTGCCCAAGATTAGAGTGTTTATCGATTTTCTAACCGAAAAACGGGTGTTGAGCGAAATATAAACCGATCCTGCTTTTTTGCGCAGGATCGGGGAGTCAGGCGCCGATTAATCGTAAAGATCGGGTACGATCATGGTGTCAGGCAGAAGAGTGCGCTTGTAGTCGTCACTGTAGTTGCGTTTCGGCAGCGTGATGGTTGGTGCTTCCATCTCTTCGTAAGGCACCTGTGCCAGCAGGTGGCTAATGCAGTTGAGACGCGCTTTCTTCTTGTCGACGCCCTGAACAATCCACCACGGCGCCTCTTCGATGTGGGTGCGTTTGAGCATCACTTCTTTCGCTGCGGTATAATTCTCCCAACGGCGGCGGCTTTCAAGGTCCATCGGGCTGAGTTTCCACTGCTTCAGCGGATCGTGAATGCGGCTTAAGAAGCGCAGTTCCTGCTCTTCATCGGTGATGGAGAACCAGTATTTGACTATCTGGATCCCGCTGCGGGTGAGCATTTTTTCAAACTCAGGCACGCTGCGGAAAAATTCTTCATATTCCTGATCGCTACAAAATCCCATGACTTTTTCAACACCGGCGCGGTTGTACCAGCTGCGGTCAAACAGCACCATCTCGCCCGCTGCCGGGAGATGGGCGATATAGCGTTGAAAATACCACTGTGTGCGTTCCCGGTCGTTAGGAGCGGGGAGGGCGGCAACCCGACAGGTGCGCGGATTAAGTCGCTGAGTTATGCGTTTGATTACGCCGCCTTTCCCTGCGGCATCGCGTCCTTCGAAGATAATGACCATACGGTGACCGGTTCGCATCACCCAGTCCTGCATTTTTACCAGCTCGCCCTGCAAACGCAGCAGCTCACGGAAATACTGCTTACGCCAGGCTTTCTGGTCGTCGCATTCCGGCTCCCCGTCACCCAGGCGTCGGTCGTCCAGTTCCATTTCCAGCTCTTCGTCGTAGCTGTCATAAAATTCTTGTAATAAGCGTTGGTTAAAGGTGAATTCACCGGGTGAACCATTCTCGTGCATAGCCATAACGCTTTCCCTCAAAGTCATGCCGAATGCCAATTAATCCCCTAAGATTATTCGTACCAAATGTGGCATTTTTATGACGGAAAGATGACGGTTAAATTTCTGTTTTATATTGGTATTTTTATTTATTTTCGCGGCATAAAGGGGTTGATTTTATCCTGGCAAATGGCGTAATTAAGCGATGTTCCCGGTTAATACAGATAAACCATGCTGGAAGAAAAATCGCATAAAGTAGACTTTACCGATGAGGTTACGGGATTAATCCATGGCTTTGTCTTTAAGGAACATCAGACGCCAAGGCGGATAACGTCGGGACAGATCCAGGCCGAATATCAGCAGCAAAAAGATACCCCGGGCTTCCTCTGGCTGCACATCAATCTTAATCATGCGGCCTCCGAAAAATGGCTTAGAAAGCAGTTTGATATCGAGGAGTTTTTCTTCGAGGAGATCCGCAACGGTTCACACAGCACGCGCATCGAGAGTCAGCATAACGTGTTGTTTGCGGTACTTAATGACGCCAACTTTAAGGAGGACGGCTCTGGCGAAGAGACGGCGACGCTGTGGCTTTATTGCTGCACCGGTCTGGTGATTACTGCACGTCATAAACCTCTGCGACTGATTGAGCGTTTGTTTCACAAGCTTGAAACTCTGGCACCGACCTCGCCAACTTCGCTGCTGGTGCATTTGCTGGAAGAGCAGGAGGACGTGCTGGAGCATATCGTGCGTCAGGCAAACCAGTATGTCGATCAGATTGAGGAGCGTCTACTCAGCGGACTGGTTAAGAAGAACCGCACAAGGCTCGGGCGTATGCGACGCCAACTGCTGCGTTTTCAGCGCCTACTGGCACCGGAACCGGCGGCGTTATTTCGTCTGATGAACCGCCCACCGCGTTGGCTCAGCGCCGAAGTAGTCAGGGATCTGCGCCAGTTTGCCGAAGAATTTACCGTAGTGTTAAATGACCTGGTAGGGTTGACGGAGCGTATTCGCCTGCTTCAGGAGGAGATTTCTTCGAGTCAGATGGAGCAGAACAACCGCTCGCTGTATGTGCTGACCGTGATCACCGTGCTCGCACTGCCTATCAATATCGTCGCGGGGTTCTTTGGTATGAACGTCGGCGGTATTCCGCTGGCCTCCAACCCGCACGGTTTTGTGCTGCTGGTGCTGGTTGTTGCGCTATTTACGGTGATTGCTGGCTGGTTCGCGCTGCGTAAACGGGATGATGATTGAGACACTACAGCGCGATGCTTTCCATCATCACGATCATTTTCTGAATCACAATCTGCGCCGCGCGAGAAAGCTGACGACGAGGCGCGACGCAAAGCGCCAGCGTCAGCGGCTTGACGCTGTGTCCCTGAAGCGGCACGAAGGCCAGGCGTTTTTCCTGTAAATCGGGAAACACGTCGAGCAGGCTGAGTACGCCAACGCCGGCACCTTTGCGGATCAATTCACGCATCATTCTCACATCATTACAGACAATCGATGGCGTCTCATGCAGCTGATAGCGGTTGTAAAGCAGTTTGGCGCGGGCGTTGATCATCAGCGGTTCGGCCGGGATGATTTGCCGATACTCGGTGATATCGCTGAATGACAGCATTTTTCTATGCGCTAACGGATGACCCACCGGCATGGCAATGCCAATCGGCAGTTCGGCGAAGGCGCGCACCTCGAGACCGGTGTGCTCGACAGGGTCGAGCAGCAGGCCGAAGTCAACCTCCGAAGAGCTAACGTGCTCGCTGATATTGCGGCTTTCCTCAATGCGAATATTAAAGGTCAGATACGGAAATTCTTTACCTACATCGGCAATCAGCTGCGCGACCATGCCCTCACTGAGCGCGGCGATAATAGAAATACTGACGTGTCCTCGGCGTAATCCCTGCATTTCATCAAATCTTTCGCGGGTGCGAATAAACTCTTTGCGCCAGCGTTTAATATCATCAAAGAGCATCTCACCGGCTGACGTCAATTTCAGACCGGTCGGCAAGCGCTCAAATAACGGCGTTTCCATGGTCTGTTCGGCGAGCAGAATCTGCCGGTTAATTGCCGATGCCGAGACGTGCAGCGTCTCGGCGGCTTTACGCAAACTTCCGGTACGGGCGACTTCAACAAAGTATTGTGAAAAGCGAGAAAATGGCGACATATGAGGGTGTACTAATTTTTGCAGTGAATTAGTGAGATATCTATTATGGACTGCATCACCCGTTTTTCCTAGATTGTACGGTGCTTCTTTGTAAAACAGTCACATCAGACGTTTTTTATACAAGTCGGGTGGTAAGTAAACAAGTAAGCTATAAATTAACAGGCAGTGATGACAGGGTTCGTCAAAACACGCAGTACTTTCCGTGTGTCTTATTAAGGGCCGGACGAATCTATGGCATCTGGACTCCTGGCTCGCGGACGTGTTTTGAAAAACAAAACTTATAACAAGCGTGTATTCATACAACGCGACCGAGAGAAATCTAATGTTAGAGAAAATATTTAAACTCAAAGCTCATCGCACTAACGTGCGCACTGAGATATTGGCAGGCTTGACTACATTTCTGGCCATGGCATATATCCTGTTCGTAAACCCTTCTATTCTTGGCGCTACCGGCATGGACAAAGGATCGGTATTTGTTGCTACCTGTCTTGCTGCCGCAATCGGTTCCGCGCTGATGGGATTCATTGCAAACTATCCTATTGCGCTGGCGCCAGGCATGGGCCTGAACGCCTTCTTCACCTACACCGTCGTGCTGCATATGGGCTATAACTGGCATATCGCATTGGGTGCAGTATTCCTCTCGGCCTGTATTTTCTTCGCGTTATCTATTTTCAAAATCCGCGAGTGGATCATTCGCAGCATTCCTATGCCGCTGCGTTCGGCGATTGCCGCCGGTATCGGCTTGTTCCTGGCGCTCATTGCGCTTGAAGGCTCTGGTATTGTGATTGGCAATCAGGCCACGCTGGTGGGGCTGGGTGATTTGACCAAGCCTGCACCGCTGTTTGCGATGCTTGGCTTTATCATCATTGTGGTGCTGGAAGCGCGTCGCGTTACCGGCGCCGTGTTAATCGGTATTCTGGCGGTGACCATTCTGGCTATCGCCCTGGGCTATACCCCGTTCGGTGGCGTGATGTCTATGCCGCCTTCCATCGCACCAACCTTCCTGCAGCTGGACATCAAAGGTGCTTTCAACGTTGGCTTGATTAGCGTGGTGTTCGCCTTCCTGTTCGTCGACGTGTTCGACAATTCCGGTACGCTGATTGGTGTCACCAAGCGTGCGGGTCTGGCAGACGAAGAGGGCAACATTCCTAAGATGGGTCGCGCGCTGTTTGCCGACAGCTGCGCCGCGCTGTTTGGCTCGCTGTTGGGCACCTCGACCACCACCAGCTACATTGAATCGGCGGCGGGCGTTGAAGCCGGTGGCCGTACCGGTTTGACCGCTATCGTAGTGGCTATCTTGTTCCTGCTGAGCCTGTTCTTTGCGCCACTGGCGGGCAGCGTGCCTGCATTTGCAACCGCGCCTGCGCTGTTGTTCATCGCGGTACTGATGACCTCGGGCCTGGCCGAGATCGACTGGAAAGACATCACCGTTGCCGCACCGGTTACCGTAACTGCCCTGACGATGCCACTGACCTACTCGATTGCTAACGGTATCGCGTTCGGCTTTATCACCTGGACACTGGTGAAACTGCTGAGCGGCCGTGCGCGTGAACTGAATGCCGCACTGGTTATTCTGTCGCTTCTGTTTGTTATCAAGCTGGGATGGTTGAGCGCTTAAATGACAATTTATTGTTAAATTGCATTTTTAGCGCGAGAACAAGGCGGGGCAATCCAAACGGCTCCCGCCTTGAAAGTCCCACTGGCAGGTCTGGGCCGCTGCCCTGCACATAAGGCGCGTGCCCTTGACCCAATAGACCCTAAAAGCGGCTAAAGGGCCGCCGTGCTCGCAATTTGTGATTAAAACTCCTCGCTTTTAGGCCTTTCTGTGCTGACCAAACTTCAAAAATACTCCAGCTTTTGTTATATTATTGACCACTTCGTCTGTGAGTTTTTTATCAGTCGAAAGAGTTTATTTTTGATACCGCTTTCCCAGGATAACGACATGTTAGATTTTCGCTTTCCGACAGCAATGCAGATGGTCTTTAGTGTGGCACTGGCTGAAAAGTCAGGACAGCGCTGTACCAGTGCGACTCTGGCAGCGAGCCTGGAAGCTAATCCCAGCTTTATACGCAAGCTGATGGTGCCCCTGACGCATCAAGGGATCATCGTTTCAACGCTTGGCAGGACCGGTTCTATCCGCCTTGGCCGCGTGGCAGAATCCATTACGCTGCGTGATATTTATACCAGCGTCATCGAAGACAAACGCCTGTGGGCGGCCCGACCAGAAGGGTCGGCCAAGTGTCTGGTGAGCGCCAACGCCTGCGGCTATTTTAAGTCCGTGGTCTATGAAGCTGAAGAGGCCTCGATGGCCGTACTGGCGAAATACACTGTCGCCGACGCGCTAAACGAGTTCGAACGCAACGGCAGCTACAGCTGTGGCGGCGAAGAGCTGGCCGCTAAATAGCGCTTCAGGCTCAACCTGTTTGCCGCTCAACATCCTTTCCTGATTAAAACAAAGGGGACTCGCCGCCAGGCGAGTCCCCTTGTTGTTTCTACAGCTTAAGCGTTTGCATTAGCTCAGGGTTACTGCCTCGGCTTCAGGCTGCGCCTTTCTGCTGACCAGCTTCCTCAGAGCGACGTAGAATACCGGCGTCAGGAAAAGACCGAACAGCGTCACGCCGAGCATGCCCGAGAATACGGTAATCCCGGTCACACCGCGCACCTCCGCACCGGCACCGTGGCCGAGAATCAGCGGGATAGTCCCTGCAATAAACGCAATCGAGGTCATCACAATCGGACGTAAACGCAGTCGACAGGCTTCGAGTGCGGCCTCAATTATGCCCTTGCCCTGAATTTCCAGCTCGCGGGCAAACTCGACGATCAGAATGGCGTTCTTACAGGCTAGCCCCATCAGCACCACCAGTCCAACCTGGACGAAGACGTTGTTGTCCCCGCCGGTCAGCCAGACGCCGAACAGCGCTGACAGCATGGTCATGGGGACGATGAGGATCACTGCCAGCGGCAGCGTCCAGCTTTCATACAGCGCGGCCAGCACCAGGAATGCCAGCAGCACAGACATCGGGAAGACGATGAGTGCCGCATTGCCCTGCGTAGACTGCTGGTAGCTCAGGTCTGTCCATTCGATATTCATGCCGTTAGGCAGCAGATTCTTCGCCATTGATGCGACCTCGGTCATCGCCTGTGAAGACGACAGCACGCGCGGATCGGCGTCGCCAATCAGGTCCGCCGCTGGATAACCGTTGTAGCGGATCACCGGATCCGGCCCATAGGTAGTCGTAATGTTGACCATGCTGCCAATCGGCACCATTTCACCCTTGTCGTTGCGAGTGCGCAGATTGGCAATGTCTTCCACACTTTCCCTAAATGGCCCGTCAGCCTGCGCGATGACCTGCCAGGTGCGACCAAAACGGTTGAAGTCATTGATGTATGACGACCCCAGATAGGTCTGTAGCGTGCTGAACAGCTCGTTGAGCGACACACCCTGTGCCTTGGCTTTGTCGCGGTCAATCTTCGCTTCCAGCTGCGGCACGTTGGCCTGATAAGCCGAAATCGGGAAGCTCATGCCCGGCGTCTGCATGATGGCGCCCGACAATGTGTTTACCGCCGACTGGAGCGCACCGTATCCCAGCCCCGCCCGGTCCTGAATATAAAGAGAATAACCCGACCCCTGGCCTAGTCCGAGGATCGGCGGTGGCATTATCGAGAACGCAAAGCCTTCCTGAATCTGAGAGAGCTTGGCGTTGATCTCGGCGTTAATCTGCGCCGCCGTGCGGCTGCGTTCGCTCAGCGGTTTCAACGCGAAGAACACCGTGCCGGTATTCGGCGTATTGGTAAACTGCAGTGCGTTAAGTCCCGGGAAGGCAACCGCGTCAATCACGCCGTCGGTTTGCAGGCCCAGAGCGCTGATTTTACGCACTACTGCGTCGGTACGTGACAACGACGAACCTTCGGGCATTTTGACCCCGGCAATCAGGTACAGCTTGTCCTGCGTAGGGATGAATCCGCCCGGCACGGTTTTAAACATTAATCCGGCGGCGCACAGCAGCAGAACGTAGACCACAAACACGGCACCGCGACGGCTCAGCGTTTTGGACACTGCGCTTTGATAACGATGCGAACTGGCGTTAAAGAAGCGGTTAAACGGACGGAAGAGCCAGCCAAAAAGACGGTCGATAATCCGCGTTGGTACGTCCTTCGGTGCGCCGTGAGACTTCAGCAGTATCGCCGCCAATGCCGGTGACAGCGTCAGGGAGTTAATCGCTGAAATCACAGTGGAGATGGCAATAGTCACCGCAAACTGTTTGTAAAACTGACCGGTTACGCCGGATAAAAACGCCATCGGCACAAATACGGCGCAGAGCACCAGCGCAATCGCGACGATAGGACCCGACACCTCGCGCATTGCCTGATGCGCCGCCTCGCGCGGGGCCAGTCCTTCCTCGATATTTCGCTCGACGTTTTCCACCACCACAATGGCGTCATCGACCACTATCCCGATGGCAAGCACCAGCCCGAACAGGCTGAGCGTATTCAGTGAAAAACCCAGCAAATACAGAATGCTAAAGGTACCGATCACTGAAATTGGCACCGCGAGCAGCGGGATAATCGACGCGCGCCAGGTTTGCAGGAACAGGATGACAACCAGCACCACCAATACCACCGCCTCGAGCAGGGTATGCACTACGGCGCTGATGGAGTCACGCACGAATACCGTCGGGTCATACGGCGCGCGCCAGGTCAGCCCATCAGGAAAGCGGGTCGCCAGTTCGGCCATTTTGGCCCGTACGGCGTTCGACAAATCGATCGCGTTAGCACCCGGTGCCTGGAAAATACCGATCCCCACGGCGTCCTTATTGTTGAGCTGAGAGCGAAGGGCGTAGCTGCCCGAACCCATCTCGATACGAGCGACGTCTCGCAGCCGCACGATGGAGCCGTCCTCACTGGTTTTCAGAATGATATTGCCGAACTCGGTTTCGTCCTTCAGACGGCCTTGGGCATTGATCGACAGCAGATAGTCGCTGTCTTTCGGCATCGGCTCTGCGCCCAACTGACCGGCAGAAACCTGCACGTTTTGTTCACGTATTGCGGTGACGACGTCTGAGGCGGTCAGGCCACGTGCGGCCACTTTATTGGGATCGAGCCAGACACGCATCGCATATTCACCCGCGCCAAAAATCTGCACCTGACCGACGCCGGGCAAACGTGCCAGTTCGTCTTTGACTTTCAGCGTGGCGTAGTTACGCAGGTACAGTGAATCGTATTTGCCGGAGGGTGAATACAGATGCACCACGAGCGTCATGGTGGGCGACTGCTTCTGAGTCGTCACGCCTTGGCGCTGTACGTCCTCTGGCAGCCGTGCCGCAGCCTGCGCAACGCGGTTTTGCACCTGAACCTGCGCCTGATCGGGATCGGTTCCAGGGCGGAAGGTCACGGTGGTGACCAGGACACCGTCGGAGCCCGCGACCGACTTCATGTACATCATATTTTCGACGCCGTTGATTGCCTCTTCCAGAGGCGTAGCGACGGTTTCAGCGATTTCTTTCGGGTTCGCGCCGGGATATTGGGCGCGAACCTGCACGCTTGGCGGCACGACGTCTGGGTATTCGCTCACCGGCAGCAGCGGTATGGCTATCGCCCCGGTGACCAAAATTAGAATCGACAGGACGGCGGCAAAGATTGGCCGGTCGATAAAAAAGCGGGAAAAGTCCATGAGACGGCGTCCTGTTATTGTGCTTGTTCAGAGGCAATTGGCGTTAAGTTTCTCGCCATATCCACGTTTTTCGCGTTGACCGACATGCCCGGCATAAAGACCTTCTGCACGCCGTCGACTACCACCCGATCGCCTGCTTTCAGACCCTGCTGCACGATGCGCAGTCCGCCGGACATTGCGCCCATCTGAATGTCGCGACGTTCTGCTTTGCCGCTCCCGTCGACCACGTAAACATATTTGCGGTCCTGATCGGTCAACACCGCCTTGTCATCGATTAACAGAGCGCTAAACATAGGACTGCCGGGCATTTGCACGCGCGCGAACAGGCCGGGCGTGAAGCTGCGGTCGCCGTTATCGAGCAAGGCGCGCATGCGGATGGTACCGGTGCTGGCGGTAAGCTGGTTATCGGTGAAATCGAGCATCCCCTGATGCGGATACCCCTCCTCACCGACCAATCCAACGTGTACCGGCAGCGGTGCGTTGTTGTGCTTTGCGTCGCGAGCCATGGCCTGATAACGCAGGAATGTGCCTTCATCGACGTCGAAATAGACGTAAACTTTATCGAGTGAGACTAAGGTGGTTAGCACGCTGGCGCTGTCACCGGCGGTCACCAGATTGCCGGCGGTTATCATTGCGCGGCTGGCCTTGCCGTCGATCGGGGCGGTTACGCGGGTGAAATCGAGATTGAGCTGAGCCATATCCAGCTGGGCCTGTGCGGCCAACACGTCAGACTGGGCCTGAGCGGCGGCGGCGCGACGCTGTTCCCAAAGTTCTTTGGATACCGCCTCGGAACTCACCAGTTTTTCAGTGCGAGCCGATTCGCTACGAGCGAGATTGGCCTGATTTTTGGCATGCACCAGTTGGGCCAGAGCCTGCTCCTGTGCTGCACGATAGGTACGGTCATCGATGGTAAACAGCACCTGGCCTTTTTTTACTTCCTGGCCTTCGACATAGTTTACTTTGTCGATGTAGCCTGAGACACGAGGGCGAAGTTGAACGCTTTGCACCGCCTCAACCCGGCCGGTGAACTCGTCCCACTGTTTGATTGGTTTTACCACTACGGCGGCCACGCTGACGGCCGGTGCAGGCGGAGCTGAGCTCTGCGCTACGCTGTTGTCACACCCTGAAAGTAAAGCAACCATCAACGCTATCCCTGAAAGGGGGAGAGCAAGATGCGTACCAGAGCGACGCTCGCTTGGTATCACGAAAGGATTTTGCAGGCTAATCATTGTTTTAATGTCCGGTATCTATTGCGATGAACACGCGCTATCAGGCAGTCCTCCCCGGTCCTGTCCACCGGCGATGAGTCTTTTGACTGATATTTTTATGCGGATTTGCACCTGTCATAGGCACAATAAGGTATCAATTACTGATACACTATTTCATGGCGATTGTAGGGAGTGGCCTAGTAAAGTGCAAGAATTATTGTTGCACTTTATGTGCTATTCTTTATGGCGATTTGTTTTGATGTGTAACTATCCGCAATCGAAAAATTAAATGCAATAGTAAAACTTGCATTTTATTCAAAACTGCGTCAGCCTTAGCACAGGCTCTCTTGCGAGGGCAAAAAAAACACAGCGGGAGAGCGGACATGAAAACCGAAGATTTTATTCACGATCTGATCGACTGGATCGATAACAACCTCGAAGAACGCCTGGATATTAAAACCGTGGCCAAACGTGCAGGTTATTCACGCTGGCATTTGCAGCGCATGTTTAAAGAGCATACCGGGCTGCCGATGGGCGAGTATATTCGTGCCCAGAAGATGAAAAAGTCGGCGGATATGCTAGCCAGCAGCGGTGAAACCATCGTCAGTGTTGCAATTTCACTGGGGTTCGACTCACAGCAGTCTTTCACCCGCAGCTTCAAGCGTCAGTTCGGCCAAACGCCGGGGGATTGGCGTCGAGCCGAAAATGGCCAGCCTGCGGCACATGCTTGCCACTGATGCATTTTGGGCGGCAAACTGCCGCCGCATTACTCGGCTGCGCGATGCAACTCTCGGCTTAAGGCCATTAGCTGCGCATTTAGCGGCAACAACTTTTTCTGAATCGCATTGTATTTATCCAGCTGAGCCTGGTTGGCAAACTGCAAGGTGTTACCAGAAATAGTGACAGTTTTACCCTGACTTTTAATGAAATCGGCCTTAACAACAATGTTTTTCAAGACTTCTGGCAGCAGCGTGAATATCTGTTCTGCGGCCGCAGAGGGCTGTGAAACAACTTTGTTATAGGCCTGGTCATAGGTTTTTTTCAGATCTTCAGGCTGTTTCAGCCCCTCTCTCTGCGCGTCGGTCTCAACCTGCAGCAATTTTGTTTCTTCAAGCCACCTTGGACTTTTATCTGCCATTTTCTGCAGCTCGTCTCGTTGCTGAAGTAACGCATTGACTGACGTTAGCGCATTCATACTGCTAAATACCGGTACCAGCGAAGAGTTAAGCTCTGTTTCCATTTTCTGATGAAAATCCCTCATCACCGCGTAGTCTTTGATGTACTTACCGAAGGCCGTTTTCTGGTCCTGCGTCAGTGCAGGAAGATTCGTTCCCTGTGCGGTAATAATCTGCGCCTGTAAAAAGTCGATAAAGGCTTTACGCTGTGCAGGCTCCTTATCTCCGCAGGCTGCAATCGCTGTTACCAGCACCAACAGCAGGCTGGTTATCACTATCCTCCACGGCTTCTTTCCCTGCTTAACGGGTAGTTTGAACTTAGTTAATGCAAATACGCCCATGACTTACCTTCTCCTCTTCTGTAGTTCCCTCTTTATTTACCTTAGCTCAAGGGGGCAATTTATGTCCTTTCATCGACGGAGTGACCCTAGGCGTTGTTTTTTCTAAATGCATTGAGGTTTTCTGCCGAGCGTTTTCAACGTGAAATAGACGCTTTCATCAAGGAGAAATGGCAGGTATTTAACAGCAATAAGAAAGTGGTGTATTGAGACGTTAGGCTGGGAAGATTTCCGGCATCGTGAATGGAAAAGCGATGCCGGAGAAGAGGGCGTTAATGCAGTTCACTCAGCAGCTGTGCGCGAGTCCACGGTGGATGGCCGGTAATATAGGCCGCGAGCTGTTCAATCATGTTCTGAGTGGTGGCCTTATGGCCGGTGCTCAGCAAAATAATGGGCAAGATCAACATAATGGCCAGCTGTGGTAGCGTAAAATGTTTCACCGTCTGATGGCGATGAGCATAGAGGAACAGGCTGCTGGCAGAGAGTCCCAAAATCAAGCCGGTAATCACTTCGCTTGGCGAGTGCGCCTGCAACACCACTCGACTTATTCCAATCATAACGGGCAGGAGATAGCCGATGACTATCATCGTGCGGTGGATGCCGCGGCGATAGCCACCGCTCAGGAGCCACATTAATACCGGCCAGAAGGTGGCTGACATTGTGGTATGCCCGCTAAAACCTGTAAAATCATAGGTTGCGCTGCCAATTCCCCAGCCGAGAAAAAGCAGTTTTGAAACACTGACGATGAAGCCGGTGAGGCCAAAAGTAAATAACCAGGCCCAGGGAGTGAGTCTGCCCGTTACTTTCCATGCCATAAATAAGGCGATAATTATCCCGCTCGGCAGCAATAGCATACTGTCGCCAAAATAAGTCAGGCTATTCCAAGACAATAGGATTCCCCTTAATTAAATCTAACTTTATGTTTAAAAAAGATTTGTAATAAGAGGAAGTGTATCAGTAGGGGGACACTGAGTGAAAGCAAAATGACCTTCACTCAGCATCAGATAAATCATATTTTACCGCAGTTTATTCTCACTCTAAGAGGCGGTTGATTTATAGCCACATTTTTCGCGTGCTTTACAGGGCGTCGGCAATCGCCTGACCTAACTCACGCGTATTTCCCTTACCGCCGAGGTCGCCCGTCAGTGGGGCTTCGTCTGCGCCTCTGCTCAATACTTTTTCAATCGCCTGTAATACTTCTGCGCCTGCCTTTTCATAGCCGAGATGTTCCAACATCATGGCACCACACCATATTTGACCAATCGGATTAGCGATCCCCTTGCCCGCAATATCTGGGGCAGAGCCGTGAACCGGCTCGAAAAGGCTTGGGAACAGTCCCTCGGGATTAATATTGGCAGAGGGAGCAATGCCGATAGTGCCTGTGCAAGCGGGACCCAGGTCCGAAAGAATATCGCCAAACAGGTTGCTGGCGACCACTACGTCGAACCAGTCAGGGTGAAGTACGAAGTTCGCGGTGAGAATATCAATGTGATACTTATCGACATCAACCTCAGGATAATTTTTACCCATCTCTACGACACGCTGATCCCAGTAGGGCATGGTAATCGCAATACCGTTAGATTTTGTCGCCGAGGTAAGATGTTTTTTCGGTCTTTTTTGCGCCAGTTCGAAGGCATATTTCAAAATACGGTCGACGCCTGTTCGCGTCATTACCGTCTCCTGAATAACCACCTCACGCTCTGTATTGGGGAACATTATCCCGCCCACGCTAGAGTATTCACCCTCGGTATTTTCCCGCACGACATAAAAATCGATATCACCCGGCTTTCTTCCTGCAAGCGGTGCTTTTACGCCTGGCATCAGGCGTACCGGGCGCAGGTTAACGTACTGATCGAACTCACGTCGGAACTGCAATAATGAGCCCCACAGTGAAATGTGATCTGGCACCACATCGGGCCAACCGACTGCCCCGAAATAGATAGCGTCAAACCCCTTCAGCGTTTCATACCAGTCATCTGGCAGCATTTTTCCGTGCTCGAGATAGTAGTCGGCACTGGCAAAATCGAACCCCTGCCATTCCAGGTTAATACCATGTTTTGCCGCCGCTTTCTCTATCACCTTGATGCCCTCAGGCATCACTTCTTTACCGATGCCGTCACCGGGGATAACGGCGATTTTGTGTGTTCTTTCAGACATGCTGTAGGCCTTCTGCTGTTTTAATTTATTTATTGAGATAGGTTGCTGGAGATGTTTTATCGGACTGATTGAGTGTAAATGCTTCACTGGTGCTCAACAATTTGCTAAATATTTAAGGCATTCTTAACTTAAAGTGAATAATGATGTCCTCTACCGACGATCTGCGGTTTTTCACCCTGGTGGCGCGCCTCGGCAGTCTGACGGCGGTCGCACGTGAAATGGGATTGACCCTGCCTGCGGTCAGTAAACGTTTAACGCTCCTTGAACAACGGCTGGGTGTGCAGCTGGTGCTGCGCACGACACGACGTCTGGCTCTTACGCTAGAGGGAGAGCGTTACGTTGAGGGCGCTCGGCCGATCATCACGCAGATTGCCGAGCTTGAGAGCGCAGTTTCCAACAGCCAGGCGCTGTTAACCGGCCGTTTGAATCTCAATGCCTCGTTTGGGTTTGGCCGCCGTTTCATTGCGCCGCTCATCTCTTCTTTTCATCGGCTTCACCCCAATCTGGATATCGATTTACAGCTCACCAGCCAGCCGCTCAATTTTCTTGATAACAGCATCGATATCGACCTGCGCGTCGGTGAACCGCCCGACTCACGGCTGGTCGCGATTAAATTAATGAGCAACTCTCGCGTGGTGTGCGCGGCGCCTGCTTATCTGAAGAAGTATGGGGCACCGAATACCGTTACCTGCCTGGCGCACCACAACTGCATCGTTCTGCGACAGTACGAAAGCGATTATTCGCTGTGGCGTTTTACTAAAGACGGCAAGGAGTATGTGCAGAAGGTGAACGGGGATTTGTCCAGCAACGACGGTGAGACAGTCGTACACTACGCAAGGGATGGACAGGGTATTATTTTGCGCTCGCGGTGGGATATAAAGAAAGACCTCGAGCAGGGGGATCTTATTCCATTACTGACCGACTATCAGGCACCGGCTGCCGATATTTATGCCGTTTATACTTACAGGAAACACCTTCCAGCTCGGATTAGCGCGTTTATCCATTATCTGAAGCAGCATTTAAGCTAACCAGATTGTTTATTAGGCGGCAGGTAAAAGCATCGAATCCGACATGCCTGATCACCTGGCATGCCCTGAGCAGGGTGAGGCGATATTGATTAACTCATTGAAAATATCCCGTCTTTAATGAGTTTATGAATGCAAAACAACCGTTTCAATGTTTTTTGCTCTAAAAAGCAACGTTCAGGCGTGTTATCCTGACAATCCGTTAAAAAGCCGTTGACGCCGAGCGGCCATTACGGTTTAATGCGCCGCGTTGCCCGGATAGCTCAGTCGGTAGAGCAGGGGATTGAAAATCCCCGTGTCCTTGGTTCGATTCCGAGTCCGGGCACCATCATTCATACGGCGTGGGTCAGAGAAAGCTTCTGACTGGCGTGAGAAAGTTGGTGTTAGAATCTACTTTAAACTAAATAAAAGCACTCAAGATTTAGCATCAACTTCAAGAAGGGGACCTTTAAACGGGTTCCCTTTTTTTGTTGTTCGTCATCTTCACAGTCAATACCCACAAAGTCAATACAAGTAAGACGTTAGATTTAAGCCTCGCCACCTTCACGACGTATCCTGTTACTAAACTTACCCAGATTTTAAACGCTATCCATGTGGCAGCTCTTTTGAGTTAAAAGTGTTTTTGACCCAATATTTCTCCAAACCTATTCCCGTTTAGGATAATAGTTTTCTGGACTGGAAAACTGTGAAAGTTGACAGAGTGGGCATTGGTAAAGATAAGTTGTATACGAGCCGTTACGCCCCCTCAGATGCACTGGAGCGGGTCAAAAAAAATCGGGGTGTACTAATCAACGAGAGCAGGTCAATCTAGCCGACATTCATCCTTCATAAAGTTTCTCTTAAGTAAAGCGCCTGAACGCTCAAAAGTGGGTTGTCTTCGGAACCGCCTATTTGATATCGCTGGTATGTTATCAAATCGGTTAATTTTCGTTGAGGCAGGGATCCGTTTGGAAAAGTCAAACTAAGTCATGCTAAGACTATTTTTAAGCAGACAAATGCTGAGGGGCAGCTCTGAGCGAAGAACGGACGTTGGCCACTGACAGATGACTCGCGAAGTCACGGCGATACATTATTTAGAACTGAGTAATGTTAGTGTATTGTTAAATTCGCAAATAACTAACTGTACTGGAAATAGAAAATGCATCCGAAATACGTTTTCATTAACACTGTTGCGGTGTACGGAGGCAAGGTCAGTTCTGGGCAAAAAGCGGATCTTACAATCAGATCGAGTTAACAGGGCGGCACATGGGTAGCCAAGTGCCAAACTCAGCTTTCCCCATCCTGTTTAGTTTTAGCCGTCAGCTGGCATCTGTCTATCAGCGATGTTTTCGTTCATGTTCGATTAGCCATTCTTTGCGCGCAATGCCCCCGCCGTAACCGGTCATCGAACCATCTTCGCCGATGACTCTGTGGCAAGGAATAACTATAGCTATTCGGTTTGCTCCATTTGCGGCGGCCACCGCTCGTACTGCGTTAGGTTTTCCAATCTGCCCGGAAAGAGCTTGATAGTGTGACGTTTGTCCATAAGGAACAGCACTTAGCCCCTGCCAGACGGAGCGTTGAAAATCACTGCCTGGAGCATCGAGCGTGAGCTCAAACTTTTGTCGCGTTCCGGAAAAATATTCACTGATCTCTTTTTCCGCTTGTCGGGTATGACTATTCTCTCCTGACATTATTCGAGCATTCAGCAAACGTTGGAGATCACGGAATTCCGTCTCCAGCATTCGGCGGTCGGTAAACTCCAGCAGGCAAACTCCACGTTCCGTAGCACAGACGAACATTGGGCCTAGAGTCGTGGTAAATCGTTGAATTATAATTATCTGAGTCTGCTTTGTTGGAGCAACACCCGTAAGTCGCTTATAGGTATAAGCAAAACCACTCAATGATTCGTAGCCATTATCAAAAGCCACATCGGTGGCTGCGGACCCGCCCTTTAACTCCTGAAGTGCGATATTCACCCGCTGCATTCGTTGAAATGCCTGGAAGGTAATACCGTGGTTTTGTAGAAACCAGCGTCGTACCCGCTCGGGACTGATATCGTGCTTACGTAGCGCAGTGTCGCTTATTCGTGTTTTAAGGTTAGCGCGCACTAGTTCAAGTGCTTGTTCGATAAAAAACGGAGCTGTGTGCGCATTTTCAGTGGGTCGGCACACTTTACAGGGGCGAAAACCTGCATCTAGAGCAGATTTAAAATCTTTATAGAACTCGACATTCTCACGTTTTGGTTTCCTCGCCCGACATACCGAAATACAAAATACCCCCGTTGTTTTGACACCAACGAAAAACACCCCTGTATACTCCGAAGCGCGCTCAAGTAATGCCTGATACCAGACATTGCACTGGGCATTATCGAGAACTTTCATCAATGAAGACTCCTGCAAATGTTTGCTGCGACTGGATAAGCAGCATTAAATCTTTAAGTTTCGATTGAATAGCTGAATGAACGAAATTTCCCATAGAAATACGACTTACCCCCATTTTACCCAGCCTTTCAAACGTGGGAAGATCTGGCATACACATGACGTTTAATGGAATATTAAGCTCTTTGGAAAGGGTCTCAATATCTTTTTCTGACGTCAGACATGGGACAAAAAGCCCGTTTGCCCCCGATGCTTCATAAAGTCGGCCACGTAAAAGCGTTTCCTGTAAAGCATGTTTATGATTAAGTAGGTAAGTATCAGTACGGATATTAAGAAATAGTTGATAACTCTCGTTGTTCAACGAATCGCGGATCTCTTTTAATTGACTGGAAAATGCAACCGCATCATCAAGTTTTCTGAAACCGTTAACAACTCTGCTGTCCTCAAGATTTATACCAACAACTCCAAGCTGCGCGAGACGTTTAAGATTGGTCGTTATCTCATCAGTTGTGCCACCAAATCCCGCTTCTACATCAACACTTAATGGTAAGCTACTGACGGATTGGATACGTGTGACAATGTAGAGCAATTCCTCAAAAGACATTGCTTCTCCGTCTTCGTAACCTAAAGTTGCAGCAATCGCTGCACTTGAAGTACCCATGGCCTGATAGCCCGACTGGTGCGCCATAATCGCACTAGTAGCATCCCAGACATTGGCGATGAGTAATGGTTTGTTTTGATGGTGAAGTTCCGTGAAGTTCATGATTATCTCCTTTAATAAAGTACAGGATGAATCTAGAACATCCGATGAAACACTCACAACCGAAAATTAGACGACCATTTTTTTAAACCGCTATAAGTACTGATCTGCTCGGTTTGATTAATATAGCTGGTGCTAGGCAACACCAGGGGACTGCTTTGAGCGAGGAACAGACCTTTTCTCTGAGCAAATCTCAGCACACGTCAATAAAGCCTATTTCTTAAGCAGGCATGCAGGCAGCATTGAGCGAGAAGCGGGGGTTAAACATGTATGTACTAAATAAGCTAGCCCGCTGATTAGCAGGCTTAAGGCAATTATATTTTTAACATGTATATGCAGGAACTGACGATTTCCCCGTTATCGGTAGTAACATTGACGGGCACGCGCTCATATTGACTACCTTCAAATTCGTCAAGCACTTGCCAGTGACGTTGTAAATTCTCTGACGTAAAAATGAATCCTTGTACGCGATTGCCTGAGTTATCCAAAATAATACCGGGATAACCCATTTCGGCTCCCCAACCCTCATTGATTAGAGAGCCTGCAACATGCCCTTCGCGCCATGTACCACCTATCTTTTCGAGAATATGAGCGTTAGGACGGCCTGGTCCCAGCGTTCCGTAAACAAACAGACTTTCCATGCATCCTCCTGTAAAAACAATAATTAGGATATCTCATTATCTACGTTTTCATCCAGAGCAGTGCGAAGAAAATCCATCAACGTCTGCTTCTGGCACAGAGCGGATATTTGAAAACTTGCGCTACCCTGGACATATGAATTTCGGTTATATGACAGTTTACAACTGCTATAAAACTATGGTTACTTACTCCAGAGCCTCAATTTCTTTTTTAATTCTTCAACTTGAAGTACTTCACTACCACGATGAATCATCGCGTGACAGTTCGGGCATAAGGGAATCATGTCGGTTACAGGATCGACAACGTAGTTTTCGCCAATAGTATATAATGGCTTAATGTGGTGTACATGAATGAAACCTTTCCCATGTTCGCCATAGACCTTCTCAAAATCGAAGCAACAGCATTTGCACGTAGTACCGTGATACTGTATGCAAGCATGTCGAGCCTTGGGATCACGTTCGTAGTGGTTTACTGTAACCTGCGTCTTAGCCCCTTCGACAAAACTTTCAGACGATGGGATTTCATCAGGAAATGGATTCGGTAGGAAATCTGCGTACCATACATCACCTTCTTTTCGAAGATAACGTTTGTTTAATTCACGCTCAAAATCCTTTATTACTGCAACCTCCGGATTATCTGGATGTTCTGAGAAAACCATATTAAAGGTGAAAAGTTCGTATCCTTCGTGGGCTAAACGGATATGTTCGAGTGCCTGTGTGTAGCCCGGTTGCTTTTTATTGTTAGAGTTGTATTCCCATTTCTCTCGGAGAATTACAGAACGCTCCTGATCTCTCTCAACATCCCAGGAACCAAAAATAACCACCTTCTTATCATGGTTAACAAACGACCAACTCCACGTCCAGTTATTGCAAGTAGCCCCGAGTGACTGGATGAATTCTTTCCTATTCATATGAAACCTTTAGTTAGTTAAATTAGGCTTGTCGAAATGATTGTAAGATCATAAAAATGATTCGTTAGTTTACCTATTTTTAAACGGGCAGATAAGTTGGATCAGCTTGTACGCTGAATATGCTGCGTGGGTTTGTGACCTATTTCTTGCTAATTAACAAAGACTGATGTTAGCAACGTCCGCTTCTGGCACCAAGTTGACCCTCAGAAGTGCCACGAGGTCAGGTAAAAGCGAGAAGCGGAAGTTCGAAATTATTATCAACATGGAATAGAGCATGATGAAAAACTCAGTGCAATATGAGGCGGGTCAACTGTATGCTTTTCAACTGTAGTACAGTATGTTTTCATATTGACAATCAAGCCCTTGGAATCGAATATGGCTATTCGGAAAAGTATCCCAAACGAAACTAAATTGCGGCTGTTTTCGACGTCGGCAGGTCATTGTCAGAAACCAGACTGTCTTGAGCCACTTTTCCCAGCAGAGATAGGCGGTGATAAGCATATAGCTGAAATGGCACATGTCATTCCTCATGGTGATACTGGGCCCCGCCACGAAGAGAGACCTGCTGAGGAGTTTGAGGCAGACTCATTTGAAAACCTCATACTGCTATGTTCAACTTGCCACACTATTATCGATAAAGCGCCTGAGTCATTCCCAAGAAGCACGATTTTAGACTGGAAGAGCAACCATCTTGCAGCCTTAGCGCACAAGCAAGCTATTATTCTTTATGAAAATAGAAGACAAGCAAGAGAGTCTGTCATAGCAGCTATGGATGAAAGTAAGGCTATATGGAAAGAGTTCGCTCCTGTTGAAGGGGCAAAGTCTGAGTTCAATCCTGAGTCTGAAACGGCCCAAATATGGTCGCATAGGATGAAAAGTGTCATTTTACCTAATCACTTCCGCATTCAGGCGATCATAAGCATGAACTTATGCCATCTGACAGCCGAAGAGCGGGAAACCTTTGCACAATACAAAGAGCATGTTCGTGGACTTTCTGAGCGCCATGTTTGTGGTGTTTCTGGAAGGGCCATTCGTTACCCTCAAGATATGGATGGAATATTTTCATGAACTGGCAAGTTAAATTTGCACTTGAAAATATAAATTACCACTTCAAAAAAGCAGGTTTCGCAGAACATATCGCTGACGATGCTATCAGAATTTCTGTCCACGACAGACCTGACACATTAGCTATTATTTCCGCATCATGTGAGATCACTATTGAGATAGCTAAGCAGTATCATGAAAAATTCCCTGACTTGAATTTTCTCTGTGGTTACAGAAAAGAGTGTGTGTGGACAGGTGAGGCTATCAACTACTTAAGTAACGCAAAAATAGGATGGGGCAATGCAGGCACCTTATATTCTGCCCTTTCAGACAATAATGTTAATATTGCTTCTCACAAAGATTATTTTTTCTCGTATCGGCTTATCACTCAAATGGGAGTTGTAAGAAGTATAGAGCGGGAGTTTGATCGCGTATTCAATATTGATTTAGCCAATGGTCGCAAGCTGAGGGTGGGCATGCTACTTGAATACGAGCCTACAGCTGATGCCGTGCGATCATTTTGGGAAAAGTTTGGTCCTGTTGATGTGATGTGGAACATTAATCCTAACGGTGATCCTACTAATAATGCCCTTGCAGCAGGGCGTGAACTTGGTTGCGGAGTCATGAAATGGTCAGAATTCAGGGAATTAATTCTTCGCCGTTGATGTCGGTAAGCGACGTGGCACGCCACCTTTTAAAAACGTGCCAAGCATTGAAGTTTTTTGAATGTTTTATGTTTGGTTCGTCGCTTTTTGGGGTTGGAACTGATTACGATATGTTGGTTATAGGCCCTGCTGGAGAAGCATTAATCCAACTCAAAGCAGAGCTGAAGCTTGCGGGAGCGGAATTGCCGCTGGATATTTTATACATGCTTCCAAAAGAGGCGGAAGAAACCGATTTTGTTGTAAAACAAAAATGTGTATCCCTTACCCATTTAGTGACCCTGGATTCACTGGTTGTGTAACTTTAAGAATCCCCGTTTTGTTTGCAGAATTTTGGACTACAAACTTCCACTTTCGGCACGAAACCGACCGTAGCTGCATCAGCGAGCTGCTATGAGCGAGGAGTGGAGGTTGTTTCCTGCCTGCATTTATCGTGACTTCCATGGTCACTGAAGTTAGACAACTTACCAATTGCTTTCTATACATTAAAAAGTGTAAATTATTGTATTAACTTCAAAAAACCAGCATCCGTGAGGGAATTATGAAAAAAAGTCGTGGTTCACGTGGTCATGTGCATATATCAAATCCAAAGTTTACCGGAATCAGCATTACATTAGCCAAAAAAGATAACCCAGATAGAACGATAAAAGCCTCGATAAATTCAAAGTTTATTAATATAAAAAATGGGCGTGTAAGTTTAAATTCCAGACAAATAAAAAAAGGCAGCTGGGCAATCGTTTCAAGTGTAAATATTACCATTCCCGAAAACGTACCTAAAATGACTACTAGCACAGGGCCTAAACGTGCAAATATTAATAAGGTACTGTAATGATTTTAGATAAAATACAGCAAACGTACTATGCTGCAAGCAGTTCACTATCAAATATTAATAGGCAATCATGCTTAGGTGGGATTGCATTGATATGGTTATTCAAGGGAAGTATCAGCAAAAGTACATTAACTGACCCATCTGAATCAATCCTATTGTTCCCTAATATATTATATTGGTCATTAGTTTTCCTTGTTATATCTTTAATAATGGATTTTTTACAATATGCTGTAACCACTATTATTTGGGGCGTATACGGTTACAGAAAAGAAAAATATCTTGAAAGGAATATGTTTGATAAGGAAACACATATTTCATAAGAACCTCCAGATTGTATAAATTATCCAGCACTAATATTGTTCTGGGTAAAGATAGTATTATCTACCTTAGGCTTTTATAAGCTAACGACATTTATGCTTACGATAACCATTGGATATTGAAAGATAATACAATCATTTTCAATTCTTTCAACAGATTATCAAGTTCATTAATAAACATCTATTAGTAAGCCTGAAACGAAGAGTATGGATTAATAACCCATGTTCTTCGTTTTCAGGAATGTAGGAGTTTGGTAGCACTGAACGTTAAGGTAGATATCATCGCGTGGCTTTTAAAGCAGCAGGACTGATTTCAGTAAGGTCCTCCGGGCAGTTGATAGTCACTGGACTTTCTGCATCGTCATACCCGATGGGTCGTCTGGGCTGTAGCATTGGAGTAGGCGACAACACTGCCTGCCATAATTAGGGGGCGGACGATTTCGGAAAAGTTCTGATCTGCCCCACGCAGAATGACACAAAGCACAATGTCGGCAACTTCCGCACCTAGCACTAAGCGGACTGTTATGGCATAGCATTTTATTGTCTTGTTTAGATATTTATTTTCCGCCCACATTTGCATTCATTAGCGGTTTTTCCACCTATTCCGAGCTACAGCTGTGCACGGGACACGACTAAATCTTCTGAGCCGTCTTTATCTTTGTCCCCGGGCAATAAGGGCCCGTACGCAATCCATTTTTTTGTTTTGCCGTATTCAACCGCCTCCTTAAGAATCTCACTCTGCATGGTTTCTTGCCCAAAAGACGTTGAAGTTAGCGAATTTGCTTCATTCCGCTTTTCAACTCGGAAGCTGCAACAGCTGTCTCACTTGCCGAGGCGACGATTAGACTGCCGTACTGGTATCGTTTGCACCGGTTAATTACACAATTAACATAATGACGGAGCGTGACAAGCAATAGGGAAGTTCCCGGCTCAAAAGCATCCTGAACAATGGCGATATTTTTCTGCGGTGTTCGGCGGCGTCAGCACTCTGCTTCAGACTGAACAGTACCCATAATTTCACTTTGATTAGGCTTAAACATTGTATTAAGACTACCTCAAATTTTAAGAGGGTCGATGTGAATGGATATTCAGGGGACTAATACAAAAAATTTAAATCCTAAAACTCAAAAAGCACCTTCATCTCTACCGACAATCCCTTCGCAATCACCGATATGACTTCCAGCGTTGGATTTCTCACCCCGCGTTCGATACCGCTGATATAGGTTCTGTCTAACCCGCATTTATGCGCAAAAGCCTCCTGCGACAAACCCGCCTGCAAACGAAGACTTTTAACTCTTAGGCCAAAGGTGGCATGTAACGCTTTTGATTTTTCCATATAACTAGAATCCGGTTTTGTTGTCTATCAGACCACGGACTATGAGTAACAATTTAGGTTTGTGTGTTACTATTGTTACTCATAGTCTACATAAAAAGGAATGGTTAAATGGAATTAAATGACTGGCATCCAGCAGATATCATTGCTGGAATAAAAAAGAGTGGGACTACCCTAGCGGCCCTTTCCAGAAATGCGGGTTTATCATCTTCGACATTGGCTAATGCTTTGCAGCGGCATTGGCCTAAGGGAGAGAAAATCATCGCTGATGCTTTAGGAAAGAGTCCTAAAGAGATTTGGCCATCTCGTTATCAAAGCTGTCCAAGAGGTGAGTGAGTCGTGAAAGTAGGGCGTAATCTATTAGGCAGGGAACGTAGAGACGTTCCCTGAAATGATGATTAGCACTCAACGAATGCTATCGGTGTAAAGCGCTAATTCTCTCTCGAGAGTCTTACCTGCTACGTCCATGTTTATATCGATGTACTCCATCGTGGTGGCCAGGCTCCTGTGGCCCAGCATTGATTTTACGAGCTGTAAGTTGCGATCGGGTGCCATCATAAGTACGGTCGCTAACGTGTGTCTAAAGCGATGTGGTGAAACGGCAAATCCGCACTCCTTTGACAATCGTCTAAAGAAAGAGCGAATAGGCTGCAGAGGCGTAATTACCGGTAGAAAAGCTCTCTCTTTATCAAGACATAGGAAGCGGTTCACATTGAAAATATGATCAGAAGGCCCAGCACCACAATCTTCAGCCTTAGATATAAGGTAGGCCAACCTTGGCCAGAGCTGGCTCACTACTGGCACACTCCATTCTCTGTAGTTTTTACTGCCTTCTAAGCGAAGATCAATGCTGGAATTCGTTAAGTTTATGTCTTTCAACCTAACGTGAAGCAACTGGTTTTGACGCATGCCGGTGTAGCGTAAAGTATCGACTACTGTCCGCCAGAACCAGAGCGGAAAAAGTGCGCAGTTTAGGTCTCGTCCAACGGCGTCAGACTCTTTTTCCTCGAATTGCTGCATCACCAGATAAACACGTGTCATCTGCGATTTCTCGAGTGTCTTCTTTCGCTTTTTAGGGGAACGCGCTGATACCTTATTGAAGGGATTGTCACGTGGGCTAATCCGTTTTGTTTTTAATGCGAAATTATAAAGTGCCCGCATGTGGGTGACTTTATTATTCCAGGTGTGAGGGGACAACTTTTTTTCGTTTAAAACCAATCTTCTCCAACGCAGTATGTCTTTGTGGTCAATGTCCTCTGGTTTGACATTGGGTCCTATAAATTTTCTAAAGCCTCTAAGGACTTTGATATAACTATCTTCGGTAGCGCCACGAAGTAATTTATGAAAAAAGTACTCTTCAGTCATCCAATCCCAGTCGTCATCTTTTATATTTATATTATTTTTCATGGCCTTATTTCCTTGGCTTTTTTTGAGTTATTCCGGATTTTAGTCGATCGCCAAATATCGGCTATCTTCGGGGGTGAGTGAGAAGACTAGATTACTTTTAACAAGGTATCCTTTTACCTTTTTGAAACGTCCTTTATGTTCCTGAGATTGATAAATTTTTGCCCAGTAAAAGCGGCCAGTACTTTCATGTTTGTGGTTGCGAAGAGCTTCAAATGCTCGCTGAACTCTTTCTCGATCTTCCGCAGGCTGAGCGACGGCTTTGAGATACTGATAAAAAATATCGGGTACCGGTAGCAGTAAATAACCTGCTCCGATGTGTAATCTGCTTGTAGGAAGGTTTACTGTGATGTCCCCTGATTCAAGACCTAGTATCATCCATTCCCAAAATGCATTGCCTTCATGAGTTTTCTTATTAGGAAGAGGTTCAGATATCATTGGTTCAATTAAACAACTCTCTGGGGTTGCTTCAACTTTTGTTTTATTATCCTCAAGCTCGGAGTGGGGGAATGCACTATTGATCAACGGCCTTCTTATTATTATTTCTGAATTGTCCATTAAGGGCTGGCTATCTGATGTTTCTAGACTATTACTTAGAGAAAATAGCGGTGTTTGAACAAGCTTTGCAGCTTCGAGTAGCAAATCGTCTATTAATTTTATAGGCATTGAATGACCACAAAGGCCATTTATTAAGCATTGTAATGCTTGAGGGTAAATTATTAGCCAATCAATAGCACCTTCAGGCAAGAGCTGGATAGCCTGAAAACTGGCGATAGATTGCATATCTAACTTTGGTTGTGGAGAGTCACGAAAGCGGAAACGATAGGGCATAGAGGGCACAGTCGTACCCAGCAGCCACCGCTGACCGTTTTGCAATTCACCTTCGAATGAACTTAATAGGGGTAAGTGATAAAAGATTGCGGCCCAATAAACTACAGCATTCCAGATCATACATTCCGAAGCCTGCTCTTCTGCTGAAGAGTTTGGAGGCAGCATGTAACCTTTTAAAAGTCTAATTGCGCAGGATACAAACTTGATGACCATATCTCCGTAGCCACCGGAGTATGACCAAGGGCCAGATAGCGCTGCAGGAACGTTCTGAACCTGAGCTAAAAGACCCTCGAGGGGTAATAGATAAAACTGTCGGTGCAATGCAGCAGGAAGTAATGAATATTTCCACAACTGCTGTATAGCAAGCCGGCGTGAATTCATATCAATCAATGCACTTCCTGTTAGTGGGGTAAAAAAGTCAGATTTTAGCGGAGTTTCATTGGCAGAATTTAAGGCACGCTCCTTCCTCCGATTTATCCTTAAGAAGTGCGCGATTTGATTAAACATAATCGTAAACCATTATTTTTATAAGCTGCATAAGTTAAGCACATAGGATGTGTATACTATGTTCAGCGGTTTATAAGTTTTAGAGTAATTAAACCTGTAATAGGGAAAGTAGCCTAAATGTCTTTTTTAATTGCAAGTGGTTATTGTTTCACGATTTCTCTGTTATGCAATTACAAACGAATAGTTATAAGGTAGGAAGTTTTAATTCATGTGTGAAGTGAAAAGAATAATTACCTGATTTATCATTGTGTGAAGAAGTTACTCTTCTTAGTGGTACGTCGTCAATGATGCAATTATTACCTTGATCACATAATTAAATGTAACAATGATGATGTGAATTTTTCTAATGATGTGGGTCAATGCTTTTATATTAAAGATTGTTTAATTATTACCTGTTCACAATAGGGTTTAAATCTAAGGCAATTGGCAATTGGCTTTTGCTTCATGTCTATTAATGTTAGTAGTATTGATTGGTGCTATCGGCAAATCATTTTTTTAAAAACAGGACCTTATCCTTATGCTTAAGATGAGAATGGACACTGGATCAGAGCCACGAGTCTTAACGCCCCCACGGCGAATGGTCGCGCAACCCCGTCCAGATTAAATATTGTATCAAAGATTATTAGTAAGGTTAAAAGAAATGCATAGTTAGTGAATTGCTGGAATCTATTACTCATATCTTACTCGAAACTCAGTCAAAAAAGCCCTTTGCAGGGCTTAGTTTTCTGGGTATTCATTAAAGAGTGAGCAGCCTTGCCCCGCTCGTGATTTCAATTTTCAAGCCGTAGCTGAAGAAGCTTGGTTAACCAATGGCGGCTCACCCGAAACATTAATAGGAAAACCATTTGTGACTAAATCACCTTCGATTTGATTAATGGAATCTACGTTTTCTGTTAGCAGATTACCGCTTGTGACATGTTTACCGTAGGCATAGCAATCGAATCCTTGAATTTCATTGATAGGTTCGCAATAACTGTGCTTCACTTCACAATCAAAGACTGCTGAAACTTGGGCAATCACGTTCGCACAAGGCGGCGTCCAGGGAGAATCAAACAACACCTCAATATAGCCAATATCTCCACGCTCCCATTTAAGGCCATGTCCTGATGGCCAAGCAATGTCGAATACCCTCGCGTTGAGGCTCGACAGACTTTCTATCCCTTTCAGAAGGTTTCCATCGCCATTGAGTTCACTGGCCAAACGAGTCGGCATAATCTGTATCATGTCACAGGGTTGCGACCGTTCAGGCATCACTGAGAGTTTTTCCCAGCATGCACCTGCACCAATAGAGTCTATTAAGGTGAGCACACCAAACCAGTCTGCGTATTGTCTCGTTAAAATCGGTCCAATGATTTGTCGTGAAACTTCAGGAATGTTCTCCCACTTCACCCCGTTTAGCCCAGTTTGTTGATACAGCCGCTCAATAAGCCTAACCGCTTCAATATCAATGACTGCGTCATTCTGCAATAGGGATAGCCATTGTTCAAAAGCGTTATTCTGGGCATTCGCAGCGCCTAACCCTTTAGGGATTAAGAACGGGTAGGGCGGATAGCTTAACGTCTTAACCGGTTTTAATATTCCAGCTGTTCCTGCCAGGAACATACGAATGCTCTGCTGCACAGCATGGCGATAATGTGGCGTATTTACTCCTGATATCCAGTCTTGTGCCACGTCAATGCAGACAGACTTACCCGTAATTTCCAGACGGTTCTCGCACCATTCGGTCATGGTATTTTCCTCTTTCACAACTTGAAGAGAGGACAGCATCCCATGAGGAATAATGTCCTCATGGGATAGCAACGCAGAACAGCTTGTACGTTACTCGGTGGTTAATCGATAGCGGCCATAATAAGGGCGGCATCTTGGTGGTCTAACGCATAGTTTCTCAGTGCGTAATAAATCGTGATGTCTTTTTCTTGTTCAGTGGTATTTGCTATCTGGTTTAAAACGAACAAAGTCACTGTGATTCCAAAGGCATCAGACGACATTTCTCCTTCAAAGTAATTTCCGTTAACTCTGACTGACCAAGTTGGTCTGAGTGTAGGAACCAGATAACAAACAGAATCAGAGATCATTCGGGCCTTCCAGTAGTCCCCCTCATAGTCAGGGGATAAACATTCAGCCATTCTAAAAATCTGATTAGCAAAAACCTCCAACTTGAGATCGCTTCGGATGCCGAGATTCTTCTTTATGGCTTCGAACAGCGCAAGCCCATCTTCATCAGGCGAGCACTCAGTATTGGATGAATTGTTCATAGGGAACTCCGTTTGAAAATGACGGAGTCACCCTTCCTGAAGGAGAGGATATCTCCATCGAGGAAAGTCAGTCTGCCAGGCAAACTGACGGATGAATCAGGCTAGATGCGAAGCAGCGAACACTACATGCAAGTTGCCTGGATTGCGTTTATAAACTAGATGACCTGTAACCACCCGAGGGTGCTTCTTTCTGGTTACTGAAGCTTTAGATTGTTGTCGTCGGGACAACACGAATACCTTGTGACTATAGTTTGTTGCATAAACTAGTCCACTGTTAACTATGGCATGTTATTTACAATAAAATTATTAGTTACAACATACAATTAATGGGGAACCGATCGTCACTTTGATATCGTGGACTTTGGCAGTTTAAAAGCAGAGATTGGTCTCGCTAAATATCTATTAATATTACAAACTAAATCTCTCAAAGGTACAAACCATCGATTTAATGTTTGGCTTTTTATTCGTTTAGTCTATCTTTAAAACAAGCGTTTTTAAGCCAAAGCCTGTGTAAAGTCAGTCTTTTCTTGTTGACGGGCTGTCCACCACGGGTAGAATGATTTCAATTTCGCTGGAGGGATGGCTATGATCGTTGAATTCAAAATCAAAAGAAGTGAAAAAAAAGAAGAAAAACAGAACGTTGTACCAAGTCGTTCAAGTGTTGTAGTCGGTAAGTTCTCTTCAGAAGATGAACGAGTATTGCATGCTATCGTGAAAAGAGCCGAGAAGCTCAAGTGGTGAGTTTTTGTACTTTTTTAATAGTGTACATCTGATCTATAGTGGTGATCTCATCTTTGTAAAGAGAGCACCACATTATGAATTCAAACACAGCAAAACAAAATCCTACTAGTATTCCTTCATCATCTTCATCTTCAGATCAATCCTCTGACTCAATAAAAATGATATCTGCTAGACAGTCCAATGAGCTTATCATAGGATTTTGCGGAGCTATTGGTTCTGGGGTGAAATCAGTTAGACTTGCCTTTGAAAGTAATCTCAAAAAAATGGATTATGAAATTCATCACATTCATCTAAGCTCTTTGATGAGCGAAATTGATAATGATAGTAAGAACACGTTTGCTAATTCATATGAACGTTATATTTTTAGACAGGAACAAGGCAATCGCCTCAGACAAAAATTCAACTCTCAAATTATGGCAGAGGCTGCAATTTCCGAAATAACAAAGATAAAACAGAAAGTTAAAATTAAAAATGGAAATGAAAATGATGAGTCGAAATTCACTGGCAGACATGCTTATTTTATTGATCAATTGAAAAATCCCCAAGAGGTAGAACTACTCAGATTGGTCTATCAGAATAACTTTTATTTAGTTGGCGTACTAAGAAATGAGTCTGAGAGGAAAAGAAATCTACGCGATGAGACTATAATTCCAAAGGATATTGATGATTTGATTCATAGAGATAGAAAATCAGGAGGTGGAACAGGTCAGCAAACGGAAAAAACTATACTAGATGCGGATTTTTTTATAAGAAATAATCATAGTCATGTATCTTATCTTGATTCGAAAATTAATCGTTTTGTAAATTTAATTCACGGAAAAAACGGTGTATCTCCATCATTTCATGAAAAAGGTATGTTTAATGCGTATTCAGCATCTCTACAATCTGCTTGTTTATCCCGCCAAGTTGGTGCAGCAATTCTAGATGAATCTGGTAGCATAATTTCCACAGGGCGTAACGATGTGCCTAAAGCTGGGGGAGGGCTTTATACCTATGAAGATGCGGAGCATGACTATAGGTGCATTCATAAAGGTGGTAAATGCTATAATGATTTTCATAAAAATAAGATTAAAGATGGTATTACCGCTGAATTAAAGAAGAATTTATCGGAGTTTATGGATAAAAGTAAATTTCCTGATTTTATTGATGAACGCACATTTGATTTTATTTCTCAAAAATTATTATCTCAGCCAATTATTGATAAAATAACTAATGACATTTTCAATGAAACCGCGATTAGTGATTTGATTGAATACTCTAGAGCAATACATGCAGAAATGGATGCAATAACCTCTCTTGCAAGAAGTGGTGATGCATCAACTAAAAATAAAATTATGTTTACAACCACATATCCTTGCCATAACTGTGCTCGTCATATTGTAGCCTCAGGCATTAAAGAAGTTTACTATATTCAACCATATGAAAAAAGTCTGGCATTGGATCTTCATGATGATGCTATCAATGATAGTAATACGCATAATGAATCTAAATTGAGCTTTATACAATTTGATGGAGTTTCACCTAGACGTTACCATAAGTTCTTCTTCGCTACTGCAGAGAGGAAAAATGCAAATGGAATTGCAGTTCCTTATGCAACCAAATATTCTAATCATGTCGATATCCAACTGTTGGATAGTTATCAAGAAATTGAAGATAAAGTTACTGAAGCTTATTCTAAAAAAATAGGGCTAATTTAGGTTTTTCATTGTAATTTTAAATGTAAGTTTAGAACCCGTTGCTGTGAGTAAATGATTTTTATCATGGCAATGGGATTTTTTAATTTTATCCTCTCTAATTTTTAATAATTTTTTAAATGCGCAGCTATTATATGAATAATGTGGTTTTTACAAAAAAATAAGGTATGCAGAGACTATTATTCTAATAGCTGCTTTTTATATGTTAATACTTACTCATTATGGGAATGTGTTTTAAGATACTTATCAAGATGCTCTAATTTTTCAGCCAAAATAAAACCCAAGATTTCTTTATCTGCAGCATCTGTTACTTCAATCCCTGCTTGGGATAAGGCTCTGCATTGATCGAGGATTTCTTCAGCCGTAAGAGGATTTGAATCATACATATCGCACCTCTGGATCGGTACGAATAAATTGTAGGTAGATAGAATGATTGATAGTAGCCATGTGGCCGCCTCGTGGTAATTGAAGAGTTCAGCTACCACTTGAGACGCCAATCTCTTGGGTGGTAGCCCAGACAGGGTTGGCGTAACCGGTTACCACGTGACCCGGCGCTCCTTGCGAAGCCCCTGCTTGAGCTACCATTGAGGTGCGCGCAAGTTATGCCAAAAACTAAACATTTTGTAAATGATAGTTTTTGCACATGGTCATTTCCAGAACGCCAATTCTGGCTACGGAGTATATTGTAGCGTAAGTAGTGTACTCCTATTTTAGTTAATAGAAATATTATAAAATGATTATTTCATTTGATTGATTATTATAAAAAATTAACAGGATTTGATTCAAATTCATTAATTTTAAAAGTTGTTAACTAATTTCAACTAAATTATGACAAGACAAGTTAGTTGATTAAAATAGCTTATTGATTGGTTTTATTTTAATCCATAAAACTAAATATCAGTTTTTAAGCCATAAACCCTCTCAACGTAGCGTCCCCGCCCGTCGCCGTGTCCTAAATCCATCGATGTTAGCGCGGCTGACTCCCTGCGGGTAAAACCTTCGGCGAGATAATGACGCATAAGATCTTGCGCCCAAGCATAGCGGAGGCTGTGGGGTGAGTATTTACCGATAAGGCCAATTTTTGTAGTAGCCGACCGCCAAAAATTCATTGCTCTCCTAAGGTCCGGTTTGTCGATAAGTTTACCACCGTGTAATTTCGTATATCGGATCGCCTGTTCAATTACTCTTGTAATCGCCTGTCGACATAAAACCTTTGATGTTCGAGCTCTTCCACCTTTGGTTCCAAAAATTACAGTGACCTTATCTTTTCCCTGACTTAACTCTTTCTGCCAAGTCTTCAGCGAAGCGCTGCACTGTACAGCTTCTTGTGATCGTAGCCCCATGAGGCGTGAAAGTTGTAATGCAATCGAGAAGCCTTCATCTATCCGGAATGCTTGTGATATCACCTCTTGGTATTTGCCTTCAGGAATAGCTAATTTGGTTCCCGCCCGGCTTGCTCCACCTAGTCCTAATCTGCTGTTAGTTAACCTCTCTGAAGCAAAAAACTTATCGCGGCCTGCTTGACGCATTATTGACCGCAGTCCAGCCATTTCATTCTGCAGGGTACGTAAGCTGATGCTTTCTTCGAGCCGAGAGGTTATATAACTTTCGATATGTTTGGCTTTGAGATGCTGAATATCTCTAACCTGGATATTTAGCTTTTGGAGATATTGACTAAATCTCTCAGCCATCTTAATTCTATCGTGAACAGTTTTATGGCTTCCACCGGCCATCTTCGCTAAGGTTTTTGCCTCCTTAATAAATTGGCCCATCCCTTTATCCTTTTATGATGGCTTATACTTTACTACTTCTCTGACGCATGGGGATTACAGACTCAACGATTAGCCATGTCTGTTCTGAACAATGCCTGTGCGCCAGAGTGGGTGCAGTTGAGGTATTGCGAGGTATCAGTTATGCACACAGTGCAGCTGCCTGCTATAGCAGGTAATCCTCTCAGGCTTGCGCCTGCCTCGGCATTGGTTCAGTTCTCCTGATAGTATGTTATTAGCGCGGGATTGCGTGATGTCAGATTCAGTGTCAGTAGCGACACCGGCAGAGTTCAATGCGTGCAGCGGAGTTTGCTGTGGCGTCACTTTCAAGCGTTGGCACGCGGAAAGTGACGCCAAATATCTAGATACTTCTACTTTTGATCACCCTAAAGCGTTTCTCTCAGATCTATGAAACATTAGCTTGCGGATATATTAAGTCATAACTAATATATCCCACTATTGTGTAAATTAAATTATATATGAGATGGCTAATCCAATGTGCTATTAAATGCTTATTCATTAGTGATGATTTTATGTATGACTGTTTCTTCATTTAGTTTAAAAACCCATTTGGTGCGACTTGTCTAACTTATCACTAAGTTTTGTATGCAAGAATAAAAATCGTTAAAGGGTTTTTGCCAACGACCTCTTGATAAAAACTCACCATAGTGTTTTATGATTTCATCTTTTTTTAGTTTTTCATCATCTAAATAATGATATGTGATGTAGTGATCGATAATGCCCATATTAGGATTGGTGTAGCTTGAACTTTTTGCGAGGTTCAGAGTATGATATAATTGTTCCTGATTGAGAGTTTTAATGATAAATTTCTCTAAAATATCGTTATTTTTAACTTTCAGAAAAACAGTTATAGCGAGAGTTGTTTGGTGAGCTTCTGAGAATTGACTAACATTTTCTGAACCACTCAATATTCTAAACATGGAATAACAACGGTCAGCCTCCCTGAGTGAACAATTGTTTACATCTAGAAGATAACTTAAGCAGTTGATGAATATCCCATTAAAACTTAAAAGCTTATGCTGCTCATTTATTTTTCCTAAATAAGTAGTAATAGTTGTATGAGTATAATGATTTTCTTTGTAAGGATCAGCTTTGATTTTGGGGAGGTTTGTCCAGTAATTTACAAATTTATTGAGATAAGTCCTTGAGTCGATCTGACCATAACGCTGTTCAATACTTTTCTCAAACTGGCTTCGATTCATTACTAAATAAAAAACAACACCTCTTACAGAAAATAAATGTTTTACTTTTTCAAGTAAGTCTAATGAGTAGTCTGGTCTTGCTCGGTCTAGTTCATCAATGATAAAAATTGTTTTCTTTTTTGATTCAGTGTGAATTTCTTCTAAGGTGGTTTTGAAATACTCAATATCTTTCTTTTCTTCACCCAAAGATGTAATTTTATTTTCAATATAAGCCTCAGTGCTTTCAGTGGCTTTGTCGATCACTTCTTTCCCTATTTTAGCAATATTTCCACCATCTGCAAAACCTGCTGTAGCTGCATTAATAACAACTTTTACACCACTGGAAAGCAAAGCTGCACCCACTTTTGTGGAAACATCTAAAAACTTTCTACCAAAGCTTTTTAACGTCTTTTCATCTCTTTTGATAAGTGCATACATCTCAGCTGTTAGTGCTATAAACGGATCTGTAGAATAGTCGCTTTCAAAAGAGTTAAAATATACGACATTAAAGTGTTCGCTCTCGTCCTTTTCAATTTGAGACTTCATCATCTCAACAAACGTTGTCTTTCCATTTCCCCAGTTATCATCCAATGCAAGCACCAGTTGCTCTTCAGGTGCATGTTTAATCACTCTCATCACTTGATCATAAAAAGGTTTACGGTTGAATATGTCGTCTTCAGGTGTGAAGCCGTTTGAAAAGGGTTCAATCTGTTTTTTTGACTCTGACATCTATTAACTCCCAGATTTAATGAAAAAATAACTGACTTGTTTTATATACCATGAGGTGTAGCCTAAGCAGTATAGACAGTTTAATGGGATGCAAGGGTCGTATTTTACATGGGATGGTAAAGTGAAAAATATTCAATTTACAGTATTAAAAAAGCAATTAATTTGCCTTTGGGGCGCAATTCTTCTTCTGGTTACTTTGCTGCGGGATAAGTGGATAACCAAGGTATTTACAAGAGAGCCAGAGCAATCTGCCACAGAGCCCTCCTGCACGCCAACCGGCAAGCTTTACGACCCAGAGCCTTACAGCGATGATGACGACTACTAGTATTGATTATTCCCTTGAAATTTTTACAGCCGCGCCGCCTTAATCCCTGATTCCATGGCCTTGCCGCCGGTTTCTTCAGCCTTTTTAATCCCTGACGCCATCGCCTTTTCAATCACGCCGCCAGTAGAAATCCCTGCCCATGAAAGGGCGCCCATCCAGAATGCCGGAAGGACTACAAACATAGCACCGAGCACCAGGCTCATGATTAGGTCATCTGAGGTATTTTGGAATCCTGCTACGTTGAAACGACTGTGAGTATCAGAGCTGTAGAGTGCCTCAAGCAGCCAACTGTCTAGCCATCGTGCAAGCTCCCACCAGAAGGTAAGAAAGTTAAGGGCAAACATGATGAAAGTTACGGTGATCACCGTTTTATACTCATAGGATGCAAACATCACAATCAATGGCAACATTACATAGAGTGCCATGAGCAAAATGCCCTGAACCATCGGTAGTGCCTGACGTAGCGCATCGAATGCTGGAAAGGCAATAAGACTACCGAGGGCATTTCCTCCTACTGCTGCCAGGCGCGTCACTGTATTATCCAGTGTAAAATCTGCATTCCCGCCGTAACCCGCGTAGGCGTGCCCACCTTGTGCCACAGTCAGGCTGACTGGGCTTACAAGCCGGCGCAATATCGCTTCCTGATACTCGGCCGTATCCTTGCCCATCATTTTGAGTGCTGCTGACATCCGTAACCACGTGCCAAGATCGGCTTGTGATTTGATCCGTGCCTTAAGCCCCGTATCATCTGTATTCCACCACTCCTGACACGTTGGATAACCGCCATTGCCGGTGTTGGGCCGTCCACTGTCGCGCGAAATGTTCCAACGAAATGCGTAGCGGGGCGTCTTTGACTGAAGCCCCGAGTAATAGTTGTTCAAAAACGTCGTGCTGCCCGGCCACTCAATATCCCGCAACAGGCTCTTATCCGTTGTTTGACCTTGATCGTCACGTTTCCAGGAATAAAGCGCTAATGCGTAACAGTCGTTGGCGAAGTCCTGAAGCTCGGCGGCAAGTGCTTTATTGCCAATGCGCGTGTGTTGAACCTCGAAACGGAGTTGGCGTAGATCTGGGCGGCAGGGAATGGTAGCGACCGCCGCCTGAGTTATCCCTTTTGATAGTTTGTGGATCAGTATCCACCAAACGGGAGCAGATGCTGTTTGATTATTTAAGCTGGAGACAATGAATGAGTAGCCGCTTTCTTCGGGAGGCTTGGGCGTCCAGGTACCGCAGATCTCCGCCCGGGAA